>Ga0209737_10000301_pt1 | contig 43194 bp, 37 predicted proteins | sample TergutCu122P3_FD_187284 | JGI IMG/M metagenome (GOLD analysis project Ga0209737, IMG submission 187284) | Cubitermes ugandensis P3 segment gut microbial communities from Kakamega Forest, Kenya - Cu122 P3 (SPAdes) (version 2) | ecosystem: Host-associated > Arthropoda: Insects > Digestive system...
GAAAATGATTTTGAAACCAAAAGCGGAAAAATCGTTTTTAAAGTGTTAGACACCGACCATTACGACCGCACAAGTTTTATTGACACGTTTACAATTTCAAACACCGACCTAATCAATAAGTTTTGCAATTTGTTACTTTCCGAAATGAAACAGAAAAAAACAGAACTTGAAACACAACTTTTAACCGCTTAACTTTAAACACTATTCAACTAAACCGCAAAAACAAAGGCGGGGTGTATCCTTTCAAAATTCCCCCGCCTTTTAAAATCTTAATCGTATAAACAACTAAAATCACGCGAAAATATGAAAAACTTAGAATTAGAAACAGCAGATTTAACTTTAGGAACTAATCCCGAAACAGCAGAGAAAAAAGAAATTACTAACCGCCAAGCGCAATTTAACCGCCTTTTGAAAGCAAGTCAAGCAGCGCGAAAAATACAACAACGCCTTATTGATGAAGCTCCAAGCGAAACCGCCGCAGTTTATTACAAAACGCGACCACTAAATTTTTTCCTCTTAAACTTTGTTTTCAAAACAGAGGGAATAACAGACTTTAAAAAGTTTAACGAATGGAAACAACAGGGCGCAACCGTTAAAAAAGGTGAAAAAGCGTTTCCGATATGGGGGCAGCCTATCGGCAAGCAAAAGGAAGAAGAAGCCAAAAACAAGGGCAAAAACTACCAAGCCACCGAAGAAGAACACGAGCGTTACCCAATTTGTTATGTTTTTAGCAACCTACAAGTTAGACCCATAGAAAGAAAGGAGGCAACATGCTAATACATAAGATTTGCAAACAATACAGCCATTTATTAGAAATCGGCATTACATACACAGGCGCACAATTTGGGGCAATCGTACAGGAAGCCGCAAAACGAAGCGTTAAAACGTTACAAAATAGCCCTTTGTATTTTCAACGTACAGAAAGAGGCATAAAATTAGATAGCGTATATTTTAACTGATTAACACAGTTTTTCGCTTTTACCTACGCCACAAAAGGTTATAACCAACATTCATATTTCCTTAAAAAATATCGTTGGTTATAAACTTTTTGGGTAGGGCGAGAGGCGGCAAACTGTACTTATTTCTTCGTTTTTTTTGCAAAAAAACGAAGTCAAAAAACTATAAATCACAAACTTAACCACTTCAAAAAATACACTAAAAAAATGAATAAAAAAATAAACATAATAATAGAAAATAGCATCTTTAGCGAAGACAATTTAATAGAGTTAAATCACTTTCTAACAATTTGCACAATGGCACAAAACGAAAATGAGCTGAGAAACGAACTCCGTGTTTTAGAAGAGTTTGGCTCTTTTAAACACTTGGAAGAAAAAGGGATTAGATACGGATTTGGTAATAACCATTTTTGGCTATCGGAAAAACAGTTTAGAAATGAATGGAAACGGATTTTATTTATAGACTTTACAAACCTAATAACAAACTACACTAACTAATTTTAAATTCATGAGCACACCAAATTTACTACATGTCAGAGAAGTTGAAATAACCTACAAAAACCATCCCGATTTATTGCAACGTCCAAGAGTAGAGCAAAGCACTGATGTTGTGAATATCATGCGAAACGTTGAGGATATGCAGAAAAACATTGACTATAAAGAAGTTTTTTACGCAATATATCTTAATCAAAACAACAGGGTTTTATCTGTTGGCAAGGTCGCAGAGGGAACAACAACATATTGCCTTGTTAATATCCGCCAGATTTTGCAAAGTGCATTGCTGCAAAATGCAACAAATCTGATAGTTACGCACTGCCATCCATCGGGAAGCTCACACCCATCACCAGAAGATATTGCAGTATCGGAAAGGATAAAACATGCCGCGAAGTTGTTAGATATTAAACTGATTGACAGCATAATATTAACCTCTTACGATTACTTTTCACTTGCAGAGAGCGGACTAATTTAAGTTCGCTTTTTTGTTGTCTGTTTCGTCAATTTTCGGCACGCCGACGCTATGCGTCGGCAATCGGTAAAAAATACCGAAAAGGAAAGCTAAATGCTTCCGGTGTGATACTCATACCCATTTTGAATGCAAAATCTTTTCATCATTTTTTGAAACAGTTTCGATACAATTCTGCTGGAGCGAGAATTGGAGTTTTTCTCATAGTTATTGTCAATGAAGTGAATACATTTATATATTTTTCCAAGATAGTTTAAATTTAAATATTTTCTACTTTTGCGGGCATTTATTTAATAGCATTCTGCTATTATTCTGACACTCATTTTTTCCACACTATTACCTTTAATTAGGTAACTACTCCTAGTATAAGTTAGCGAATGCTCACGCGGTCTGCGTGGGCTAAACTTATTCGGAGTAGAGGTCGTGGAAAACCTGAGTGTCGATAAGATTGGTTCGCGCTTTTTTTTGGTTAAAACACACATTTGTACGATTATTTAATATTTTTGCACCGATTTTTGCAATAAAACCAAAATGCCTATGATAAAAACTTGACAAAACAGAGAGAATCTCTTGATTTATAAGACATTTTAAATAATGTTCCACTATTATTCCGGATACTCAAATTTCCACTTTTGCTTGTAAAAAGCAGCCGATTACTCCAAGAATAAGTTAGTGAACAACACGATAATAGCGTGAACTGACTTTATTGGGCTCGGGAAAGGAGACTTGCCGGAGGAAATAAAGTCAGTTTTTTTATGGTGTTGGGAGGCGTTCAAGGAATAATTAGCAAAAATAAAGTTCACTCAAAAGCGAACATAAAACAAATAAAATATGAAAAACCAAAAATTAGTAATCTTAATTATTGCCCTAATGGTAACTTTTTCATCATGCAGCTCATTAGAAAGCGATGCCAAAAAGTTAGCAAAAATGCAATATGATCTTGAACAAACCGGAAATAACGTTGGTAGCCGGTCAAATGTTTATGCTTCAAAAGCCGATAAAGTTTTAAAATTTCAAGTTAAAACTTGGGACAAATACTCAAAGAAACCGGAAACAAAAGAGAAATTTCGGAAAGTATTTGAACAAGAATTAGAGAGATTACGGAAATAGTAAACAATCATCACAATAGTTAAAAGATCTATTTGTGAGCAATTTGTAGAACAAACTTAAAGTATTTTAGAATAAAAAAAATAAAACAAATATGAATTTAATCGCTAACACAGGCATTCAGTATCATACTATTCCATTGGAAATAGATTTGAATCAGAATTTCAAAATGTATTTCCATGAGTGGTTCGATATGGAAGACCAACAGCTAAAATTGGAAATTGCTCATAATTTTTCGGAAGATGAAGTTTGGGTGAAAAAACACGATTTAGCTTTGCTTGGTTATTTGACCGATGGAAAAGTAGGTCGTTTTGAGGAAGATGGGAAATTTAAAGCCTACAAATGGGAAGAAATTAGAGATGATTTTGTCTCTGATGGTTATCAAACCATTACTCCGATGGAAACGGAAGATGGTGGAACAGATTGTTTTCAGATGACACTAAACCGTTGCCGTTGGGAAAGGTTTGAAAACCGTTGGTTACCATTTCCATTTTTCAAAATAAAAGGAAATGGTAAATCTGATTTTGGACCTATAAACTGGTGTCGTTTCAAATTAATTCCCGACACCACTGAAGCTGTTGGGAATCTCAAAAAATGCAACTTGCTTTTGGCTTTCGATACCAAAACAATTTATGAGGGTGAAGGTTACGAAGAGGAAGATTTGCAAGAAATGCCTGTATTTATTAACGAAGACTCAAAAGATTTTGCTTTATGCGACAATGAATTTTCGTTGGTTGATTTTTGTACAAAACACGTTTATAATGATTTTGCAAGTGGTTCTATAATAGAAATTGATTGTGATTGGGTTGATGAAATTTTGCTTAAATATTTTCATAACTGTACAAAAGAAGAATTTAAAAATAGGCGTTTGAGCAGACCAAAAATGAGTTATATGGCTCAATTTGTGTTTATTAATAAATATATTCAACAATTGAATGTTTTACCCAAAATAACATTGTTTTCCAACAAGAATGTAGAAATTGGCGTTGTGGATTTGCTTGTAGATATGGGAAATTCTCGTACTTGTGCTGTATTATTTGATGACAGTAAATTTACAGATGTTGAGCCATTGGGATTACAAAATTTTTCCAATCCACTTAAAAATGGAAAATTAAACTGTCATTCCAATTCATTTGATATGCGTTTGGCTTTTCGTGAAGCCGATTTTGGGGGAAATTTAAAAAAAGGTAGTTCTCAATTTACCTATCCAAGTATGGTACGGTTGGGAGTAGAAGCAAACGAGTTGATACATAAAGCAGTTAATCAAAACATAGGCGTAGAAAAAATTACTACTTTTTCAAGCCCTAAACGCTATTTATGGGACAGCAAACCACAACAAAAAGAATGGGAATTTGTCACACTTCCGGACGAACAAAGCAAACCTGTTGGGATAAAAGGAATTTCAGAACAGTTAAACCCTGATGGATCATTAAATACAATAGATATTAGTGGAATTGCTAAATTTTATTCTCGCAAAGCATTAATGACTTTCGGTATGCTTGAAATTTTGGCACAAGCAAAAATGCAAATCAATGGTTACGAATTTCGTAAAAGATGGGGAAACCAAAATATGCCACGCCGCATAGGTCGAATTATTATTACTTGCCCTACAGCAATGTCGCGGGTTGAACAAATTGCATTGCGAAAATGCGCAGAAGATGCCGCAATTATATTAGACCGTTTTTATGCAGGAACTTATTACGAAGAATTAGATGAGAAAGAAGCACGAAAAAATATTCAAGTTATTCCTTCGGTAAGAAATTTACAGAGAACAGAAGAACGTATTGAATGGATTTACGATGAAGCAACTTGTTCACAATTTGTGTACTTATATGCAGAAATTACGAAACGTTACAGAAATAACTGTAAAGAATATTTTGATTTCTATGGAAAAAAGCGGAACGACTTGGATGGTTACAGCAAAAAATCGCTTACAATAGGTTCGGTTGATATTGGAGCAGGTACAACAGATGTAATGATTGCTGCATATAAATATGATGACGCCGGACAATGTACTTTAACGCCTACGCCGTTGTTTTGGGAAAGTTTTTACATTGCCGGTGATGATTTGTTAAAAAATTTAATACGAAAACTTGTTATTGAAGGACAATATGCTGTTATTCAAAAACATTTGACGGCAAGAGGAGCAGGTAATATCGCAGAGAAAATACTTGGTTTCTTTGCACCGGACAACGCTTTGCAAGATCTTAATCACCGTCAAATTCGTAGCGAGTTTAATTTACAGGTTTCGGTTCCTGTAGTATCCATTTTCTGTGAATTACTGAATGAAAACAAAATCGAAAAAGCAACCTTAACATTTGATGATATTTTCGTAAACATAAAACCAACCGAAAGAGTTATTGAACATTTCAAAAATCACTTTGGTTTTGGAATTGAAGATTTACAGTGGAATTATGATAAGGATATTGTATCAAAAATCGTAGAAAACACTTTTGATACTTTAGTTGGCAAGATTTCTACTATACTCTCATACTATGGTTGCGATATTGTGTTACTTTCCGGTCGCCCAACTTCGCTTAAGCCATTGGCTGATTTGTTTTTGAAATACTATGCTGTATCGCCTAACAGATTGATTACACTGAACAATTATAGAATCGGCACTTGGTATCCGTTCCACGATGGAAAAGGTTTTTTCAAAGATGCAAAATCCATTGTTGCCGTTGGTGCCATGATTGGTAATTATGCTTCCACAAGAGGCTGTTTAGATGGTTTTTCATTAGATTTAAGCGAATTAATAAAAAAAATGCTACCCACTACGGAATATTTTGCTGTATCCGAAGATAAAGAAGCGTTTATTAAACCTGAATTGAACAATGCTACAATAGAAGTGGTACAGTTGCCTCAACGGATTTGGACTCGCCAATTAAATTCACCGGCATATCCTACACGTCCGTTTTATATGCTTGATTTTAAAAGAGATAAAATTGAAGAGCGTATGAAAAATAAATTGGGATTAGAGGATGATAATAAGGGCGAAATAAAAGTTGCAGTTAATAACGAAATTGAACGACTAAAAAAGTTAAGTCCATATAAATTCAGTATTGTACGCGAAAATTACCTTGATGACAAGGAAACTCTGAAAATAGAATCGGTAGAAGATCGCAATCACGATGACTTGCCCGCTGCTTATTTCTCGTTGCAAGTACAAAGTATGAGTGAAAGTGAAAATTACTGGCTCGATTCGGGCGAATTTACAAATTTGAATATTAACCACAATTAAAAGTAAATACGATGGAATCCAAAATAAATACCCAACTTGAAATAGTTAAAAACTCAATAAAATGGGTTAAAGAGACAGAATCAATGCGAGGTGCGAAAGGAGAAAACGCATACCGTAGTCTTGTGAATTTTCGCCGCAGGTTAAATCGCAAAAAATTTGCGTTAGAAGGCAACCCTGCTGCGGCAATGTATGGCGAAAGTCAGGTTGGCAAATCTTACCTCATCAGTAGTTTACTGTCGGAAACAGGTAAGCCATTCAGCATTACAGATGAAAACAACATTGTCCATAATTTTATTGAAGAAATAAATCCTCCGGGTGGCGGCTCAGAATCTACAAGTTTGGTTTCACGTTTTTCGGTAAACTACAAACCTGTAAATCAAAAGTTCCCTGTAAAAGCCATTTTACTTTCCCCTGCCGATATTGTTTTGGTACTTTGCGATAGCTTTTACAACGATTTAAAACCAGTTCACGAATTAACTTGGCAAACGGAGCTGATTAATGAAGAAATTGATATACTGAAATCGAATTTGCAAGGTAAGCAGCAGCAACAAAATGTTTTCGGCGAAGATGATGTATTGGATATGCAGGATTATTTTACTGAGTATCTTCCAAAGGCAAATAATGTGCTTAATTCTCGCTTTTTTACCGAAATTTCGCTATTGATTTCCAAAGCAAAACCAAGCGAATGGAAAGATATTTTTTCATTATTATGGTATAAAAACGAAAAATTTACAATGCTTTTTGCTGCATTGATTGCTGAATACGAGAAACTTAATTTTTCAAATATCGTTTATTTACCCTTAGAATCTGTTTTGTATAAATATGGTACTTTGCTTGATGTAAAACGCTTGAAAGAAATTTATGAAACACCCGACAGAATAGAATCTGAGTATAAAGCAGATACACTTGTTTTGTGCCAAGAACGCGAAATAAATTTTGCAAAATCATATTTGTGTGCTTTATCAGCTGAATTGGTATTCAGTCAGCCTGCAACGCTGCTTGAAAGCAAACCGTTTCTGAGAGAAACCGATTTGCTTGATTTCCCAGGTGCGCGTTCTCGTCTAACTTTGCCACAAAATTTGATAGAAACTGAAATTATCCCCGAATTGTTGTTGCGTGGAAAAGTGGCATATCTTTTCAATAAATATTCCGATGCGGAAAAAATCAATGTTTTACTGTTTTGTGCCAAGCATGAACAGGCGGCACAAAGAGCAATGCCTGAAATGCTGAACAATTGGATAAATAAAATTGTTGGCGAAACTCCCGAAAAAAGAGAATCATTTATCAGTAAATCCAAAATTCCGCCATTGTTCATCATCGGTACTTTTTTCAATGTCAATTTACAGCACAATCCGCAGCAAGACAAGCCCGGAGATAATTCTTCCTTGAATTACAGATGGAGCCAACGATTTGAACGCACTTTGGCTGCACAAATGCTGAATACTGAAATCTACCAGTGGTTTGAAGATTGGACAACTTCCATTCCAAAATTCCAAAATATTTTTCTGCTACGCGATTTTGAAAAATCGGATACGATAAGTCATATTTTCAAAGGATATAACGAAAATAAAACAGAGCTAGAAGAAGTCATACCTTCTCAATATCCTGATTTTAAAGAAAAATTACGCCAATCTTTTACTGAATACGATTTTGTGAAACGCCATTTTGAAAATCCTGCCACGTCATGGGACGAAGCAGCCAGCATAAACAAAGATGGTACAAAGTTAATTATTGACAAGCTAACTATTGCGGCAAATAATATTGATGTGGCTCGCCGTGAAAAAACAATACAAGAACTTAACGCTATTGCAAAAGACATTCTCAATTTGTTAAAAGATTATTACAACAGCCCCGATAAGGCAGAGGGTTTATTAAGAGCAATAGCAACAGCCGGTAACATTCAAGCGCATTTAGATATTGCCTTTGGACAAAATCCATATTTTTTCGGCACGATGATGAGAGAGTTGATGCTGAACCAAAGTGATGTTTTTACGTTGTATCTCGAAAAAATCCGTGACATTGAAAGGCGTGATGTTGTTAATATGGATAAATACAGTGCAATTCGGATGAATGTACCTGAACTAAATCCCAATGAAAGTTTTGATACCAATTTGGAATATATGCGCAAGCATTACGAAAAACAGACACTCAAAGAATGTCAGGATTTTTTTGAAGATAAAAATGGGGCATTTGGTATTGATTTGAATGAATTGTTTTACGGAAATGCTGAGCGTGTAAAAAACTTTTCGCAAGTATTGGCAGAAGAATTGGAAGCTTTTTGGTTTGATACATATATGATTGAAAATCAACAAAATCTTGCCAATATATTTTCGGAAATAGGATTGCAGAATATCCAAGATATGCTACGTCGTTTATTTCAAAAATTGCAAATTACAAAAGTCATTGCCGAAAGAATCAGACATTATGTTGACGGCTATCGCAATATTGAAGATGTTTATGAAATGATAGCCGATATTAGTACAGAAATTATCAACAAGTTTATAAATTCTGTCGGATTGGAATATTACGATGAATCGAATTTTAATGACCTTAAAAAAGCAAGTGAAAATACCACGGGACTGTTTTGGGAACACAATGATTTACAGTTTGAGAAGAACAGTAGGGAGGAAGTTGCCGAATTGATTACCAAAATGGGTAATTTGCCTGAATTGCTAAATAAAAATCCTTTGCCGCAAGATGCCAAACGATTACCTAACTACCGCAGTTATATTATGTGGTACGATTTGTTAAAAGCAGGTTTTGTTACAGCAAGCGGTGTTCCTGATTACGACCCGATAGCGAATGAAAGATTGGGCAAAATTATTGAACAATGTCAATCCATTAATTATTAAAATATTATGGAAAAACAACAAATTTTTGATATAATAAAAGAAAATCCAAATTACTATACATACAATGAAATCTTGCAAGGTTTGCAAGGTAGAACAATTACCAAAGAAGATTTACTGAATTGTGGTATTCCGCTAAAAGTAATTGACAGATTGAACAATGTTGTTGTACCGTATTTTAACCAAAGTCCTATTCCATATAATACAATAGAGGGATATACAGAAGTTTATTTTTGGGGTGCCCCTGGTGTAGGGAGAAATTCTGCTATAGCAGCAATCTTAAATACTGCTGAACGAGATGGACTTATAAATATCCATCCGGAATATTTTGGCAGTTATATGGCACGGTTAAAAAACATTTTTTGTGATGATTTTGCAATACTTCCGCCACCGCTCCAAGTTGAATCTATAGAATATTTGCCTTTTAAATTACAAAAATTTACAGAGAAGCAGTCGCGCTATGTTTCATTTATTGAATGTAGTGCTGAGGTTTATCAATGTTTTCATTATATAAATGCCGGAATCGAATTGCCAACTCAATGCCATCAACAAACTCTTGATATTTTAGTTAAGTTTTTAAAAGGGAAAAATCGTAAAATCCATTTCTTTTTTATTGACTATGGTAAAGAAAACATAAGAGACTCCAATGGACTTACCCAAAGCGACCATTCAAATGCAGCTTGTACATTCTTTAGAGATAACAATATATTCGGTAAAACTACCGATGCAATTTATGTTGTTGTTTCTAAAAGCGATTTAATGCCTTGTGAAAAAGATAAAAGAGTAGAGTATGCTAAAGAATATCTGTATAATAATCATGCAGTATTTATCAATGTATTAAAGGATAAATGTCAAAGATATGGTATTAATGCTGGAAAATTATCGGTAATCCCATTTTCAATAGGCAACGTTTATTTTCAATGGATTTGTGATTTTGACAATGAATCCTCAAAGGTGCTGATAGATAATTTATTAAAAGTAATACCCACTCAAAGAAGAAGTTTTTTTAATATATTTAAAAATTAAAATATTATGGCAAAAATAGAAAAACTTTGTAGTACCCCGGAATACACAAAATATTTCAAAGATATCCAACGACTCGGAAAATTTGATTTATTCAAGCGCTTTGATGATATAGAACTTCTTGTGAATAAGAAAATTGGCGAAAAATACCGCCATTTTTTGGCAACACCGTTTATTGATGGAGACTCTATTGAATGGTTTTCAAAGCCCTATAGCGAAACACCACAACGCTTGTCTGAATTACAGGACGAAGACCGCTCAAAGTATGAGCAAGTAAAAAATGAAACGCTTAATCATTATAAAAGTGTTACAAGCGCACTAAGGCAGGAAGGTAAAAGCAACGAAGCCGAAGCGCTTGAAAATGCAACTAAATTTGTTAATGACGATTTTGTGTATTGCTTTGACGACAAAACCGTTCTTGGCATCTGGGGAATGCAATTGCGCGAAAATGTGCGAGAACCGCTCGGAATTGCAATGAAAAATATTTTTGTGAAGAAAAAGAAAGCACCACAACCACAGCCAGAAGTCGAGCCACCTTTAATTGATGAGTCGGAACCGGAATCGAAACCTGCACCCGAGCCCCAACCTCAGCCCGAAGAACCACCTATTGACCCTTATACGGTTCGTTTTAATGCCGGCGAAGGGGGGAATCTCAATGGACCTTCGGAATATGCAAAATATGATGGTGATATTATTACCAAAAATGAAGTGCCACAAGTTGAACCAAAAGAAGGGTACGAATTTATTGGCTGGGACAAAAATCCAAACAATTATAGAGTTACAGACGATACGGATTTTACGGCGCAATATCGTGAAATTATTGATGACACAGGACTCCCTTGGTGGAAACGTCTTTGGGGTAGAGGTATGGGTTGTTTGAACTGGTTACTCCTACTTCTACTTTTAGCACTTATTTTTATGGTTATATGGTGCTGCTTCTTGAAAAGATGTAATTTTAATTTTTGCGGTTGCGGCTGTCCCGAAGAAACTACCATAATAATTCCTCCTCCTAATCCTAATCCCAAGCCTACACCTGGACCGCCTTCTCCTTGTAATGCCAAAGTTGCATCTGGAGGCTATGAAGGATATGTTGGATATTTTGACATGGGACAAAAATCAGGTTCATTTATTTTTCAATATGAAACATATACGGTGCCTGACAAAATTACTATATATGAAGGTAAAGGTACAAGTGGAAAAGTTCTATTTACATATTCAGGAGGTACTGATGGGTGGAGAGATGTTGTTGTTAACTTTAATGAGTCAATAATTACTGTTGAAATTATAGGTCAAGAATATGGGACATCTTGGGCGTTTCAAGTTAATTGTCCCACTGGACAAAATCACTAAAATAAAAATCAAAGTATAAAAAAATAAATACTAATTATTTAGAATTTTTATGGCACGATACAAAAAAATACGAAAATTATACATAAACAATACAAATAGATTTAGAACCATATTACGAATCTTGCTTATTATCTTGTTATTGTTAATATTGATATGTCTGTTCAAGACTTGTGTAGAATGTAAACCATGTCGCCAACGCAATGCAATAATTGACCAAACCGGCTTACTGCCCGAAAAAGAAGATTGGAACAATATTCCTGACGTAATCCCTCCATTCGATGATGCCGATTTGGACAGTTTACCTGATAAGGTTTCTCTTGAATACTTGTTCCCGCCAATAGGAAATCAAGGAAACAAAGGAACTTGTGTAGCTTGGGCGGTAGGATACAATTTAAAAACGGCGCTCAATGCTATTGATAACCATTGGACACGAGCACAGTTAGATAACACCATTAATCAAACCAGCCCGAAAGACTTATGGCTTAGTATCCCGCAAAACCAAAAAGGGCAAAATTGTGGTGGTACTGCTTTTGAACCGGCTTTTGCAGTGTTGATGGCTGATGGTGTAGCATCAATGCAAGATGTTCCTTATGAAAATCTTGGCAATTGTACCGGCAGAAAAATAGGAGACCATAGTAATAAATTGGCAAATTTTAGTAGAATCGTCTCCGAAACGGAAATGCCGAGAGTAGAACATATCAAGGCTTATCTTAATGACTCAATCCCTCTTGTTTTTGGAGCCAAATTAGGAGATCGTTTTATGAATTGGAGAAATAGTGATGTAATAAGCTCTGATACTTACAATTATTCAGGAATGCACGCTTATCATGCTATGGTTTTAGTAGGGTACGATGATTCAAAAAATGCCTTTCGTGTAAGAAACTCATGGGGAAAAGAGTGGGGCGATGAAGGTAGTATATGGGTTGATTACCAATTTTTCTGCAATAACTTTGCCTATGCGGTTTTTGTAGCAGAGAACAAGTCGGGAGAATCACAAGAACAAAACAGAACAGTATCGAAATCAAGTTAAAAAATAAACATACTTTATCTTTCAAAAATTATCAAATTAAAATTTTTAATAAAATATGAATCAATCAAAATTTTCATTAGCCGACTTACTAACAGTGTTAGGGACATTGGGGTTTGGCTTCTTCTGCTTTTTGAGTCTAAATTTTCTCTCGCTTGGGGAAACTATACCAAGTTTAATTGTGGCGACAGTCATAGCATTGTTGTTGGGTGGACTTGCCTTTGGACTTAAACTATTTAAAAAAACAATCCGAAACTTCAAAACCTGCATTATTTGGGAGTGGGTTTTACTGTTATTTTTTATCATTTTTGCTTTTGTAGCGATATTTCCGTTTTCACACTACTTTGTTGTTTCTGAACAAAAAGCAAATATTCAGAGCAAAGTAATTGCAAATATTAAACAAGCAGAAGGTCTGTTTGCCGACTACGAACATTACGCAAACAATCGCCTGAATATCTACAAAAGCCGTTTAAACAGCGTTGTAGCTGCTAAAAATGTAAATCCAAGCGAATATCGTAATTATGGCTTTGTAAATGGTACGGACGACAATACACAGGTTGAGAACAAGATGTTCACTTTGCGAGCGCAACTCTATCCGACAAATTATTCTGACACAATTAATCATAACGGAATGAAGGAAGTAGGCACTACTTGGCTTGCTAATGCAAAAAATACTATAGCCGATTGGAAACCAATAGGCATTGTGGATGTAATAAATAAAGTAGAAACCAACATTACAACTTGGAAAAATGACCTACACCAATTTTCTTCCTTTAAAGCACAAGGCGAAATTGCAAACGACTTTGAATATCCTCTAACCTTTGATGATGTAACCGGTAAAATGACGGAATTAAACAAGCCGACTTCACTCTCAATAATCTATGCAATAGGTTTTTATACTTTAATGCTGCTTCCTTGGATTATTCAAAGAAGAAGCACTAAAAGCAAATACTCACTATTTTCATTTCTCAAAAGAAAGAATAATAAAACGATAAGCGAGTTCACGATTGATTATTAATATGTTAAACCAATAATAGAAAATGGAAAAGAAAGATTATCTAAATAATGTATCATATTTATCTGTAGATGCTATTCTAAACGGAATTAGATCCGGTATTGTAACTTTTAAAGAATTACAAGAAACAGGTGAGTTTACACGAGAGAAACAAAATCAGGTTAATTCTAAACTTGACGGATATGCAGCAGAAGACAATGCCTTCAATTCAGCAAGAACATTATACCAGTTACGTGAGTTCAAAAGAAACTATCCAAACAGTGAACACATAGAAGAAGTAAATGCTAAAATTGTTCAGAAAGAACACGAAGAAAGAGAGGAGCAGCGCAGAAAATACGAAGAAATTAGAAGGAATATCAATGAATATACTCCTGATGAATTAAAAAGTGAATTAGGTGAAGAATTTTTGCGAAATTTGTGTTATGATTTAAGGATTGATTATGATATAGTTAATAATTACGATGAACCATATCTGAGTTTTAATGATATTCCACAAAATCCGGATGATGTGCCTTCAGGGTTTACGGATGTATTTTTTTGGGGAATTCCTTCATCGGGAAAAACGTGTGCATTATCTGCAATTCTTAGTACGATAAAAAGCAAATATACAATGACAAATCCTATTATTGAAACCAAGTTTGGGGCAACTTATAGAGATAGTTTAGTCAATATTTTTAGAAATGAAACCGGTTATTTGCCTGCTGCTACCCAAAAAGACAGAACACAATATATGCCTTTTTTACTCAAAAAACGAAATGAAAAATACTACAGGCAAGTTTCATTTTTTGAATTGAGTGGCGAGGTATTTAAATATTTTTATGAGATCACGAACAATAGTAGAATATTAAGCGAAAGTGATAGAGATGATGTAGAAATGGCTTTTTCTACTTTGAATTTGTTACTTAATAGCAAAAATCAAAAAATACATTTCTTCTTTATAGATTATAAGCAAGAAACAAAAGGAACAAAAGATAGAAATAATCTTACACAAGAAAATTACTTAGATGCTGCGGCTACATATTTCCGAGATAGAAATGATATTTTTAAGAAAAGGACTGATGCTGTTTATGTTGTGGTAACAAAATCGGATGAAATAAAGGTTGATAAAAATAAAAGTCCGGAAGAACAAACCAAAGAAAGAAACAAAGTGGCAATAGAATTTTTAGATAAAAACTTCGGCGGATTTATGGATGTAATAAAACACCGTTGCAGTAAGGATTCTGTAAACTTTGCTGTCAAAATGTTTTCTATTGGTGATGTCTATTTTAAAAAAATCTGCAAAATTAACCACAGATACGCAGAACATATTGTTGAAGATTTGATAGATACAGTAAAACCGTTTAAAGAAGATAGTTGGTTCACAAAAAAACTTAAAAGCTAATAAATTATGAAGATTGTAATTCACGGCACAAGCGGAGGTTATGGTATTTTTACTTCCGAAAAAATAACAGGTTTAATTGATGCAAGGCGCGACTCTAGTAAAGTAGCCGCAATCGGTCAACAAGCATATTCTATAAATTTTATAGATGGGAATGTTATTTTTTCAAAATATAAAATTATCAGAGATGTAATTGGTGATAAAAGAACAGGAAACATTGCCTTTTCTGTTGTCATTCCCAATAATAGAAAACTTTCAGGTGAAGATGTAGTGATGTTATTAAACCAACTGTCAGATATATTTTGCCAAAAACATATTTCTGTTAATGACAATCTTGATAGTTTCCGCGAAGATTGGACTTTTGTAGATGACCTTAAAAATGAGTACGAAAGGAAACTCAATCCGAATGATGAGGAAATGAAATCTGGTACGGATGATGCCGCTTTTGTATATTATTCAGATGGCATCGAATTGCAAAAATATTTTGCAGCCCCCTATCAAGAAGAGTACAGTCCTTACAAGCAAGTTTTTTTTATTGAAAGAAGATGGGAGGAGAAAGATGAAAATCCGCTAAATGCTTTGAGACATAATCCATCCAGTGAAATAAAAAATATTGATTTGGAAAACCCGCGATACAAATTGAAAGATTTTGAAGGACAAGGTAAAGATGGCGTGAAAATTGAAATTTGGAGAAATGATGAGAGATTTTCTAAAAGAAAGAATGATTTTATTAAAAGGAAAGATACTGTTAAAATAAGATATTCAAAAGATGACCGATATTATATTCCTATAGATATAACCAAAAAATTGACAGATGATGAAATTTTGGGTAAATATCTGTTTATTGTTGATGAGAGCAAAGTCTCTGTTAAAAATGATGTCGTTTTGCAGAAAGTAGAACGTGTAATTCCGCTTACAGTAAAAGATAGAAAAGGAAATGCTATAACAGATGCTAAAGTAATCTGCAAGAAAAGTTTCGCAAACGAGGAGAAGAAAGATATTGTCAATGAAATCAAGTTTGAAGGTGAAGAACTAAAAGAATCTTGGGTTGTTTACGCAAAAAAAGACGATAATCTTTACTCAGAGCGTAAAACCATAACGCCCGAAATACATAGTGGGGAACTTGTTTTAATTTTAGAAGAACGAAAAACAATAAAAATAAATGTTATTGACGGCAATAACAGTATTGTTAACTTTGAAATATGGAAAAACAATCGCAAAGAATACCTAAAAAACTCTGAAATTGAATTTATTGAAGATGAAATAAACAATCTACATACTTTCACAATTCGATGTAATGGCTATGAAGATAAATCAGTTACATTTAGTCCTGCTACATGTGAAAATCCTCTTTATATAAAATTGGAAAAGAGAACAATAAAGGGGCAACAAGAATCACGTTACCTGATAGATGAAGGCGAACATGGTAGAAAAAAAAGCGATTGTCCGGCTTGGTCTAAATCAAAAAACGGTGATGATGTAAAAGATTATATTATTCCTTTCAAAAGATATGAATTTTCTCATTTTGACTTGAAAAATGACATACTTACCGCCAAGTATAGAAAAAGAGAATTGCCATTTTATAAGAAGCCTGTATTTATTATTGGTGGTGGTGTAGTTATTATTGCTGTTGTCGTTCTTTGTATTTTGATTTTTGGTAAAAAAGGCAATAATGAACAAGAAAACGAACAAGCAATTGCAAAAAAAATAAATTCTTATGTAGAAGGCGTGGTATTGAATGCAGATACACTAAACAAACTCGAAAAAGATTATTGCAAGGGAGGGACATTTATACCACCCTCAAAAAAAGAGCCATCTTTTTTCCAAAGAATATTACCCTTTGGGAAAAAGAGTAGAAGTACTACAACAAATTCTGAAAAACCGGAATATTGCAAGAAACTCAGTAATGCTATTGTCATACGCAGTGCCATAAATGTAGGAAATATTGATGACTTGAAAAACAAAGTAGGTAATTTAAAAGGTAATGAGCAGCAAAGATTTATAACAACTGTGAATAGTATTGACACCAAATTTAAAGATAAAATCGGACAAATAATGAAAGCTGATACTGTAAGTAGAATGAATTTGAATCAAATTGCCGATTACATTTTAAATCTGCAAAAGCTCTTACAAATACGCGAAGATGTTAAGCAATTAACGAAAAATGACAAGGATAAATTAGAAAGTAAAAAAAATGAAATTGACAATATTATTTTTCCTATTGATAGTATTAAAACAAACATCAAAACTGAAATAGATAACAAAATATCGAAACAACAACAAAATCAAAATCAGCAGCAACAGCAACAAAATAATCAAACCTCACGACAAAATCAACAACAACAAGATACACAGCTACAACAGCAAACCAATTCTCTTGAAACTGAATTTTGGAATTTGGTACAAAAAATAACACCATCCAAAACAGAATTTGATAATTTGTTCAAAAAAACAGGGTGGAATAATGATTATAAAACATTTTATAACAAATATTTAAGCAAGAGAAAAAATACTAATTTGACAAATGCAGAAAAGCAACAGGGGTGGGTGGGGTTTGATGATGGTTTTGCAAAAATTGATATAGTAATAAGACAGCAAGTAACCAAATCCAACGGAGGGCTCACAAAATTGGAACAATTAATAAATGATAATAAAAATAAATAATTATGAAAGCTGTAAAAATCATTTTGGCAGTAGCCGTAGTAGCCATAATCGGCTTTTTTGTGTGGAAGTGGTTTGTGAAAATAGGTGATGTTGGAGCAATTAAACCACCTACTAATCAATATACCGCACGTATCGAAAGTGAGATTTCCTCGTTGAATAATACTCCTGTGAATTTCTTTTGTCCGAAAACCTACAAGGACATTCAGTATCTCATTAAAGATTACCACGAAAAGGATTTTTTGGGCAAAAACGAAAGTGACAACAATCAATGGGAAGAAATTTTGTCGAAAGACCTTTATTCAGCCTACGCTCCCAAGTTCGCAGACCAAGCAATGTATGTGTTCAATGGCTCAGAGTGGAAACTTGATGACCTGAGATTTATTCGCAACGAAGTTAAAATGCTGCAAGGTTCGGAGTATTTGGAACAAAGTAGTTCTGTTTCAAATTCATTTATATACATTAATGATATTTTGAAAAAATACGACGAAATTGCAGGTTTTATTTCCACATGCAATAATTTTTCTCCTTCTTATTATGGAGTTAGCGATTATTTCCCAAATGTTAACGACAAAGTTCAAAAATCTCGCACTTATATTAACAGCAATCTTGACAATAGCAAGGTAAATAACTGCGAGCGTCTGAAGGCAGGTTTGCGTGAAATTCCGAAAAAACTTTTCGACAAACACATAACCTATCTGCATAAAAAAATCAATGAAAATGGCAGTAGATACAAAGAGTTCAATTACCAATCCGATTATTCAAACACTATTTACACGCCATTAAAAAATCAAATTGATGCTTTGGATAACGATGTTTACGGTGTTAGTGACAATGTTTTTGAAAATGAGCGCAATACCTTGGAGAATCTTTTGAGTAATCGTAATCGCGATGCAGTAGATTATTTCCGTCAGTTAAATCAACAAAAATGGTAAGGAGGAATAAATAATGAAGAAAATTATAGTTTTACTTTTACTAGTGTGTGGACTCCCAACAGTGTACTCACAAGATTTAATCAAAGAAATTCAAAAATTAACCTTGGCAAATGACAGTTTGCAAAAACAGGTTATAAAACCATTGCAAGATAGCATTGTTCGGATAACTAATAAGCATAAAGTTGAATTGGATATTTTAACAAAGCAAATTAGAGCATTGGAAAATGATACTGCCAATTTGCATAAACGTGTAAAAAAATTAGATACAGAAGACAAAAAGTTTTTGAGAAAACAGTTAGAAGAAAGAGATAGCGAAATAAAACGATTAAAAGCAGATTCTACTCAAAAGGCACAGCAAATTATTGATTTCCAAGAAGCAACAAAAGAAAAAGAACAACAGAAATACACCGAAGGGCAACAGAATATATATAATCAAATTGCTCAAACTTATAACAGACCGTTTGACGAATTAATAATATCGTCAACAAAACAATCCGTTGAGCGCGATTTAAAACTTGTTGGCAATAATGAAACAGCAAGAAAAAAGTTACAGGATTTACAGAAGTATTTTAATGCCGAACAAATACTTACAGAACGCTACAGCGAACAAAAAGTAAAAACTGTGCAAAGCCTTATTGATAATATTGAACAATCGGGTGAGGTAAAAAACTTAACTGATAAGCTCGAAAAATACGAATTATGTAATAATGGTTTAAAAACCGCAATAAGTAAAATTCTCGAAATAGACAGAAAATTTGTTGCCAACGATGAATATACGCAAGAAACGAAACTGCAAGATATTTTATCCGTCCTTTCGTGGTATTTCCGCAACTATCGCTTTAATTTTACCGACTATCCTTATTTGTCCGATATTGTATTGGAAATAATGAAATTGAAACAAAAAGATGCCAATACAGACATAAAACACTTGCTAAATAAATTGTAATAATATGATATTTATAAATATAGCCATTGTAATAATATTTTTGATAACGATAGTAATATTATGTTATTTTGTACAAATAACAAGATGCTTTTTTCAAAGGGGTTTTGTAAGAACAATAGTAGGTATCCTTCTTACTTTGTTTGCAGTAATAGCATTTTTTTTCAGTTTGCATGCGGGGATACTGTCTCAATACCACAAATCTATAAATGATAAAAAGGATGATAAACACGGTTTATATTGGTTCAATCCTTGTAATATTGTAAACTATCCGATAGAGCAATTAAAAAATCATGATTTCAGTGTTTCTTACATAGATGAAATTTCAACTTATGCAGAAAAACCTGTCAATTATATTTTTGTAGTGGATAATTCCCTTTCAACTTTGGATAATACAGATGAAAACGTAAAAAAAACTATCGAAAATCATAGACTCGCTTTAGTTAGAGCAACGGACAGAAACAAACATTCTTGTTTGAAACAAGGTAGTATTGAACAGTCTGTACTAAAATTAAATAAACCTTCTGATTTTCTTTTGGTGAGTTTTGTTAACCAACTGTATTTGAATAATAATACAGATGTTCATTATTCGGTTGCAATATATAATGGAGAGCGATATAAAGACAATAAAAAAATATATACAGACGATGAAATAGTGGAGCCAATATCTTCCATGGCGATAAATAAGAATGAGTATCCTTTTTGTTTGTTTATAAATCAATATATTGATAAAATAGGGAAAGTAACATTTCCAAAAGAAAGGCGTACAAATTTTGTAAAAATAATTGATGGGATACAAATAAAATCTGTTTTACGTGAGGACTGTAAAAACATTATTACTATTATTAGCGATTTCTATCATGAAACCAATACAGATTCTTTTTTTGCTTTGGAAAACTCAATTAAAAATTTATCCAAACAAGCAGGCGATAATTTTATAGTAAACTTAGTTGTATTAGCAGGTAAACAGAGCAATAACAAACAGTACGATGATATAAACAAAACGAAATCACTTATAAATGAACATTGTAAGTTTGTGTATTATTACGAATATGCACAAGGAACATTATTGAATCAAAGAGATATAAACTCATACATATCTTCTGTTGTAAAGTATCCACAAAGAGATACATCGCAAAAAATAGTATTCTATTATCCTTTTGATGGTGATAAATACGAAGAAATTAAGAAAACAAAAATTAAATTTACGAAAGGAGGCAACTACACTCTAAATATTAGAAATGAGTCATTGTTTAGTACCCCGATTTTTTTGAAATTGACTTATGATGATAACAACGATGATAACATTTTAATAAGAAACGATTATCCAATTATCGAAAGAATAAACAATGAATATACATATACTGCTCAAATTCAAACAGTAAACATCCCCAAAAATGTATTTTTGGAAATATCCAACACCTCATCGAAAGTAAAAAATCAAATACCGATTGTTTTTAGAGAGCTTGTTCCAAAAACAGTTTGTTATGTATTGGTACTTGCTTATTCATTATGTGCTTTGCTGCTATGTATTTGTTTGCTTTTTTTCGCTATGAAATTTAAAGTATGTAAACACACGGACGATATGTATTTACATATGAAAAAGAAAAAAGGATTGTTTATTGGGTTGTTAATATTGTGCGGTATTCCATTAATAATTCCAGTATATTATCTTGGGCATTTTTGGTTTTTACATAAGGGTTTATTTGTTTTGTTATTAGCCGTTTTTATTATAATTGGAGGTGTTACATATCAAATTTTGAAACACGAATGCTCTTTAATAAGCAATAAATGTATAGAAAAACAATGTAGAAGTTAAAAAAATGAAATTTTTAAACCCAATCCTATCCTTCGTTGTAATGATGTTTTTGGCAAACCCTTTACCCGCTCAAGTTTGGCAAGCCAATGTTTCCCATAACGGTTATTCATGCTCCGTAAATACAACTTCCGGCAATATTACCGTTTATGCGGCAAGGGGAATGGAAGGTTCGCGACAAGCTCTATTTATGAAAATAAAAATTCCTTACAATTGGGGAAGCACAAGCACTGGTTGCGTGAAATACTTTACGAAAAACTTGGTGTCGGGCGAGAGTGGATCACACGAAAGTTATTTTCACGTTAAAAATGGTTGGCTCTATTTTACGGAATATCTTGGAGATTGGTGCACCGGCAACGATCGGCGCGGAAATTATCCCTGCAACAATTATATATTCACTTTGTATGAAAAAAATGACCATGGTCGTAGTGGTGGAAATAAAACTGTTATAGATGTGCGTTTTGATGTCTTAAACGTTTCGCAAATGAAAATGAATGAAATGGCTTTTGAAACGTATTGGTAAATTTTGAAAAACATATAGGTCTGTTTAGGAGCAGACGTAAAACAAAAAGATGGACGAATTAAAAAACAATTTAGGGAAAATTATTTTAGGGTTGTCTATGGTAGTGGCATGTATTGACATCTACATTATTTTGAAATTCTTTGCAATACCAAAACTTGCACGATTGCTTGTTGGGGGCAATGTTAATGCATTTGCTCTCTATTTGAGATATGAAGTCTTTGGATGGTTAATTTTTGCCGTGATACTATCTGTGATAATCTACTTTTTAAATGGTACATTATTAGAAGCACAAGATAAAGAAGATAAGTATAGTAAGATTGGCTCTACCCTTACACGCTATGCCGGTGGACTTGCCGTAATTTTCTTAGTTATAGGTTTGTTGTCTAAAATTATTGTAGGATATTAATAACTTTCATATTAGAAAAATACTATAGTGTATTCGTTAATTTGTTTCCCAAGCACAGACATCATCTTGTTAAAATAGTCTTCTCTAATAAGAAGTTCCATGCCGTTGATTAACGGAATTTCATCTTGCAGTCCCCACTTTCCACTGCCAGTATATTGGCAACGCCATTGATTACATTTTAGAACAACTTCATTCTGCTCATTTGTCGCAATTAATCCATTCAGAAAATGACCTGTATTTATCTGTAACTCATCCATCATAAGAGGATTAAGCCAAAAAAGATGGTAATTCTCTATTGGATCGTACTCAACGTATTTCAAAAGAACGCCATCATCTCTGCTACAAAATATATCAGGATTGTATAAACAATCTAATGCTAATCTATCTATTGAGGTTAATCCTGTTGCAAAAGTACCGCCACATCTATACTCTGTTAAATCACTATCTCTGCCATTTCTTTTTAGCTCATTTTCAAAATGCCCTAATCTTACCCAACCATCAATTAACGAAATAGGAATCATACTTTCTCCCTTTTCTCTTTCGGAAGGCAATGGTAAATCAGAAGGTCGTTGTGAGAATGATAAATTTTGGGCTATTAACGCTTTTGTATTAATCTTCAAGTATTCATAAAAATCATCATTCTCTTCTTTTTGAAGTTCCCTTAAATCATTATATAAATCATGATTTATTATTTCCAAAATATAATTGGAAGGATAAATCTGTTGCACCATCGTTTTATACACAGGGTTATTATATAAATCCATTAGTTCTCTATGTTTAGATTGGTAAGTTAATTTAAACTTTGCAACAACAGAAGATGCATCTAATTCTAACATTTGCAGTTTTTGCAACCTTCCATTTAATTCAATCAAAGTTGCCGTATTATTGTAAGAATAATGTAATTGTGGTTGAATTAATGTTTTATATGGTGGCTTATTGAGAAAGTTTTCCAAAACACAGTCAATTAAGTAATGCCTTGTCGGGTAAAGATTTTCCAATTCTATTTTGAAATTGGAGATATACTTAGGATTAGTCTTGTGGTAATCAGCTAAAACATCTAAAAAGCATAACAAAACTGATTCTAAAAAATATTCATGCTTGCTAAATATCCATTTTAAAGGTTTGATTAATTTATCAGGCTCTTTATATAATATCCAAGTAAAACCAACGAGAGCATTCATTAATCTATCGTAGGTGTATGCTTTGGAACGAATGAATAAAATTGTGATTAGCCGTTCTTCAAAATTCATACTATATTCATTCTTTAAGTCATTATCCCAATCACTGTTGTCCACAACTGGTATTTTATAATCAATGCTCTCAACAAGATTGAAGAATAAGTCTTTAAGTATTTGATTATTGAATTCGACTTTTGCTAAAACATTCAAAAGATTAGAAGAAAAATCTCTATTACTACCAGTAAAAATAATTGGGAGTAATTCAAAAAAATATTCCATTGTTTTTTGTGAATCATTGCGATATGCTTTTTCAAATTTCTCGGAAAATGAAAAACATCGACCATTACCATCCACTAACCAAACAAAAACTAGAGTATTGTAGTAAATACTCAATTCTTGGTTATCTTGAAACAATTTATCTAATGTATTAAAATCAATATCCGAACGCCAGCGGTATTCTCCAATAATACAATTTTTCACCAACTCTTTAGAGCCTTCATTAATGGACAATTTGTTGATAATTGGAATCAAAGAAGATACATCTGAGTCTGATAATTTTTTTTGACGAACATAATTGCCTATTTCAGGTAACGACATATCGGAAAAATTTGGACTATTATCTATACTAATAACCTGTGCGTCATTTTCTTTACTTTCTGTAAACGAAGTCAAATTTTCTGTATTGTCGTATTGCTCAATGTATGAGTTGCAGGAGTGAGAATCTACCTCTTTTTTAATATTCGCTAAGGGCGATGAATAATCTTCTGTTCTTGAATGAATTTTTTTTGCGAAAAACAAAGCTAATTCATTGCTCTCTTTATTAAGCCGTTCATTAATTTGGTTAGCGCATTCAAGGTAAGATTCAGAATCATCCACTATAAACGAATTTAAAATAAATTGCTCTACCACAGGATTAATGTTTCCTCTAGTTTGTTCAATCAAGTCTTTTAGATTATTCTCCAAACGCCAATCATAGCGAGTTTGATATAACTGATTCATTAACCATAATGTGGACTCTTCCATATCTATTTCAAGATATTCCTTAAACCAATATATCGGTAACCATTTTGTGTCTTTGCCATCGGTATGATTGGTTACAGAATCAGTCAACTCTTTCAGTTGTATGAGATATTTTTTAGACAGGTCAAAGTCTATTTGTGCAAGACTTGCCATACATTCTATTCCGTCCATTAGTGTCATATCTCGTCTCCAGGTATAACTAACCATATAACGAGCGCCTAATTGAAAATAAAAATTGGCATCTTCTAATCTGTTTACCTGATAACATAATTTGGTTATTGTAAAACAATAATCTGACAGATAAGAAAAAAAACGATATGCCTTGTCATCATCATATATTTCTATGGCTTTTTGAATTATATAATCTATATTAATTGGATTAGATATTTCATAGAATAAAGTAAAAAGTTTATCTACTGCAATCGGACCACCAATTGAACCCTTCAAAGAAATTGTGGTCTTCTCACTTACCTGAATAAGTATATTAATAGCAAATTCCCATTCATCAAATGTTTTGATGAACGATAACCCATTTTTTAAAGTCTTACAGATTAAAGGTTCAACATAATATAAATCACATATACGAGGTTCACCTTTAAATGGTTCTAAATCGTAAATCAAATAAGAAAATGCTTGACGAACATCTTCAAAATCAGAATCAGGTTTATTCCGTATATAAGCGATTTTAGCACAATATATTAGCCAATTATAAAACCAATTTTTTCCCGACAATTGTTCAATAATATGATTGCATGTAGCCTCATCTCGGATTTGCAATTCACATTGTGTAATAAAATCATTTAAAACAATATTTGCGGTTTCAATAAAGCCTTTAATCTCTTTTATTTCAACAATGATTTGATCTATATTTTTAATTGTATCAATAGTTTTTTCTAAAACAATTTCTGTAATAAGTGGATTCTCCTGTATCAATTGGTTTTTATAGTTCGTATTAGGAATTTTTTCGATCTCTTCTTTTAATACTGATTTAAGTTCCGGATTTTTTCTTTTTACATTACTTGCGATTTTAATTATTCTCTCAGTATCTTCATTAACAATGTAATATTTTACAAAGTATTTAAAATCTTCTACTTTAATTTGTTTCTTTTTTTCAAAATAGGCGAAATATAAATCCCATGGAGCAGAGTTATTATAGTTAGCGCATAAATAACAGGCTGCAAGCCCTTGTCTTAAATCAACAGTGGGTTTCCCTTCAAAGGTCAAAAAATTTGTAACATGTTCAAATCCTTTCAATAATCCTATACATTCCAAATATTGTAAAAAAGAACTTTCATAGCTATTATCAGCGCTACCTATTGTCTTAAACAACTCATTCACAACAATAACATATCTCAAATCTTTCAGGCGGACTGCTGCGCGCGATAAAAGATGAATATTTTGCTCTATTTGCTCCCAGGGTTGCCCCCATACTACACTATTAACAATAAAATCTTTTTGAATGAAAGGCTCGACATTTTCGTACTGACAACAATCACAATAAAATCTCAAAGCGTACCGATATGCTTTGGCATAAGAGAATAAGTCTTTTGATTTAAACCATTCTATTGTTGGATTAAAAATGTTTTGTTCTATAGAAACATTTTTATCACGCAGAACATCTAAAATATAGCGCCTAAAACTTTCGTGATAAATAATATATCCGTTTTGAGAGATATTTAATCTTAAAATTGGGCAAAGAGTAATAATAGCATCATCCACGTAATCGCCATCTCCTGTTATCTCTTTCAATTCTTCCTTAGTTAAATAAAAATTGACCCCAGAAAGTATACGTGGTAGTGTTTCTTTCGTATTTAGTTTAGTTATAAGATAATCATAATACTTTTTTAAATTATACGAATATGCAGGTAAATCCAAAATCATGGACTCCGTAATATTGTGATGAGCTTGTAACTCTTTTAAAAGGTAGGTCAAATAGAGCGGATTCCCCTCACTTTTCTCTAGTAGATTGGTGGATAATTTCGTATTATTGATAGAAGTATTCTGAATGTGATACTTTTGCAATAGTGATTCAATTTCTGTTTCTGTCCATTTGGGTAATTCAAATGATTGAAAGTCGGACATATCACTTAATTCTGTAATTGGTTGAGACGCTAACAATACATATACATTTTCCGAACATTCTATTTGTTTAATATCTTCAATTATTTGAATTTCATTTTTTGTAATATCATTATATTGATAGAAATTATATACTCTCTCAATATGGTCTAATCCATCAATAATTAAAACAGTTGGTACCGAGATGTTCTTTAGAAGAAGATTCAACTCCGATAAAGAGCTCGCATACAACTGTTCCTTTCTATCTTGAAGATTTGGAAACTCTTTTAAAATATCTGCAATCAAATTTCCACAAAAAACATCTCGCTTAATTCGTTCTCTTTGTAGTTCATCTTTTAAATCGGTATAGCAGAAATGTCGTATCGTATGTATTTTCTTCTTTTTAGCTGCCTCAATAAAATTATTGACCAGCCAAGACTTGCCGCTGCCGGGTTCGCCTGTTAGTACTACTTTTTTGTTTTGTTGCAATTGCCTAAATAGCTTATCAACAATACTTTTCGTGTGAATGTTTTTTTGTAAATCTATGGGGAATATTTGTTCAATAGCGCCATAATCCGTTTTGATTTTGAACCAACTGAATACAGATTGAGTTGAAATTGAAAAATCTTTACTTCTCGCTTTTTTTATTTTAAGAAGAAGCTGAGAAATAAAACTTTTAGGTAATAAATGTTGATTTGGAAAAACTCCAATTCCAATTTTTTCAGATTGCTCTAATACAATCTTTTCCAAATCTCCCGGAGCGTCTATATCAAGACTGAATTTAGGAAAATTCGTTTCTATTAATAAATGATTGCAAAATTCTTCAAACTCATCTCTAGTAATAGTTATAGCCGCTTGTTGTAGTCGTTTCCAATTATCTAATGGCTTGCCATTTTTACTCCATAATTTATCTATATTTATTCGGAACAATTTCGTCGGATAAACAGAAAACGTCTTCTCATTGGCAGCTTCGGATAATATCTTCGCTAATTCATCGGTTGGTTCATCCCATGCTAAACACAAACGAATTTCATCATTCCTTCGACTATTCCATGATTTAAACAGGTCGTCAATGGCTAATTGATATCCGGAACTTGCCGAAATATCTCTTTTTTGAAAAGTATGGGTATTGCTATATTTTATCTGTTTCTTTAATATAGTTCCTTTTCGTTCAATGGTTAAGTCATCAAAGATATCTATTGGCGACAATTTTTTGTCAATATAAAAAGTTGCTTCATTCCCATGCAATATTTCATCTAAAATAAAATATGCTGTTAATAAATCTTGATACTCATATCCTTCATGTGCGGAGTTTAATGCCATGGTTTATTTTAAACACAAAAATATACTTTTTCTTGTTTGGCAATTTTTAACAAACTTTAAACAACCACTACTTCCTATGCGCAAAGACCGAACCCTCAAACTTCTGCAAAGCAGCTTCTTTATTTATCGGTTTAACTTTCGTATAATGTTCAAGAACCATTTTTATAGAGTGTCCTGTTAATTCCGCAGCCGTTTCGGCATTGGTTAGGCTCATTAATTCATTATCAAAGAAACAACGCGAAGTATGAAAATGTATTTCCGGCGGAACTACTTCTTTTTTTTCTCGTTCGTTTATTTTTTCTGCTATTGCTTTTAAAAATTTATTGGTTGGCGATGATGATGTTTGCGATAAACGAAAAACATGATGGTATTCGGAAATTTTGTTATCCATATCAATATAATCAAAAGCCGGTAGAATGATTTGAATATTTCGGGGCTTACCGGTTTTGCTTTCCGTAAAAATTAAGTTTGTACCTTTAAAATTTTTAAAGGTAATTTTTTTAATATCACCATAGCGCATCCCACAGCAACACGCAAAAAGATACGCGCCTAATCCGTTTCGCTCTGCTCTGGTTAATTTCTCGGTGTGAAAATATTTATCTAATAAAACAAAGGCTTCTAATGGTATAGCGTCTTTGCGCCCCGGATGAGTTTTGAATTTCATTTTTAACACCGGATTTTCAGATATTTTACCCTCTTCCAGAGCAGCATTAATAATTGTACTAATGTTTTTCAATGATTTATCGGTAGTACTTTCTTGATTGTTCAATTCATTTAAACAATAATTACGATAACTATCTAAAAGCTGTTTATTCATTGCACCAAAGGACAGGGCGCCCTTAGTAAATGTTTTAAATTTGCTAATACTGTTTTTCATGCCTTTTTTTGTTCCGGCATTGTTTGCATAGTTTATATTAATAAATTTATCAGCATACTCAAAAAAATCGGCTTCATAGCCTTTATTATATAATTCATTTCTGAATGAATCAAAAGTGAGTATCTTTCTATGTCTATCATATTCTCTAATTATTTCAATTGCTCTTTGCTCATATAAGAGGATATGTTCATTAATACCGGCATAATCTGGGGTGCGATTTTTAACGCGTAACCTGTTTTTGTCCCAATATTCTGGTCGAACTTCAGCGGTTGGAATGATATAACGCATTGATACTCTGCCAATAAATAGTCTAATTGACACCTTCATTTTCCCGTTTGCGTAGACATACCCGCCACGGGTTTCAATCGTAAAATGTATATTATTCATATATTCAATGTTTTAAATTTGCGTCCAGAGCATATGACCTGACCCTATTGTGGACGCAAAGATATATAATTTTAGCAATATATGGACTTCTAACGTTGCATAAAAAAAATGTTGAGTAAAGATACTCAACATTTTATCGCATTTTTTTGCCTGTTCGTGTGTTGAGCTGGGAATAGAGCATTTTTTTATATTCTATTGCTTTTTAAATATTTACAACTGCATTAAAAAAGTTTTGGATAGCATTTGGAACGAAAGCGCATTTTTTAACAAATTTCAGCCGCATTTATGAGCACTTTGCGCAAAATCTTAGACAATAAAACCGGCTCAAAAAAGCCTTTGCCCATAAGGTATAAAACACCGGTATCGTTATAAATCATATCCGTAAAAGAATCATTGCGCTTTTCAAACTCCTTAATAAATACGTTTTTGTCCGGGTGTTCTGAATATACGTTCTTTATTAGCTCCAAAACATTTTTTTCTTTTCTGTATGGCTCGCATTTGCTTAAAAACGCAAGATTTGGTCTATTGGTATCCCTGTGTTTCATTCCATCGAGGAAACCGAACAAAAATGTAAAATATTGATGTTCTATATTAGTGTAAATAGTAAAATATAGCGGGTTATCTTCCGTGTTCTTGTTTTTATCAGTTAAACCAACGCTAAAAAAATCTACAATTATTTTATCGGTACTATTACCCAATAAATCGGAAATACTAACACCTAAAACATCGGCAATTTTTCGCAGCTGAGAAATTTTAAAATTATCGGTTTTTATTGCTTTATAATACCCTTGCGCTGTTATTCCCAATTTTTCTGCAATTTCTGTTATTGCTATTCTTTTTTCCTGTCTTATTTCTTCAATTTTTTCTGCAATCTTCATTTTTATTACAAATTTTAATTACTTTAATATAAGTAGTTTATTACAATAATTCTAATTTTATTAAACTTTTAGTTGTTTTATATTGTAATAACTTTATTTTTGGCACAAAATTCATCTATAAACTTTGCACCGCAAAAATATAAAAATATAAACTAAAAAGTATTAAACATGAAAAAACAAGAACTTATTACTTTGGAACAAAGCGACTTTGATAGAGCAATTGCCAAAGCAGTCGAAGCCGGAATCGAGCGCTACGAAAAAAAGAGAAATCAAAAACAGCTCTACACAATCAACGAGGTATCTAAAAAACTTGGGAAAGCCCACAAAACAGTAGCTGGAATGATAGAGCGTGGAATAATAAAAGCCACAGCCGATAATCGCATACCGCACCAAGAGTTAGAAAACTACTTAATAGCTCAATAATGGAAAACCAATCATTTTTTACGAGGACAGAAGCGCGCAAAATGCTCAATGTAACAGAATGTACATTCCGGAGACTTTGTAATAAATTTTACAAAGAGATACAACCATTAGGCTACCGAAAAAAAACAAAATTAGTAAAAATGGAAGTGGTTGTTTTTCTCAAAGAAAAATACCGCCCAAATAATCCGCTTACACAAATAGTAAATAAACTTTCAAAAAGCAAAATTGCCGAAAAGATGGGCGTTGATGGTCAAACTTTATCTAAATGGATACACGAAGCTGAAATATACGAAAAGTTGAAAGAAAAAGGATATAACAAATATCAAAAACAGTTAACCGCAGAACAATGCGAAATAGTTAAAAAGGAACTTATTATAAACGATTAAAAGATAATAACAAATATAAATTTAATATGGAAACACTCAAAATTAACATCGCAAACAAAACAGAATCAAAATTAGTAGAATTATCTATTCCGGTAACGGATTCTAATAAAATAGAATGTGAGACATTTATAGCCGAAATAAGTAGAGGAGAGCATATTAATTCTAAGCAAAAAGCGGTTAGAATTATTTTTTATCATGATTACAAAAAGTTCATTAGCAGGCAAATTGCATCAAGGTTATCATTTGTAAAAAAAGAAAAAACATACATCTTTTTTTTATCGCAATTCTTTGGAGAGAATCAATTTTTAGAAGACCGATTGATGTTTTTTATTGATGACATAGATTTTGACAGTATAGAGTTAGATTATCTTATGCCGGAAATGAAAATAGATATTCTTATTTATGAGCGCCCAGCCCCACTATTTTAATTTTGATAGCAAATTTTTATCTGCAGTTGCTCCATGGCGCCGGATCCGGAATAGAGAATGATAGCAATATTAAATAAAATAAACTTGCAACTGTTAATAAAAAAATCAATATAAAATACCGATGAAACAAAATAAACATATTTTTGCACCGACTAAATCATTGTACGGACGCATAACGTCCGAATTTATTGCGGGCATTTTTTATGCTCGAAAATATACGGCGTACAACCCCGCTCCAATGCTTAATGGCTTGGAAAGTCCGTATAAAGATTTAGTCAACGGGAAGTGTACGCCGTTCTTTTTTTTGTACACACGACTAAAATTTATACATTATGAAAAAACAAACGAACGCCACCGGTGGCAAAATGCCGGAAAATCTTTCTTCAATTTTGGAACTTTCAACCGAAGAAAAAGAGAAACTTGATCTTGCATGGCAGCAATTTCTTAAATCTAAGGAAAACAACGCCACCGGTGACGCAATGCCGGAAGTATGGGGCACGTGTGTCAATGTAAATTTGCCAACACTCGAAAGATTTATCAGAGCCGTAAAGGAACTGAAAACAGAGAGTAGTAGCAAATATCAATCACATTTCAATGTTAGAGAGGCTTTTAAAAAAACGCTATTCTATTCAAGTTTTTATGATGACAATTATGAGTACAGGATTGAATTAAAAACCACTTTCCGCGCTAATGACAAATAAACGCCGGTCAATAAAATAGTTAATATGAGTTATTTCGAACAAAGGCTCAACGCTCTTAATATTACAAAAAAACGTAATGCAATTAAAGTTAAAAATATGGACGGTTTCAGTGAAACCGTTCCATTTTTTACTGAAAATCAAAAGGGCGATATATTGATAAACTATTTTTCGCCTGCAGGAGAAATAGAGTATTATTCAGAGCGTAACGATGGACGCAGTTTTAAGCCTTTTCAGCGTACCCGGTATGCCGAACCAAAAAACCCGAAACAAAAGTATTTTCAACCGAAAGGAAGCGAAGTTTTACCATTTTCAACGCCTTTAATCATAGAAAATTATAAGGCAAAAACCAAAATAAAAACTTTGTACATCACAGAGGGCGAATTTAAAGCGTTTGCGTTAGATAATTTCAGTTTGCCGTGTTTCGGCATCGGTGGGATACACAACTTTAAAGACACTGAAAAAGATAAAATACATCCTTATATTTTAGATTTTTGCAAGGTTTGCCAAGTCGAAAATATTGTACTGCTTTTTGATGCCGATTGCTTAAAAGTAGAATGGAAAGAAAATACAGAGCTAACCACACGTTTAAATACTTTCTATGCAGCTGTAAATATTTTTAATGAGCTTCTAAAGCCTCACGATATTTGCCTGTATTTTGCTCATATAGAGAAAAACAGCGAGTTTAAAGGTATAGATGATTTATTATACAGTAGCGCGGACAAACAGGAAGATGTTATCAAGGAACTATCACAACTTTTAGAAGGCTACCAAACACGAAGGTATATCAATACATGGAAAATTAGCGGCGTTTCCGTGTATATAGTACAACGTATTTTCGGTTTAGATAATGTACAAACTTTTTTTGAACAAAATATTGATTTACTGCGCGATAAAGAATTTATCTATAAAGGCGACACATATTATGCAGATAAAAACGACAAATTAACGGTAAGTTGGAAGGGTGAGCAAAACAACTATTTACGTATCGGAGTAGATTACTATAAAAAAGTAGTAGAAAAAGCCCCAAACGGACAAACGGAAATTAACCTAAAAAAATGGAGTATTGAGGCTATAAAAGCAGATTATAACGATTCTAAGGAATTTATAAAGCGTATAAAAAAATGTGATTCATTTACAAATATTCCTGAGAATGATCCCGCAGAATACAAGCAAATAATTGAGAGTGAAAAAAAAGGCATAAAATCAATACTTTACAATAGATATTATCCTGTTTATCATATTCCCGAACGTGGCACATGGGAAAATATAAACACTCTCCTACATCATATTTTTGACCATAAAAACATATCAGGGCACAGCTTATACGAATTTGCTTTAGATTATCTGCAAATACTTTATACACAACCAATAAAAAAGCTACCAATATTGTGCTTAGTAAGCAAAGAAAACGCAACCGGTAAAACCACATTCTTAAACTTGCTTCGTGCCATATTCATTGAAAACATGCGCATATTAGACAGTGAGCGCATTAGTTCAAAATTTAATGATTCATGGGTAGGAAAACTCGTTGTTGCCATTGATGAGAGCCTTATAGCTATGGATAGAGATGTTGTAAAAAACCGAATTAAAATGATTGCCACCAATCAAACTATCCCCTTGGAGGGAAAAATGAAAGATGCCGGTGAGGTTCCAAATTTTTCAAAATTGATAATGTGTAGTAACGATGAGTCTAATTTTATGAGAATTGATTACGAAGAAAACCGGTATTGTATTATTAAGGTTGCGACAATAGCGAAAGAAAAAAGTGATCCTTTTCTATTTGAAAAAATGGAAAAGGAAATACCGGCATTTCTCCATTTTCTAAAAAACAGAGCTTTGTATTATGAAGAAAAAAGCCGGTTGTTTTTTGATGAAACGGTTTATGAAACACCGGCGCTTTTAAAAGTGAAAGAACGAACCGAAAACCCACAAATAAAACACCTCAAAGATGTTATAAAAAATCAATTTTACTACCAAAAAAAGGACACTATAAAACTATCTTTAAAGGTGATTGTCGAATTAGTAACCGAACAATATAAACACACGGATAAATTGAAGATAAACGAATATTTGCGAGACAGAGGCTTTAAGTTGGGAAATGCTACGAATTTTGACTACTGTAAAATATTTGATGAATTACAAACATATTCCGGGAAAGATAAATGTTACACATTCAAATCAAACGAGTGGTTAGATAGTACGGAACTAAAAGATTTTTTAGACGAAGCAGAAAAATAAAAGCTGTATAAAAACATGAGTAGTCGGAAGAAATTCCGACTTTTTTTATCTTTTAGCATCAAACTGTTGCGTATTCAAAAAAAATATAGAAAATTAAAAAAAGCGGTAGATTCGGTAGATAAAGTAGATAGTGTTGATTAACAGTTATTTATAAGAGGCTTTCCGGTAGATATTCGGTAGATAAAGTAGATAATATTAATTATCAATAACTTAGAAGTATAAAAATAACAATGTTTTAAAAATTATCTACCGAATCTACCGGTATCTACCGTTAAAAGTTGCGTATAATATATTGATAATTAGAAACATCTACCAACATCTACTAATCTACCGGCTTTTTTAAAAATTCTCCATGTTTTTTATCTAAATATACTGCAAATTATAGACGCAAAGCACACGTAAAACATTCTTAAAACACGTGTGTAACAATTGTATAACACGCGTAAAACGCACGTATAACATACGTAAAACATACGTATAACAAAAATTTAGCCGGTCACCTGTTCCCTGTTCCGATGGGCGGCTGTGTGAACCGCACGAGAATTGAATATTTGAAACAAAACAAGCCCCTACCCTTAAATATTGGCTTCTAAAATAGTAGTTTTTATATTTTTGTGCCGTTTTATAAAACCAACAAAAAAATAAGTATGCAAAATATTGATAAATGCACGGTATTAATTGAAGCGTGGCAAATGCAGTGTTGCGGCAAACCGTTTAAAGTTGGAAATTCTGTAAAATGGTTTGTTTCAAAATGGGAGCAAGAAAACCCCTTTAATGAAGATATGGGCAAAATTGACTTCATGTATGACCATCACAGCGAGGACGAAACACGAATATTTGAAATAAAAGGAATGGTTGAAAGTATTGTTGCCGTTTACTATGATTATAGAAGGGAATCGGAAAACTCTAATTTAATGCTTCCGGTTTCAGAATCAACGATTAAAATAAATGAGGCTGACGGTTGGAATAATGACTTTGAAGGTAAAGAGTTAGATAGTTATTTCGTCCGTTTAAAAAATGTTATTCAATATCCACAGAAATAATATTTGCTTTTGCTATCACTTTCTTTCCGGGTTCCGGCGCCGATCGGCTGCCTGAAGGTAAAATTTGCTATCAAAATTTAAACCGGTTGTCTGAGCGCTGCACAAATATTGCTATCAATTATCAGATAGCAGTTTTTTTCTCAACGAACATAGTAAACCACATCAAAGAGCAAAATGTTTGCTCAAAATATACCAACGTGTAATTAGTGCCGAGAACTAAAATCTTGTTTTTTAGTGTACTATTTTCGCCACTCAATATTATAAACCAATTTTTTTAACATGGAACCAAAAACAACACTCCAACAAATGGAAGATGAGCTTACTCAAAAGCAAAACCAAAAAACGCAAAACATCAATGTAAGACTTTCACCGGCAACCAAAGCCGACGTTATCACCAAAGCCGCAAACCTTGATTTAACTATTTCCGAATACGTCGAATTTGTTTTAACCAATGAAGAAAGCAGCAATTTGCGCGTATTGAAAGAACGCAGACAAGGCGAAGAAATAAAAGAGGCTTACGAAAACAAAGTTGCTGAACTTACCGGAGAATTTGAGGCTCTTAAAAGCGAAAAGGCAAATTTTGATGAGCGCTTAAACAAGCTCACAAACGTTATATTTGTTGAGCGCATTAGAAACGCCGAAAACGAAAAAAACACGCTCGAATTTATCAATTTGATGAAAGAAGCCATTATTTCCGCTGAAGAAATGCGCGACCGGCTAGACTTCTTTACTGAAAACGGCAAACTCAATGATATTCTCGCTACTTATGCCGGCCAGGAGTTCACGTATTACAGCAACGGCAAAAGGGAAACGTTGGTACCGGAAAGTATTGAAGATATTTTTTCAATCATTGTGAGTGATTTTCATTCAAAGTTAGGCTTACATGAAGTATATGCAGAAGATACGGAAGCCGAAGTAGTAAAATAAAGTATTAACCTAAAAACAAAATAATTATGTCTGTAGATTTAACAACTTTAACAACTCCGGCAGTTCCCGGAAAGAGCGGCGGAAGTTCGCTATTAACGATAGCAATAGTAGCCTTTGCCGGCTTTTTATTATATAAATTCTTCTCTTATTCCAACGAAAAAACAAGGGAAGAAAACTAACAAAACGCGCTCGCGCAGTTTTTTTGTAAATTTTTCATGATGGCCGGTTCTGTTGGTGCTTATCCGGCTTTCTTATTTTGCAAAATATGCGTTTTCAAGTTTAGTTAATGCGTCTATTTTAGTGGTATCTTGTATTTTAGCATAATGATTTAATGCTACATTAACAGAGTGCCCCACAATTTCGGCGGCAATGGCGGGGCTTCCGGTTATATTATACAATAACGTTGACAAGGTGCGGCGGGAGTAGTGAAAGGTTATTTTTTCTGAAATTATCGGGCGAAAATCTTTTTTATTTTCCGATTCATTACGCGCCTTTTCGTTAATTTCTTTGGCAAATATTTTTAGTTGCTTATTTGCCGTTTGTCCTACCGGTAAATCAAAAACTTTTTGATGTTCGGAAAACTTTTTATCAAAATTAATAAACTGTAATGCCAAAGTCATAATTGCTTCATTACGCTTTTTTTGTGTTTTATGTTCGGTAAAAGTCAAACGATTATCTGTAATATTCTCAAATTTTAAACTATTAATATCGCCCCACCGGAGACCGGTACAACAGGCAAACAAAAAAGCCTTTAATGTTTCTTTGCGTTTTATACTCAAGTCTGTATTGTTCTCTAAATAATCAAAAAGCAATCTAAATTCTTCCTTAGATAAAGATTCTTCCCTGTTTCCTGTATGGCTTTTGAATTTTAACTTCTCAACCGGATTTTCTGATATTTTCCCCTCCTCAATAGCGGCATTAATGACGGTACCAATGTTCTTTAATGATTTATCTACTGTAATCTCTTTGTTTTCCCGTTCGCTTAAACAATACTTTCGGTAATCCTCCAAAAGTTGTTTGTTAATAGCGCCAAATGTTATGTTGCTTTTAATAAACAGTTTAAATTTACTCATACTGTTTTTCATTCCTTTTTTCGTTCCCGGATTACTTGCATAGTGCTTGTTTATATATTCATCGGCATAAACGAAAAAATCGGTTTCATACCCCTTGTTATAAAATTCATTCCGGAACGAACCAAACGTTAGATATTTATCCTCTTTTGTGTAGTTTAGTTTGATATTATTAGCCTTTTCTAAGCATTCGTTGATAATTGCATTGATTTTATAGTAGTATGGCTCATTTTGGGTAACGGTTCCCGACATCTTACACCAATTTTTTTCGGAAACTTCTATATTATATATTTTTACCCATGTAGCCTTTCCCTCAATGGATAATCTAATGTATATGTCTTTTTTTCCGTTGGCTTTCGTATGATCCGGACGGATAACTGTTTTAATACTGATTTTCTGCATGATAAGGTATGTTTTCTGTCCAAGAACTTTTTATGGACAGTATTTGGACAGAAAAACGTTTAAAAAAGTCTAATATTGCATTGCACGAGTTTTTATAAAACCCTATAAATGCAAAGAGGTTCAACATTTTATTGAATTTGTTGAACCTCCCAAGTGTTTGAGCTGGGATTCGAACCCAGGACCCCATCCTTAAAAGGGATGTGCTCTACCTGCTGAGCTACTCAAACAGCCTTTGTTTTGAGGGGGCAAAAATATATATTTTTCCATGGCATCATCATATTTCTTTTTCTTTTTTTATAAAATGAGTTTCTTATCTGGATAATAGCTAGTTGCAAAGAATAAAAAAATAAGTGAAAAATAAATAGATATTTTAAAAAATAACTATATTCGCTTGAATGTTAACATAGTATTATATAAACATACTCTATTTTGAAAAATGTACAAAACGTTTAAAAAAATACAGAAAAATACAGAAAAAATGTGCTTTTTGATTATTTATACACATTTCACCGCAGAGTAGTTTTGTTCAAAATATGATGAAAACGATTGTTTTGCTTCCAAAAACCGATGTAGTGACCCTATGTTTGCCCGAACAGTGGGTAGGAGTTCCTATTATTTGTAAGTTAACTCCCATGTCTAATCATTTCATGAATAACGATGAAGTAGAGTTGGAAATAGAAAAAGGAATAGCCTTTCGTAAGAAAAAAAAGAAAAAACAATGAGTAAACTCCATTTTTTCGACAAGATAGCAATTATTATCAAAAAAAATCGTTTTTTTGTAACCATCATTATCGGGCATTTATTAATCATAATTAAATATTTCACAATGAAAAAAACATTTCTTTTTGTAATCTTAATTCTTTTTGCAGGGCAAATATTAGTCGCACAACCTGCTTGTGTTAGAGATGTCGTTTATGCTTTAGTGAGCTTAAAAGAAGTTCCTAGAGCGAGAAAAATGATGGAAGAACAATGTTTCCCCGGCAATGAATCCAGCGCAGATGTTTGGTTGGTACGTGCCAATGTGTTAATTCAATTACACGAACATGAGCTTGAAAGGCAAAAGAGAGATCCAAGATATCAAATTCGTTGGCCCGATGCTATTATAACCGCAAATGAATCATTTTATAAAGCATTAGAACTTAGATCTGACATAAAAGCGCCTGCAGGTTTGCTAGATCCCAGAGAAGGACAACTTCTTTCGGCATATCCGATTAGTGAGTTAGCTGCGAAAGCTATGGATAACAGAAACTACGCTGAGGCTATAAGGCTTCTAAATTTGGTAATTCGTAGCTACAAAGTAGATTTGAAAGGACATGCAATTTATTTGGCGTATGCTTATTTAGATTTGGCAAATAGCTACAGAGCCATGGGAGATGAGGAAAATTACAAAAGAATATTATTGGAGGCTGCAAAGCTAAATACGCCACTCCCCGATATTTATTTAAGTTTATACGATATTTATAAACAAGAAAATGACACGATAAAAGCCGGTGAAATTTTACAAATAGCACGTAAAGTAGTTCCGGAAGACTTGGCAATAGATGTAAAAGGCTATGAGTTAGATTATTTTGCAATGATAGGCGATACTGCCAGGCTTATTGAGGCGGCATTAAAAATGTTTGAACAGTATAGAGATAATCCCGTGGTAATTAATATTGTTGCAGGACATTTAGTGAACAACAGAGAATATTTACTTGCCGAAGAAATAATAAATGTAGGACTATCTATTGCTCCGGATGATTTTGATTTAAATCAACAAATGACATATCGCTTCTTTTATGAAGCGGTTGACTGGGACAATATTAAAGAGGCTAAACTAAATGAAAGGCCGCGTAAATTTACCGAGGCAGAAGCTGCGCTTCAAAAAGCTAATGAAATTTTGGAGACAGCACTCATTTGGGCAGAAAAAGCGTATAATATTAACCAAGATGATATGTATCATAACCTCATGTTAAGTAGAATACTTGTACGCTTGCAAAAACCCTTTCCAGAAGGGCTTCAAGAAAAAATAGATTCATATCGTAAACAATAATATAATGGAGAATAGTTGGTATGTGGTGTACGGTATACGGTATGCGGGAAGAGGAAAGAAAATAATCTCTTTCCTTTTCTCTTTTTTCTTTTTTTCTTTTCTCTTTTCTACCTCTTATGCGCAGCAAGAGGGAACTAGAGTTTATTATTTCACCATCGACGATGTCATTGCCAAACCGGCACAGCGTATTACCGAATTGGCAGTTAGAGAGGCTGAAAGCCAGCAAGCCGATATTTTACTTTTGCGTTTGAATACTTTTGGAGGCGAGTTGAAAGCCGCCGAAAATATTCGCACGTTATTATTGGATGTACCCATACCGGTATTTGTGTTTATAGATAAAAATGCCGCTTCGGCAGGAGCGCTTATTTCTATTGCTTGCGATAGTATTTATATGGCACACGGCGCTTCAATAGGCGCTGCCTCTGTTGTGAACCAAACAGGTGAAGTGATGCCCGATAAGTATCAATCATATATGCGCTCTATGATGCGTTCAACCGCCATTGCAACTGGAAGAGATCCCAATATTGCTCAGGCAATGGTAGATCCTGATATAGAAGTGAAAGGAATTAGCGAAAAAGGTAAAGTGCTGACTCTAACTACTTCAGAGGCTATTAAACTTGGATTTTGTGAAGGCGAAGCCAATTCAAAAGAAGAAGTGATGAAGTTAGCCGGTATTGATGACTACTATTTTATAGAACAAAATCCAGGCATTATAGAGAGGATTATACTTTTCTTGATAAATCCTATAGTTAGCGGGATATTAATCATGATTATGATTGGTGGAATATATTTTGAGCTACAGACTCCGGGGGTTGGATTTCCGCTTTTTGCCGCTATAACAGCCGCAGCGCTTTATTTTGCACCACATTATTTACATGGCTTGGCGGAGCATTGGGAAATTTTACTCTTTGTTCTGGGAATAGGACTTGTGCTTTTAGAAATATTTGTGCTGCCGGGCTTCGGAATTGCCGGAATATCAGGAATTATATTGATTCTTACAGCTTTAGTACTCTCTATGACATTAAATTTTGGGTTCGATTTTTCATTCACTCCTCCAACAACTATTATCAAAAAAATAGCCATTGTATTAGGGTTTGCTTCCGCCGGATTCTTTATATCCATTTGGCTTGGAATGAGGTTGATTACAACTAATACACGATTAGGAAGCATTGCCTTAAAAACCGAACTAGGAAAAGAAACCGGTTTTATTTCCCAAGATCTTACGATGAACGAACTGGTTGGAAAAACAGGACGTGCCATCACTTTTTTACGCCCTGCAGGAAAAGTAGAGATCGAAGATGAAATTTATGATGCCGTTTCCGAGTTTGGAATGATTGATAAAGATACCGAAGTTAAGGTTGTACGTTTTGAAAATTCGCAATTGGTGGTTAACAAATAGCTTATTATGCGCTATTTTGTAGAACTTGCTTACAATGGAACTCCTTTTTTTGGATGGCAATACCAACCCGAACAAATTACTGTTCAAGAAGTGTTAGAAGGCACCTTTTCATTGCTTTTAAAAAATAAAATTGAACTTGTTGGTTGTGGCAGAACCGATGCCGGTGTACATGCCAAACAATATTTTGCACATTTCGATTTTGATGATCTATTATCGGAAAATTATTGTAACAAACTGCAATACAAGCTCAACTCACTTTTGCCTAAAGAGATTGTGATTCATAGAATATTTCAAGTGGAAGATGATCTTCATGCACGTTTTAATGCATTAGACCGTACCTATAAATATTACGTAGCCATATCAAAAAATCCGTTTCATTTTCCATTCACTTATCGAGTTTACGAAAAATTAGATGCCAATGTTATGAATTTAGCTGCTAATTTTTTACTTGGGAGTCAAGATTTTACAAGTTTCTCTAAGTTGCATACCAATGTAAATAACAATTTTTGTGAGATAAAAGCCGCTTATTGGGAGCAACAAGAGAAACAGCTTGTTTTTACCATTACAGCAAACCGATTTCTAAGGAATATGGTACGCGCTATTGTAGGGACACTGCTGTTTGTGGGAAAGGGCAAAATTTCTGTAGCCGATTTTCAAAGCATTATTTTACAAAAAAACAGATGTGAAGCCAAGGTCTCTGCACCTGCACATGCCTTATTTTTGGAAGAAGTGAATTATAATTTCAAATAATCTTATGGAGAGTATAATGTTTATAATATTTGGAACTTTATCTATACTGTGTTGGCTAGCTGCTTCATTTTTAGCGATTAAACAAAAGGGTAGGAGCGCGCTTATTTTTCAAACACTTGGTATATTGGTATTCACTGTATTTATAACAGGACTTTGGATAACCTTGCAACGCCCGCCTTTTAAAACGATGGGAGAAACGAGAATTTGGTATTCATTTTTTCTATCCGTCATGGCAGGAGTTACTTATTGGCGTTGGAAAATGGATTATTTATTAACTTTCACAAATGTGTTGGCTATTGTTTTTGTGGTGATTAATATTTGCAAACCTGAACTTCAATCGAAAATGTTAATGCCTGCATTACAGTCTATTTGGTTTATTCCTCATGTGGCAATTTATATGTTTGCATACGCCGTTATTGGATGTGCGTTTGTTTTGGGGATTTTGGAATTGTTTCAATATTGGGGCGTGATTGGTAGGGGTAATACCCCTACCAATGTTACTGCAAAATGCGATTTATTGATACAAATCGGCACCGTTGCCTTAGGCATCGGTATGTGTTTGGGTGCAATTTGGGCAAAAAAAGCATGGGGACAATATTGGTCGTGGGATATAAAAGAAATTGCTGCTTTAATTACATGGTTAATTTTTCTATTATATATTCATCTGCAAAAACTTACAAAAATAAGCCGAAAGTTTTTATTGATTATATTGATATTAGGATTTCTTTCATTACAATTTACATGGTATGGGGTGAAATATTTGCCTGCTACGAAAAAAAGCCCACATTTGTTTTATAGTACGAGTTAGTCTACGAGCGCGGGATGCCCGGTAAAAAAGCAAGTTCTTTGCTAAAAGTATCAATGCTTCAGCACTTTCCTCATAACCACTCCTTTTTCCGTGGTTACCCGTACAAAATATACGCCGGATTGCAAGTGTGAGATATTTAATGAATGTTGTTGGGATGATTGGGATGTTGAAGACAATACACTCCTGCCGTAAACATCAAAAATCTCAACATCTTTAATTTTGAGGTTTGAGTTTTTAATTTTGAGCTCACCCGTTGTGGGGTTAGGATAAACCGTAATCCTTTCTAATTCATTTACTTTTCTAACTCCAAGGTCAATGCTTTCTTCCACTTTATTTGATGCAGTAGACAGGCAGCCGTTTGTGTAATAGGTTAGCACGTAATATTCGTAGTCCCCGGTGGGAAGGTTTTCATCCAAGTAGGAAGTGTTGAGGATGAGCTCCACTGTTAGCAGGATCCCGTTCCTGTAAATACTGTAGCCTTCAACTTCCAAATCTTCTTCAGGCGCCGACCATGTGAGTAATACTGAATTTTCTGTGGGTTTTTCCGAGGTTAAGTCGTTCACTGCTTCGCAGGTTAATATGGTTCCTATTACACGGTTAGAGCTATCCGACACGCAGCCTTCTTGGTAATACGTCCTCACGTAATATTCATAATCCCCGGCAGGCAGGTTT
>Ga0209737_10000302_pt1 | contig 43153 bp, 32 predicted proteins | sample TergutCu122P3_FD_187284 | JGI IMG/M metagenome (GOLD analysis project Ga0209737, IMG submission 187284) | Cubitermes ugandensis P3 segment gut microbial communities from Kakamega Forest, Kenya - Cu122 P3 (SPAdes) (version 2) | ecosystem: Host-associated > Arthropoda: Insects > Digestive system...
GTACTGCGGGGTTTTGTATTGCGGGTCAATCTTGGGAAGTTCTTTACCCAATTCAATGATATAGGCGTATTTATCCATCCATTCATCGAAATAGGAAAATTCATCAATGAGGTGTTGTTCGGCGTCTCTTATTGTCATATTTAAAATTTAAAATTTAAAATTTAATTCATTGAGCCCTTATTTCCAAAAGTTCCCTTAGTAGCAGCAATTATTTTCATTTAATTCAATGTTCACGATTTGGTTGGTCAATTTTCTATCAAATGGGGCGGAAACGCGGATGTAGTTATCGGTAAAGCCAAATATTTGTCCGTTTTTTACGTCATCTTCGAATAAAACTGCTCTTTGGGTATTGGAATGCTCGTGGTAAAAAGTTGTTTTTTTATTTTCAGAAAGTAGTAATAGTTGTTTTGTTCGCTCCTTTTTCACACTGTCTTTTACTTGGGGTTTCATTGCTGCTGCGGGGGTATCGGGTCGTTTGGAATAGGTAAAAACATGCAAATAACTGATGGGTAATTTTTCTAAAAAACGAAAACTCTCTTCAAAATTTTCTTCCGTTTCTGTCGGAAAACCTGAAATAACATCCACCGCGATGCAAGCGTGAGGTATCATAGATTTAATTTGATGAACTTTTTCTACGAAAAGTGCTGTTTTATACCGGCGTTTCATAGCAGCAAGAACTTCGTCCGAGCCCGATTGCAAGGGAATGTGAAAATGGGGCATTAAAATATCAGAGTTTGCAAAAAGATGAATAATTTCATCGGTTAACAAATTGGGCTCGATAGAGGAAATACGCACACGGTCAATTAGTTTACTTTCATCAATAGCAGACAATAGTTTGAAAAAAGTTTCTCCGTTTTTTCTACCGAAGTCGCCGGTATTTACCCCAGTTAACACCGCCTCTTTGCAGTTTAATGCGGCTATCTTCTCAAGATTAATCAGCACATTTTCGATGGTATCGCTTCGGCTGGTTCCCCTTGCGCGCGCCACCGCACAATAAGTGCATTGGTAATCGCACCCATCCTGAATTTTTAGGAATGAACGGGTGCGGTCGTGCGAAGAATAGGCAGAAAAGAAGTGAGTAGTGAGTAGTGAGTAGTGAGTAGTGAGATTATGGGTATTATCTAATAGATAGGGAATTAGATTCATTTTATCTTCAGAGCCGAATACTTTCGTTACGCCCTGAAGATTTTCAACCACTCCCCTATCTCTTGCGGGGAAACAACCGATGGCAATAATTTTTGCATCAGGATTTTTTCTATGAAACTGTGCAATTAAACTTCTCGCTTTCTTTTCCGCTGTAGTAGTAACTGTGCAGGTATTCAAAATGTAATAATCCGGTGTGGTAGAGGTTTGAAAACCGGAGTTTTGAAGATCACGTGCAATATGGGAAGATTCACTGTAATTCAGTTTGCAACCCAAAGTAGCGATGTGAAAAGTTTTAGGCATAGATTATTTGTTAAGACACATACTTGCCAAGGCGTAGGTTTTATATCCTCCCGAGAGGTTTTTCACATTCTTAAAACCGTTAGCTGTTAATATTATCAGTGCCAAATATCCTCTTAACCCCACGGCACAGTAGGTAATAATCTCTTTATCCTTGGGTAATTCATTCATGCGGCTTCGCAGTTCATCCACAGGAATATTCACTGAGTTTGGAATAGCACCGGAAGCATGTTCCCCACGTGTGCGAACATCCAGCAAAATGGTGGTATTCAAGTCTGTTTCACGTATATGCCTCCAAGTAACCGCCGGCATTACACCGGAAACGATATTGGTTGCCACGTAACCGGCAATGGCAATAGGGTCTTTTGCTGATGAGAAAGGAGGTGCATAAGTATGTTCAATTTTGAGCAAATCATAGATAGTTCCGCCATTTTTTATCAACAGGGCTATTTGGTCAATACGCTTATCCACACCGTCATAGCCTACGCATTGCCCGCCGTAAAGTTTTCCGGTTGCGGGGTCAAAAGTAAGTTTCAACGTTAAGGGAAGTGCATTGGGATAATAACCGGCGTGGGAAGCGGAGTGTGTGGTTGAACTTGTGTATAGTATTTCCAACTGTTTCAATCTTTTAGCCGACAATCCGGTAGTAGCGACAGTCATATCGAACACTTTTGCAATGGCAGTTCCGATTGCGCCCTCATATTTAACAGTATTGCCGAAAACCATATTGTCTGCCACAATTCTTCCCTGGCGGTTTGCGGGATTTGCCAAGTAGTTGAGCCAGGGTTTTCCCGTTAAAGGATGTGGAAACTCAATCGCATCGCCCACCGCATAAATATCTTTTACAGAAGTTTCTAAAAATTCGTCCACCCAAATGCCGCCGGTTTCCCCGATTATTAATCCTGCATCTTTTGCTAACTTTGTTTCAGGACGAACTCCGATGGAAAGGATAACCATATCTGTTAGTACGGATTTCCCGGATTTAAAACAAACTTCAATATTATTACCCTGTTTTTCAAATCGTTCTACACTTTGTTCAAGAAACAGTTGCACTCCTTTTTGCAAAAGATGAAGATGAAGATGTGCGGCAACAGAGAAGTCAACAGCGGGCATAAGTTGATTTCCCATTTCAACTATTGAGACCTTTGCGCCCGCCCGATGCAGATTTTCAGCCATTTCCAAACCAATAAACCCAGCACCAACCACTACGGCACTCTCAACCTTATGAGAGTTTAGATATTCTTTGATAGTATCGGTATCATCCACATTTCTCAAAGTAAAAATCCCTTCCAATTCTATCCCTTCAAGAGGAGGTTTAACAGGTGTTGCCCCCGGCGACAACAGTAGTTTGTCGTAATTCTCAGCATAAACTGAGCCATCCTTGCGTTTTACTTTCACACTTTTTGTTTCGGCATCAATTGATATCACTTCATTTTCAACCCTGACTTCCATATTGAATCTTTTGCCTAAAGAAGCCGGTGTTTGCAAAAACAGGTCTTCTCTCTCCGTGATGGTACCGCCGATATAGTACGGCAGTCCGCAATTGGCATAAGAGATATATTTTCCCTTTTCCAGCATAATGATTTCGGCAAACTCATCTGCTCTGCGTATTCGTGCTGCTGCAGTTGCACCCCCCGCAACCCCTCCGATAATGATGTGTTTCATAATGAATTTTTTAAATTTTTTACGAATGAGTTGCGAAAATAGAAAAAAAAATAGTTGCCATTTCGGTAAATAAAAATATATTATACTTTTGCGGATTTATTAATAAAAAGTTATGGACATTGTTGATTTATCAAAAGATGTTTTTTCAGTTACCGATGTGGGGTTAAAAAGGAAGGAAAACGAAGATAGTTGTTCCTTCTTACAAACAATGAACGGGTATCTGTTTGTGGTTTGCGATGGCATTGGCGGACACATAGGCGGTGCAACAGCTTCTTCTATTGCGGTAAACAGTACGGTGGATTTCTTTAACAAAGAAAAATACACAAATCTTAAGCAGGCATTAATCGATTCTATTGTTTATTCTAATCAAAAAATTTTAGATGCGGTAGCAGAAAAACCGGAACTAAAAGGAATGGGAACTACTATTTGCATACTACTCGTTCAAGAAGATAGAGTTTGGTTTGCTCACGTTGGAGACAGCAGAATCTATCTTTTTAACTTTTGTGAGCGAAAATTACACCGCCTGACGAAAGACCACTCGATAGTGCAGGCATTAGTGGACAAAGGCGAAATTTCCGAATCGGAAGCAGAAAGTCATCCGCAGCGAAACAGAATATTAAGAGCGTTGGGTATTAAACAGGAGGTTCATCCCGATGTAACTAATTCTCCGCTTCTTCCTGCAACCGGAGATATCTTTTTATTGTGCACCGATGGGTTATCCTGTATGGTAAATGATGAGACTTTGCAGCAAATATTAACAACTAACATCTCTTTACAGGAAAAGGGTACTTCTATGCTCCACTTAGCAAAAGAGAGGGGAGGAATTGATAATATTACCATTCAATTGGTGCAAATCAGCAACAGTCCACATCAGCAATCCGGTTGCGTATGCAATAATGTTGAAGAGCAGGATATTTCTGCTAAAAAAACTGTGTGCGATGATAGTCTTCCCAAAAAAAAGAGAACAAAAAGTAAATTAAAAACTATCCTTCTTATATCGGGAATTGTTTTAGTTGCTTTGGGTGTGTTAATTTTATTAAATCTATTTTTATGAACCAACAATCAACTATTAGAGAACTGCTGCCTGGTGCTTCGTTACACCAGGGTAAATATATTATTGAAAAAGAGATTGGAGCCGGTGGGTTTGGCATCACTTACAAAGCAACCCAAACCGGTTTAAACCGCTCAGTATGTATTAAGGAATTTTTTATCGACGGTAAATGCGTTCGTAATACACAGGCTCAAACAGTTATTTTGCAAAGTATTAGCGAAGGAATGTACGAAAAATATCGCCGCAAATTTGTGGAAGAAGCCAAATTGCTCGCAAGCATTAAACACCCGAATATTGTGGAAGTATTTGATGTATTTGATGAAAACAACACCTCCTACTTTGTGATGACGTTTATTGAAGGAAAAACACTTCAAGGATTGGTAAAACAAAAAGGAATGCTTAGTTTTGATTTAGCCGTAAATTTGCTTGTTCAAATTGCAAATGCCGTTGAATATATCCATTCCAAAAACATTTTGCATAGAGATATTAAACCCGACAATATCCTTGTAACTCCGGAAAACGAAGCCATTCTTATTGATTTTGGCTCTGCAAGAGAGTTTGTTCAAGACAAAACGCAATCCCATACTACTATGGTAACCAGAGGGTATGCACCTCCTGAACAATACAATACAACGAGTAGAAAAGGCTCATACTCTGATATTTATTCGCTCGGCGGGGTGTATTACTATGCACTTACAGGGGTTGAACCCGTTGACGCTGCCGCAAGACAAATTGAAGCAATGCCCGAACCTATGAAATTAAATTCCAAAATAAACGAAAACCAAAATCGTGCTATTTTGAAGGCCATGGAAATTGTTCCTGAAAACAGACACCAGAACATTCAAGAATTTTTAAAGGATTTGTTGGGAGATGATTATAAAATACCCGCCTATAAAGAGGAAGTTATTATTAAAAAATCTCGTTGGTGGCTTTGGGTGGTACTCGTTGTTGTAATTGTGCTTGGGGGTGCTGTTGTTTCAGCATTAATACTTAATAAACAACAGCAGGAGAAAAAGATTTTCCTTATTAATGAAATCTCTACACAGGAAAAAATTATGGATTCTCTAAACTTCAGGTCGGTAATGGTTTATGTAAATCCTTCCAACCCAAAATGTTTCCATTATTTTAGAGATTGTAACCAATTGGGAATGCTTGTGGAAGAAAAATCGATGGAGCAAGCGTTTCACAAAAACAGTATCCCTCTTTGTGAGAGTTGCGCAGGAAGAATATCCGAATTTGAACTTTACTATAATGAAGCGACCCTTGCGGTTAAATTCGCTAGAAATTATTTAAAAGAAGAACTATTCATTTTAAGCGACCAATTTTATTTCGATGCCTTAGAATGGACTAATAAAGCATTGGAAATGAGACCTGATAACCCCGAAATGTTAAATTTACAAAAAAGCATTCAAGATGAAAAATAATCAACATCTATTCCGGCATTTATTGCTGTTAATCTGTTTTGTTTTTATTTCAAACCTCGCTTTTTCGCAAGAGAGCAGTTGTGATAAATCGCTGAACAACGCTATAAAACTTTACAATGCCCGCGACTACCAAAATGCGAAAAAAGCATTTGAAATCGGGCAAAAAAATTGTGAAAACAAAAAAGTATTTCAGGATTGGATTAAAAAATGCGATGACAATCTGAAAGGAGCCAATAAACCTGAGTCGCAAGAGAAACAAAATACTGCAACACCGGCTAAACCCTCCACCCAGAGCAAACCCGATAAACCTGTTAAGGAAACTAAACCAGCTCACGACAAAGACTATTACAACGCCACTTTGGAAGTTCCTCTATTTGTCGAGTTTACTTCTGCAAAAGAGACAAAAGAGTTTGAAGTGATTACTAACTATAGGGTTTGGGATTATGACTATGGCTCTTCTACGGGTCATCCATGGATTACGTTCAAAAAAAATCCGACTTCGCTTTCCGTTACTTGTGAGGAGAACAAATCTTTGAGAGATAGAAGAGAGTATATTTCAGTAAATGCCGGTTACAAGACGGAGCGTGTAGAGATTATTCAAAGAGCAAAAAAAGACCTCTTTCCTGTAGTAAGAAACTTGATACTCTCTAATCTATCATCAAACAACACCATACATTCCAAATCGAATCAAAAGTATAAAGGAGAGAAAACGGCTACCGGACACAGAAATGGTTTAGGCGCGCAACTTTGGGCTAATGGCAATTTCTATTTTGGCGTTTTCACAAATGGAGAGTGCACCAACGGTATTTTTGTGGATGGAGACTTGATATTATTAGCCAGAATACAATCCAACAAATATCAGGTGGGCACTTTCTATGATTCAAAATTGAATGGAGAAGGCAAAACATACAGCGACGAAGGGGTTTTAACCTATAAAGGCGAATTTAACAATGATGAACCGGCGTATGGAAACAGATACTGGCGCGATAACCCCCACCCCGAATTCAGATTTGATATTATTCAAGACCAGTTTGGCTATTATTTCGGCGAAACGCTTAACGGCGAACCTCACGGAAAGGGAGTTTTTATTCACGTAAATAAAGATATGTGGTATGGAGATTGGAGTTATGGAAAAAGAAGCGCGGGAATTGAGATAAAATTAGATGGAGAGGTAAAAGTGGGGACTGAATTTGAAGCATGGGATGAAAGTGTTCACAAACTTCAAAAGAAAAAACAATCTACAGAATTAACCCAATCTCTTTTAACGACTAAGATTTTTTTTGAGCCCAATGAAGATATGCTCATTCTTGATGAAGAGCAAAGCAAAAAACTTGCCAGAGCCGCAGAGATACTCAAAGAGAATGCCCAGTATTCTGTTACTATCTCCGGTTATGCCTTGCAGGAAGAAACGGGCGACATTGTGGATTTAGCCCGAAGACGCGCCACTACCGTGAAACGTTTTTTCATTAACCAGGGCGTTCCCGAAAAACAACTCACTGTTCAGAGACTTAATTTAGATGAATTACAAACGTTAGAAAGAGATTCTAAAGATAAATTATCGGTTACCTTTAAAATTGAACAAAACAGAGTGGGGAATTAGGCATCGATGATAAAAAAAGACATAATTAACCTAAAAAATAGTCTATGAGAAAAAAGTCCACGCTGTTAATACTTTTTATTGCATTTCTTTTTTCCTGTATTGCACAACCTCAGTGGCAGAATGCTAAAGAAAATAAGTTTCCTGAAAAACAATTTGGAAAATTTGATAAGAAAAAGACTAAAAATTTGTTTTACAGGGATATAACCATCGACTCTCTGATGACTCCAAGATTACATACGCATCTAACAAAAAAAGATTGGTACGAGCCGGATACCATTTATATTTTTCATGTTGATCCTGATTTCGTATCACGCTATATCTATACTTTTCAAAATGGGCTACATTCCTCTACCAGAAGTCAAGTTTTTTCTTCTGGTCAATGGGTAAATAGTGCGAAATCAATTTTTACTTACAATAAGAATAAGAAAATCTTGGAAGAATTATATCAAAGTTGGAGTTCAAATAAGTGGGTAAACAGTTATAAAAGAGCCTGTTCCTATAATGCAATGGACAGTCTGACGGAAACATTTATTATAAATGGGTAAATGAAAAATGGGAAATTGATGATTTATATTCTTATCAATACGATGATAATAACAACCTCATTGAAGACCTGTATCAGATGTACGGTCCCCCTGGAAAATTGATGCAAACTTTTAAAAAACATTTACTTACAACACGCTGAATGATCTTACCGAAGAATTATATCAATATTGGGTCTATGAAAAATTAACGTGGCATCAAATAAAAACATTCTCTTATGATTTGCAGAATCGTTTAATTGAAATGGTGTGGGAGTTACAAGGTTTTGTTCCCCAAGATAATGGTCATTACAAATATTTTTACTCATTTGATACAATTGGCAATCTAATTGAACGCTTATACATTCATAAAAATTGGTCGGATGAATGGAGTAACGGGGAGAAAATCCTTTATACTTATGATGACCGGAATAATCTTATTGAAGAATTTAGAGATTTTTGGTATGACGAAGGATGGGGACATAATTATAGATATGCTTATATTTACGATGTGAATAATAATTTGATAGAAGAACTATACCAGCAATCTGATGATTACTTATTTGTGTTAGCAAATGTCCGTAAAACGACTTGTTCATACAATATTAGCAATAAATTGACCTTGGTAATTATATACATTTGGGAGAATGAGCAGTGGAAGAAAAGGTATGAAGATCTTTATACTTACGATTCCAATAATAACTTGATTGAATATTTGGGAAAATACTGGGACTGGTTTTTTGATTTTAGATATGAATATAAAACTACTTATATGTTTGATTTACAAAATAATATGAAGTGTAAATCATATCAGGAATGGTGGTCCTCATGGGGTTCAGACGAATGGAGAAATATCTGGAAATACACTTATACTTTCGATAAAAACAATAATACGATCGAAGGTTATTTTGAGAAATGGGAGAACGATAAATGGGTTAATTCCAATAGTACATATTGGTATAATGGAATTCAATATTATTCTCCACTGACCTTGTACTACAACAATAAAGAAAGCAATTATTTATACTATGGTTGTCATAAAATACAGATTTCATACCTCAATCTTGCCACCCTTTCTGTACCTGAAACGCCACCCTCAACAGATAACCTACACCTTTACCCCAACCCCATCTCCAACATCCTCTACATCAACTTAGAAAACACGCCCACCCCACCGGAGGTAAAAATCTATTCCCTGCAAGGTGTTTTAGTTTTGCAAACTAATGGAAATCAAATAGATGTTTCTTCCCTCCCCGCTGGATTTTATGTGGCAAACGTGAACGGAATTAATAGAAAAATTATAAAACAATAACCCCACTTTAATAATGATCTTTTAGGGAGTAAATGTAGAGTATATCGTTTTCTACTGCATAAACAAACCTATTTTTTCTGTCAATGCGCCTTGACCATTTTCCTGCAAGCTCGTGTTTAAGAGGTTCGGGCTTTCCAATTCCCTGGTAAGGAGAAACGATAATAGCGTTTTTTAGTGCCTTAATACGCTCTTGGATAACAGTATTATTAGTATTCTTCCAATATTGAATATGTTCCAATGCTTGCGGAGAGAGAACTATTTCCATAAATTGTCAAATTCGTCGGATGAAACATTTTTACCTTTACCTTGTTTGATGTTATCTTCGGCATGCAAAACCATATCCACAAAACCTCTGTTGTATGGCTTTTCTTTGGTTACTTCAAATCTAATTTTAAAAGCCTCAAAAAATGATTTTAAAACGTTTTCCTGATTTATATCAAGTGGATGTACTACTAAAGTATGTTGCGCATTCATAATAATTTGTGCTTTAAATGATACGGTAATAAATCGCAGGCATAAATTGCAGTGCAAAGATAGGAAAATTGTTTAAGATTTTAATAAACAAGAAAAAAATTGTGCAGTAATAACTACTTACGCTTTCCCGCCTGCGTTGCCCAACACAGGAATTACTTCCTGCTGGGTATCCACAATTTTCCCGTTTTTCGCCTCAAATTTTTGCATATTATCCTGTAATGCAAACAATAAACGTTTCGCATTTTGAGGGGTTAATATGATTCTTGAGCGCACGGTGCCTTTTTGCATTCCGGGCATTAATGCCACAAAATCCATTATAAATTCGGCGTGCGAATGGGTTATTATTGCCAAGTTTGAGTAAACGCCTTGCGCTACTTCATCACTTAAATGGATGTCAATCTGTTGTTGCTGTTGTGGTTGCATATTTATTACATTTTAGATGCCATTAATGTTTCATACTCTTCTCTGGAACTTACTTGAATATTTTGATATTCTTTTAATCCGGTACCTGCAGGAATAAGATGCCCAACGATAACGTTCTCTTTCATACCCGCTAAAGTATCTGTTTTGGCGTTTATGGCAGCTTCCGTCAATACTTTTGTGGTTTCCTGGAACGATGCAGCAGAAATAAAACTGCGGGTTTGCAAAGAAGCACGGGTAATACCCTGTAAAATGGGACGTCCTGTAGCAGGATGTGCATCACGAACTTCCACCAATTTCAAGTCTTTACGCTTCAAGGAAGAGTTTTCATCACGCAAGCGTTTTGCATTGATAATCTGTCCTTTATGAAATTCTGTAGAATCTCCGGCGTCCACCACCACTTTCTTTTCCCAAATCATATCGTTTTCTTCCTGAAAGTCAATTTTATTTACCAACTCGCCCTGTAAGAACTTCGTATCTCCCGGGTCATCAATTTCCATCTTGCGCATCATCTGTCTCACAATCACTTCAAAGTGTTTGTCGTTGATTTTTACCCCTTGCAAACGATATACTTCCTGAATTTCGTTAACAATATACTCCTGCACTTTCATAGCACCTTTAATATTCAAGATGTCTGCGGGGGTTAAAATACCTTCCGACAGAGGCGTACCTGCTTTCACATAGTCGTTTTCCTGCACCAAAATCTGTTTGGAAGTAGGGATCAAGTAAGACCTTTCTTCATTGGTTTTAGAGATTACTTTCACGGAACGATTTCCTCTTTTCAATTTTTTGTCAAACTGAACAATACCGTCAATCTCAGAAACCACTGCGGGGTCGGAGGGGTTACGCGCCTCGAACAACTCGGTAACACGCGGAAGACCTCCTGTGATGTCGCCCGATTTTCCGAACGAGCGCGGAATCTTAACCAAAATTTCGCCTGAGTCTATTTTTTGTCCCTGTTCAACTGCCAAACGCGCACCCACCGGAATGTCAAAAGTTTTGATTAACTCACCGTTGTCGTCCATAATCAACATAACAGGATTTCTCACTTTCAAACGGCTGTCCACGATTACTTTATCGCGAATGTTGGTTTGTTCGTCAATCTCCACACGATAGGTTATACCTTCAATAATATCTTGAAATTCAACAGTTCCGGGAACGTCAGAAAGGATGAGCGCATTAAACGGATCCCATTCTGCAATGATATCCCCTTTTTTCACGTGGTCTCCGTGTTGAAAATAGAGGTTAGACGCGTAAGGGATATTAGAAGAAGATAGGGCAACGCCTGTTTTCAAGTCAATAATTTTCATTTCTGCCGAACGACCAATGACTTTATAGTACTTCTTCTTATTTTCGTCAACTTTGTCAAGGCAGCGAAGTTCGTCGATACTGAGCACACCGTCGTATTTGGCTTCAATTTTGCTGTTGGCGGCAATGTTTCCTGCTACCCCTCCCACGTGGAAAGTACGAAGGGTTAACTGTGTACCGGGCTCGCCAATCGACTGGGCAGCAATAATTCCCACCGCTTCGCCCATTTGCACCATTTTTCCGGTTGCCAGATTTCTACCGTAACATTTCTGACAAACGCCCACTTTTGCTTCGCAGGTAGGTACCGAACGAATTTCCACCTCCTCAATGGGAGATTCCGCTATTTTATGGCAGTACTCTTCGTTCAACTCTTCGCCCGCTTTCACAATAATTTCTCCGGTAAGCGGATTATAAACATCGTGGAGGGTAACACGACCTAACAATCTGTCTGCCAGTGTTTCCACAATCTCTTCATTTTTCTTTAAAGCGCTGATAACCATTCCGCGCAACGTACCACAGTCCTCTTCGGTAATAATCACATCGTGCGAAACGTCCACCAAACGACGGGTTAAATATCCTGCATCAGCGGTCTTTAAAGCAGTATCTGCCAAACCTTTACGAGCACCGTGCGTGGAGATAAAATACTCCAATACGGATAGTCCTTCTTTAAAGTTGGACAAGATGGGGTTTTCAATAATCTCACCGCCACCGGCACCTGCTTTGGTAGGTTTTGCCATCAATCCACGCATACCAGACAACTGACGCACCTGTTCCGAAGAACCACGAGCGCCGGAGTGACGCATCATGTGCACCGGATTAAAACCTTGACGGTCTTCCTCTATCTGTTTCAATAACAAATCGTTCAAACGGCGTGTGGTGTTCGACCAGATGTCAATTACCTGATTGTAACGCTCGTTGTTGGTAATCCATCCCATATTGTAATGCATCAAAATCTCTTCAATTTTTGCATTAGATTCTTCAATTAACGCATTTTTTTCTTTCGGAATAATCACATCACCGATGTTAAATGAGAGTCCCCCTTCAAAAGCGATACGGAATCCCAAATCCATAATATCATCTAAGAATTTCGCGGTTTTTGCATTACCGGATTTTATAAGTACTTCACCGATAATATCGCGTAACGATTTTTTTGTAAGTAATTCATTTACAAATCCATATTCCTGAGGAACTACCTGGTTAAAAATAATTCTACCCACCGTAGTTTTGATGCGCACCATTTTGCCATCTCCCTTTAAATTCACTCTACATTCAATAATGGCATTCAAATGAACTTTCTTTTCATTATACGCAATAATCACTTCTTCAGGAGAATAGAATATTTTTCCCTCTCCCAACACAGGTGCATTCGGCGTTGATTTCAATTCTTTGGTAATATAATAAAGCCCCAACACCATATCCTGCGAAGGCACGGTTACGGGGGCTCCGTTAGCGGGGTTTAGAATGTTATGTGAAGCAAGCATCAACATTTGGGCTTCCAAAATTGCCGCATTTCCAAGGGGAACGTGCACTGCCATCTGGTCACCGTCAAAGTCGGCGTTAAAAGCCGTACAGGTCAACGGGTGCAATCTGATAGCCTTTCCCTCCACCAAACGTGGTTGAAATGCCTGAATACCCAAGCGGTGCAATGTGGGAGCACGGTTTAACAGTACCGGATGTCCTTTCATTATATTTTCCAAGATTTCCCAAACAATAGGCTCTTTTCTGTCCACAATTTTCTTGGCAGATTTTACCGTTTTCACGATTCCTCTTTCCAACAATTTGCGGATGGCGAATGGTTTATACAATTCAGCTGCCATATCTTTAGGAATACCGCATTCATTCAGTTGCAGTTCGGGTCCTACTACGATAACGGAACGACCGGAATAATCCACACGTTTACCCAGCAAGTTTTGGCGGAAACGTCCTTGTTTTCCTTTTAAACTGTCGGACAATGATTTTAAAGCGCGGTTTGATTCAGTTTTTACCGCATTGGTTTTCTTTGAGTTATCGAACAATGAATCCACAGCCTCTTGCAACATACGTTTTTCGTTACGCATAATTACGTCGGGGGCTTTAATCTCTATCAATCTTTTTAAACGGTTGTTGCGGATGATTACGCGGCGATACAAATCGTTTAAATCCGAAGTGGCAAAACGACCTCCATCAAGTGGCACCAATGGGCGAAGTTCGGGCGGAATAACCGGAATCGTCTTTAAAATCATCCACTCCGGTTTGTTAATAGCCCGTTTTCTACTGTCTCTAAATGCTTCAAAAACGTGCAATCTTTTCAGAATATCCTGTTTTCTTTGTTGCGAGGTTTCGTTGTTTGCTTTATCTCTTAAATAAAACGACTCGGCATCCAAATCTATTTTTATTAACAGGTCAAAAATCCCTTCTGCACCCATTTTGGCAATAAATTTGTTCGGGTCGGTGTCGTCCAACATTTTATTATCTGGCGGTAAATTTTCTGTGATATTAAAATATTCATCTTCAGTTAATAAGGCGCATTTGAACACTTTATCGCCTTCGGCAACACCGGGTTGCACCACGATATATCTCTCGTAGTATATCACAGAGTCCACTTGTTTAGCGGGAATTCCCAGCAGGGCAGCAATTTTGTTGGGCAGCGAGCGGAAAAACCAGATGTGCGCCACCGGCACTACCAATTGGATGTGCCCCAGCCTTTCTCTACGCACTTTGCGTTCGGTAACTTCCACACCGCAGCGGTCGCAAACAATCCCTTTATAGCGGATCCGTTTGTATTTTCCGCAGTGACATTCCCAGTCTTTCACAGGACCGAAGATTTTTTCGCAGAAAAGACCTTCCCGTTCGGGTTTGTAGGTTCTGTAGTTAATGGTTTCGGGTTTCAGAACTTCTCCGTAAGATTGTTCCAAAATGGTTTCCGGAGAAGCCAAACTGATGGTAATTCTCGAAAACTCTTTTCTTGTGTTTGTATCTTTTTTTAATGCCATATTGATGATGGTTAATTATTAATTCTTAATTTTTTACGATTTTTTTCATCACTTCGCCCCCATCTGTTTTTATTTTTACAAAATAAATCCCTACAGGCAGGTGGGAGATGTTGATTTCATGAATTGACAATTGAGAATTGACAATTGACAATTGCTTTTTTCCATAAATATCAAATATTTCCACACTTTCAATTGTCAATTGTCCACTGTTAATTGTCAATTGTCCTGTGGTGGGGTTCGGGATGAGAGTTATGTTTTCAAGTGCCTTTTGGAACTCTGATAACTCTGATTGAGCAAATGAACTCTGATTAATTACCACATCATTATTATTTTCCATCTCATTTTCGTAATTCGAAATTCGTAATTCGTAATTATCTTTGCAAATCCCATACAACCCACATAGTATGTTGTTGGCAAACACTACCCCGCGGCCGCTGCGGGTTTCAACGTAATTTACCAAATATTCAATTTCATTTTCGGGTAGTTTGTAAATGGTTTCGCCTTTTTCTTCTAATTGTTGCAGCCAACGAACGTAAATTTGCAGGCTCATCAACTCGCTCGCTTGTTCTTCGGTAAGGGTAAATTTCTCGTATATGGTGGACAAAGTGGACGATGCAGCCGCAAAGTTGCCTTCGGCTAAATAGGTTTCTGCGATGGATAGGTTATCAGTGTAGTGGTTGCGGTAGGCAAACAAAAATCTTAAATCTTCATACAAACTTTCTTTACCCATTTCTTCTTTCTCTTCAAGCCACACGCCAAGCCGCGCGGAAATGATAGAGTTAAAATAATTATCTTTCAACGCACTGTAATACGAAACCATATCCAGAATAAAATCACATTCTGCATTCTGCTCTTCTGCTTTTCTGCTTTTCTGCTCTTCTGCTTTTCTGCCTTTCTCTCCGCACACCTCATACCACCTCGCCAACCAGTACTCGTACCGGTCATTCCATTCATCATATTGAACTAAAGAAGAAGCTAGCGTTCTCATTTTGCCGAGGTCTTCCTCTTCCGGTAACGGTCCATTTCGTTCCGGGCAATTTCTATTGTTGGTGGTAGGAATGGTAATGGTGTTTGTGCATTTAACCGGTTCTTCCATGCGAGAAGTACCATAATAATAATTGATACTATAATTACTATTGGTATTGTTGATATTCATTTGTGGTATTTTATCAAACAGGTTCCCTGCCGGAACGCTGAAATTTCCCTGATCAATTCTTATAGAATGATGTATCGGCGGATTATACATTACCGGATAAGCACCTACATGAATGTCATCTTTTGTCATTTCGTTAAATTCGTTGCACAGGGTTTGCAATCCTGTCGGTGTTCTGGGAACAGCATTAGTAACATTTGAGTTTCTTCCTTCAAATACCTGAGCCACAGTAAAACCTGTAAAATAATTTTTATATACTTCATTTTCAGGAATACCGCCCTTGAAAATGTGCAAACCTATGGTAGGTCCCATTTGGGATGTACTGTCAATAAACCGGTTTTCCTCAATTTTATATCCGGTAGCGTTAGCAACATACACTCCATGGGCAAAATATGAAGAAGTCCATGTATAGTCTTTCGTAATAAACTCATTTCTAATAACACTACTACTGCTTATTCCATTGATATACACACCGTTGTCGTTACTCTTAAATTCGGTGTAACGGATTCTTAGTGCCGGCGAACTACCTGAGTTTAGAGCATAGACTGCATAGTTGAAACCGGAAAACCTATTAACGAGTCCTAAATCGTAAGAGCAATTGGTTTGTGGGCATAGCGCACCAATATCAATATCGGTATTGGAAGCAAAAATTCCCAGATTGTCGTTGCAAAACTCGCGGGGGGCACTGCTCGAAAAAGTGCAGCCGTGAAAAGTGAGCTTTCCACTGCTTGCTGCGTTGATATGGGCTTTAAAATCTTCAATATTACCCGGATAATTCTTGTTTACGGTAAATTTAGCCTTTTGAAAAAAGCCTGATGTTCCACTTTGCCCTGAAGCAAGTGGCAAAAACTTGATAGCATGGGTGTTGTTGATAAAATGTGCGCCGAGCGTCGCTACAAGACCGCCGCCATGTACCGTAATGCCACAAACAGCATTCTCTATTTTGCCGTTGTCTGTCAGTTCTATGAAGCCTTGACTATTTACGTTCATGGGTTTGGTGGAATCTCCCTGAACAATAACTCCTTGCCACATTTGGCCTATACAAGCGTTGGTAAGTGTGCCGCCATCAAGGATGAGTTTACCTCCGGGTTCTACAATGATAGTAGTATTGTCTTCGCAATATACTTGTGAAGTTATTGTTAGTGCGGTGCCATTTTTAATATATATCGTACCGAGAGCCAAAAAAGGTTGCTTTAAAATTGTGTTTTGAGTAATCATATTGGGTACAAGTGGAAGAGAACTATTTCGACATTGCGATTTACGAAGAGCAGCATAAGCATTCACTAAACCATGTCCTACCTCTTTGTACCATGTACCACTCGGATTGTTTATATCATTAACGAATGTGTAATTATTTAATTTAGTGCATGATGATTCAATAATCTGCCTAACTTGAGATTGAATTAAATCGGGACGTATAGAAAGAATGAGAGCGGCTATACCAGCTACATGAGGACAAGCACCGGATGTACCTCCAAATCCACTATAGTAATCCCCAGCCGTTCCACTTGCATCATTGTACCCATTACTGCCTTGTAAATCTGTAGTATAGACATTTGAACCAGGTGCAACAACATTTAATCCTGGACCATAAGAACTATATAAACCGGAAGGCCATGGATCGCATGTGTATGGTACTTTATCAATTATTCCTGCCCTATAACCACATCTATCAATAGCACCCACTGCAATAACATTATCCAAATATCCGGGATAATGCACATTAGTAAAACCCCACAGATGACCATTTCCTGCTCCTGCAACTACAACACACCCCTTACCATTTCTACCGTAAATTGTAGCAGTATCAATAGCACCGCTAATCTCATCATTTGGGAACAATCCACCCCATGAATTACTAATTACATCAGCACCATTTTGCCAAGCCCATCTAATAGATTGGGCTGCCAACTTACTAGTGATGGCACCAGTTATATCGCTCATACGTATTGGAATTATTTTACATTTAGGTGCTACGCCGCTAATTCCTTTTGCATTATCTTTTATTGCTCCAATAATACCTGCACAAGCGGTTCCATGCTTATCTTTATCAGGATAGATATAACCTCCACCGGGACTGTCATAATATGCAGTATAACCGGGCAACAGGTTTTGGGCGAGGTCTGGGTGAGTTAAATCAACACCTGCATCCACAAGAGCAACATTAATGTATGGGCTCCCTTCGGTAATACTCCATGCCTGTTCAATGTTAATATCCACACCTGATACGCCTCCACTTTGTCCCACATTTTTCAATCCCCATTGTTCGTCAAAGTATGGGTCAAATGAATTAAAGGAATTGAGAGCATAAAAGTTGGGGGATGAAAATTCAAAAAGTTCTGTTTCATAAAACAAGTTGGAGATTTGAAGGGCATTTAAGTGAGATTTTTTTGATACACTCATCAAATACTGATTATTGATAAACTTTATTTCTTCTAGTATCGTGCAATGGTTTTCATCTGCCAAAGATTGCAATTGCTCCATTGTAGTTGTAGGTTTTAATCTCAGAATAAATTCATCGGTTATTCCATTAATATGCAGATAATTATCAAGCATTGGAACAACCGAAACTACATTTTCTTTTGCTTTAAACAACTCTAAAGTTGCTAATGAAACATCCTTTCCATTTTTGTTTTCCACAATAGCATAATGTAAGTATTCGTTACTCAAAATAACATCAAAGGATAACAGTAAAGAAGTATCTCTTTGAATGAAAAAATTTAACATCTCTTTATTCGCGGGTGGGGCAAATTTGAGAAGCAGTTTGTCTTTTCTCTGCTGGATAAAAATCTTTTCCCCCTTGTAGTAGTAATACAAATCTCCCGGCTGCGCTTGCAATAAGAGAGGCATAAGAATGCTCAAAAGTATAATAATAATTCTCTTTTTCATTGCAACTAATAATTATTTTGGCACAAATAGATAATTTATCTAATTTTTAGAATTTTTTTTACCTGATTATCATCAAATTTTATTAAATAGATTCCATCTTTTAAATGGCTTATATTTACCGCTTTTGCGGGCGTTTTTCTTTCCAACAAAACCTGTCCTTGAAGATTAATAATTTCAAACTGTTTTTCTTCGGAAAAATAGAGATAATCTTTTACAGGACTAGGAAAAATGGTAAGTGAATGGGTTGGTTTATCAAATTGTTTTATTGATAGTTCTGGTGAAATATTTATTCTGGCCAATGCAAAAATACTTTTACCATTCAAATCCAATAACATACGTCCACCTACAACCAATTTATGTGTTCCTTGAAATTTTATATCATTAAAAAGAAAATCATTTAGAAAGAAGTATCCGTTATCCGCGAAAGTTGTATCTGTATTACCATTGGAAGTAATACTAAGAAGTGCGCCGGCGAATTGACCTGCCCGATTTCCCATAACTATATATTTGCTTTCATTTAGAAAAATTTTATCAAAAATAACAGGATGACAGGGGTAATAGAAACCATGTTGCCCATAATTACCAAAACTACTATTAAGAGTGCCATCATGAGAAAAACTGCAAATAAAAGGGAACTGTCCTGGAAACATGGTTCCAGCATTCCCCACCTGTATTATATTTCCTTGAATGTCTTCAATAGCATCTAAAAAATATTCAGGTTCCGAAATCACACTATTCCAAATGTTCATTTTCCAAACCCCATGATTGGCAAAATCGGTATCCAATTTACCCGTGGGGGATAATTTGCAAAAAGCTAATTCAGGATCAACAGAATTTGAACTCTCATATCCTGCAAGAAAAATAGACTGGTCGCGAAGTATTTTAATAAACATAGGAGAAAACTTAAAGTTTTCATTATAGGGAAGATAGGCATTACCATTTTCTCCAAAGGAAACATCCATCTTGCCTTGATAATTATATTTAAATACTGATAGACCTTCAATATTCAAAATAAAATCATCATGTTCCAAATTTGTACTTTTAGTACCTCCAAAATTAAAAGGAACTATTATTTTACCATTCTCTCCAAAAGTTTCATCCAAACTGCCATCCTCGTTAAATTGCAAAAATATGTTTTCCCTCCCTCCCCATTCAGTTTTGTAAGCCTCGCCATACATAAATATTTTGTTTTCTTTTGTTATCTTCATTCCGTATGGACAACTACGATGATAACCTTTAAGCCGAACTATGCCATTTTCACCAAAATCTCTATCCAGTTTTCCATCTGCGTTTGTCTTAACAATCGTTAGGTGGCTATTCGGTGATACAAAGGTAGTCCCTAAAATGATAAGATTACCTTTTTTATCAACATCTAAAAATTTTACTTCAGAGGCTTCATATATTTTCGTAATGCCGTTTTCCCCAAATGTAAGGTCAAGGGTAACTGGTTGGGAAAACAAAACTTGTATATTACAACATATGCATGTTGCTAGTATCCCAAAAATTCCTGCTGTGGTACGAGTGATTTTATCAAAGAAACGCATTAAAAATCTCATAATTCTAAACTTTCAAACCTATAAATAAACCAATTAATCAAACCTCTCTTTACTACCTCACCTTTTGAAAAGATAAATCCAGCCATCCCCTCAAAAAAAACTCTCCACTAATCAAACTTAATATCCAGTGCTAAACCTCTGAGTTCGTTTACCAATACGTTAAACGATTCGGGCAGACCTGCGATGGGCATATTGTCGCCTTTTACAATGGCTTCGTACGCCTTGGCTCTTCCCACTACGTCGTCAGATTTAATGGTAAGAATTTCCTGCAGCACGTTGGCAGCACCAAAGGCTTCAATAGCCCAAACCTCCATCTCTCCAAAACGTTGTCCGCCGAATTGCGCTTTACCGCCCAGCGGTTGCTGCGTAATCAGCGAATATGGTCCAATGGAACGGGCGTGCATCTTATCATCAACCATGTGGTGCAGTTTAATCATATAGATATATCCGCCGGTAACTTTCTGGTGGAATTTTTCGCCGGTTTCTCCGTCATACAACTGTATATTTCCGTTTTGCGGCAATTTCGCCTGTTCCATCAAGTCGTTGATTTGCTGCACGGAAGCACCGTCAAAAATAGGAGTTGCAAACTTCATTCCCAACTTTTTACCAGCCCAACCCAACACAGTTTCATAAATCTGTCCGAGGTTCATACGGGAAGGCACACCCAGCGGGTTTAATACAATATCCACCGGAGTTCCATCTTCCATAAAAGGCATATCTTCTTCACGAACTATCTTGGCAACGATACCTTTATTTCCGTGACGTCCTGCCATTTTATCCCCTACTTTAAGTTTACGTTTTTCGGCAATATACACTTTCGCCATCTGAACAATACCGCTGGGGAGTTCATTGCCAATAGTGGCATCAAACTTTTCGCGAGTCTCTAACGAATAAAAATAGCGGTCTTTAGCCAAATAGTTTCTAATGGTATCGGCAACTAAAGCATTCACTTTTATGTCGTTAGTCCATTTAGAAACACTAATAGTCATATAATCAACACCATTCAATACTTTTTGGGAGAATTTTGAGCCTTTTTGTATGATGACATTTTTCATATTGTCATACACATTGTGCGCAATTTTACCATCCAACAGTTTGTAAAGTTTAGCCACCAATTCCTCTTTCAAATCTCCCTTAATTTTTGCATATCTGGCTTCGATTTCAGAAACAAGGTCTTTGTCGCGAGACCTGGTTTTTCTGTCTTTTACCAATCTTGACATCGATTTAGCACCAATTACCACTCCTTTCATAGAGGGAGGTGCTTTGAGAGAAGCGTCTTTCACATCGCCGGCTTTGTCACCGAAGATGGCGCGCAACAGTTTCTCCTCCGGCGTGGGATAAGACTCGCCTTTGGGGGTAATCTTACCTATCAGAATATCACCCTCTTTCACTTCCGCACCAATACGAATCAAACCGTCTTCGGTTAAATCCTTGGTTGCCTCGGAAGCTACATTTGGAATATCGTTGGTTAATTCTTCAATACCGCGTTTGGTATCGCGAACTTCCAGTGTAAACTCTTCAATGTGAATGGAAGTAAAAATATCTTCTTTTACTACTCTTTCCGAAATAACAATGGCATCCTCAAAGTTGTAACCTTTCCAGGGCATAAATGCTACCATCATATTTCTTCCCAGTGCCAACTCACCCTCTTTAGTCGCATAACCCTCCGTAATAATCTGACCTTTTGATACTTTTTGTCCTTTTTTTACCAAAGGTTTAATATTGATACAGGAGTTTTGGTTGGTTCTTTTAAATTTAGGCAGCAAATATTCTTTGATATTGGTGTCGAAATTTGAAAGCTTTTCATTTTCAGAAAAGTCGTAGTTAATTCTAATTCTTTCGCCATCAACATATTCCACTACGCCTGTTCCTTCTGCAGTAATCTGCGAGCGGGAATCAAGGGCAACCTGTTTTTCAAGACCTGTTCCCACAATAGGAACTTCGGGAGCCAAGAGCGGAACTGCCTGACGCATCATATTAGAGCCCATCAGGGCGCGGTTGGCATCATCGTTTTCCAAAAACGGAATCAATGAAGCCGCGATGGAAGCAATTTGGTTGGGCGCAATATCTATCAAATCCACTTGTTCTTTGTTAACAATAGGATAATCAGCCAATTGACGCGCTTTAATTCTATCCTCCAACACATTTTTATCCGATATTTTTGTTTTTGCCTGGGCAATAATTTTATTTTCTTCTTCTTCGGCGCTGAGGTAAACAGGCACTTCAGTAGTTTGCACTACGCCCTCAACTACTTTTTTATAAGGAGTTTCAATAAATCCCAAATTATTGATTCTTGCGAAAACGCAGAGCGAAGATATTAATCCGATATTCGGACCTTCGGGAGTTTCAATGGTACACAATCTTCCATAGTGGGTATAGTGAACGTCACGCACCTCAAATCCTGCTCTTTCGCGCGATAACCCGCCGGGTCCCAACGCAGAGATTCTTCTTTTATGGGTTAGTTCCGAAAGCGGATTGGTTTGGTCCATAAATTGCGATAACTGGTTGGTACCAAAGAAAGAGTTAATTACAGAAGATAATGTTTTTGAGTTAATTAAATCTCCCGGGGTAAATACTTCGTTGTCGCGAACATTCATTTTTTCACGAATTGTTCTTGCCATACGCGCCAATCCCATTCCAAATTGATTATACAACTGTTCGCCCACAGTTCTCACACGGCGGTTGCTTAAGTGGTCAATATCATCTACTTCCGTTTTTGAGTTTATTAGTTGTACCAAATGACGAATGATGGAAATAATATCTTCTTTGGTTAAAATTCTAACATCTATGGGGATATTGGATTCCAATTTTTTATTGATTCGATATCTTCCCACCTCTCCCAAGTCGTAGCGTTTGTCTGAGAAAAACAGTTTTTCCAGCGCACTTCTTGCTGCCTCTTCGTCGGGTGGGGCAGTGTTTCGCAGTTGTAAATAAATATATTCCAACGCCTGTTTTTCCGAGTTTGCAGTATCCTTCTGTAAAGTATTGAATATGATTGAGTAGTCGGTTTTACCTTCATCTTCATTGTGAAACAACACTGTTTTGATGTTTGAATCCACAATCAGTTGAATATGTTTTTCTTCAAGCACGGTTTCACGGTCGATAATAAGTTCGGTACGTTCAATATTAACTACCTCACCGGTTTCGCCGTCCACAAAATCTTCCGTACGCACTTTCATTACTCTGGCGGCTAATCTTCTTCCAATAAATTTTTTCAGATTAACTTTTGTAACTTTCACTTCTTCAGCAATGTTAAAAATATCCAAAATATCCTTATCTGTTTCATAACCAATGGCTCTGAGGAGTGTAGTAACCGGTAATTTCTTTTTTCTGTCAATGTAAGCATACATTACATTGTTAATGTCTGTGGTAAATTCCATCCAGGAACCTTTGAAGGGGATAATTCTGGCGGAATATAACTGTGAGCCGTTATTGTGGTAGGAAGTACCGAAGAACACGCCCGGGGAGCGGTGCAACTGCGATACCACAACACGTTCTGCGCCGTTTATGATAAAAGTTCCTCTGGGGGTCATATAGGGAACCATACCTAAATACACATCCTGAATCACGGTTTCAAACTCTTCGTGTTCAATGTCGTTGCACGAAAGTTTAAGTTTTACTTTCAGCGGAACGCTGTAGGTTAAACCTCTTTCCAAGCACTCATCGGTGGTGTATCTGGGGGCATCCAAATAGTAATCTAAAAATTCCAGCAGGAAGTTATTCCGGGCGTCCACGATGGGAAAATTTTCCTGAAAAACACGGTAAAGGCCCTCCTGGCTTCGTTTTTCCGCATCGGTATCTAATTGAAAGAATTCTTGAAATGATTTAATTTGTATATCCAAAAAGTCAGGATATTCCACTTGTTTCGTTGTTGCAAAACTGATTCTTTGATTGTTTTGTGTTGCCAAGGGATTAAATTTTAAAAGGTTAATGAATGAAAGAACGATTTAGTAATTAATTAGTTACAAATTTTGCGACGAGGCAAAATTAATAAAGAACAGTGAGTACAATATTCCCCCTATGAAATAAGAATATGTACCCACTGTCTTTCAGGAATGGGTTTATTTCACCTCTACTTCAGCACCGGCTTCTTCCAAAGATTTTCTCAAGCCTTCTGCTTCATCTTTCGAAACGGCTTCTTTCACCGGTTTCGGGGCAGCGTCAACTAATTCTTTTGCTTCTTTAAGTCCTAAGCTGGTTAATTCTTTTACCAATTTAACCACTGCTAATTTGTTTGGACCTGCTGCTTTAAGAATTACGTCGAATTGTGTTTTTTCTTCCACTTCTTCAACTGCTGCTGCAACGGCTGGACCTGCTACTGCTACTGCGGCTGCAGCGGGCTCAATACCATACTCATCTTTTAAAATTTTAGCTAATTCATTTACTTCTTTAACGGTAAGATTAACTAATTCTTCTGCGAATTTTTTCAAATCTGCCATAACTTTATTTTTTTTTAGGTTTGTTAATTATTTTTTTTAAGATTTAAGATTTAAGATTTAAGATTTAAATTTTAAGGTTTTGTAGAATTTTAAATTTTAAATATTAAATTTGGAATTAAATTTATCTTTCGGATAGTGTTTTCACAATACCTGCAATTTTTCCGCCTCCTGATTGGAGTGCTGAAATCACGTTTCGTGCAGGCGATTGTAATAATCCTACAAGTTCTCCAATAAGTTCTTCTCTGGATTTAATTGCGCAGAGAAAATCTAATTGTTCGTCGCCAAAATAGGTACATTCTTCAATAAATGCTGCTTTTACGGCAGGTTTTTGCTTTTTACCGCGAAAATCTTTGATTAGTTTTGCGGGTGCATTTCCTGCTTCTGCAAGCATAATGGAAGAAACGCCTTTGAGGGCGGGGTAGATTTCCGAATAATCAACGTTCGACTGGTCCATAGCACGTTTTAAGAGGGTGTTTTTCACTACTCTTAATTTGATGTTTCTACGGTAGCACTGTCTTCTGAGTTGGTTAACGGTTTCAACGGTAAATCCGGATATATCGGTAATATACACGTGCGGATAATCAGCTAGATCTTTCGCGATTGTGTCAATAATGATACTTTTTTCTTCTTGTTTCATACTTTTACTTGATCTTTAATGATTTAGGATACTGATTTTACTTCCACCTGTACTCCGGGGCTCATGGTACTTGACAAATAGATACTTTTTACATAAGTACCTTTTGCAGCGGTAGGTTTAAGTTTGATGATGGTACTCATCATCTCTTTCACGTTTTCCACAAGATTTTCGGAGGGGAAATTTACTTTTCCGATTCCGGAATGGATAATGCCGTATTTGTCAACTTTAAAGTCGATTTTACCGGCTTTTACTTCGGCTACAGCCTTGCCAACGTCCATGGTTACGGTACCTGCTTTTGGGTTTGGCATTAAGCCGCGGGGTCCCAAAATTTTACCGAGAGCACCAATTTTTGGCATTACGCTGGGCATAGTAATGATTACATCAACGTCGGTCCAACCTTTTTTAATTTTTTCAACGTAGTCGTCTAAACCTACGTGGTCGGCGCCTGCTACTTTTGCTTCATCTTCTTTGTCGGGCGTACACAAAACGAGTACGCGTGTAACTTTTCCTGTTCCGTGCGGCAGGGTAACAATACCGCGCACCATCTGATTGGCTTTTCGGGGGTCAACGCCCAAACGGACGTCAATGTCGAAAGAGGCATCAAACTTGGTGTATGTGATACTTTTTACCATTTCCACGGCTTCCGTCAAAGGATACACTTTCGTCTTATCGAATTTGGCAAGAGCTTCTTTGCGTTTTTTTGATATTTTTGCCATGTTGATTTTGTTATTACTTAATGATTAATTTAGTTCAAAAGGATTTTCGCCACCTTTTACGGTAATTCCCATACTTCTTGCAGTTCCTGCCACCATGCTCATCGCCGACTCAACGGTAAAACAGTTTAAGTCTGTCATTTTTGATTCTGCGATGGTGCGCACCTGATCCCAGGAAACGTTAGCTACTTTGTTTCGGTTAGGTTCTTTCGAGCCTTTCTGAACTTTGGTAACTTCCATTAACTGAACCGGAACTGGAGGAGTTTTGGTAATAAAGTCGAATGACTTGTCTTTGTAAACAGTAATTACCACCGGAACTACTTTTCCGGTTTGTTCTTGCGTACGGGCATTAAACTGTTTGCAAAATTCCATAATGTTCACCCCTTTGGAACCTAAGGCGGGTCCAACGGGCGGCGATGGATTGGCAGCGCCTCCTTTGATTTGCAACTTGATTAGTGCAGCTACTTCTTTTGCCATTTGTTTGTTTTTTTTTGTTTGTAACTAATTGATGTCGGTATTACGCTTTTTCAACTTGCATAAAACTTAATTCCAAAGGAGTTTTACGACCGAAAATTTTCACCATAACTTTCAGTTTCTTTTTTTCGGAGTTAACATCTTCGATGACTCCTGTAAAAGTGTTGAATGGACCATCTATCACTTTGATTTCTTCGCCTACAATGAAAGGAGTGGCATAAACGGCGTCCTGTTCAAGGAGTTCGTCAATTTTTCCTAACATTCGGGTAACTTCGATGGGGCGTAAAGGGATGGGGTCATCCATTTTACGTTTGCACCCTACGAATCCGAGCACGCCCGGAACGCTGAGCAGCGTATGTTTCGCCTCAGGGGTCATAAACGCCTCAACAAAAACGTACCCGGGAAAAAAGTTGCGCTCTTTGCTCACTTTTTTTCCGTTGCGAATCTGGTAAATCTTTTCTGTGGGAATGAGAACGCGGGTTACTAAATCCTTAATCAACTGCGAAGATTGAACTTCACTCTCAATACTGGACTTTAACTTCTTTTCAGTTCCTGTAACGGCACGAATTACATACCACTTTTTTTCAATTTCTGCCATACTCAAAGTGTATTTGGGTAAAAATACCAACTAAATGCGAACAACTACATTGCAGGGAAAAAGACACGAATGCCTGCGTTAAGTAAACTGTCCATCAAAAACACAATAAGTGCTATGATAAGGGAAGCAATAGACACTACAATAACGCTATTTTGAAGATCTTTCGCCGATGGCCACGTTACTTTGTGCACCAATTCGTCGTAAGTCTCCTTAAAATAATTCACTACTTTTTTCATTATTCACTATTTTTTTATTATTATTCGATTAACTCTTTCTCTTCAGGATAAATTTTGGAAACAAAAAGGCATTTCTGTTAGCAATAATTATCTTCTTTCCTTTTCAATAAATATATGTACAACAATTTGACTAAACGTATATTACACCAAAAATACTCTCAAAAACAACCGCATTCAACCGCTTATTTTTTGGGTCGGCAAATATAAAAAAAAAATAATGCAAAATGAAAAGCATTTTTTTTTATTTTTGCAAAAGTCAACACTTATATACTTTATTGCTGAAATTCAAATAATTACATAAAAACTAGTATGAAAAAATTATCACTTTTATTTCTCTCTATTTTTTGGCTAACTAGTACTTGGGCACAAATCCCGCCAAACTATTATAGTTCCGCAGAGGGTAAAACACAAAATAACCTGAAAATTGCTCTTTCCGAAATTATTACAAACGGCTATAATCAAAGAGATTACGGCGACCTTTGGAAAGATTTTTACACTACAGATGCCCGCCCCGACGGAAAGGTCTGGGATATGTACTCTAATTGTGAGTTTACTTTCGGCACAAATCAGTGCGGCAATTACTCGAAAATCTGCGACTGCTACAACCGCGAACACTCTATTCCTAAAAGTTGGTTTAACGACCAGTATCCGATGTACACCGACCTGTTTCATCTTTACCCTACCGATGGATTTACCAACGGAAAGCGCGGAAATTTTCCACTGGGCGAAGTGAGTAATGCCTCTTGGACAGGCAACAACAGCAGTAAGCTGGGGAGCAACACTTTCCCCGGGTTTTCAGGAACGGTTTTTGAGCCCGCCGATGAATACAAAGGGGATTTTGCGCGTACCCATTTCTATATGGCTACGCGGTATATCGATAAGAAACTAAGTTTTGAAAACGGAGCACCGGTGTTTACCTACCAGAACTCCACCTGCGATTTAACCGAATACGCCATCAATCTGTTTTTGAAATGGCACCGCGAAGACCCCGTGAGTGATAAAGAAACCCACAGAAACAATGCGGTGTACACCATCCAAAAAAACCGGAATCCATACATCGATTATCCTGAATTGGTGGAACATATTTGGGGAAATTTGCAATCAAATCCTTTTACACTTGCCATCCCCTCCACTTCCAAGAAACCTGAAATAACCATAATCAGCCAACCCAACGGCATCTCTATTGAGGGCGCAACCCCCAATCTCCCCATTACGATTTATACGATAATAGGTCAACCCATCTTCTCTACTTTATATATTCCTGATACGCTAATCCCTATAAACCATCTCAGCAAAGGAGTATATATCATCAAAATAGGGGACTATGTTCACAAAATATTGTGGTAATAAAAAAGTAAAAATATGATATTTGTTGAAATGTTTTTTTTATTTTCGCGTTATAAAATTTATTAAAATAATATGGAACGAAGTGTTTTAATGGAGAAAACTGTTCGTAATATCGAACAACTTCCTACTCCACGCGTTAGAGAAGTTAATAATTTTGTTGAGTTTATTCTTCAAAAGTCTGAAGATGTCCTCATTACTGAGGGGCTTCAAGAGTTATCGTCAGCCGGTTGTAGTTTTGATTTTTTGAAAGATGAACCGGAACTTTACTCTGTAAACGATTTAAAGGTAAAATATTCATGAAGAAAGGAACTATCGTTTTAATACCATTTCCTTTCACTAACTTGAAAGGGAGTAAAATAAGACCCAATGAATAACATAGATTTTAAAACCATCGCCAAACAGGTATTACAGTCTGAAGCAGAGGCAATTCTGCGTTTGCAGGATTTTATCAACGATGATTTTGTAAAAGCCTTGCATCTCATTAAGGATGCCCCCGGGCGTTTAATCGTTACCGGCATCGGAAAAAGTGCCATTGTGGGGCAAAAGATAGTGGCAACCCTCAATTCTACCGGAACTCCCGCTATCTTTATGCATGCAGCGGAGGCAATTCACGGCGATTTGGGTATCATTCAGCCCGAAGATGTGGTGCTGTGTATCTCAAAAAGTGGAAATACCCCCGAAATTTCCGTGCTAGTTCCGTTTTTTAAAAGACAGGGAAACAGATGTATAGCAATGGTGGGGAATATAAACTCTTTCCTCGCAAAAGAAGCCGATGTGGTGCTAAATTGTTCCGTTGAGCGCGAAGCATGCCCCAATAACCTTGCCCCTACTTGCAGTTCTACCGCCCAATTGGCCATGGGCGATGCGCTGGCAAGTTGCCTGATAGAGTTAAGAGGATTTACCCCCGAAGATTTTGCCAAATTTCACCCGGGTGGAATTATTGGTAAACGTTTGTATATCAAAGTAAAAGATCTATACAAGTTCAACGAAATTCCTATGGTCTCCCCTACCGCCCCCATGCCCGAAGTGATTTTGGAAATTTCGGGAAAACGGTTAGGCGTTACCGCTGTTATGGAATACGGAAAGATTGTGGGTGCCATTACCGATGGAGATTTAAGAAGAATGCTCCAAAAAAATCCCGATTATACCCACCTGCTCGCCAAAGATGTGATGACCCCCCACCCTAAAACCATTTCCGAAGAGATTTTAGCCGTAGAAGCATTAGAAATAATGAAAACAAAAAATATTACCAATCTTTTTGTGGTTGACAATTTGGATAGATATCTGGGGGTGTTGCATATCCACGATATCATAAAAGAAGGAATTGCATAGTTTCCGTTTTTTTCATTCAGTAATGACAGTTTTATCGATATGATAAAAAACTCTATATTTGCAAACCGAATTTTGAATCATTCATTAATAATATATAAATTAAAAAATCAAAGCATTATGAAAAAAAATGTCATTATCATCGGCGCGGCGGGGCGCGATTTTCACAATTTTAACACCTTCTACCGCCACAATCCGAACTACAATGTGGTAGCCTTTACCGCAGAGCAGATTCCCGGAATTGACGGAAGACCCTACCCCAAAGAATTAGCAGGAGAAGACTTGTATCCAAACGGTATTCCAATTTACAAAGAATCAGAGCTTCCCGAGTTAATCAAGAAATTTAATGTGGATGAGTGTGTGTTTGCATACAGCGACAAACCCTACAACTACGTGATGGGCGTGAGTGCTATCGTGAACGCTGCCGGTGCTAATTTCGTGCTGATGGGACCCAAAGAAACGATGATTAAATCTACAAAACCGGTAATTGCCGTTGGCGCAACACGTACAGGCTGCGGAAAGTCTCAAACCTCCCGCAAAATTATCGAATATCTGGTGGCAATGGGATTAAAGGTAGTGGCTGTACGTCACCCGATGCCTTACGACCAGGATTTGAATAAACAAAAAGTGCAACGTTTTGCCACTGTGGAAGATTTGAAAAAACATAACTGCACCATTGAAGAGATGGAAGAGTATGAACCACACGTGGTTACAAAAAGAAATGTGATTTATGCAGGGGTGGATTATGAAGCGATTCTTCGCGAAGCAGAAAAAGACCCCGATGGCTGCGATATCGTACTTTGGGACGGTGGAAACAACGACTTTTCGTTCTACGTTCCCGATTTGTTTGTAGGTGTTGCCGACCCATTGCGTCCGGGCGCGGAAGTAAGTTACTACCCTGGAGAAGTGGTGGCACGCATGGCTGATGTTATTGTAATCAATAAAATTGACTCCGCTTCTTTGGAAAACATTAATCAAGTGCGTCAAAACTTGGCAAAAATTAACCCGAAAGCACAAATTATCGATGCTGCTTCTATTTTAACGGTTGACAAACCCGAACTTATTAAGGGTAAACGCGTTTTGGTAGTAGAAGATGGTCCGACATTGACCCACGGCGAGATGAAGATTGGCGCAGGTACCGTTGCCGCAATGAAATACGGCGCAGCCGAATATATCGACCCCAGACCTTACACTGTAGGCTCTTTAAAAGAAACTTTTGCTACCTATCCGGGAATCGGAGCATTACTTCCGGCTATGGGCTATGGCGAAGCACAAATGAAAGATTTGGAAAAAACTATCGCCAACACCCCCTGCGAAGCAGTTATTATCGGTACTCCGATTGACCTTCCCCGTTTCTGTAAAATCAATCAGCCGGTTGTAAAAGTGGGCTATGAATTACAAGAGATTGGAAAACCCACGTTGGAAGAAGTACTTGACGAATTTGTAAAAAAACACAATCTTAAAAAATAATCCTTGAGTTTTTTAAGTATTCCTTTACTCTATTGGTTTGCGGGGCTGGCGTTGCTGTTGCCCCGCATTCCCGTTATTGGAAAGTGGTTTAACCTCATCAACACTGCCATTCACGAATTGGGGCACGCACTAATGGCACTTGTGTTGGAAGGGAGTGTAAAAAAAATTGAACTCTTTAACGATGCTTCCGGCTCAACCACAACCTCTACCAAAACCAAATTCGGCAGTTTCTTAGTGGCAATAATTGGATATCCGTTTTCTTCATTGGTTTCGCTTTTCATATTCTATCTACTCAATGTTGGGTATGAAAAGGGGGTTCTGATAGGAATCTCCGTTATTTTTATGTTTATGTTATTTCTTTGGATAAGAAACATTTACGGAGCAATTTGGATGCTGGTTTTTTGTTCCATTAACGGATATCTCGTCTATCTGAATAACCCCCAATATATTCAGATTGCCGCGTTGTTGTATGGGGTTTTTATCGCGGTGGATGCTGTTTTTTCGGCGTTAGTTGTTTTGTATTATTCGCTAAAACAAAAGGATAAAGCCGGCGATGCCACTTTGTTAAAAAAAATAACAGGAATCCCCGCATTTATCTGGGGACTCCTGTTTGCAGGTATAGCAGGGGTAGTTTTTTATTTAATGATAACTAATTGTTTTGTTACAATATTGCCTGTAACTGAATACATTTTAACAAAATAAACTCCGTTATAATAATGACTTACAGATATTTGAATTTGCTCATTAATCTCTTGATATTCAGTTATTTTTCGTCCTTGTATATCAAAAATTTCTGCTTTATATAGTCCATCTCCTCTAAGAATTACAGTATTATTAGCCGGATTAGGATATATTTGGAAGGAATCTGAATGAAGTTCTGAAATTCCCACTTTTCCGGACAGTTCTGAGTTACAATGTTCATACACAGCAGAAACCTGATAATAACCTCCTTGGGGTTGCGCATCGCGATATTCCTTTTCTGTAATAATCTCCTCGTTAATCACTACATCATTGCGATGCACATTATATCCTTTTAGTACGCCGTCAATATTTACAGGTTCTCCCCAGTTAATCAGTATTGAGGTTTCTTCATTTGTAAGTTCAATATTTACAGGTGGTTCGCAAAATTCGGGCAGAATGGTAATGCTAACTTCTTCTGTTTTATCAGTTTCTACACACAGGTCGGATAAAGCCGTTACTTGATATTTGTATGTTCCAACTTGAAGGTTTGCATCAGTATATGTTGTATTGGCAGCTGGTGTAGCATTTATTTTTACACCATCACGATACACATTATACCCTTCAAAAGTTCCATCAATCGTTTCCGGTTTTTCCCAAGTAAGAATTGCGGTTTTAGTTTCTGCAGTAACAGCAAGATTACGTGGGGGCTCGCAAGTATAATAATAACAAATCACATTCGACATCTCTGCAAACGATTCTTTATTTCCTGCGTAAACAGCTTTCACATTATAGGCATACACACCCTGTACGATGTCTGCTTCGGTAAAAGTAGGGATAGTAAGTGGGGTTGCACCGTTTAATGGGTTGCCATCCCTATAAATGTTGTAACCGTCAGGTGTTCCTATTGCAGGTGCTTGCCAGGTTACTACAATACTTTTGCCTTGCAGTTCTGCTTCCACATTTTGTACGCGGGGGTAAACTTCGGGAAGAATAATGGTATAATCATGAGTTTGTCCATAAGTATAGCCATCACAAGTACCGGGGGCAGTAGTACTAAATCGACATCTCAATCTAAAACGGTGTTCACCGGGTACACATAGATTTTCCGGAATGGTGAAAGTTTGAGTAAGTTCTTGATTCGCCGGAAGATCCATATTAATAAGTAGTTCATTGGCATCAAATACATTATTTCCATTCAAGTCGAACCAGCCACGCACTTGCTCTTGATAGTTAACACACTTTATCTTGATAGTATATTGTTGTCCGGGGTCTAATGGAACCACAGTGCTTGTAAAGTTACTGTATCCGTTGTTCACGCAGTTTCCATTTTGATTGTTAATCAATAAATTAGATGGTTCCGATGTTTTCCATAGCACAACATTTGTAAATCTGTCTCCTGAATTGCAACCGGTAGTTTCCGGGATACAATAATTATCTGAACCGGAATTAGTAACTTTGAACGATGTTTCGTAAGTACGGCCATACATAGCGGTAAGGGCAAAATTGATAGTGGAGATATGACCGGTGGGCATATCAGGTTTGGTAATCACGTAAAAATCAAAGCCCAGACTTTCGCCGGCAGGTAAATCTTGTCCGCCGCGCATTTTACCATCCTCACAGGCTAGTTCAATATACTGGTCATTAATTAATATTTGCCCTACAACGTCGTAGGCATCTGCACCGCCTTTATTATCAACAACAACAGTGATTCTTGACAATGAACCTTTTGGCAAACTTCCGTTCTCTACGCCGTCAACCAATATTTTCGCGAGTGAGAATTTTGGTGCGTAGGCTTTAAGCGGTAATTTTCCTTGCCAGGTTTGTTTCGTGCCATCAGTAATAGTAATATCTGTTGAAAAACTTTTGCCATCTTCAATATCATTGGCAATTGTAACTTTAAACTTCACGGTAGCGGTTTCATTGGGGGCAATAGAACCACAAGTGGCGGTAGCAGTATTGATTGTAATTTGCGGGTCATTACAAGCTATAGAAACAGTAGTGGGGTCTGTAGTGGTTGCAATTCCCACATTCTTAATGGTTACTTCTATCTCGGTATTATTAGAGATGTAGGTAAGTTTTTCCGAGCCTATCACGGTGTAGCCGGCAGCAACGGGGTAAGGACCGGATTGCGCCACAGCCGGAACTTGATGGATGTAAGGTTGGCGTTGGTTTCTGGTTACTACAATATCCACATCACCGCCGGAAGTGATAGGTGGGTCTAATGTAACAAGTGCCACACCGGAAGCATCTGCTACTGCCACGCCAAGTAATACGCCATCTTTAGAGATAGCCACGTAAGAACCCGGATCTGCCAGCACTTCATAAGTGGGTAATCCAATGTGAATAACAGGTATATGCGAAACATTATTCTCAGCCGCTTGTCCGTTGTATGGCATCAAAGAGCCGTCACCCAACACGTTGTAGGCTTCCCAGTAGTAACGTGGAGTCATGTTTGTTGTGTATCCCGGGGTGGTCATGGCGTATGTAACGGATAAATTACCTCCAAAAACATGAGAGCAAAGTGTGTTAAAATCGGCATCTTTGAACATGAAATCGTAAATTCCGTCTTTAGTATTTGAGGCATCGGGGGTGGCTGAGGGCGTGTATGAGCCATTGTATGCTCCAACCGAAAAATGAAAGTCATCGTTCCAATAACTATTGGGTGAACTTCCAATATATCCCACTGCGCCTTTCTTTTCCGAACGTACAAAGGCTTCGCCAATACATTCACCATAACCAAAGTCGGCTGCCAAACAGCAATTGCCCATTGCTACAAAGTATTTGTTTATATTTGTTAAAGCGTGTACGTTTGCTACGGTAAAGTCAGGGTCACTCCAAAGTGTTTCACCACAGTGTGCGGTAAAGTTGGCGAATCCTACATTGGCAAAATTATTATAACATCCTGTGTAGTTTGAAGTTGTATATTTATGGATGCCCACATAACCATTTGCCGTATTATAATAATGAGTGGCAGCATACTCAATTTGCGGTCTTCCTACGCGAGGTGCCCAAGTGGCATCGGCACCTGCAATCAATAGTACATTATCCAAGTAGGTAGGGTCGGCAAACTGATATTGTTCGTAGTATAGTATTTTTTCGATAATATTTTCCAACTGTTTTACAGTTTGCGCAGACATACGGCTGTAGTACATATCGGGGAAAAAATCCAAAGAGCCGGTGCCGGTACTTATTCTTGCGTAATACAGGTCGGTGGCTTTCGAGGTAGCAGCACCTGTTTGGCTTGCCGGCACTTGCTGCACATCTCCCACAAGAACAATAAATGTGGGTGCTGTTCCATTGCCTATGCCTTGGTTGTATTTATTATGGCAAAATGTTTTAATGGCTGCTGCGGTTGTTCCAATAACATCGGTATAGTTCACATCCATATAAAACCCCTTTTTGGTTTTCCACTCAATCCACGGCTGAAGCGTTGCTTCAAACATACGGTTAGCAATCACCAGCATGTGAACCGGTGTAGTATATACATCCGGAAAATCATCAAATAAATCTCTAGTTACCCCTCTGTTATAAAAGGTTTCATACACATTTTTGAAATAAGGGGTGAAACTATTCTTTAAAGTTTCTACTGTTTTTTTATAGTTTGCATTTTCAAAAACCACCTCCACATCAATATCGTTATGAACCATAATAGAGTGGGCAACAGGATTATATTGCACCGGACGAACAGTAAGCATACCGATAATAACGCCGCGCATAGTGCCCAAAATTTCAACTTCTGCCATAGGTGCGTTGTTATACTCGTCATTTTCGTATGCTTTTGTGTCGAAAACAAAAGGAACATCGTTAATGTCCCAATCCTTTCTTACATCCGGCTGCAAAGGAAATATGGTGTGAATGCCGTAGTCTGCCAAATTATGTTCGGAAGAAGTGAAGTTTTTAACAATAACCTTTGGGACGGCATCTTCCGGAATGGCAATCATTTTTTTAAAAACGGGTAGTTGCGGTGCTCCGTATTCGCCTTGTGGCATTGCATCTGCAATATAGATAGCAGAGAAGGTACCTTTTTCGGAACCTGAAATGGTTACACTTTCAATTTGATTGAAAGAAAAGGTGGTTTGAAAACCTGTAAATTGGTCATTAGTTTTTCTAATGCCGGAGTTGCTGTTTTGCAACACAATAGTTTGCGCATTTACGGTAAATGCCAAAACAATGGAAACGATGATGAATAAAACTTTTTTCATTGGGTAATAATTTTTTTTGTGAAATACTAACTCTTTTTAATTACGGCGCAAAAATAATAAAAAGTAGATTGTATTCACAGAAAATTCTATTTTTGCAGTATGAAAAAAATATCCCCATTAAAATGGTTATTCCTACTTATTTCCATTAGCTTTGCATCTTGCTTTTCAATAAAACAAACCTTGCCGCTCGAAACTGTAGCCAATATTGCTGCCGATTGCTATTTTTTAGAAGCTGAACTGAGTGTGATGAGATACAAATATGATACTAACGAAATCGCAAAAGCTAAATATGATTCGATATTTAATGAATATGGAATTAACAGAGAGATTTATGCAAAAAATGTGAACTACTATTTTACACATAATAAGTTTTCGGAAACTTTCAGAAATCGAATAGATGAAATTGTGGAACAAAGGAGTGCGGCTTTAAGAGATTCTTTAAACAATTCACTGTAATGGGATTACGTTTCGTCCTTTGGCTTCTCTACCTGCTTTCATTACTGCCGCAATGCCTGCTGTACGGATTATTTTATCCGTTTTATCTTGTAATTCATTATCTTGTTAAATATCGTAATACAATTACCATTGAAAACCTTACCCTCTCTTTTCCTGAAAAATCTCAAACGGAAATTCTTGCTGTGTATAAATTGTTTCACAAACACCTTTCCGATTTGGGCGCAGAAATGATAAAAATGTTGTCCATCTCCCGAAAAAATGTAGAAAAAAGATACAAATGCTCAAATCCGGAAGTGGTTAACCAATTTTATGAACAGGGAAAGAGTGTAGTTTTGGTATCCGGACACTACAACAATTGGGAATGGATGGTGCTTCGGTTAGATGATATGTTTTTGCACCACGGAATTGGTGTCGGAAAACCCAATTCAAATAAAACTTTTGAGAAATGGATTAACAAAAGAAGAACCCGCTTCGGCACCGAAGTTGTTTTTCAAGATACTGTAAGAGAGGTTTTTGAACAGAATTTTCTTCAAAACAAACGTTGCGCCTATATGATGCTCAGCGACCAGTCGCCCAATGTACTGCATAAAAGTTATGTTACTACTTTTTTGCATCAGGAATCCTGTATGATTTACGGCGCAGAATATTTTGCCAAAAAATACGACCTGCCTGTAGTTTATTATGAAGTAAATAAAGTGAAACGTGGGTATTATGAAGTTCATTTAGAGTTAATTACAGAAAAACCCTCCGAGACTGCCTACGGAGAAATTATTAAGAAATATGTTACCCATTTAGAACAAACTATTCAACACAAACCTCAGTACTGGCTTTGGAGCCACCGCCGCTGGAAAAACCGAAACAATTGACAATTGACAATTGACAATTAACAATTAAAATATGCTACTAAGGGAGCCTTTAAAAATAAGGGTTCAATGTATTAAATCTTAAATCTTAAATTTTAAATCCTTAAATCTCAAATCAATGAAACTCACCATCATCCCCACCCCGATTGGCAATCTTGAAGATATTACACTTCGGGGGTTGCGCATTTTGAAAGAGGTGGATATTATTTTTTGCGAAGATACGAGAACTACAAAAAACTTGCTAAGACATTATCAAATTGATAAGAAATGTTTTGCTTATCATATTAATAATGAGCACAAACAAGTGGAGCAATATGTGAGTTGGATACAAAACGGACAAACCGCAGCCTTAGTTTCCGATGCCGGCACGCCCGGAATCTCCGACCCGGGATACCTTTTTATTAGAGCGTGTTTGCAAAAAGGGATTGAAATAGAATGTTTGCCGGGTGCCACCGCACTAATTCCGGCACTCGTGGCTTCGGGGTTTCCGTGTGATAAATTCTACTTCCACGGTTTTTTACCCCATAAGAAAGGAAAAGAAACCGCACTAAAAATGCTCAGTGACAGAAAAGAAACGGTAGTTTTCTACGAATCCCCACACCGATTATTGAAAACATTGTCTATGATGCAAAACTATTTTTCTCCCGAAAGGAAAATTTGTGTTTCCAGAGAGATAAGCAAGGTTTTTGAAGAACATTTTAGAGGCACAATCTCGGAGGCAATAGCCCATTTTTCAAAGAAAGAAGTGAAAGGTGAGATAGTAGTAACTGTGGAAAATTAAAAGTTGTGGTCAAATAGGTTACAGAAATATTGGAGCGGCAGGCGTCTTTTGTCTGTTATAATTTTTCGTATACATACCTCGACATTCCGTTTTCCGGCATTTGGCCTGTCCCGTGAAACCCATACTCCCACCACCAATAGAGAATTTCTTCAATTAGTAAATTTCCATTGTATTTTCTTTTGAATTTTGAACATTCATCATTAATTACGGTTTCAGTGAGATTTCCAAAATTGTCGTAATAGTGGTGATATTTAACAGTTTGAGTGCCATTCTTGTCAAAATTTATTTCTTTTTCTGGCAATTTACTCGCTCCATTATAATATATCTCTGTATAGTGGATTAATTCTTCATTTATATTGTTGTATTCCATTTTTATTTTCCTGCCACTATTATCGTATATGTGTTTGATATACTTATATTCATTGACATCCATTGCGGTGTTTTCTTCGAGAATCAACCTATTTTGATTGTCATATGTGTATTTCATATCACCCATTATTCCATATTTTGGGTCATTCATATATTTTCTGATTAAGTTACCTCTATTATCGTATTCGTAATTCATAGAATGAATAAGCGAACCGTAGTTATCTCTTCCACTACGTGTTTCCTCTTTCACAAGAAGGTCGCGTGAGTAAAAATACTCAATGTACAAACCCAACGTGGGATTTCCCGCCAACCCGTCAAATATTTTCTTTTTCGTTATTTTATTTCCCGAATATTCGTACTCATTATACCTCTCAAGAATACTTGTCGAGTTACAATCATAAAATGATTCTTTAGTCATATTTCCCGCTTTGTCGTAATTGTACACAGTTTTACCTGTAAGTTTTGATGCTGAAGAGTTTGAATACTTGAGAACTTTTGAAAGTCTAACTTTATCAGAGTTAGTAGTTCCTCCTTTGTCGCAACCGACAAGTCCAAGTAATAAGAGCAAAACAAAACCAATTAATTTTATCTGTTTCATATTCAATGATTTTTAGAATTTATGTTCATTTTATATTAACGTTTAATTATCTACTTTATTATCAAACTGTGTCTTGTCCACTGCTCTGGCAGCCGCTTGGTGGTAACATCTAAAAGTGTATTTTGAAAATACCAATATTATTCATTCTTTGGCACTCCGAAATATCAATATTGGAAATGTACGTGAAATTTTTTTGAGGTCTGTCGAAAAATCGGGTGGAAAAGCAATATTCTTATGTATCTGATATACTGAATTTCTTGCGCCTCGCTCTCGTAGAGAGCACACCTATCTAAGCAGTACGCTCAGCGTACTGTACCAAGGAAGTAACTCACACCACCACACGCCGCCGTAGGTGGCGAACAAAACCGTTGTGTAACAAGCAGTTTGCCTCCGCTGGAGGCGTAGGGAGTACGTGCATCTTTCTTACAGTAGCCTGAGGCTACTGCTTAGATAGGTGTGCGCTCTCCGAGCGCGAGACACTGCACAAATGAAAGCACTATCTTTTGTATCCCACCCTACTTTGAAGTGAACCCAAAAAGTTGGACACAACATTTGAGGTTCATCATTATGACAAAGAAAAAGCAAATTTAGTCATCCCCAATGGAATTAACATATCAAAAAAACGCTTTCAACTGCAATAGCCCTGTGTGCACGGTGGGCGCGCCCTCGCACGCACGCCCCTCATAGCGCAAATCTATCTGCAAAAACTCGGTAATGTTGGTCTGAAAACCAATATTCCACAAAAGATTGTTGCCTTTTTGCAATCCCTCCAGCATTTCATAGCTTACGGCAGATTGTATATTATTGTTACTATCAGACTTATAATCAATATACTTGTACTGCACTTTCACCGTAAAATTTCCACGCTTCGGCAATCTATAACTTACCTCTGCAGCCGCGTCGTGCGCACTCATTTGCTCTACACCAAGAAGATTGTTTTTTTGCTGATATATGTAAACCAAACCCCAAAAAATGTTGTTTTTATGCTGCATCCGCACCGATGTTGTGAAATTATGTTGAATTATCCGGTAATTTCTGGATGAAAAAAATTCAGAGAAATTGTTTTTATCAGAATAAAAATACTCAGTTTTAAGAGTCAATTGCTGATGGGGTTTTACTCTTATAATAAACTGATTCACACTCATTTGGCTCTTTCCCATACCATAGTACAGCATATTCTTGTTTTGGGTATAACGATACAAATAATCTACCCCCCAATAAGGCGATAATTGATTAAATGACAGATTATTATTAAAATTAACCTGACTGTTTATGAGCGTAGAATCTTCCAGATTGAATTGAAAAGGATTTAACGCAGTTCCGATGTTTTTTGAGGAGTTTTTTTGCCCGATTCGCAATGTTGCCGCATCGCTAAAACGTGACAAAAACTTGAGAAATCCCTTTTTGTTGCTCCAAACATTCCCCGGACGCAACTGTAAAGTCTGCGTAAACTGGTTGTTATAGGTGTTAATATATTCCGGCGAAGTAATCCAGACTTTGATATAATTTGCCTTATCCTGAAAGGTGGCTACTTCAAACTCGTTAAGTTCCTCGATGTCGTTCTTGTTGTAGTCGTTCCAAACGTGCGTGCCTTGTCCGTCCGCTACTTTCAAATATGTAAAAATCTTCTTCTGCTCCAAACCGCTTCCGGCATCGTAATAGGTATTGATGAACAGGGCATTTTTAAAGAAACGTCCTGAGTATTCCACACTTCCCACAAAGAAATTTTCTGCGAAGAAATTTCGGGAAGAATCAAGTTGGTGGGTATTTCTAAAAGTGGCAGTTCCGCGAAAACGGTTGTTTTTCAATTTAGTAATTTCAAACGAACCTTGTGCCTCATAAGCGTAATTTTCTCTTTCAAATTGATTTTGAAACGGTTTATCCTTAAACAGATATTTGAATCTTACATTATATTTATAGGCAATAGAGTCGTTATTTTTTATGTAAATGTAACTTTCGTTGAAACGGAAACTGTTGGGCAAAAGTTCGTTAGAATGTGCACTTTGAAAACGGTTACACTCAAATCGCTCAAAGAGACCCAGTTCTGTTTTTTTGAAAGTTTTAGAAAAAAGATTGAAACTTCTCAGATAATTTGTGGTTTGCAAAGTATCTTGGGTAAAGAGATACGATGTCTGGGTAGAAAAATGGAATCCCTTTTTCGTAGTTTTTGAAAACAATTCATTTCTAATGGCTTGAAGGTTATTTGTTCGCGAATAGTAGTTAAACTTTATCGAATTTTCCCCTATATCTTCATTCGTGAAACCTGCCTGTGCATTAACCATTATTTCAGCGTTTTGGGGAGAAAAATCGCCCTGTAAATTGTAATCTTTGTAAAATTCCACCGCTCTAAAACTCTCTATGGGATGAAAATTTTTGCGCTGATACTCGCCGCTCACTTTAGAAAAAAACCACCAGGGCTTTTCATCGTTTTTCCTTGTTTTTAACGGATTTTTATGAAAAAAATTCAAATTTGCGCCAAAACTTGCATTTTCGGAGTTGTTTTTTGCAGAAAAACTGTTTTTGTTGTAGTGGGAAAATGCAAATTCGGTAGAAAAACCTGTATTTTCGGTAATAAACCAGTCGGCACCAAGAGTTCCCATTTGAGCGGAGGTGGGTGCAGAGAGTAAGATTACCGGTTCATAATCTCCCTGTGGCACATCGTTTAGTGGTGCCACCCAACCAAAAACTCTTCCATTGACCTGATTTTCAAGTAAGACATAATTTCCCTTATTGTAGCCCATAAAACTGAAACTTACGCGGTACAACTGCTGTGAGGAGTTGTTACAATACTGGTAAACCGTGTAAAGAACACCCGCAACCATAGTGTCAACTTTTTGATATAGAATCTCGTTCGGATAAAATGAGGAAGTATCCACACTCGGATAATAGGCATTGGAAAAATTTCCCAACTGCGACAAAAATAGTTTCATACTGTCTGTAAGTTGGGGCTGAATAGAGCGGTTTTTCACATCCTCTTCGTGAAAAAAGTTGACACGAAGTTTAACTTTTTGAGTTTTTTCGCTCGTAAATTCGTTATAAGAGAAGAGGGAATATCTGGAGTATGATAAGTCAGAGTATTGATATTCAATATTAAACTCCTTTTCCGAGGTAACAAACACCCGCGAGGTAAAAGTAATCTCTCCGGTATTATAATCCATCACATAATCTTGGTCTAACCCCCGCGAAAGCAGTTTATTATCCATATACACTCGCTCACTTCCGGCAAGAATGATGATATGAAGTTGGCCGTCACTCCCCGACAATTTATAGGGTCCTTGCAATCCGTTAGCCACATTCAGTCTGTGTCTCACATATTTACCCTTTGAGATACCGCCCCCTGCGTTGTTTTGCAGACGAGAAGTTGAATCTTTGGTTACTATGTTATCGGCAAACCCCTCAATGCCCAACAATCTTCGGTTTGCCACCAAAAAATAGCCGTTTGGCTTTGTTACTTCAACATCGCCTCCCTTAATCATCCATTGGTTTTTATAATTCAAGTGGATAAAAATTTTGTCAAAATCCTGAATTACGCGGGTATTTCCCTCGGGTTGAAAGGGGACGTTCTTGTCGGTAATATTGGCTTTTATTTCCAAATCTTTGGCTAAAAAACCTGAAAGTTGCAGATTCATTGCAGAGTTGAGCACAAAATCCTGATTAGTCCCCATTGTTACTCCCCTTGCAATAGAGCCGGTGGCATACAGGGGCGTGCCATCTTCGCCGGTAAGCCACGAATTAGCCGTTACTGCCATAACCGGCGGACGATACAGATTCCCCTTTTGAAAAATCAAATCCGTGGTTTTTCTCTGATGTTTTTGTAAAAGATTGATGGAAAATGTTTTATAGGTATAGTGAACGGTTTTTCCATATACATTTTCGTTAAGAATGGTTAACGTTGAGGTAAGCCAGTCGAAACTATAATCTTCCTGTTCAATTCCTGTTAGTTGAAAAGAATTGGGGTAACAGGTAAGAGAATCCACTGTATAAGAGGAGGTATAAATAGTCCAAGACCCTGATTTTTGGTTTTGGGCAAAGAGCATTAAGGGGCAAAAAGCGATAACGAGCAAAAATCTCAAGTTCTTCAAATTTTCTGCAAAAATAATATATTTTCGCCGCCGAAAAAAAGGCGGGGTAGCTCAGATGGTTAGAGCGTCGGATTCATAACCCGGAGGTCA
>Ga0209737_10000303_pt1 | contig 42962 bp, 29 predicted proteins | sample TergutCu122P3_FD_187284 | JGI IMG/M metagenome (GOLD analysis project Ga0209737, IMG submission 187284) | Cubitermes ugandensis P3 segment gut microbial communities from Kakamega Forest, Kenya - Cu122 P3 (SPAdes) (version 2) | ecosystem: Host-associated > Arthropoda: Insects > Digestive system...
GCCCAATCCTCGACGTCGACGACGTTCTCGTACGGAACGCTATCCTTACCCAGGAACGATAGGGTCAATTTATTTCCGGCTATGCGAAGATTTTTTCCGACCAGCGTACTCGCGCCGACGGTGTCGGCCACGTGGTCGAGGTCGCGCTCGTTACCGACGCGAATGCCGGTGAGCTGTATAAGGTACGTCGCCAGCGCGCATTGCTTTCTTTCCATATTATCGTTGAGCGCGTTCATCTTTATGTGTTTCTGCATGGCGTCCCACGACTTCAGGAGCTCGAGCGCCTTCTCGTATTTTTTCTCCTCCTGGCCCTGAGCCAATTCGCTCGTCGCGGCGAAGTTTACTTTTTTCCTGAGCGACGGGTGCCCGCCGGTTATTTTGATGTCGTACTTAAATACCCAGAGAACGCCGGGGTCGGAAACGATTTTATGTCCCCTGTCCGTTATCTTTCTTTTGGTCTCGGCGTCCGCGCCGCAAAGATTTACGATTACCTGCTCCGGCTTTACCGCGTATTTCCAGCAAAATTTACGCGGGTCGTTGCCGCGGGTAATGAGCGGCCCGGCGGCCTCGACGAGGAAGCCGTTGATCGGTATGCGCTTACCGTCCACCACGGCGAATCCAAGCATGTTTTTAATCGCGTCGCGCTGCGCCTTCTCGGCGTCGCGCTGCGCCTTGGTGAGCTTTGTTTGCTTCTTTATTTCCCGTTGTTTTTCATTATACTCGAACATCTCGTCGACCAATCGCTTAAACGCCGGGTCGTCGGTGGATGACAACGAAAAATTGGCGGCCTCGGCGAGCGAGGCGACGAAGTTCTTTTTCGACGTGGTTTCCTTGGTGTACTCGGTGTCGCGCCTGATCGCCCAGTGCCACATAATTTCCTCGGCCAGCGGCGAGAGCGGCTTGCCGTCGAATTTAAAGCCCCTCGGCTGATACGGCTGCGGCATCCACGGGCCGTTGTGGGTCAGCGTTTTATACCTAGATTGCGCCATCGAATTTCTCCCTTGGTCTAAAAGATTAACAATCCGGGTCGGACGACCACTCCTGATAGTCCGCCACCCGGAAGCCATAATCCTCGATCATGCGCTCCAGCTTGTATAGAACGTTCGAATCTCGGATATGCTCCTGTATAAGCGACATGATTTTATTGAATTGCTCGTTAGGTCGTTCCCATATCGGAACGCGTTCAATGTGATGCATTATTTTCCAGCCTTTAAGTTATAGAAGAAGCGCGCCGGGGCGAATAAATACCACAGCGGCTTATAAACGTACTTTGTGAAAAAATTATACAAAGCCAGCTGTCTGGAAGTTAACTGAATTACGTCGCCGTTCTTGAGGCGCACCGTATAAAGAATGTCTATCGTTCCAATCATATCGTTCTCCTTACATTTATTGTATAAGCCGGGACCTCGGAACGACCGGGGGCCCTCGGACTAATTGACATGGCTAAGCTCAACATACCTTTCAGTACCGAGTGGAAAAATTCGATGAGCACGGACCCGAGGACGCCGCGGGTCGAGCTCGTTTCGCTCTGGGATCTTCTTTTCTGGCTCGATCCATCCATCAACGATTATCGCGCCAGGTTCAACGGCGAGCCGAGGCCGAATTCCTACGACCACATCGCCTACGAGTTATCGCACAATATAATCGTATTTAACGATAGGATGTACGCCAACACCGGCGCGACGAGGCAGATATACCCATCGGACGCCGCGGCCGAGGGAACGACGTTCGACGAATTTTGCAGGGTCGGCTTCGACCTTTGCCCGGCGATATACGATAAGCGAAGCAAGCCCGCGTTTTTGCACGCCGGTAACGTCGCGCAGGTAATAAAACCCGTTGGAAATCATACCAACGCCACGCTTCAAAATGCCCTCTCGGCGATGATCGGCACGGTAAAGCCAAAGCCGCCGGCGGGAAACGACCTATACGCCGGGTTTACGGGGTTGCGAGTATTCGATAGAAACGCCGCGATGAGGCCGGTGAATACGTACGACTTTTACACAAAGCGAGCGGAATTCAAGGGCTCAATAGACTCGAACGCGTCCGACGCCGACACGTGGCTCGATTACGGCGCGCCGTACAACGTCGCGACGGACGTCGATTTTTTGCTGGACGGAAGATCCGGCACGCCGCCGAATAACTGCGACATCATGGTGTGCTTCGAGGACCACGCGTTCGCGGAGCGATTTCAATTAAACAAGACCGATGGGTGGAGGGCGTTCAATGGCCTCGCCCTAAACTACATGTCGAAGCGGGTTATGTGGCTCGCGTGGAAGGCGCTCGGAACGACCGAGCTCGACTACACCGGCATTACCGACCCGATAAAGCCGTTTCTTGACATCGGCAACCTCAACGACAACGACCCGCAAAATCCAATGGGAAGAATGCACGACCCGACCGGGAATATATCCAGGGACGCGTGCAACCCGATACAGGAATACGTTCTTCGCAACACGTTCGTGTGGGTCAAGTGCTCGTTTTACGCCGACTACGTCGACTATAGGGACTTCGATCAATCGCTTAATAGGCTTAGCGACGTCATACATAGAAACGTCCTCGTCGGCGCGGGCAACTATGCCAGGTACGACGCCGCGTTCACCCGCATCGGTTCCGATCCAAAAGCCGTCGAGCTCGCGAAGGACTCAAGGCCGTACATACCGATTTCCATTCCCGGAGTCGACCTCGTAAGCTCGACGCTATACGACGGTTACGATCCAGTGTCGCCCGTCGACTCGGTGGAGAAGATGATGATCGAGGCGGATAAAGCGATGTCGAGGCTCGGCTCCATAATAGTCGAGCCGCTCGAGATGTCGAATAGCCCGGACATCCTGGATACCCCGACGAGAACGAATAGACCGCCGCCGGTTTGGTTCGACCCGGAAAGCAGGAGACCGGCGAACGATTATACCGATCACCCGATCGCCGTTGGAAAATGGGGCAACATCGTAACGCAGGGAAGGATAATGTCGCCGACCATAGACGAGCTCTGGATCGCGATTAAAAAACTCGCGGGCGGTAGAAACGTCGATCCAACGCAGGCGCCGACCAATTTAATCGTTACCCCCGATATTGGCTACCCTGTTGGTCAGCCGCAGGGCAATCCCGGGGGTCTCGATCACTCGATACCGAGGGATACGCGATTCGTTTCCAAGAAGCATAAATTTTCCGGCGAGAATTTCTCCAACCCGGCCGCGGGCGCGAACGGCGATAGAAAAACCGGCGACCCGATAAAAATCGAGTACGATTTCTCGGAGACCATAGGTAAATACTCGGTCGTCGAATGGATAAACGATCCGTCGTTCATCGCCTATAAGGACCTCGCGGAATTAACCGCGCTGAGCAATAGGATGACCATCGATGGGGCGACCTCCGGTTTCGGCGCGACCCTAACGTCCGTCGAGCGCCCGCACACGAACGCGGCTTTTCAAACGTCGTACAACCCATCCGAAACGATTTGGTCGCTGCGCGAGGTGGAGGCGGCGATAAAGGGGCTCAGGTGGAACGTCACCAACCTCTCGAGATTTTTTGAGTTAAACCTTGCCTATTCCGGAAAGGTCGGTAGACCAAACGCGGACCCGACGATAGGAACGCACCCGAACCTCGCGAGGGGCTCGGCGTACACGCTGCACCGCGACTTTAATCCCAATACCCATAATACGGTATACGATAATCGATACGACTCGGCCGAGCAGCCTTACCCGACGAGGGGTAGGGGCGTGCAACTCCTGGTTGCCGAGGAAATCCCGGATTTTCAGCTTACGACGCCGCCGCGTCGCACCAATTACCCGGCATCGAGCGCGTACATCGCGGCCGACGGCTATTGGCGATCGACGTGGCAAATGGTTAACGTACCGGTAATTTCGAGGGTCATCGAGCAGTTCTAGTACATGGGGAAAGACTAACTACCCATGGCCAATAATGAATTACCTAAGAGCAAGCTTCGAGCGCAGGGGATGCTCAGAATCCACGAGGACACCGAGCAATTAAGATACAGCCCAAAGGGGCCGCACGATAGATCGTCCGAGCAAAATCAGGTCGCGGACGCCTTTCTTCAACCTTTATCGGCATATCGCCCGGGCGGCGCCGCCGGAATTAAAGCCGGCATGCCCGTTAGCCTCGCGAGGCTCGAGGACATCGTCGTCCCGGAGGTTAAAAATAGCTCCGACCCGGCGATCGTCAGAACGGATAGCTCCGTTTATAAATGGAGCATAGGATTGGCCCAGGAACCTGGCCTTGGAAACGCCACGGATTCCGACGACCCAAATCGAAGGTACGTCCACGTCGTAAATCATGGAAAATTTACGTGGGATAGAAACGACCTCGCGGACGCGATTAGAAAGCAATACATTCAATTCCCGCCGAACGATGGCGTTAACTTTCTTTGGACGTACGACGACGTTGGAAAAACCGTGTACGTCAGCAATAAAACCGGCGAGGAGGGTATGCTTACCCTCGATATCACCGAGGCGTACGCGAACGGCGGAAACATTATAACGATAGGCCACCTTGCCGACGCGCCGATCCCGGGTAATATCGGCTCCGGTCCGAAGCTTACCATCGAGGTTCACACCGACGGCGATAGCAGGTCCATCCAGGATTCCACCGAATTCGACGCGTATATACTCGCGGAACCCGGTCAATCGATTATCCCAAATCCAGGTGCATCGACCGGCCCAAGCAAAATCGTCTGCGTCAAATTACTTTACAACGTCGCGGGCGGAATAACTTATGGAAAAATAATCATGTCCGAGAAGGACGTTCTGGATAACGACGAGAATAGCCCGGTCGCCGCGTTCGTGGCGGAGCCCGGAAAGGATTACGCCAATCAGAAGGTCGTCATCCATCGATTCGGCATCGTAACCGGGAGATTCGGGTACGTCGTCGGCGATACCGGCAAGGACCTTTATCTCTCGCACGGCAACGTCTCGACCACGACCAATACCGCCCTATACGAGTACAAGGTCGGCGTAGTTCTGGAGGTCGGCGATCCAAATAGGCAACGAATCCTAATAGATTGTCGCTATCCGAAATTCTTTAGGGCATTCGACCCGGTCGGAAAAGTAAAACCATTATATAAAACGAATTCCGGTGAGTACCTTACCGATCCGGGATACGTCGCGGTCGACGTCAATAAAAATTATTGCATTAAACGCGGCGGGATGTTCGGCGTTCTCGAGACCGAGTACGCGACGCTGGCTGAGGTTATCCTACACCAGGGCATCGCGGAATTTTTCGACTCGGCCGGGAATAAAGTAAACATCTCGAATTCCACAACGTTCGCGGACGTCAATAAACCGGGGTATTATTTTAAGCTCACGAGCATGATCTACCAGATCGGCGGACAAACGATAGGCGCGCAAATCAAATACAGTAGGGAAGGCTCGCCCGAGGAAATGCAATACCTTTGGCCGATGAAGGTTTACTCGATGGTCGTGAATGGAACATCGGGCGGTAAACCGGGGCGAAATCCGGCATCCGATCTTTCATCCGTCCTCGACATAACCGATTTAGTAAATCTCGGGGAAAATAGAAGCGGCGCGATAAATATCGACGACTTCGAGGTCCAGATGATAATCGACGATCGCCGAGCCGATGGAACCACTGGTCCGATTAACGGCGTGGTACTTTCTCCAGGTATTTCCCCGGTTCAGTTTGTAGCGAAGATCGATAAATTCATAAGGGTCGATGAGAATAACAACAAATACGACGTTGAAGTGCCGACGTATAGAACGATGTATTGCGGCTACGATTGGCAATATATAAAGCGTGAGACGAAAAATTTCGAAGGCGTGGTTATCGATACCAAGCATTATCTTATGCTCATTACCAATCCGGACGCGAGCACCGATGTAAATTTACCGACGCACATTCCGAATGCGAATTGCAGGGGTATTTGCTGGCCGGGCGTCGCATTCCTCTCGGAGGGAACGCCCAGTGCGCAGCTCCCGCCGCCGCCATATAGCGCGATGTCTAATTTAAATTTAAAGCTCATCGTTCGCAGGCGCCCAGCGTTCTATCACTCGCTGATGCTTAATCAGCTTTATAGCGACAGCACGTGGAATGCCGACATCTATACCGATGGTAATAACATCGGCGTGAAGGGAGCATTATTTTTTGGAGCTGGTGGTATACAAAGTCCAACCAACCCGAGTGAGGCCCCATTTCTCGATGTTCGATACGCGAATGAATTTAGGATGGCTGAGTTCGGCACCTTCGATGCCGATAAAAAATATACCAATCCAAATTTTCCAGTGGTTTCCGAGATACATGCGTTTGGTAAAGTTGAAACGACGGTTGGTTTAAAATCCGTCAGCCAAGCCATCGCGAGATATTACCCGCGGCTCGAGTCCGGCGATAGAGACCTTTCTAAATACGAGATAAGAACGATCTATGATTTTGATTCCAACTCGATCTCGTGGAGTGCCAATCTTACCGGTAAATGGGCGAGTCCACCCACGGCGCTCGACCCACTTTTTCCACCGACGGATATACTAGCGCAAAGGGTTAGAAACAAAGGGGCATATTTAACGTTCGGCGTTGATGTTGGTTTGGTTAACGGTGTACTAGTCGATCCAAAAAGAGGTCGTAGCGCGTTAAAAACTTTACGAGAGGTTCCAGTAAACTTTTTTCTTTATATGGATGAAATTGAAGATCCAACCGCACCGGATAACAATATAACTAAGCGCATATCCCCGATTCAATCGGTACTTATATCGAAAGTTGGAACGCTGGCGATGATCGCCAATACGAAACATGAGATATATAATATACAAAGCGCGGCATGGTACGACGCGGAAAGACCAAAGGGGTCCGATCCATTTGCCTCGTACGGCCCGCAAATTCCAAAGAAAAATATAACGCAATATTCCTATAATCTGCCGCTCGAGGGCGATTTTATTTTGGAGGATATTCGATCGGCGTATTTACCAGAAAAGGGCACGGATTTTTCGCTGCAATACCTTCAAACCAATATCGGTCTTTTGACGCAGGCCGCTGGAGAAGCACAAACAAGGCTCCTTCGCCTTGAACGCATGCTATTCGGTATCGATACAGAAACCATACCCGGTTACGTTGATGCGGCGACCGTACCAGCATTATATGGTTCGTTGGCTAATGGCCTTAGCGATCAAGGCGTGGCGAGAACCGTTGGTTGGCTTGATAGATTTGGATTCTTTGAATACGATCAATCTAAAATCGCACAGGGACTTTTTGCCATCGGTTCAATGTTCCCACTCATGAAAGACCTTATTTTTGGAACTGGTGCTGGCAGTGTATTTCCAGTAGGAAGATATTATTATCCATGGTGGCTTGGACCTAGAACGAAATATGCTTGGTCGGGGGGAATAGCGAGCAATAAACCGATGTTAACGGAAATTGGTCTTAACCCATATTGGCAAGGACGAAATACCTTACTGGATCCAATAAAATGGTTGATGCATCACCTTCATCGAAACGTCCCACAAAATTCAAATTATCTCCAAAGTATCGGTCAAATAGAACCGGACGATTCGTTAATGATGCCAAATTTAACGAAAGCGCAATCGACATATTCACCAAAAAGCGCGATAGATGACCCAATGGAATTTACCCCGCCGCTGCAAATGGATGAATTATATTCGGATGTGGATGGCGAATTTTTTGTCGATCATAAATCGTCGAATATCTCAATATATGGTGGCGCGGACACACGGTTAACATTGGACTCACATCTTCTTACGCTTAATAAATGGTCCGGGCTTCCAAGAGGATTTATTAGAGTTCCAAGCGGTGAGATACGATGGGGAATAGATGGAGGGGCTTTAATTCATTTTGAAAATCACGCTCAAAATACCGTTGAGTTGGTTCGAATATTGGGAAAATACCCAGCCAATATGTTATCCGGTGTATTGCATGATTTTGCCCAACGGTTTGCATTTTTACAATCACAAGTATTCGATGAAAATGCCGGTATTACCCCGGAATATGGTCTTATCTCAAGGGGGTATAAACAAATCGGTGCTATTGAAAAACGAGATTTTTTTCTTCGTGGTTTTACCGGCACCGGAAAATATGGCTATAATCAAAGGGCATTAAAATTTTATCTTTCACCAAAAGGAAGTATTGACTACGTACCTGATGAGGAAGACCCGACAAAAATTAGACCAGCATATTCCTCGGTCGATTATTCGTCGCCATGGTGGAATGCATTCTCGTTTAGCAACATCGACGATAAAATCGTGCAGATGGGTAAAACTAAAATTGGCCTTGACCTTTCTCGTGGGCAATATATCGGTACTAGAATCGTCGTAAAAAATCAAGCATCGCCCGTTGCTGGTAAAGTTACCATCGATTGGAACCAATATTGTTCAACGAAAGGCGCAGTACCAAATGCGGCGACGGACTCACTAATAGTTACCACTATTAGCGATTCCAATACCCCGTATTCAAAAACACCGAATTCACCGGAGGGTTATGAGGCCGATATATCGAATAGGCAAGCTCTTTTACAGCCGGTAACGTATCCGGATATAGATAAAAATATCGCAATCTCGATCGATGGACGCAGGGCAGATAATACCTTAATTCCATCGAGGTTCGTCTCAAATGCTATTCTTACCAAACCGGATCACGCGGGCTATGATCCGATTAAATACGTTGAGGGCTTTACCGGAGCCAGACCACCGGATGATCGATTAAACGCATCGGGCGGAATCGGAAAGGCATCGAAATTATTGGTTCGTTTCAAGAATACGGTCTCGACTACAATTTCGATTCCAACCAATACGTATACATTTAATGATGGTAGACGCGTGTATGCGACTAGCATTTCCGGATTTTCTATTCCGGCGGGCGGCGAATTCGATGGAATTATAATGACTGCGCCCGTTGGCTCATCGATATATCACGCTATCGGCGAAAAAATTATGCTCACGCCGGCACTACCAAGCGGCATCGAGGTTATCGTCGATGCGTATTATGCCGGCGAGGATTTCATCGCGGCCAATAATGAAAATGAATACGGCTTCGACACTAATGCGCTATACGTGGCCACCAAGGCCAATTTACAATTAACCGGCGATTCAGCAAAATCGATCATTCTTTCGAAACCAAGGGACGCCCTTATCACTTCGCTCGAAACAACGATTTCCGATTTTTCAATGGAACCCGACCTAAATGGGCGAACGCTCACTTCATTTAAATTAAAACAAGCATGGGAATTCGTATCGAGAATTACGCCAACCTCCACAAAATGGTATGGCGTCGCCGTGACCGATCCAAGATATGAATCCACTTTATTTTTAAGGCAAAATCCAAAAAATGAGGTCGATCCATTAAACAATAACCCAACAACGCTCGGTTTCGAGCTTGGTATGGTAAAACCCGGGGACGCATCTATCACTCGAATAAGGATCAATGAATCGAATGGTACTTTTTCGAAAAATATATTCTTTTCCGATCTTAATGCAATTAAGTCGCGATTCGCAACATATAGTGTCAAGGACGGCGTGGTTCTTCCTCCATCGAACGTCGATATTGGCCCAACGAGCATCGGTATTATCGATTATCCAATTGAATTGGATTACGACGATCAGTCCATTTTTGGTAAAAACCGAATCGTGGCGACGTACGCGAATGGCTCGACCATCAGTTCATTCGACCACTCCACGACAAATCACCTCGTTTATAGAGAATATAAACCGGATGCAATTGAAAGATCGGCATTCGATATTAAAATAAATATCGATCTCCCAGGATGGAATATCGTATTCGAGCCTGGTGACGGCATTAAAATTTCCGGTCTTAGTCCAAGCGTAAATGGCTTGGAGCTTATTACAACTAAAACACAATCCATCGGAAAAGTGGAAATAGATGTCCACGATGTAAAACCCGATGCGGCTTATTTATTCGAGACGGAATTTTTAAGGAATAATAAAATTCTCGATGATGGCACACTTACCGCACCGCCGGCGGATCATATCGATCCAATGCTCCCACTCTCCGTTACTTCAAGCCCATTCTCGCTCATCGAAGTCGATGAAAAAGATGAGCCAACGATGCTCTCGGTCCAGTTCTCGCCGATAAATTCCGGCGCCGATCGCGGATCGATAAAATGGCACGAATATAAAAATGGAGCCTGGGAACAATTCGACGAAGGCATCGATACAATAATGGTCCCAACGCCGGGGTCAATAGGAACGAAAAAAGAAATTTGTGCCTCCGTCTCCGAGTCAAAAACAATTCCATCGGAAATAGAAATTGAATTAACGAATACCGACGCCGCGATACCGATTGAGCGCTGGAAGAATTCAGCCCTCGTGGCCGGCGCATTTACGTCGAAATTAAGCTCGGACTTGATGATAGCACCTGGCGTGAGCGATACTTTAACCTTTATTTCGAATAATCTTTCGGCGCCATTGCCGATTATTGGGTCGACCATCGGCGTGGCTTCCACTCTCCCGAGCTCGACCAAGGCGACGATCACCAATTCGTACGCCGGGTCGGACGGTTCGAAGGCGAAATTATCGATAGAGGCGATGGTCGTGACGGCCACCACGATTCCAATTGGGACGTATTCGTTCACCATTTCCGGGATAACCTTCTCATTTACATTAAGTGCGCCGCTTGTTTTAGATGCCGGCGTTCCGACGATAATAAATACTGAGGCGACGACGATCGGCGAAATCGACGTCGACGCCATAGTAACCGCCGGCTTACCGATCATTATTCCAGGAATCGGCGCGGCCATTGGGCCAAAAAATTCGGTTTGGAATGACGATGGTTCGAATCCATTGCCGGCGACTATTCACGTTTCCCTTAGCGCCGATGAGTCATTTGACCTTTATGGTGGATTAAAATTATCCTTCGAACTAGATGGGAAAAATTATTCGTATACGGTTTCATCATTGGTAACGGTTGGTGTGGTTCCGATGACCTCCAATCTTTTCGTAGCTGACTCAGTTGGACAAACCGTTCCGCAAGCTAATGGAACGGATATTGCCTCGCTCATTATTTGTCCGCTATTCATTGGAACTGGGACCGCCGTCGTAAATACAGCTATTCCCGGAGAATTAAAAACATCGACGAAATACTCGACGACAGCAAAAATTCTTGTAGCCTCCGCGATATATAGGGCGAAAATAAATAGAGTATTCGCCTTCATCGACCAAGCTTTGGGATTCACAATCAATGAGGCGACGCACGATGATTACCAGGGGAAAGCATTGATCTTAAATGGTGTATCACCTGCGGCTACCCAGAAATACGAGATTTGGTTTCACGATGCTTTATTAAAAACCATCGATGCCCCAACAATTTTTGACGCCGCATTTAGGACCATTGGATTGCCAAGAATCGCCTCGGGCGAGAATCGTTATAGAATTAAAGTCGATGCCTTCGATGATGGTGCTTTCTTTGCTTGTGGTAGATTGGACTCAACCGGTGCGATCGTAAGATCGGCGACGAATGTCATTCCAATTACGATAAAATACATTGGACATAATGTTGCGCTCGATACGAGAATAGGATTTCTTAGAACGATCGTTAAGCCATTATTTGGCGCGGAAATTGTGATTCCGGAAAACACAAGCAATGAGGCATCAATCAATGTCCCGATCGGGCCATTCAAAGTAAAATACGCGGTTAATCCAACTTTTTCCTCAAGGGAGGATGAGTATAAAAGTCTTACCGCTCTATATGCCTCGACTGAGTCGAGGACGATGTTCGCCTCAACCAATAGGGCAATACCAATTTTTGAGTGCAATCTTAATGGTATAGATGCTCGTGAATGGGTGCTTAGGAATATCGACGCGGTGGTGAATAATTTCGTTGCCAATATTGGTGAAACGGGCGTCGAGCACACAATAATCGACGAGGATGAAACCATAATTCGCGTGGATATTGAGAACGCGATTCATAAACGAATTTATCCAAGCTCGCATCCAAATGTGAATGTTCGTGGTAGATTCATGGAGCCGCTATGGTCGATGTTTACCACGAAGCAAGTAAAGTCCGCGGTACCGAAACTTATAAGCACGATACTTGGTTATGGAAGGCAAGACCTAAGTCTTTGGCAAACGCTTAATGTAAATCCATTATATCCGAATACAAAAGGGCTTTCCGGCGAAAACTATGGCTTACCACCAATGGTTATCTCGCAAAATAATTCGCTCGCCGATTCGATTAAGAGTGAAGCTTATTGGCCGCCCGCGATTGGACAAATCGCAGAGGTTACTTCGCACTCGAATCGCACGGATGGTAAAGATCAAAGAATGATGGATCTTAGGCAGGTTGAATTGGCCACAGATTCGGTGTATTTTTCAATTAAGGATATAATGCAGGCGGCTAAAACCGACGTCGATTGGTATTTACCGTTCGAGCATGTAATGGTTCCTTTTCCGGATATTTTAAATAATACGTATTGGGAAACGCTGGACGGTACCCCACCCGCCGGATTTAATCCAGCAAGCTCGATTTTCTTTAACGGTGGAACGAGCGAGACACCACAGATGGTCATCACTCTTAAAAATGAGGGCTTACAACCATCGTCTCGGGATTTTATCGTCAGTAAATTCGACGTAAACCCGGATACGAAGTCGGGCACCGGATATTTCTGGGACGATGAGAAAAGAATACATGTAGCATTTTTTAATTGGAGAGTTAATTCCGAGTATAATTATCATTACACGAAAGGTTCGACAATGATAACTTACCAAATGCTCGAAATTACCGACCTTGGAAAAGCCCCGCCATTTAGGCAATACCTTGGATTTGAATCCGCACAAGTTTCTACGAAAAAATACGTTAAACCGATTATCTCGTTGCCATTACCGCCACGAGTGCTTGCTCTTTCTGGAAATAACGGTAAGCTCGAGATGACTGTATCGAATATCTCCTCGGATCCGAATGTAAAATATGAATTTCTTTATAGTTTATATAATAATCCCCTTAGCGCGAACGATGTTAAAATCGTGAATATGGGTTTAACCGGCGCTGGTTCGGATACGAAAGAATGGTCGACGAGCGAGCTCACACCCGGTATAAAATACTATTGCTGGGTAAGAGCAACGAATGTATACGGCACGCAGCTTCATATAGGCTCGGAATATGGTGGTCTTGAGGTTATCGTATCGGAGGCATTAAAAGGCATGTTCTTTATCGAGGGTAAAGTTACAATGCCGAACGGGGGTGCATGGACGAACGCCGATGTCTCGCTAACCGATCCGGCGCACACGCGAACAAGCACGGTAGCCACCAATGCGGCGGGTATATATCGATTCTCTGATTTACCGGCCGGAATGTATATTATTTATGTTAACAGCCCACAGTATAGCGGGCAAACGACGACGGAAATAATCAGCGTATCGAGAACTGGTATTGACTTACAATTGGCTGAGTCACTATATGAAGTTACTGGAAAGGCGACGCTTATGGGTGCGTCGATGATCCCAGCCGCTGGGGCACAAATTCAAATGATCGGGCCGGCTACCTATTTTTCCGTTGCCGACGCCGATGGGAATTTCGAATTTACCGACTCGAATAAAGTAAAATACGGCGAATACGAATATAAAGTAACGTACGATGGTGGAAATATGTTGCACCTTAGTAATCCAACTACGCTACCGCAATTTGGTCCGGTCGGTTATTGTCAACTAGTCAAGCGCATTCTTATGGATCCAAATCCAAATTATGATGGTCGCTTCGATAATACCAACCCAGCATTGACCGGCTCCGAAATTCCATCGTGGGCGAATAGAGATAAATTCGACCCACAAAACCCGGTGCAAACCGGAAATTGGAATAGATGGGTTCCGATTATCGGTAGCGAAACACACACGTATACATATTATGGTCCACCAAGCACTTCAAACGGATTTGTCGATCACTGGTCGAGAAATCAACCAGCGACCGCGGCGCTTTGGACATATCTTTATGAACCGACGAGCGACTTCTTTATCGGTAAAAAAACCATTCCGGTCGAGCATGAATTCTTATTGTTAACGATGTTCGATATAGATCCAAGAAATACCGGAAATCAACTTGCACAAGTTCTATTATCAAAAACTCCGGAAAAACCATGGAATAATTTTGACGGCGTTTGGACCGGACTTGATCCGGATGGCGCGGCGATTACATTAACACTCATCAATAGCACCACTGCGATGGATCGATTTGGGTCCTATACATTAAGTGGTGCGGATACTCCATTATCGGGTGCCACCAGAACCTTAAAAGATATGCGCTATATGCAGGGAAGGGTAACGGTTGTTGGAACTAGAACGATGTCGATCGTTGTGCCATATCGCCTCGCGAACATTTATGGTAGAATTTCCGGTAATTACGAAGGAGCGAAAATTTCGATAATGCAAAATGGTCGTTTCCCGACGATCGAGGAAGGCGGCAATCCAAACGAAATGATAGAGGGCTTTACGTATCCATCGGTATTTTCCAGGGCGAACGGCCAATTTGAGATCATCGGGCTTAGTCAATCCCCAATCAAAACCCAAATGACCATTACGTATAGGTCCGACACAACGGTAACGAGGCCGATAGAGGACGAGCACGGCAATATCATTGGATACGAGACCGATTCCGGACCGGAACAAAAATTCTTATTCTTCTTGCACGGCGACTCGGTCTGGTCGATACCGGCGATGGGTTAATCTAAAATAATGCTCGATGAAGTAAATGACGATGTGCTACCATCCGATCTGAGGGCTTTGAAAAATTCAAAGCTCTCGGAGGCGGAGTGGATTATATTCAAAAAACTGGACGAGGACCTTAAAAATTCGGCCCTCATCGAGTGGAATAACACCGAGGCGGGCGCGGAAAGGGTCGAGGCGTACGTCGAGAAACGATTAAAGAAAAAACTCGGCTGGACGTGTCAATCGCAACTCATAAGCCACGACGAGAATGGCATATTAAAGCGCATAATTTTTAGGCACGATCGCCCGGGAATTTTTCTTGCGATGCCGTTTCTCGATAACGCGCCGCCGTCGATAATTCCGCCCGGAGTCATGCAGATATAACCTCGCTAAATCACCATGAATAATGCCTACTTCGAGGTCACGCTCGGGGTCAATTATATCCTTGATCATGGCCTTATAAAGGGCTTTTACCTCGTGTCCGGGATTAAGGATGTTTTACCATTTGGCTATATCGAGTACTCGGACGAGTCGGGCAGAATTTTTGCCGAGTTTAAAGGATTGGCGACCGGGACGCCCGTTAAAATTCAAGTATTTAACGGCGGCGCGACCGACGAGCAATTTTCAAATAAGGACCCGGAAGCGATCATCGAGTGGCCGGAATACGTGGTGCTTGGCGTGGAGACCGACGGCGCAAAAGCCGCGGGGCTTTACGCCGGCCTACTTACGATTTGGTTCGGTCACCCATGGTTTTTATACACCGACACCAAGGACCACGCGTACGACCCAATGAACTCCACGGAATTGATAAAGAAGGTGCTGGAGGACGAGGCGCGCGGCGTTAAGTTCGAGGTAACCGAGGAAAATTTTGAAAAGACCGACGACGCCGGAAAATACCCAAGGTATAAAGTTGGAAAAACTGACTACGAATTTTTACTGCACCACGTTCTTCCATATTGCGCCATAAAGCAAACCCCCACCCACCTTTTCTGCGACGATCGCGGCGAGTGGAATTTAAAATCATTCGAGGGAATGTACAAGGACGTCCCAGTCGTTATGTTCGGCCCGGACGAGGCCGATAGATCGGAATACCTCGACGACATGAAAAAAATGGCGGAAACCGCCGGCATAACCAACGTTTACCAAAGCTCGTACGCGAGCGTCACGGTGGCGGGGGAAAAATACATGGCCGAGGTGGCGCCACGATTCGCGGTCGAGAATACGACGGTCGGCACCGTCATTACCGGCGGCAAGGTCCCCGGAAATAAATTACAGGATAGGGCCGGCGATAATTTTGGAAACTTATTGCCGCTCGACGTTGGCTTCATGGCGAAGCTCGTCGGCACGAGCTATAAAATTATAAAAAATAGACCATTGCTCGACGCGCTTACGCTTCTCTTCGCCGGCTCGGCCGTATTGGACGAGGCCTTCGTCGTGCGGATCGATAGCGAATTTTGCGGCGTTAAATTACAAATAGGGAAAACGGCATTATTGTACGTTCCCCCACTGGAGTACCCGCCGGAACATTCAAAATCCGGGAATAAAGAAAAGAAGCGCCATTGGCTTTACGGTAAATGGCTATGCCAGGGGCTTATTCATAGGCTCTCGTCCGAGGACGCCAAGCGATTGGAGTCTACGACGTATCTTACTCGATCGGCGTTCGTCGGCAACGAGGAACTAACGTCGATTAAACAACCAATATTATTGCACGAGGTACCGTAATGGAGGAGGAAAAACCCGACGTTCAGACGAAAGGATTGTCCGAAAAATACAAGGACGCGCCGATTCCACAATGGTTGGAAGCAAGGGATATAGGCCTTCGCCTTGGCCCATCGTTTTCCGACGAAATGAGAGTTTGTAGAGCCAATATCTACGAGGTCCTTGGGCCAAAGGACGATAGGCTTAAGGTTCGACCGCTACCATATTTCGCCAACATCGATAAGGAGGAGGAAAAAAATCTCCCAAATTACCCTCCATTTTTTCGCGGCCAAGTTATCACCGGAAAAAGCGAGAAAAAGGATGGAACGAAAGCCGAGCAGGTTTGGATCGCCTGCACCCCGGATTTTCAGCTTGGATACGTGCTCGGAAAGGCGTCGGCTTTCGGCGAAAATACAAAAAGCCGATACGCGTGGTCGTACGACTATAACAAGGTAAAGCAGTTCCTTCACCAGCGCCGCGCCCTCCCGTCCGATTTTAGTTATGAAAATTTGGACGTGATTCGATGGTACGCCTCGGACAGGGGCGGAATGATCGAGTTGGTCAACCATAAAACCGGCGACTGGGTACTTATGAATAGCTCCGGCAGCGTCGTCACCGTGCAGCAGAAAAAAATATACCTGCGCGTCGGTACGCCGCCGGACCCGGTTAGCTCGGGCCCGGTGGCTTTTTCGATGATATCGATGACCCCGGATAAAATTCACATGAAATCGCCGAACGTGGAGATCGACGCCAAGGACCTTGTCCTCGGTCACCATGGTTTGAATTTGGTCGGCACCGGAACGATGGCGCCCATTTGCGGAACAAATGGAACGTCCGCCCAGGCGATACTAAACATCCACGTGTGAGCCCGCCGCCGGCTCGCTAACTATCGATGGCAAAGAAAACCGTCGACGAAGCGCAATTCGTCCCAGTTTATGACTCCTATCTTCCCGATGATTTTAAATACGGCGAAAAAACCAGCACCAACCTTAATCCGCGCCGAGAGACCCCGGTGCAAAAACGCGACGTTCTTAAAAAAATCGAGGTGCGACTGCAAGAAATCACCGACGATATGGTCCGAAAGCAGGTGGCCCTTAGGCCACCGGTCGATAGATTGCGCGGCGGAGTGGGCGGCGGCGAGGCATTGCCGCTTGGTATGCCATTGGCTAAGCGAGCGGCCATTAGGGCGACGGGCGGCCTCAACAACGCTCTACTATTCCCAAGCATAACCCCCGGGATGAATGTCTCGATAATAGACAAGGACCTTGAATTCATCATCGGGACGTTTCCCGGAAGACTCGTGGACGAATTGGATATGCCGCCGGAATTGGACTGCGACGCCATTCTCTCGGAATTTTTCGGCATCGAGGGGTTAAAGCCCGACGATTTTCCGAGCAGAAACCCGCTGGATGATTTTAAGGATCGCGCCGGGCTTCACGACCTCGACGATTTACCGGAATCCGACGAGGAGTCCGACGACGACGATGAAAACGACGACGATGATGGCGGCGATGACTCCTTCGATGAGGACGATGATGGGGACGATCAAGGGGACGACTCGGACGACTACGATGACTACGACGACGAGTACAAAGATAAGGGCGTAAAGGAATGCGCGCAAATCGAATTGGGTTGGTTAAAGATTATACTCGTCATTGCAAAAATAATCAAGATACTTAAAAAAATAATAGACCTTGTATTGGCCATCCTTATGCCGATTATAGAAATTATAATGCTGGCGGCCGGATGCTGGATAAATCCGGTTAACTTGGCGAAGATAGCTCAGTTAATCATCCAGCTCATCATCGCCCTCATCGTAATGATAATAACGATGATAATTCAGTTGATCTGGGACTTATTAAACCTCGATTGCATCACCGATTCCACCCAGGACGTCATCGACGAGATAGCGAAATGCCTCGCGGCATTTGCCAGCGTCGTTAGCGCGTTCAATCCAAATGCCGTCGCCATGATGTTAAAGGACTTCAACGATAAGATTATGGACCCGCTCGCCGGTGTCGCCGCGCAAATGAAGGAAAACGCGCAGGGGTGGGCCGAGATGAAGGACCAGGTAAAGGCACTTTTCACCGACCCATCGGTGATACAGGGCGTTATCAATGAGATTGGCGCCGGCGTGGTCGCCGGGGTTAAATCCGAGAATGCCGATAAAATTGGAAAAGTCGGCGGGATCGTTGCCGACGCCAAGGACCTTTTCGATAAGGATGGCTCGCTTGGAAAGGTAATTAAGGCATTTAATTCGTATAAGGATACTAGAAGATTAAAACAACAAGCCAAGAGGACGTCCAAAACCGCGGACGGAATCGTGCAATCGCTGCAGTTCGTCGGAACCGCCTTCAGCGAGAAGGAGGAGTAAATAAATGTTTTTCGATGCCGTGATGTTTCAGACCGAGAAAAATAGAACCGACCCCGGCCAAATAGCGAATTTTAACGAGAGGCTTGAATATAAAACATTGTACGATAGGGCGACGAGGGTCATAGCGCTTAATGGGTCCGAGTACGATCCATTGAATCCAAATAAAACGCCGCACCACGTCCTCGATCCATTGGAAGCCATGAAGCTCAAGAAAGCCGCGGCGACGAACGACGAGTCCGTCGCCGAGCTAATAATCGATAATCGGAACGAGCTCGATCAGTACGATCACCTGGGGCGCCCAATTACTCCTTCGAAAAATGGCGTATTGGACGGCGAGGAAGCTTTTTTACTTCAAAAGGTTTCCGAGAAAGTCGCGGAAAAAACGCTCGAGATGTATTTCGACGCGTACATGTCCCCGATTTATAGCGACTGTAAATGGAGGCTTGGTCCGACGGTCGGCGTATTTATGAAGAGCACGGCCGACGAGGGCGGCGGCACCGACGACGACGGTATGTATACGCGAGCGGTTTTTTCCGCGGATATACCGATTAGATTCTGGAACGGCGAGGCCGGCGTGGGAATTTCCAATAAGAGTAATTACTACGCCAGCCTTATGTTTCCACCATATAAAATTGGAAAATTAAATAAAATCGGCGAGGACTCGGACGAGATGTCCTCGAAAAAATGGACCAAGCAAGCCCCATCGTTTAATCAGGATACATTTAAATTACAAAATAACCATACGATTACCGAGGCATCGGAGTCGAAGGGCGAGGTCGAGGTTCCGGTTGGATTTACGTACAGGGACCCGGGGTTTAAGCCGATCAATGATAATATAATGTTCCTTCAATTCCTTACCGAAAAAGTAACCGGCATTGTAAGTACGTATCTAACCGAATGGGACCTTTCGCTTTATATGCAGGAAAATATGCTACAGATGGAGGCGAATGGCGGCGTCAGTAAACTTTGGCTGAATTATAGAATCAGACAAGATAATCCGCTCGCCACCAGTGAGGAAGGATACGACGAGGATAGAGCACTTGTATTTAACGTAATGGGTTCGGCGGTAAGTAAAATCGATTTCGATTGTACAAAGGTATGGCGACCGTCCGATTATCCATTATCGGCGTATTGGCTTCCATATCAAAAAAATATCGATTGGACGATTTGTAATTACAGCGTTTGGGACGACACAATAGAACAATATATAAAAATACCATATCCATCGTTTCACAATGAGCCGGCATTATTTTCGTATAAGGGTAAAACATTAAAGGCCGCGCTTAAGCATGATGATTATATGCGAATGGGATTAAGCGGGTGGAAGGGCATCGATATGCTTTACTACATGGCCCTGTATTACATCGAGAGCGACTCGCTATCGGACGCCGATATATTGACGAATAACCTAATGCAAAAAATTCTCGGTGCGGAACCAGGAATGGCCAGTAAATTAAAAAGGGACGTTGGCGAATTGAAGCGCCAGATGAAAATGGACCTAATCGATAGCGGCGGATCGAGTGGGGCACAGGGCGCGGCTGGTATGGGTGGCTCTGGGGGTACCGGTTCTAAAATGGCTAACAAAACCAGACGATTTTGCAACCCATTCTCCGGCGGCGGAAACCCAGGTGGAATAGACGAGAATACCGCGCTGGCGCAAATGAATCAGGCGATAAAGGGAACGAAAGGAGGTGGTGAATTCGATCCGCCCGCCGGACCGGAGGCCGTCATCGCTGACGTCGCGGGAAAACCCGACGCGAGCTCGATGGGAAATTACACTGGATTAAATCGTTTTAGCCCGGCACTTTATGGTGGTCCGCATGGTTCAAATTATTCTCCATTTTCCGTACAAGGATATTTCGAACCGGAAAATAGATTTTTTAGAAATTCCCCTCGCATCTCGTCGGACGACGCGAACGAATTTACCAGTACTCAATTTAAACAATTATTCGAAGGTAATAATTCATTTTATGATAATGGTAATAAGCAAGGATTTTCATTTTCAAAATCATTATCAATTTTAAAAAGCGGCGTATTGAATTGGATTATTGGGCAAGCGAATGTATACGAATCGGTCACGAAGTTAATTAAAGGAACGATAACATATAGAACACGCGGATATCGTGGGTGTATACAGTATAATTTTCCACAGGCTATGGATGGAATGCCGGTGCAGTATTATGGTCCATATCAATTTCAATCAGTAACATCGTTTCAGCCAGGAACATTATGGCATCTTGGTTATTGGGCCGGCGGCGTGTGGGTAAATCCGAATTGGTGGAATTCATATTATTCATATTATAACGATTATGCGATTCGCGTGCCGATGAAAAGAAACAATATCTGGGGTTATGACACCACTATATATGAAATTTATAGAATGGGTACGTACTCAAGATGGACGGTAAGATCTTATAGAAAATACGCCATCCACGACGAACCGAATGTTAAATGGAAAATTACCGGACAAATGTTCCTTACGTACGATGTCGATAATCGCTGGAATGGCTCATATTGGGGATTTATTCGTAAGCTTGCCGACGTAGCCAATATTCGAAAGAAATTTCCGGTCATTATCACCAGGCATCAAGGATTTAAGTTATCGTTCGAAAATGAGGGGGACGAGCGTCGCGTTCGCGAGCACATGGTTCTTATGGGACGTGGAATTAGAGCAAATGCCAATTTAATTTTCTTGGAAGGAAATGAATCGCAGCGATATAAATTCGGACCAGAATCGATGTTCATCGCTAATGTCAGAGTTGAGGAATATCTTACTCTTCATAAAAAACCATTCTATGAATTTAGACAACAAGGATGGTGGTTTATTCGACAAATAGTGTATCGGGATGAATACGTCTATTTACCATACCTTATGGTCGATATGAATCATACGATGGATTGGTTTTCGGATAAAACGAATACGTTACCATATACAAATAAACACCTTGGAAATTCCGAGACGCCGCTTCAATTGATTAGACCAACAAGACAGGATAAAATAACACCAACCGACGATATATTAAAAAAATTTAAGCAACAATATTCGGATAGATTTATTTCCTGGAAAATAGATGGTCCAAAAATTGAGGCGAAGGAACGATTTTTCGGCGTATTCATCGATTTAGTCAATGGCGTCGAGGTGGCAAAATTAGCAAATGGAAAAAATGAGGCATTGCGGGTGCGTGGAAGACCGCTCTCGGAAGCAAAAACTTGGCTTCCACGTCGACCGGAGTATTATAGGTATAATCTTTATGGGGATCAGGAATCCACTGGGCAAGCTTTACTGGATTACATCGCCATTACGAATCTTGGTCCCGGCCAACAAAAATACTATCCATTTATAATTATGAAAACCGGCGAATATCCGGTTAGGCACAGGGCGCCAAGGGATATGCATACATCAGGAAACGTCGGTTTACTCAACCCACTTTATTATACCGGAGCGCCGATTGGTGAGAGAGTTATAAATTGGGTAACGTATGGCACGGTCGGTATCAGTGGAATAGGCATCCTTGGAAAAATTCAGGGGGCGGACGTCGGCGCGGTCGATTCGCCGTTCGAAAATTTTTCGGACTACGTCAATCTTCCGATTTCCGCACTTGGCGACACGAAGCTTTACTCGCTACCATTTAAGGTTCATAAAATGATAAAAGCAAACGCCGAGTATAAAAATACGGAGGAAGGTTTACCGTATTATATACCGGGCGGATTTCCCGAATATGTCGCTGAGGACATGGATCTTGGATTAAAAAGAGCAATTGCCAATATGAGCACGCGCGCATCGTTCTATAAGGTGGAAGAATACTCATCACCATATCTTATTGGCATCGACGTACCTTTCCGTGCATTATTGAACATTTGCCTAGAACAGGCATCATATTTTTTACTCCTTAAAAAAATTCTAATGGAAACGATCGATTTCGATATATTACGAAAGATGCTTGGTGAATTTGTGGATAAAAGCGTGCAAAAAGCAAATGGCTTAGCGAAGGGCGAGGTGATAGACTCCGACCCAATGCATCCATTATATAATTATTTCTTAGCCAGAATGATTGAATTGCTCGGCGATCCATTATTGTTGGAGGACGCGCGCGAGCGAATCGTCGCGGAATTCGATGCAAAAGCCACGAAATTTAATTGGGCTATCCAAACTCTTTCAAAGCCATGTGAAAGAATAGCCATCGAGTGGACTTGGCGAGAAATATTGGAAGCATACGACGTCGCACGAGAAATGGAGAAAGAAAAACAAATGGGCTTAGTCGAGGAATTTATATTTGGCTACCTCAATCTTTTATATGAATATAGAAAATTCTTTATTTGTAAACGATTCAATAAGCAAGATGGCACGATGTGGGTTATGAGGCAGCTCGAGGCCATCCTTAATTATATGGCTCCAGCCGGCTCACAGGATAATCCACCACCGTCGCCGGCAATGCTAGCCGAGCAAAGCCCATCATACAAGGTAGCATTCTACGAGATACAAAATAGAACAAGTGATAAAATCGACGCATTTGTAAATAACGGCGAGCTCGATGAGGATAGGACCACAACGGTATACGTCAAGGTAAATTGGGTCGGCGTAAAGGCATACAATAATTGGGTCGCGTTTTATAATGATCCAATGAATAACCCAGAAGCGCCGGAGGTGGCGAGAATAGAGCACGAGGGGCGAATTAAATACGCGATTAAACCAAAGGACGGCGTATATACATTGCTCTCAAAAGAATTGCTCGATAACGACGCGAATATAAAATACAACGCTCTTCACCCACAAGCCGACCAAAGAAAGGTGCTCGATATCGATAGAGCCATGTGGTACATCACGTGGGGTAACGAAAATACGCTTACGCCGATTCGATGGAACGTATTCGTCAATATCGACCCCGACGCCGTTCTCGAGTACTCCGATGCCGCCATCACGCCGGAGGAATTTATTTGCTTGGTCGAGACCGGCGCCGATTTCTGGACCGTTAGGATACCAAAAAATCTATGGCCAAGAAGCGTCGGGTATCGAACGAAAATAAAATTAAAAAAATACGAGCTCGAGATAAAATCGAGGGAGCTAAAAAATGATCCATATCTAACGGCACTTGGAAATCAGGGGTATATGCTTTGGCCAATAGCCGATCAACAAAGGCGACCAGTACCAGGAATAGACGGCGAAGTCGAGGCTATAAAAAAACAGCTAGAGGTTGGATAACGGTAATTATTTTTTTTTCGACAATCTCAATAATTTCATTTGAAAAGGCTTTTATTTTTATTATAAACGGCTCATTTTTAATTCGAAGTCCAAGGCATTTTATTGGTGATGTTAAATCAACGATATCGGTCGCGGTTTGAATATAAATTTTACAATCGTATTCAATTATAGTGGAAAGTAATTCGGAAATTAAATTTAAATGCAAACCTTTTTCATTAAAAAGTCGTAGGTGAATTATTTTTTTGCACAAAAATTTTACATTCCTTTAGAGCCGCTAAAAAAATTTCAAGCTTTTTTGAATCATCAGTTTCTATTTCCAGCATAAAAAGCTCATGGCGAATTTTAAGAGCAAGACATTGTACAATATTACCGATATATGCTTTTTGATTATTATGAACAAAATAAACTTTAAAATTCGGAAATAATGTGGTAGTGACAAGTTGTAATGAGCTAATATGTGCATAATGTAATCCCTTTGGATGTTCCGAGCGCCCATTGAAAGAATATATCATCTCTCATCCTTTTTTGTTTTATGCTCGATATAAGAGTGTTCTAAATAATTTAATTGATTATCAAGCGAAAGACCATCACAAATTTGTTGTAATGTATCGAAGTTTTCTTCGCAATGAAAAGTCGGAAAATATGAAATATATGCTTGATAAAGTAAAGACAATGATAACAAACCACTAAGCATGGATGGTATATTGATCGAAGCCAAAGACTGGGATTTTAAACCAAGTAATTGAATTTGATCGTTTTCTTTTCTGATAATTATATGAATGGTTGTATCAAGATATTGTTTTGTAGTAATATCAAATCTATTTTCAAAAGTAAAAGGTTGAGTTTTCGGAAAAAGTGATGCAAACTCTTTCCATTTTTCAACTTGAAATTCAAAAGGAAGCATACCGCAATAAATTGAAAATTGATTTGAATCGATATCATATTGAAATCTAGCGGAAGAAAAAATATAATTATCAAAGGAATAATTCAAATACTCTTCCGGCAAAATTTCAAGAAAAAATGTTTGATTCATTCTCGCTAAAAGAAATCCATATTGATATTTATTTATTATATCATAAGCATTTGGTGAAATATAAAATTTTTGAGGAGAGGTATTGATTGATTTAATGAATAAATTTGAAGAAAATTTTTGCTTTGTATAAGCATTAAAAGTGAATGAATAAAAATAATCAAAATCCGGTTCAAGAATATCTTTTTTAGAATTGATATCCAAAAGTATTTCATCGTAAAATAAAAAATCCGAATTTAAAATTTCAAAAGCGTCATGCCTCATCCCAGGTATAACACCATTTCGTATTGATTCCTCACTTCGTTGTTTCATCAGTCCATGAATCATAGCTTGTAAACCGGTTGTGAGTATCGCGTCGTGATTCATTTTACCTCCAGTGTGTCCCCAACTACGATACCAAGTCGCAATGTTTTTACGCCTATGCAACCGGCCATAAATTCATCATCGCCACATTTATGGACGGCATACCCGTACGTTTTTATTTTTCCAAGCTTATTTCCATAACAACCATTTAATATTGAATACGACTCAACGTCCGCAAGAGCATCGGTCTCATACGCTATTGGCGTTTCCCTTATAATAGTCCATTTACCAACTGGAAATTCCACTGGATCGATTGCCACACCAAGCCTGCAAAAATTTTTATCGATGGCATATATAATCTCGGAATTTAATCGTCCGGTCGCCAGCGTTTTTACCTTAGTCACCACGGGAACTTTACTTTTATCCGCCAGGGTCATCGTCCCGGCTTTCTTATCCACGACGATCGTAGCCATATTACATAGTGCCATCTTCCTCGGCTGACGCTATTTCCTCTTTAAAAATTTCGTTCTCTATAGTAAAGTCATCTTTATTCATTACCCTTGGGGTCATCGCCGCCCCATCCTGATCATACGCGAACGTACCAGGAAGAACGACCATAAGATTCTCATTTCTTTCAATTTCCTTGCACGCCACGCCGAGCTCGCCGGTTATTCCCTCGAGCGCAAATTTTAGCTGGACCGGGTTGAAGCGCAGCATGCAACGCCTTATTGGAAAATGCAACCCACCGGGGGACGAAATAATTAAAAAATTTCCCGGGCCGACGAGATTTATCAACCAGTCGCGGGCCATACCGATTAAGGCGGCTTGCTTTACGTCGCTCGGTCGTTCCACGTAATCAAGCTCGAAATCAATCCACATTCGCTCGGCCGAGTTCCTGGCGTAAAGCGACAAGGTGGCGTCGAACGTCCTTCTCATCTTATGAAAAGCCGAGTCGATCGCCGCCTTGCTTCCCTTCAGGGACGCGTCGATCATCTCGCTCGTGTAGTCATTTATCATGCGCTGCTGCTCGAATATAACCTTCCTCACCGAGGTGGGGTTGAGGTTCCAATACACGCGCAGGCATTTTTGTGGGTACGGTTTTCTTGCCTTGGTAAGCATGCCTTTTTTATGGCACTCGAGCGAGTAGAGCGTCTCAAGGAAGTACGAGAATCCATTCTTTCTAATGATCGTTTTTTTCATCATCTCGGAGCGACCGAGCATGAAAATTTCCCGCTCTTCCCGCGTGAGGCATTTATTCCTCGCGCTGAGCGAGAGAAAAAGAACGTTGTCCCGCTCTATGCGCGGGACGGCGAATCTGTAAAACCACTCGAGCTCCCGCTCGTCGGCGACGAATTGATAATGTTCGCGTTCATCCATGCGTAATTCCCTCGTACATTTTTTCAAGCCTATCGTACGTTAGCTTCTTAAAGAATTCCTCGGTCGCTCGCTCGACCTTTATTTTAAGGGCGGCGAACATGTACGAGGAAATTTCCGGGTACTTATCGAAGACCCACTCGGCGAATACCTTTTTTAGGACTCGGTCGTCGAGGTCCGGTTGGTGCATCAAAAACGCCTCCGCGTCGATCGTCGCCCCGGCCAGGTACTTCTTAATCGCCGAGACCTTAACGGATAGTTCGTCCAATTGCTCGCGATATTCCGGAAACACGGCGCCGACGTCGTCGAACGTCCCGTCCTTTATGCAGTCGAGAAGGTGCTCCATCGAGAATTGACGCTCGCCCTTGAGCCTATGCATCGCCACGTACGACTTCGTCTTCATCTTTACCCGGCGAAAGTCGGCGTCATACACAACGAGGCCCTCGATCGTCCCACCGAATTGATCGTGCTTGGACAACCAGTCCTCCATATTTTCATAATCAATTTGGGCTGGGGTTTGAAACGGTATATCGAATTCGACCGCGGCTACGAGCGGGTCAATCTCCGCGTACGTCGCGTTATCCCTGCACCCAAGAAACCAAAGCTTGGTCTGCTCGTACGGCACGACGATCCTATTTCGCGGGCTCGTCAGCTCGAACCAATACGTGCATTGCCGGCTCAATCGCTCAACGAAGCGATCATCCAGTCCTTGATTTTTAATGGCCACGGCGATAAGGTCGGCGAAGGTCGTCGCCCCTCTGGACGCCGGCTCGTCGATCACCGGTAAAAATCCGGGCAACTCGGCCATCGCGTCGAAGCCGTTGTTGGTGGCCCACGTCCAACCGTCGCCGCTCGCGTCGTAAAATAATTTGATGATGCTCCCGTCTATCTTTACCATCGACCTCGCGGTGGAGGAGTCTATCGGGTCCGCCCATTTTTCGCCGGCGTTAAAAAATTTATCCAGCGCGTAGCACACGACGCGAGCCGAAAACGGTAAAATCTCCAGTATGCACCCGCGCGCCGCGCGGGCGAGCGGATTGGAAAAATCGGTCTCGATCATGTCGTACCTAAAAATATACAGCGGTCGATCCGGGTGCTTTCGTATGTGCAGCGAGTGCGGCGGCGCCGAGAGGGTTTCCTCCCAGCCCGGCTTTAACACGGCGTCGATCAACGCCTCCATCGGCTTCATTAAAATCTCCATATTAGTCGAATAAACTCGGTTCCTTTTTTACAAGGTAAAGCAGTTCTTTTTCCTTATCGTCGGACGGTTGCAGCATGGCGAAATCGGGTTTTTGAATGTTTAGTCTCGCGTTGTACATCATTTGCTGCATTTGCGTTCCGCCGTCGCCGGAATTTGGCATGCTTCCCTGGTAGATGGTAAATCCGGCCTCCACGAGGCTCTTGAGTATTTTAAATTCCTCCTCCTCGAGCATGCTTTCCTTATCGTACATGAGCTCGTCGAGGTAATAATCCTCTATTTGCTCGAGCGTCCGAAATTTGGTTACCTCATCCTCGAAGTAAGCCTCGGCCATTTGCTCGGCCATCGCGGTTAGGTCGACGCCGTTGGCTTTAACGCCAAGCTCCTCCATGATTCTTTTCTGCACCTCGAACTTCTCGTGCTTTTTTGACACGATGGTGAACGAGCACGAGCTCGAGTTGGAAATGAATCCGTTTCGTCTTTTCATAAAAATTTCCTCCACGGTTTGTTATCGACCATCCAATAAAAAAATGGAACCATAATGAACCAAACGAATAATACGCCGACGAACATGCCGCCGATACCGAATAATATCACGCTCATCTTACGGCCACCGAGTGAAATACGCGGGTCGGCGCCCCGGCGTTGCAGGTCGAGACCATCATGCGAGCCACGTGCTCAAGCGGGTACGCGAACTCGAATTTACTCCCGGGCTTTAAAAAATACGTGAGCGTCATGTGGGCGCCATGGTATTCCAGCACGATGGCGAGGCCGATGTCGTCGTACCTAAGCAGCGTGACGTGGTGCTCGTAGTCGTGGTCGAAGTCTATGGTTACCGAGTCGACGTAATCGTACGCGTGTCGAATTCGATGGTACTCACGATCGATGTCGGAATCGAAGGCCATGGCGCCGACGGCGACAGCCATCAGCGCGACGAATAATGAAAGCTTCCTCATGAGCTTCCTCCTCATATTGGCATATAAAAATGTCGGCGCCCGACACGTCATCTCGTCGTCGCCGACCGCGGTTTTCGTCTATCTACGCAAAGGGGTCAGGACGCTTCCACCGCCAAAGCAACCCCACCGCCAAGTATTTGTTATGTCCCGGTCCTTAAGGCGTCATTCTTATCCGGGTACAGACCGCGCAGGATTCGAACCCGCTCCCACGGTTTTGGAGACCGTCATGCTACCGTTGACACCAGCGATCTAAAAATTATCTCGGCCCGAACTGCATCTCGAGCGGCGCAAACCTCATGCCACCCCTGCAGGACGCGGCCATCCATTCGTCATTGTTGAATATATACACGAAGTCGCACCCGTCCTTTCTGGCTCTTTTATGATAGAGCGACAGGGCTGAATCGTTCTCGGCCTTTTCCTCCGGCCCGCCGTACGGCTCCGGGGTCGGGACGAGGGACTTATGGTTGCCATCGGCGATTAACTCGCGGATCGCCTCCGCGTCGTTGTATTTATCGAGCAGCGCCTGGCCAACGCCCTCGAAATATCCGTCGTAGTGAATATAGATCGAGTCGACCGACTCGTCCTCGTTCATTATACCTACCCTGCACCTTGAGGCCATGGTCCCTCCTAAAAAAATACGCTCCCGCGCTTTGTTATATAGCCGACGACTTCCGCGATCGCTATCACGCCGATCAGCGCGCCGAGCACGACCAGGTCACCCCTCGAGAGATGTATCCAGGACGGCTGCACGTCGCACCAGACCCGTATCGAATCCAACGCTTGCAACATGATTACTCTCCTTACGAGCGTTGTATAAGCCTAGGCCTCGGAAATCCACCTTACCTCGTGCCCGATGGCCGTGTAAAAATTCTCGTACTGCTCCATAAAGCTGCGCCTGGCGAGCTCAATGCGTTCCGGCGTGGCCGCGACCTCGCGTATGGCGTCGTAATCCGATCCGAAGGCCTCGAATAGGTTGGACAGCGTGACGGTGTTCCTAATAAGAACGTTGCTTGGCGCCAGGGAAACGAAGCGATAATTGTGGCATTTGTCCGACAGCACCTCTATCTCGATTTTACCCGGGTCGGCCACCACGATGCCGTCTATCAATTCGGGCGGCGGCATCGCCCGCGCCCCGAGCTTTACCTCGACGTCGTACTCGTACATCATGGTCACCGAGCCGACGCACGGTTTTACCAGCCATAGATCGAGGAATTTTTCCTCGCGAAGGACCCGCAGCGACGTCCACCTCGCCTCGTAGGAAACGACCTCGAACGTGGGTAATTCCTCCACCTTATTGATATAAACGATATCGGGCGGGGAGGGCGCTTCCTTTGGGACGAAGGTTAACGCGGCGACAATCGCCAGGGAGATCACCAGTATCCACATAATTGGCATTGGGATTTCTAAACTTTTCATGGTTTAAAATTAACGAAGGGAAGGCGATCCCCAAGGTAACCTTCCCTTCCTTCCTCCCCGTCCATTAACGAACATTTCGAAAATTCAGACTTCGTTAATCTAAGTAGGTTATTTCGCGTGCGCGGCTTTTTCCTCGTCGTAGATGGCCCCGGCATCGGCGACCCTTTGGGCGCGCCATTTTTGTATCCACGTCAGCGGCTGCGTCTCGCTGGTATTTTTATCCGTCTCGATTTTGCTCGGCGGCGGGACTATCTCGTCGCTGACGAATTCGTCGAAGCGCCTGACCTGTCTTTGCTTCTCGTAGAAAAGCTTGTCCCAGATGATGGTGACCGTTTTTCTGTCCGACCTGTCGCTGACCTCGACGTCGTACCCGCCGGCCCTGAGCATGTCGATGACGATCTCGATGGCGAGCGCGTTGTACTGCGGCGTTGGATCTTGCGGATAATCGCCGTTGGCGGCGATCGATTGGAACGTGCGCCAGACGTACCTGGATTTTCCGCTCCTTTGGGCTTTTATAAGTTCCTCGTTGAGGAAAGAGATGATCGTATCGACGTCGTCCCTTTGCACCCTAACGGAGGCAAGTTTGTCGGCAAAAATTATTTGGTTCATTTCGGCTCCTTCTCCTGTGAATAATTAGTTAGCCACCGAGCGTGGTTAATCTATGGTGAAATAGAACCAGGAGGAAAAATGACCATAAAGGTAAAATTACTGAACGAAAACGCCGCGCTGCCGACGCGAGCGCACGCGCGCGACGCGGGAATGGATGTGTACGCGCCGTACGACTTCACGGTGGAGGCCGGTTACGACCACCTTATGAAAACCGGGCTCGCGTTCGAGATACCGGAGGGGCACTACCTGCAGGTCGCCACGAAGAGCGGCATCGGCACGAAGCGAAAGCTCGCGATGGATATCGCCGGGGTGATCGACGAGGAATATCGCGGCGAGACGGGCGTGCAAATCTGGAACCTCGGCAAGGAACCGCAGCACTTTAAGAAGGGCGACAAAGTCGCGCAATTCCTTTGTCTCCCGGTGAGTTATCCCGAAATCGTCGGGGTCGACGAGCTTAGCGAGACGAGCCGCGGCGCGCACGGCTTTGGAAGCGACCACAAAGCGTAATGGCCGCCGAAACGGTATACATGGGTATTTACGGCGGGCCGGGGATGGGTAAATCCACCCTCGCCGCCGAGGCCTTCGTTCAGATGAGGAAGCAGCTTCACCCATCGATTAGCGTGGAGCTATGCGTCGAGTACGCGAAGGACTGCGTGTTCTCCGACCACCTTGAGCAATTGGAAAAATACCAATTCAAGGTCATCACCGAGCAGGTGTATCGGCTCGAGCGATTATATGGCAAGGCCGACATCGTGGTGACCGACGGCCCGATACTTTTGAACGTGCCGTACGTAAAGGGTTATGAGTACGCGAGGACGTTCATCGGATGGATGGAGGATATGCACCACCTAAGGCACTGGTGGAATTATCTCCTGACGGAGGCGCCGTCGAAGTACGTCGACTCGAATCGACGAAGAACGGAATCGTGGTCGATGGATATGCACGAGCAAATCGTCGATTACGTAACGAATAATTTGGCATATTGCCCCGGCACCTACGACCAGTTGCTCGAGGCGATTATGATGAACGCAAAGGTGCACGTCGCCCAGAGTTTCGGCGTTTAGCCGACCGAGCGGGTGCTAATTATATGGACTCGTAGAAGTCCATAACACAAAGGTCTCAGAGTAGACAGGAGAAAAATTATGAACGAAGACAACGATGTCATCAACGACGAACTGTTCCAAGCCTACGCGCAAAGAATGCAGAAACAAACCGAGCAATCCTCGAGCGGCGGGGGCAATTTTACCCCTCGCGAGTACGACAAACTTATGTGGTCGGGGCTCGAGCGCGGATTCTGGAAGGTGTATCGCCTGCTCGGCGCGCCCCCGGGATCGGAGGCGAAGGGCTACAAGCGAAAGCCGCACGACGCCCTCGAATTAATTTACACCGAGGTAAAGGACGACAACGGAAAGCGGATGCAGCTTAAGCTCCCCACCCACGGCGACGTCCCGGCGAAGGACCACATCATTCACAGGCTCACCGCCAAGGTGCGCGAGGTCGAGTGGATAAAATCGGGCGGAAAAAGCACGAAGGTATTCAAGAATAAGGACAAGGCGCCGAAGCTCTTCGAGTACGTCGACAAGGCCGGATGGGAGCAGGGCGACGGGTTCGTTTACACGATAACCAAGGGCCTCGTCGGCCAAACGGTGGTCGTGTTCAACGTCATCGATCGCCAGGATACCTGGTGCCGCGACAACAAGCACACGAAGCTCCTTAGCAAGAAGGTCTCGATCGGCGACAACGGCGAGATTATGTTCCCGTTCACCGGCATACCGTCCTGGGGATTCAACCAGGAGCTCGGCAAGCTCGTGCAGAACGCCAAGATCGGCGGCAATTACGAGAACTACGACGTGGCCATCATGGCGACGGGCGAGAAGCAATCCGCGTACAAAATCGCGAACGCGTCGTACAAAAAGGACAAGGACACCCTCGAGGAACTCGAGAACACCGACGGCACGACGCTCGACCCGAAGATAATTGTCTGCGGGCCGCTAACCAAGGAGGAGCGCGGCTACGAGCGCTACGACCTCGATAAATTTTTCGCGCCGACCACGTACCAGAAAATCCTCAAGAGGATGGCGAGCGTATTCAAGGAATGCGACGCAGCCCTCGGGACGAAGTTCTACGACGAGCTTCTTGGATTGGTCGAGACGGAGAAAAAATTGTTCGAGGAATTATACGGTAAGGAAAAGAGCGAGGACGGCGCCGAGGGCGAGCAGGTAAAAAAGGAAGCCAAGGCCGTTAAGGAATCGCTCGCGGACGAGCCGATCGAGCAGGACGAGGTGGAGGCCAAGCCGACGAGGCGAGCGGCGAAACCAGCGGTAAACATCTCGGCCGATAAAATCGCCATGCTGAGGGGCTGGGATTTATTGACCGATAGGGAAAAAGCCCAGGTCAAGGAAGTCGCGGTCGCCGGCGGAAAGGTAAAGGCCATTTCCTATACGGACGACGCGAAGGCGGTCCTCGCCTGCGACAACGTCGTCGACGGCGCGCAGTGCGGAGTCGAGGTCCCGTCGGACTTCGGTCACTGCCCGGTTTGCGCCTGCCAGTACGAAATACTACCCACCAGCTAAATCGACATCGGCCGCCGCAATGGCGGCCGACTATCTTTCATGGAGAAAAAAGTGGACGACAAAAGATTCAACCCGGACGCGCACAAGCAAATTTTTGCCAAGCTCGACTTCGCGTATAAAATTTACATGAAGGAGCCATTGCCGACGCCGGAAAATCCGCACATTCACGTTGAATTCGCGGACGTCGTCGATCAAATATACGGCGACGGCGCGGCTAAGTGGTACTTCAGCACGCTGATCATCGAGGAAAAAAAGCGACAAAGAATCAGGGCGTTCGAGAAAGCGAAAGAGGTGGACGAAGCCATCAGAGCCAAATTTGGGGCGTTATGACCGAGTCGCTGCTTGGGTTGATCCACGATCTCGCGAATAAAATGCTCGACGGCGACATCTCGTACGCCGAGGCGGTAAAGGAATTAAAGGAACGATACCCGGATACCTCCGACGATAGGTACGAGTCGCTTCAATCGGCCGAGTGCTTTCTACAAAAAATACGCGATAAAGCAAAGGTGCGTATTAAAGAAGAAAGAAAACCAAGGGCCGAGGAGGGAATTTATCCGCTCGAGACGCTGCCGAACGAGTACGTCTGGCCCATCATGGAGGAAGTGGTCGGGATGATACGCTCGGGCGCCTACACGCCGGACATCCTGGAGCACCTTATATTCGACTATGGCCTCTCCGACGGCATGGCCGCTTATTTCAATAACGAGGCGCTGTCGATGGTGAGGATGAAAACGCTGACCGACGAGGAATTCGTTATGGTCGGCCAGGAGTACAATCGGCAAATGCTGGAGGTGCTAAAGGCCACCAAGCAAAAAAATAACCAGGGGCATAGGCGCCAGCGCGACGACCCGCCGGAGCCGATTAAAGTGGAGAAGTGAGCCTACTAAATAGGCAAGCATTTAACACGTGCAAAAAGGAAGGAAGTAAGTATGGCTGCATTTGACCCGGTAAAAGTTTGCGAGGACCTCGCCGCTATTCAAGATAAGATCCTGGACATCGTCGATGAGCTCGAGGATATACAGCTCGCGGCCGAGGCGTCGAGCGGCAAGATTAAGCAATTGATCCCGTCGAACGTAATGATCGCCATGGACAAGCTGACCGCGGTGGTCGACGGCACATCGCCGGACTGCCTCAATCAAATATCGGAACTGATTCAATCGATGCCGCTCAAAGACCTTTCCGACCCGAAGAAACTTAAGAGGTCGGAGCTCAGAAAGCAGGCGCTGGAGCAAAAAGAAACCGCGGGCGAGGAATTCGAGGAAACCGACCTCGTGCCGAATACCAACCAGGGACCGCAAAGCGAGATCGTCAACGAGTCGGCCCTCGGCAATTACGTCAAGGGAGCGATGAGGCAAAAGAGGCTGGCGGAGGTTTCCGTCGGCGGATTAAGCTTCGATACCCTCAGGGAGACCGGTTTAGGCGAATCGATAGACGGCGACATGATGGCCGCGTTCTCGGCGCAGGCCGGTAAATCGGCGACTATGCCGTCGAGCGCGATACCGTCGAGCGGAAAAATACGCGAGAGGATAAATGCCAAATTCGTCGAGGACGGCGAGGGCATCGAGGCGACGGCCGGAAAACTCGAGGAAGCGAACATTCTTAAATTTAAAAATCCGGGCGCCAGCATCGGTATGCCGGGGCTTAAATTCTCAGACATGACATAATGCTCACTCTATTCGAGAACATCGAGGACGAGGCTTGCGACGAGGTCGACTCGGCCTGCGACGCGTTTTTCGATGGAGTAATTGAGGAAGCGGCCGCAATCAAGCGAATACGTAGGGGTTGGGGAAAGCTCGGCTACTCGGTCGACGACGACAACATTAAAGAATACCTTAGGATAATGCATAAAATTAAGCGCGGTTAATCTTTTACAATGTCTTGTAAATTTGGTTTCGTGCCGACCAGTTTCGTCGACTCTCCCGGCGGAACATCATCGGTCGTGTTTTTCGATCGCTGCAACGTTAGGTGTCCATATTGTCACCAGGCAAAACTACTGACCGGCGGAGGGGAATTCGACCTTCAAGAAATTAAGGATAAAATATACAATCATTCCTTTAAGAACGGCAAGCCAAGGACGGAGTGGCTGATATTATCCGGCGGCGAGCCGACGCTATTCTCGCGCGAGATGCTCGAGCTCATCGATTTTGGAAAATCCACCGGCAGGAAGGTCGGGATATGGACGAACGGCATGACCGATTTAAAATCCGTCGAGGCCGATTGGTTCAACATAGATTATAAATGGCGATTCGACGATTATGCCAATAAATGCGGCGCCACGAACGAGCAGGCGGTGCGCATAAAGGAAAATATGTTCGAGATGCTGATGGACCACGATAGATGGTTTAGGCTTACCACCGTGATAACCCACAGCCACACGGACGCGTACATAGGCGAGATGGTAAAATCGCTGCTGCTCAACGTGGTAAACAGGTATTCGCGCGGTTTAATAATGGGCGATGCTAACGGACCATTATTCACGTGGCGATTCGTCCCGTTTAGGGCGATGAGCCTCGACGCAATACTAAATGCCGACTTGCTCGACGCGATGGTGATAATACCGATGCGCGAGGTTCGCGCGCGGGTTAAAAGGGCGATGCCAAGTCAAAATTACTGGGCGGTAAAGGTCGAGGGCGGTGATTAAGCAAGATTTCAACCCAAGTAAATTGCAGGAGATAAACCCGATCGAGGTGTTGTCCGGCCTGGGATTCTCGATGCCGCAAATAGACCGCGTTCTGGATGGTGACGTGACCGCGGCCGTCGAGCGAACGCATAAAATAGACCCGATCATCGACGTCGGCGTCGTCAGAAAAAATTACCTATGGAACGAGTCGATCGACCTTATTCGCTGGATTTTCCTTAAGGCGAAGGGGCGCGAGGAATTCGCGGCCGAGGAGGTCGAGGCCACCAGGGAATTATATTATAAATTATTCGCCGAGTGCTTTCGCACGGCGCGGGCCGCCGGGTTTACGTTCTCGCTCGACGAGGTAAAAAAGAAAAACGAGAACGTGCTCGCCAAGATGGACGGCGACCTATACTTGATGTCGCTCGTCGACGACGATCGATTGATAATGCACCTACCCTCCTAACACATTAAGTTCGACTAAAACCGCTCGGTCCACGTCGTTCCCCTCGCTCCCCAGACTAATTTGCTATCATTGCAAATTCGAAAAGGAGAACGACGAATGGTCAATAATATATACTCGGAAAAAGTATTCGACTCCCAGCAGAACGGGACCGTGTTCTACCGACAGGGCCAGGTAATGGACCTGCCGAAGGCGGGGCCGGGAATCTACGAGAGCTGGCGATATAATTTCGACGCCGGCAAGGCGGTGTTCAGGGCCGACAAGACGAACAAGGTCTTCGAGAAAAGGCTTGTAAAGGACAGCTTCGGCGTTCCGCGCTGGACGGCGTGGATGGAGATTTCGAACGCGGAGACCCGCGGAGTTCAGGCGATCGGCATCAACGACGGGGTGCTTAGGCTTCCCAACGAGGATGGCGCCATAAAGCTCGAGATAACCGCGGCGCAGATGAACGCCTATTCAAGAACGGAGACGGATCGACTCATCGATCAGAAAATTACCGAGTTCGAGGATAGCAAATATACCTACATACCGTGGGCATTGGAGCCGACGTCGTCGACCCCGAAAAATTGGACCCCGATCCAGGTGCTCGAGGACGCGTTCCCGTCAGGCGGCGAGTGCCAGCACCTATACATCGTGGCGGCCAAGCCGGCCGTCGCGCCGGCGCCGTCGCCGTACCCGAGGGTAACGCAGTTTATCTGGGACGTGGTGGGAAAAGCCGCGGGCGGCAAACTTATTTATGGGTGGATCGACACCGGCGCGGCCGGAAGCCTCGAGGCGTTCGTCACCTACGGCACGTTCGACGCGCATAGGCTCGACGTCGACCGCGACTTCCCGGACGTCAGGCACGTAAATCCGTCGGAGAAGGCGAGGATCGCGCAGGCAGTGCAAATGATCGACTACGTCGCGCACCTCAAGGGCGAGACGAAGGACCCGAACATCGACGACTTTAACCTTCACGTCACCGCGACGGAGAAGGAATACTGGAATAGCAAATTAAACAATACGCCGCTCGGCTTTAAGAATAAGCGCTACGTCGCCTATACGCCGGACGGCACGATGACCGAGTGGCAGCAAGCCCTCGAGCAGGTCAACTACGGCATGCCGCTCACCGACATCTATAGACCGTGGGGCATGGGCCTTCACCAATTCACGCAGGAGGATTTTGGATTCCCGAAGACGTACGGCGTCGACATCGCCAAGCTCCTCGAGAAGGGATCGGTCCCGCTCGAGCTCACGATATCGTTCGCCACGCTCGACACGAAGGGCAGCGAGGTATTTTTCGAATTCAACAACGACCCGAAATACAGGTCGCCGGTTTGGAACACCGCGAAGCCGGCTCAGCCGCCGTTCTCCTACACGACCCCGGTCATCCTCGGTCACGACGACGAGGGCAAGCCGATATACGTCAATACCATTCGCTACTGCGTAACGAAGCCGGCGCAGGTTTACACCTCGATCGGCGACTTATCGTTCACGCTATCGTGGCAAAACCCGAACCAAGTGGAGTTCGGTCTTTCGCTCGATTACGACATCAACCTTATCGGTAAGGCGCTTAAACTTAACGGCAAGGACCTCAACATCGATAACACGGCCTCCGAGAGGGCGCTGTGGGGAAAAATCTCGGGCGACATCTACAGCCAGACCGACCTCACTCAATTGCTGAATAACAGGGATTACGAGCGCATGCCGCTTGGACCCGCCGTAAAGGACGTCAGGTACGACGTCATCGATAGGAATAAATACATCGCCTCGCTCGTGCAGCACACGGCCAGGACGAACAGCGACGTGTTGCTCGCAGTTCACGACCCGGTTACCTGCGTCGCGGGGAATAACTCGCTCGTAAAGGGCGGCTACTCGGCGCTATTCGCCGCGGCGTACGCCGACCCGGCGAAGCTCAGAGATATGGAGGTCACGAACGTAAAGATTCGCTCCAAGAAGGGCATCGTGATGCCGCCGCACCAACCGAACATTTGGTTTTACGTCGATAATCCACTCATCCCGAAATCGCAGGTATTCGATCGAACGAATACCGGCACCATCTTCGAGTGGGACCTCGGGCCGTTCACCGATTGGGACACGATCTACGTCGGCAACCCGCCGAGCGACCCGTCGAAGAACGCCTTCGTGCACATCAACGAGCTCGAGATAATCGTCGAGGGCATTGCGTTTAGCGGCGTCGAGGCCGGCAGGATCGACAAGACCTTCCTCATACTCGCGTCGGAAAGGCCGCAAATGACCTTCGACGAGGGCGGCGCGAGGGTATTGTACCACATCGCCGATAAAGAATCGCTCGATGCGGAGATCGCAAGGGCGAAGGCGCGCGAGGACCAGATCGAGAAGGACCTTACCGATAAAATCGACGAGGTCGACGAGAGGCTCGATAAGAAAATCGACGACGAGATCGAAAGAGCCATCGAGGCCGAGGATCAGCTCGCGGAGGCGATCGCCTCCGAGGAGGCGAGGGCCAAGGCCAGAGAGGACGAGATAGAGGAAACGATCAACAAAAGGGTCGACGACGAGATAGAAAAACTCGACGCCGACATCGCCGATCTTGACGATAGGCTCGAGGCCGAGATCGCCAGGGCCAAGGAGCGCGAGGACGAGATCGAGGCCGACCTTACCGATAAAATCGAGAACGAGATGGCGCGAGCCACCGCGGCCGAGGAGGAACTCGACGCGAAGATCGACGAGGAAATAGACAGAGCCAAGAAGGCCGAGGACGAGCTGGCCGAGGCGATCGCGAAGGAGGAGGAAAGGGCGAAGGCCCGCGAGGACGACCTTCAGGATCAAATCGAGAACGAGATGGCCAGGGCGACCGCCGCCGAGGAGGACCTCGACGAAAAAATCGAGAAGGAAATCAAGGATCGCAAGGACGAGATGAGCGCGTTCAAGAGCGAGACCGCGACCAACCTCGGCACGAAGATAGATAAGGACTTCGCGGACGCGTCGACGAGCATGGTCGTCACCGACTTCAACGTCACGCACGCGACCGATAAGCTCAACCTTAACGCGTCGTTCGCCGACCCAAGGACGAAGGCGAGGGCCGATTATTCCTTTGGAATAATCACCGATCCGTCGTTGCACATAACGACCACCGCGGTCGCCGGTAGGGACGTCGCGAAGCTCGACATCGACCACGATCTGCAAGTCATACGCAAAATCAGGACGGTTCAGATACAGAGCCTTAAGGGCGCCGACCTCATTAGGTACGAGGAAAACGACCCGACGCTCGAGAACGACGACGTATTCTACGTCGGCGCGCCGCAGTATCACACGATATTCAGGGCGCCGAAATTCAGAATTCACGGCGTTGATTACGAGAACCTGGTGGCGGAAATCGCGGGCAAAATGTTCCTGCTCGCCACCATGACCGACATCGAGAAATGGGACGAGACGGTGGTTCATAAATCCGGCGCCGAGGACATCGGCGGCGTGAAGACGTTCCACAGCGAGGTCAGGGTCAAGAAGCTGTCGAGCTTCAACGAGAAAGGAATCAGCGAGAGGTACGACCTCATTCAATACAACAACGCGTCCGACAAAATCGAGGTCGGCGACAAGGCGAAGATACTCGCGATATTCTCCAGGCAGGAGGATCCGAATTACTTCGCCAGCGACCACATCTCCTACATACCCGATCACGTTCGGGCGAGGATAGAGAACGTCGACCACTGGCTAGCCAATTACGACGACGTCACCTTCGTCGACAAAAAGCTTACGAAGATGATCGTCGACGTGGATGCCAAACTCGACGCCGAGATTTCAAGGTCGATAAACAGGGACGACGAGCTCGACGCGGCCATCAAGGCCGAGGAAGCGAGGGCGAAGCTCTCCGAGCTCACGCTCGATAAGAAGATCGGTTTCTGGAACGCGGCGCTCCAGGCGGAAGTGGTAAGGGCCACGGCCGAGGAAAGGAAACTCCTCGACCTTATTACCAAGGAAGCGCTAAGGGCGATATCGGTCGAGAAGAGGCTCGAGGAATGGCACGACATCGAGAGGGCGGAAAGAATCGCCGCCGATAACGTGCTGCACGGCAAAAAGGTCGATAAGGACTTCGCGACGAGGACGAGCGGGTACGTGATCGGCGACATCGTCATGGCCGAGGTCATGAAGAATCACGTCGAGATCAAAAAAACCGCGGTAAGCCCGGTGACGAAGGACTTCGCGGAGTACATCATCCCGATCAAAACGACCGGCGGCCTTGAGCTCATCGCGGACGTAATGCCGGGAACGCCGAACTACATCAGGTCGCTCACCATTCACGGAACGAACGACGAGCTTGAGGCGAAGAAGATCGACAAGGACGCCATACAGGTAAGCGGCAATGGCCGACGCCAGGTGGTGACCGCTCTCGATATAACGGGCGTCGCGGAGGATAACATCGAGATTTCGATGTACTCGAGCGACGTGCACACGAAGGTCCACGAGGTGGAGACGATGAACATCGGCATCCAGGGCGAATTGATCGCCAAGGTGGCCGGCGGCAAGGTCGTCATCTCGGCGGAAAATATAGTGGCGGACATCAACGCGCTCGTCGTGGACGGCGGTTGCTGGGATTAAACCATCGGTCGCGGCATAAGGCCGCGACCTTAATAAACTCGGTATCATAAGGAGACCAAAATGGCAAAGACGATAATCGACAAAATTACATTTAAGCACGGGTTGAACGATACCCTTCCGCCGGCGAACGCGTCGGAGAAGGCGAGCCCGCGCTACAGCGTCGACACGCAGGAATTGTACATCGCCCACGAGGGCGAGAACGTCCTCGTCGGCGTTATGGACCCGATTACCCAGGCGGCGTTCGACGAGAACGACGGAAAGGTCATCGGCAAATCGTGGTTCGAGCAACTCAACCCGAATCACGTGAAGCTTATCAATAGAATAATAGACGTGACGATGAAGCACGGCGTCGACATCCCGGTCGACGACCAGGTGACGAGGATCGGCTCGGGCGCGGGGGACTTAATCCTCTCCGTTCACCCGGCCGACGCCGCCAACCCCGGCGGCATCGTCGATATAAGATACGGAAATAAGGCGCTCGTCATCGACGAGGACGCCGACGACGACCACATCGCCACGGCGAAGGCCGTTCGCGAGTACGTCGACATGCTGCACCACAGGGCCCTTGTTTACAAGGGCATGTGCAAGGAAAGCGAGTTGCCCGACCCGGACGACTGCAAGCACGGCGACTACTGGATCATCACCGAGTACGACGTCACCAGCAACGAGGACCACGAGGACGAGGACAATTTTCACGAGACGGGGCACGCCGTTTGGAATCAGCTCGACACCAGCCAGCCCGGCGAGTGGGATAAATACTACGACAACCTTAGGAAGCCCGACGGCGAGACCATCGTGCACGATAAGAAGGGGTCGCTCGCCGTCGCCGACATCGTCGTGCTCGAGGAGGACTTCGGGGCCGACGCGTACTTCGTTAAATCGGTCACGGTGGCCGACTCGACGAATGGCTTTACGCAGACGGTGGTCAATAACAGCGTAAAGAACGGCGACGTCCCGGTTACGCGCAATACGATCGTCGCCGGCGTGGCCGATAGGGTCGTGATTAAGAAGGCGCCGTCGATGGCGTCGAATACCGCGAGGTACCTGATCGACGTCGACCCGAAGTTCGAGGATCTCTTCGCGAAAAAGTCGCAGTTCGAGGACGGCGAATACCTTAAGGATATCGAGGTCAAGAGATACAGCCCGGCGATTCACCCGACCTGGAGCGGCTTCGTATTCGAGAATATCTACGGCTCCGTCATACCCGGAACGGCCGACGTCAAGAAGGCGGTAAACATCATCCTCGACCTCGATCATTTCGAGCTCGAGACTTACGACGATGCCAATGGCGTTCAGACAACCGACATTACCCTCTGCGAGGACCAGCAATTTTCCGGGATAGTCGAGGTCGGCGAGCTGCACACCGACAACTTTATGTTCAAGGACGGCACGACGTTCGTCGAGAGGGACGAGGCCAATAAGAGATTACTCCTCGGCACCGAGACCGACTGGCTCACCTTCGTAACCGCGCAGGGCGATCCATCGGTCGATACGTATCCAGCTGGATCGAGGATCGATAAATCATATAACGTAGACCACGTCCGCGTCAAAATCGGTAGCGAGTATAAATTGCTCGCCAACCTCGACGACGTGCTTGAAATCGGCGGCGGTATAGTGACGCTATTCACGAATCAGAGAATAGACTCGATGAAGGCCTTTAATAAAGGCGTTTTTATCGATACGATTTACAGCGTCGATCAAAAAGAGGGAACCCCGCCGAGCATGGATTATTTCCAGCCCGCGTCGCATTATACGTTCCTTAATTATCAAAAAGCGTCAAAGACGCTCAACGTGGGCGACAATGGCCTCGCCCTGGTGCTCCACTCGAACCCAATGGAGGACGATAGCCAGATGATGAACGGCGGCGCCGGCACCAATAAAATAAGGTACAACGTCGCCGCGATGGTCGGTGGAAAAATGAACTGGCTCGCGAATCTTAACGAGGTCGTCTTCAATGATTTCGCCACGGC
>Ga0209737_10000304_pt1 | contig 42929 bp, 26 predicted proteins | sample TergutCu122P3_FD_187284 | JGI IMG/M metagenome (GOLD analysis project Ga0209737, IMG submission 187284) | Cubitermes ugandensis P3 segment gut microbial communities from Kakamega Forest, Kenya - Cu122 P3 (SPAdes) (version 2) | ecosystem: Host-associated > Arthropoda: Insects > Digestive system...
CCGGTGCAGTAGGTACTACTGTATATGGATTAGAAATAGCGCCGGTAATTTTGCCACCCGGAAGTGCGTACCATTGGAAAGCTAATTCAAGAGAAGAAGCAACCTGAGCGGTTAAGGTTACAGGTGTTCCATTACAAATGGTGTCGTAATTTGCCATAACAGGAACAACAGGTCGTGGTTGAACCATTACCTGATATACGTCACTCATTATTACACAACCGGTAATTGTATCGGTTACCTGTACGGTATAGTTATATGGGAAAGGTCTTGCCGGAACACCGATAAGATCTAAACTATCTGCTGTTTGAAGTGGTGTAATAAGTGCATTGCTCTCAAACCATTGATAAGTATATGCTGTATCGGTGGCTACTATTTCAGGCAATACGTTTGCAAAAAGCTTCACATTAGCTGCAGCTGAGCAATATAGCGGATTTCCCGTAATCGCTACAGTTGGAGCAGGCACCACATTAATTTCAACGCTGTCGGCAACAACTTCGCAGTTATTGTTCGGATATGTTAAACGTGCCACTACATAATGAGTTCCGCTTGTATGGAAAGGAATGTTTAAATAAGTTAAACTTTGTCCCGGTACTTCAAAACCATTTATCCACCAAGATACGGTTGGAATTCCATAGTTATTTGGATCGTCTAATTCGAAAAAGACAAGGCTTCCCGGACAAACTACAGAGGGTGTAGCAGTAATTGATATCGGAAGCAAAGCGCCTTGCCCTATAATATTAAATGATGTTAATTCGGCACTACAGGCAGCATCCAGCATATCTGCTTTTACATAATATGTAGCAGTGTCTCCGGCGCCAAATGTAATATCAGCATAATTGAATAATCTACTATTTACATAGGTCGTATCAAGAACGGTTATGCCGTCGGTATCGTACCAAATATAACGATAAACTTGGCCATTGCCAAAAATGAGAGGATTGGCAAATACTTGCACCATGCCGTCTTCACAAATAAAGTAATCATCAACCAAAAGTAGTGTTTTTGGAAGTACTTGGAATTGGAACACCGGAGAGGTAACCAATTCACAATCTGCAGGATTAAGCTCCACTACAAATTCCAAAATTTGAACGGTATCGCTCACAGTGAAAGTGTAGACTTGGCCCTTTGCAACAAGGTATTGAGCATCTTGCTTCCATTGTAGCGTGGTGTCCAAACCTACAAGGTTTCCCGTCACCACAGCAGTAAGGGTTATTACATCACCAACGCAACCGGAAGTAGGTCCCTCTATTCTCACCGTGTGAAGGGTGGAAATTTGAGTCGAACTCTCAGTGACATCAGTTTTGCTTAGCGCATTTACATGGCTAAATCCCACAAAAAGTAGGAAAAATAGAAGAAAAATCGTAAATTTTTTCATCGTTTAAAAATTTAATTGTTACTATTTTTTTGTTTAATTATTTTCTTTAATATCATTTTAATATACATCATATCAGGCAATTATCCCTTGCCCGTAGGGTTAGTTTCTTTGTCTATATTCAACATTGCGGGTACTATTTTACATACTACCCAACGAGATGCAAAGATATTTTTTTTTTAATATGTTTTTTTTTATGTGATTTTTTTTGTTAAAAATATTACGATTTCTCACTGTACTTATCGTTTCGAAGAAAAAGTACAGTGAGAAATTATTAAAAGTTATCCTTTTTTGATCCGCATACCGTAGAAAGAACGATATACAAAAATTAATCCGATGATTAAGAATCCAACTCCGATATAGGGAGTATAGTCGCGATTTCCTGCTGTTTGTGCAGCCAATTTCATAGTAATAGCAATCTCTACCGCCAATAATCCGAAAAGAGTAGAAAACTTAATGATGGGATTCATTGCCACAGAAGTGGTATCTTTATAGGGATCTCCCACAGTATCGCCTACCACGGAAGCAGCATGCAATTCGGTGTTCTTTTCTTTCAAATCTACTTCAACCACTTTTTTGGCATTATCCCACGCGCCGCCGGCATTTGCCATGTACATTGCCTGAAATAATCCAAATACGGCAATGGAGATTAAGTAAGAAACAAAGAAGTTGGGATCGAAAAAGGCAAATGCTAAAGTTAAAGAGAAGATCACAATAAAAATGTTCCACATTCCCTGTTGGGCGTATTGGGTACAAATTTTCACCACGGTTTTCGAGTCGTTAATATCCGCTTCTTTTTTATCCAAGTTTAAGTTTCGTTTAATAAACTCCACAGCACGATAAGCTCCTGTGGTTACCGCTTGCATAGATGCACCGCTAAACCAATAAATTACTGCACCGCCGGTAATAAATCCAAGAAGTACGGGAGCGTCGGTCAAACTTAATTGTAATAAACCCAAATTGTCTAACAATAAAATAATGGCAAAAATCATAGTAGTCGCACCTACAACCGCCGTTCCGATAAGCACCGGCTTTGCCGTAGCTTTGAATGTGTTTCCGGCGCCGTCGTTTGCCTCCAAGAAATATTTACCTTTTTCAAAATCGGGTTTAAATCCGAAATCTTTTTCAATCTCACTTTCAATACCGTCAATTTTTTCAATTTGCGAGAGCTCAAACACTGATTGCGCATTGTCGGTTACCGGTCCGTAGCTGTCCACAGCGATGGTAACAGGACCCATTCCCAAAAACCCGAACGCTACCAAACCGAACGCAAAAATGGAAGAATACGCACCAAATATTTCTAATCCTTGATTAGAAACCATAAAGGCGCCCAGCATTAATCCTACCATAACAATTCCTTTCCAAAAAGCGCTGAAATTACCGGCAACCATACCGGAAAGAATGTTTAACGAGGCGCCGCCTTCGCGCGAAGCCGTTACCACTTCTTCTACATGTTTAGAGCGCGAACTGGTGAAAATTTTGGTAAACTCCGGAATCACCGCTGCCGCTAACGTTCCTAAACTGATAATGGTAGATAGCTTCCACCATAAGTCGGGATGGCAATTTGTTATCTGACTGTTATTATTAAGTAATATATAACTAATAATGTAGGTAACGATAATCGAAACAATAGATGTAATCCAAACTAAAGAAGTTAAAGGAGCCTCAAAGTCAAAGTTGTCTGCATTTTTGTATTTGGCTACGGAGATCATTTGATTGATTTTATAGGAAAATACGGAGGTAAATACCATTAGAATACGCATAGCAAAAATCCAAACAATTAGGAGCGCTTGCATTTCGGGATGAAACGGCATACAAAGCACGAGAAACGAAATTAGCGCCACGCCGGTTACTCCGTACGTTTCAAAACCATCGGCGGTAGGACCTACACTATCGCCGGCATTATCGCCGGTACAATCGGCAATCACTCCCGGATTTCTCGGATCATCTTCGCCAATTTTGAAAATCACTTTCATTAAATCGGAACCGATGTCGGCAATTTTAGTAAAAATACCGCCGGCAATACGGAGCGCACTTGCACCCAGCGATTCTCCAATAGCAAACCCGATTAAACAGGCGCCGGCGCTTTTTGCGTTCACAAAAAGAAGGATGATTAACATCAATATCAACTCTATTGTAATTAACAATAAGCCCACGCTCATTCCCGATTGAAGCGGGATAGAAACCACATTCCACGGCTTTCCTTTCAAGGAGGCAAAAGAGGTTCTGCTATTGGCAAGAGTATTGATTTTAATTCCGAACCAAGCTACTGCATAAGAGCCCAAAATACCGAGCACGGTCCAAAGCAATATGGTAAGTACATCGCCGGCTCCCTTTCCGCTCAAAAATCCAAAATAGAAAACAATAGCTGCGCCGATAATGGCAAACAGTATCAATAAAAATTTTCCTTGTTGTAACAAATATGTTTTGCACGTTTCGTATATGGTAGCCGAAATATTTGCCATAGATTTATGCACCGGATATTTTTTTATGTTAACAGCCTGATATAAGCCGAAGAACAATCCGAAAAATACAATAATTGAACCCCAAATTAAAAGCGACCAGCCTGTAATGGCGCCGTTAAAAAAAGTAATACTGGTAAAATCGGGCAGCTCTAAATCTGCCTCGCCGGCAAATGCGACGACAGGTGCACACAGCACACTGAGAAGAAATAGTGTTTTTTTCATAAGTTTTTTATTTTTTATTAATATAATTTACAGCTTAGAACGAGATTCCTCATTTCGTTCGGAATAAAGGGCACAAAAATAGAATAAATTGTATATACGCGGAATTTAATGATTTTAAGCGAATAAAATTATTATTATTTATTTTTTGGGCGTTCCCCTCACCTCCCTCTCTATCATCCAACCCACGTTCGGGTCGCGCTTTCCGCTACTACTCCTCGCCTTCGGCTGCGGGGTATCCGCTGCAATCGCTAACGCAGGAAGGCAGCCTGTCTGCCATTACCCGACATATTGTGTGCAAGCGCAAATTCCTTTTCCTCTTTGAGGAAAAGGTGGCAGCAAGCGGCAACTAACTCTTTAAAATTCTAAAAAATTAACCGCCGCTTGATGACGGAAAAGGTGATATACAAAGATAATACCTTATAAACCTAAATTTCAGCACGTCTATGTTTTTTAGAAAAATATTTTATGCAACCTCTTCCGTCATCCGGCGGCAAGCCGCCGTCTGCCACCTTCTCCTTAAAAGGAGAAGGAATATGCATCTCACACAATGTGTTACAAATATCACATTGTGTGTATGGACGAAAAGGCTGTCTGCCTGGTGAGCGGGGGAAGCCGGAACGCCCAAGAGATTTAGAAAATTTTGCCCTGATTTAAAAGCATCAACCCAATAAAAAAACATTCTGTCCGTTTAGTAACAAAACTCATACTATGAAACTCAAAAATTTTATTTTTATCGTAACATTTTTGTTATCAACAGTTTGTGCTCATGCCGCTTATTTGTTAATTCCTATGGATTTAGAACAGAAAAACCATTTAAAAGCATATGGAATTGCGTATTTTACTATTGCTAAAGACATTGATGTGAGTTGGTTACTCAATTATCGCGGGGGAAGCTTCATGATGACCTATAATTCTAAAATTGAAGATGAGTGTGTCATTCGCGGAGTATCGTATCAAGTAATTGCCGATGTGCAAGCCGCAGCTATTTTGAATGAAATTGCAGCTACCGAAAGCAACATGGACGAAGTTAAGCTAACCAAAGTACCTAAGATTGCAGTATATACGCCTAAAAGCAAATTGCCTTGGGACGATGCGGTAACCTTAGCTTTAACTTACGCCGAAATTCCTTACGATATGATTTATGATGAAGAGGTGATGAACGACGTGCTTCCGAAGTACGATTGGTTGCATTTGCACCATGAGGATTTTACCGGGCAATACGGAAAGTTTTGGGCTGCATACAAAAATGCCGCTTGGTACATAGAAGATGTTAAAAATCAGGAAGCTACTGCAGCAAGGTTAGGTTTTAAAAAAGTGTCACAGTTAAAATTGGCAGTAGCCAAAAAGATTCGCGATTTTGTAATGGGCGGCGGTTATATGTTTGCCATGTGCTCGGCGCCGGATAGTTTTGATGTAGCGCTTGCCGCCGATGGTATAGATATTTGCGATACGCCTTTCGACGGAGATCCAATGGATCCGCAAGCGCAGCAAAAATTAAACTACGATAACTGTTTTGCTTTCACCGATTTTATTCTCGTTACCAATCCTTATATTTACGAGATCTCCGATATTGATGTAAATCCTGCAATGCACGTTCAAAATAAAAAGAACGATTTTTTTACCTTGTTTGAATTTTCGGCAAAATGGGATCCCGTGCCCACCATGCTCACACAAAATCATCAAAAAGTGATTCCGGGATTTATGGGACAAACCACTGCTTTTAACAACAACAGAATCAAACCGCACATCGTAATTCTTGGAGAAACCAAAATTTTTGATGAGGCGAGATATATTCACGGCACTTACGGAAACGGCATGTTTACTTTTTACGGCGGTCATGATCCGGAAGATTATCAACACTTTGTGGGCGATCCTCCTACCGATTTGAATCTGTTTCCCAATTCGCCCGGTTACAGGCTTATTTTGAATAATGTGTTGTTTCCGGCGGCTAAGAAGCAGAAACAGAAGACCTAGAAAGGTAGAAGAGAACAGATTTTGCTGTTACTTACTAATTCGGCTTTTGCGATAAAGCTTTCAATTTATGGCGAATGGAACTTAAATAGGACAAAAAAGCCTATTTAAGTTCCATTTTTTTCATATACAAATAAAAAACACTTATTTTTGCAGCCGATTTACGCTTGATTTCTTTACATCACTCTTTTTTCAAACACTTACATCACTTCGTAAATCAGCGTTCTTTGTTTCTTAAAAATTAAAGCGTTTTTGCTTTGCTTTACACATAAATTCTTCAACAAATTTATTTTTGATTTTTCTATAAAAGTCAAAAACTACAAAAAGTAAAGTAGTAAACGTTCACGCCAAGCGTGGACTTTACTTATTTTGTAGTTGGCAGTTGAAGGCCTTATGTGTAAATAAAAAAGTACCACGTTTTTTATTTTCTAAAATTTGACTACAATAAAATCTTAATCCTTAAAAATAAACCAATTAACAATTGTCTGCACAGGAGCGGACGTAAAACAAAAACCTTATGAAAAGAAAAATTATTTGTTTACTATGGCTAAGCATTCCCTTACTATGTATGGCGCAACCCGGCAGACTAAACTTTAGCTACGAGTACGATGATGCGGGCAACCGTGTGTGCCGTAAAGTAGTTTATCTGCCGGATTGGAAGTCATCACCAACGGAGGATTCTACAACAACAAAACTCTTTGTACCGGAGTATTTTGTAGAAAAAATTGCGCAAGTGGAAATGAAAATTTACCCTAATCCCACTACCGAAAAAATAACCTTAGAAATTTCCAACATGGAAAATCTGCAAACAGGAACATTTAAACTGTTTTCAATTACCGGGCAATTTTTGCAAGAACAACCGGTACATTCAGCAACTACCACTGTTTCTTTAGCAGGATTGCCCAAAGGGACATATCTCTTGAAAGTACAGATCAACCACCGCACAGAAGAGTGGAAAATCATTAAACAATAACAAAAAATTCAAAACTCAAAATTCAAAATTTATGATTACACAATTATTTAATACTTGCTTTCACCGTACCCTAATAATATTATTTTTGCACATCATTTTCACTACCGGTTCTATGCTACAAGCACAAAATTCTAATCCCGTAGGCGCCATTCCCGGCGTTATCGATGTTTCGCCGATGGGTGCGGCTACTTATACCATACCCATAGAAGTGGTGCCGGGCACGCAAGGCACGCAGCCCAATTTGTCTATTGTTTACAATAGCATGGGGGGCATGGGGTTGTTGGGGATGAAATGGAATTTAGCAGGATTATCGGCAATTACAAGATGCGGAAAAACCCCTTATTATGACAATGATATAACGGCGATACAATTTGGTACTGCAAATGTATTTGCTATTGACGGCGAGCGCCTGATTAATACAAGTACTATTAATGCTAATGGCATTCTACGTGAATTTGCTACTGAGATGGAGAATTTTATACGTGTTTATTCGCACGGGTCAAATCCTAGGCATTCTCCTACACACTTTACTGTTTATACTGATGATGGAAATATTATTGAATATGGAAACAACTCAAACACAAATAATTCCAAGCATAAATTAGAAGGCGGTGGTGAGTTGCTTTATGTAGGATGGTACGTAAACAAAATTAAGGATGCCAACAATAATTATATGACTTTTCATTACGGGCAGGCAAATAATGAGATTTGGATTAATGAAATTAATTACACCGGCAATACAGATAACGGCATGCAAACTTATGCCAAAGTAGAATTTACATACATTAACAATACATTACATCCGAATACCTATTATGTTGGAGGCTATGGCATACCGCAAACCAAATTGCTAAGCGCCATTACAGTAAGTTATAATAATGCTGTTGTACGCAAGTATCAGTTTAATTATAACTTAAACGATGCAAGGGAGCGCACCGCACACCTGAAAAACATAGTACTATTTGGTGAAGGTGGTGCACAACTTGATGCAACAACTATTTCATGGAATGCACAACATTATGGTTTTGAAATTACCTCTCGCCCTGATATTAAGTCCGGAAACATTGTTACCGGCGATTTTAACGGTGACGGATATACTGATTATGTGCGTTACAATACAGGAGCTTTAGGTAAAACATGGGAATTATATCTTCAAAATCCCACCAATGGTACTTTCTATTTGCACCAAACAGGGCAACAAAGTGGCTATAAAGCTTACGCTTACAGTTGTGATTATACAGGAAAAGGGAGAGACGCGTTGATTTTGGCAGAAGATATGAGAACTCCTACTCGAACTTTTGAGATTAATGTATATGAATATGAAAGTAATTATCTTGTAAAAAGAGTCACCAAGCCAATCGAGAACTTTTCGCAACTTCATTTTGGAGATTTCAATGGGGATGGGAAAGTAAATATTATGTATGCATGTAGTCTTTCACCTGCTATTACTCTTTTAGGTTTTTTTAACAATGACTTTACATGTAGTTATATTAGTATTAAGAGTGCCGATAAAAAAATCCATGTAATTGATTATAACGGTAACGGGAAAGCTAATCTTCAATTTACTATGGGATATAATACATATATTTATGAATATTCAGCGGCTAACCAAAGGTTTGAACAAGTCTTTTTTACCGGATTTCCAACAAAATGGCATCATTTTTATCATGGAGATTTTAATGGAGATGGAATAACAGATATCATCACATTTAATGGCAGTGAATGGAGGCTTAAATATGGACTGGGTGATGGGTATTATACATCGGGATATGTTTTACAAGGTCTTAATAAGCAAACAACGGGAGGAGCGCCAAGATATCCTCTTTTTATTGCCGATATTAACGGAGACGGGAAAGATGATATCTTACAACCTGTTTATACCACTAATGGCAGTTATTACTATACAGCAGTAAGAGTTCATCTTTCACAAGGAGGTATAAATGGGGATTATCAATCTGTAGATGACAATACTATCACTATTCATAATGAAAATTATCAAGATTTAGGCTTCTGGCATTTAGGTGATTTTAACGGAGATGGGAAAAATGACCTCCTTCTAAGAAAATCCACAACTGATGCTAATCCTAGAATAATTTATTTCAATAAAAATGAGCAATATGAGTATGTAAAAGAGATTACGGATGGCTTAGAAAAGAAAATTACCATTGCTTATACACCCAGATATCTTTCATTTATGTTATCTTCTTTAAGTAGGGGTAAAAAGGCTTTTATGCAGTTAGCCACCGAAATTCAAACTCCTAATGGAATTGGTGGGATCAATACATTGAAATTTAGATATGGAAATGATAAACCTGTGTATAGTTCAAAAAGAAGAGCCTTTTTAGGATTTAAACAATTTGTTAGGATAAACACCGTAGATAATATTACAACGATCGACTCCCTTAGCTTTGTTACAGATTATGAATATTTTACAAACTCTCATCGCGAAATGCTTTTGCCTTACGACAAACATATTACTAAAAACGTAGCTCCATCTACGATTAATAAAATTTCTTACGGATACAATATTATTCCTTTACCAAATCCACGATTTATTTTACATAATAGTTTAACAACCAATCAAGATTTTCTTTCCGATACCAAAACCGAAACCATTACTACTTTAGAAAATGGGCGTGTAAAAACAAGTAACACAACAACATTTTTTGGAAACGCTTTACCCTGGATGCATTCGGAAACAAGTACGTACACTTACAACACCATAACGATTAATGGATATCAGAAAAAAACTGTTCCTACTCAGATTATTACCAGACAACAATATGCAATTACTCCTAATATTACAATTGCCGATACAATTACCTACAATTATTTTGGAAACGGTCGCTTAAATTGGGTACGGCAAGGAAATCTTGACGGCTCTATTACTACCACTTACAGTGATTATACCCCAACCGGTCTATATAAAGAAAAAACGATCTCCACAACAGGCTTATCCAGAAAAGAATACTACGATTATGATATTACGGGTCGTTTTGTTACCAAAACAAGAAATCACTTGCTTCACGAAGCTACAATGAGCTATGATGCCAAAACCGGCAATAAACTCTCGGAAACCGATATAAACGGATTAACCACTGCTTATCAGTACGATAGCTTTGGTAATCTCACAAAAATAACTTATCCCGACAACACTCAAACAAATATCTCGATAAATTGGTACGCATCTGCCAATTTGCCCAATGCCAAATATAGCACCAAAACTACCGCAACAGGAGCGCCCGAGTTAACGGTTTATTACGATATTTTAGGACGGGAAGCGTGCCGCTTGGATGACGGCAATTATTTTAAAACCATCTATAATAAAAAGGGGCAAATAGAAAAAACAATTGGCATGTTGCCCCAAATTACATCGCCTGATAGCGAAGGTATTGTACATCAATATTTTTACGATAATCATGATAGAAAGAGTCGGGAAATTGCACCTTACACCGATTTGTCTTTTTCATATGATAAAAGAAAAATTACAGTAACCGACAACTTACGGGCGGTTTCCTCATCTAAAGATTACGATGCTTTAGGAAGAATCATTAATGCTACAGACCACGGAGGAAGCATCACCTATGGTTACTCAATGATTATTTCAAATGGCAGGCCACGGCATCGAACCTCCATTACAACCAATAGGGCTATAACCACCATCTTGGCCGATTTGTGGGGCAACCGCCTCTCTATTGATGAGCCTAATGCAGGCGAAATCACTTCTAAATACAACGGTTTTAATGAATTAATAGAACAAAAAGATGCAAAGAACAATATCACTACCTATCAATACGATGTATTAGGACGGGTAATGCAAAAAGAGCATAAGGTTTCCAATGTTACTAAGGAGGTTATTAAATATGTTTATGACACATCTAATAAAGGTAAAGGAAAGTTGCATAGAATAATTAGCAACAGTGTCATTTCAGATATTTATAGTTATGATGCTTATAGTCGGTTGTGTAAACTTGAAAAAGGAGTGGAAGGATATAAAATATTCCGTTACACCTACACACCTACCGGACAATTAGACACACTTACCTATCCCGATAATTTTAGCGTTACCTACCACTATACTTCAACCGGGAAGTTAAGTGAAATTAGAAACAGCAGTGATAACAGCCTCATCTATAAAGTACATTCACGAAATAAATACAATGCTCCTACGCGCTGTGAGTATGGCAATGGCGTAGTAACCGACTATACTTACAATCCACACGGACTACCTACCCGCATTAAAACCGGAAATAAAATATCTGATATTGGTATTGGCATTGAAGAGCCTGATTTCAAGGGTTTGCCTGTAGGAATTTATTCTGTGGACAGTGCGATTTTAAATTACCGTTATGCCTATGATACCAAAGCGCTAATGACTTCCCGTTCCGAAAGTGTAACAAACCGGTTGGAAACTTACGAATACGACAAATTAGACAGGCTCACCAAAATTAGCTCCGGCGCTATAGGGCAGAGACCAACACTAACCCAAACACTTTACTTTGAACCCAACGGAAATATTGGTAGCCACTCTACCGTGGGAATGTACTTTTACGGAAGCAAACCTCACGCTGTAAGTAGAATTGATCCGAATGGCAATACTGCCATTTCCACAAATCAATGTGATATAATTTATAATGTTTATAATCAGCCTTCTAATATTGCCGAAGGAGATTATAGTCTTTTCCTTGGTTACAGGCATGATCAACAACGTTACCTGGCATATAAATATAAAAACGGAAATGTGGAAAGCAAGCACCTCTATATTTCAAAACACTACGAAATAGAGATGACCAATAATTATACAGTTACCAAGCACTATAACTACATTTACGGAGACCATGGGGTGGTAGCGCTAAATACCCGGAGGCTGAGCGGAGGCGAAAGCACCGGCGATATGTACTACATTCACACTGACCACTTGGGCAGTTATTGCGCCATTACCGATGCCAACAAGCAAGTGAGGCAGCGCAGTTTTTTCGACCCGTGGGGCAATGTGGTTTATGGTTTTCCATTTTCTAATGACTCCCTGCAACTAAAGCCAATTCCATTAGACTTCAAACTGGTTTCACGTGGGTTTACCGGACATGAGCACTACCCGAATTTCAAGATTATTAACATGAATGGGCGGTTGTATGATCCTGTAATCGGCAGGTTCTTCTCGCCGGATAAGTATGTGGCGAATAGTAGTTTTACGCAGGATTTTAATAGGTATACTTATGCAAGAAACAATCCGTTGATGTATACAGACCCATCAGGCGATTTTATATTCTCCGTCTTACTAGCACCCATCGGATTAGCTGGTTTGGGTGTAATTATTGATGGAGCTTGTTGGAGCGCTGCCTTTAATACTGTTTCTCAGGGAGTAAATATTGCACTTGGGCGTCAAGAAAAATTTAGTTGGGCGCAATTAGGGGGTGCAGCAGTAGGTGGCGCTGTTTTTGCAGGGATGGGCTTAATGGCTCCCACGTTTTCGGTTGCATCTACAAGTTTTACTGCAAATGTTGGAACGTATTTGGGTAAAGCTGCTTATACAGGATTAACAGCTGCAGTATCAAGAGGATCATCAATGCTATTTACTGATATTTTTACTAAAGGTAAAGAGATAACCGGAGAGGATTGGATTAGATACGCAAAAGGAATGGGTATCTCTTTCGGAACCGCTTTTGGTTTGTCGTTTACAAAATCTATGATTGATTATGCTACTTGGGACAGATATTCGGTAAATAAGAAAATGGACATTATACACAAAAAATATGGAGAGAAAATACAATATAACCCTGACCTTACTGATGATGGACGCTATCAATATGGATTTGATTATGCAGAAATTGGGCCATCAGCTCTTAGTGAAAATAGAGGCTATGCCTTTTCTACAGTTAAACACGAACTAAAACATATGCGTGATTATAGAATGTTTAAAGAATATCGTTTAATTGATGAAAAAGGATTTGAAAATATGCTTGAGATAAATTCATATAAACTTGAAATGCAGTATCATGGAGCAACATCGCGAGATTATTTAAGATCCCTTAGAATTATTAGGAATGATCATGGATATAGAGGTTTTGCTCCTTTTAACCCATTTATATTGTTAAATCCATTTTTTCATTTCTAATTATTTTTATGATCTACAGTGCAAATATGCGAAATTTGGCAATTCTATTGTTTTTAACGCTCATCATAACAAGTTGCGATGTTTCTAATTACATATTATCACCGCAACTCAATGATATAAAGTTAACCATAAGTACTCCAAGAGATACTATTTATGATTTCGCAATCATAAACGTTTCTATTGAAAATAATACCATTGATGATCTTTACTTATTAGATAAAAGATTTTGTGATATTTCACGTCCTAAAGCAACTAAGTGGAATTTTGAAATTTTTTTTCAAGATACAATCCGTATGATAACCCCAATGCTGATTAATCATGGTGGCAGAAGAAAGACGAAAGAAAACTATGTTCTTATAAAAAGTGGTGATAAATACAATTTTTATTTTAGTGTGGATTTTGGAGATTTATTACCTTCTTCAAGATATATGGCAAGTCAATCAAATAATGACTTTGGAGAATATTCTATGAAATTGAGTTATCATGATTGCCTACGCTATTATATGAAAGCTTTTCAAGGTCGCATTGAAAGTAATGTAATAACAGTGGTTTATAAGCCGTAAAATTCTATAAATAGTATAAAAACAATAATTTATGAAAAGAAACTTTTTAAAACCCATGACAGTTGCGGTATTGCTACTAACCTTTTGCGTATCATTTAGTTCATGCAAAAAATGGGTAACAGATCTAACCCTCAACAAATCTGAGCTTACACTTGCGCCCGGTGAAACGGAAACATTAATTGCTACTTTGTATCCAAACAATGCTACTGATAAAACAATAAATTGGACGAGTACCAACCCTGCAGTAGCTACAGTGAACAGCAATGGAGTTGTAACCGCATTATCGGCCGGACATGTATATATTATAGCAAGTAACCACAATAACTATATTACAGCCTGGTGTCGAACGGTAGTGCATCCTGCAAACTATTTTGGCGATTGGGATTTTGTTGTAAAGAGATTTTGGCGTGATCATTATGAAATTGATGGTTGGGCATCCGATACCGTTTATTATTCAGGTAAAATAGAAATAGGCAGTAGCTATCTTTCATTTTTAATTGAATATATGGAAAATACTACACTACTTGAGGTGTGGATTAGTGAATCCGGAGGCCTTCTGTCTTTTTCTCTCCCTAGATACGAAGGAATAAAAGGAAACTTTGAAGGTAGTAACAAAGTATATATTGAACGTGGATTTGAGCATGGGAGTGAATTTACTCCCTTCCATATTATTAATGGTACAAAGAGAGAGTAACCTGAATGAAAATAAAACAGTTTTATGAAGAACATAAAACATGAAATTGCCTTATTTTAAAAAGTATTATAAAATGCTAACAAAAAAATAAACCAAATGAAAATACAAAATCTACAAAATTACAATAGGCACGGAATAGGCTTTCCCTTCAAATTAGGATTAATTATAATTTTCATGACCTTAGTCTGCATGACAGGATGCGAAAAAATTAATGAAAACAGTGGTAAATTGGTAGTCAATGGCCAAACTTACTTCCTAGACGAATTTGAATATTGGTACGAGATAAACGAGGTTGGCCTTTATGTATCGGACCTTACTTTTAGATCTTCCATTGATGGAACAAGTGTAAGTATTTACCTGTACAATCAATATAGTTGGTACGGAGACTTGCCTACAGGTACATTTAAGATGGATGGTAATAAAAAACAAATTATTGCATCTATTCGCATGAGTTATGGTAGCAGTAATGGACTTCTAGTGGGCTCTTGGTCAGATAGCAGAAACGCAACACTGAAAATTACGAAATCCGGAAATGCCCATAATTTTACTCTTAATGGGGACCTTGGTGAAAATGTTAAGCTTACTTACAAATTTCATCACTAATCAAAACAATAATTAACAAAATGCAAAAATATTAAAATCAATTTATTATGAAAAAATTATTATTCCTTACCCTCATGCTTTTCAGCATAACCACCACTTTTTCCCAAAGCGGAACCACCGGAGATATCACCTGGAAATTTTCAAATGGAATCCTTACTTTTAGCGGGGTTGGCAAAATGGGAGACTACACTCCGACTTCTCAGGTGCCATGGTTGGCATACAGAGACGATACTTATGCCGTTATAATTGAAGATGGAGTGGAAAATATTGGTAACTATGCTTTTCGTCTCCATACTGATCTTGCTGCAGTTTCAATCGGAAACAGTGTTAAGAGTATTGGTAATTTTGCGTTTCGTGATTGCTTGAATCTTACCCAGATTTACATGGGAAAGAATGTTACCAGTATTGGAAATTCGGCATTTTTTTCTTGCCTCTCTCTTCTTTCAATAGATATCCCAAAGGGGATTACTACGATTGGTAAAAATGCATTTGAGAAATGCGGCCTCTTTACCTCAATTGAGATTCCAAATACTGTTTCTCTTATTGGTGAAAGAGCTTTTGCGGATTGCCTTAGACTTGAGGAAGTTATCATATTAAGTAGTTCTGTAACGATAGAAGATTGGGCTTTTTCTGATTGCCCCAAACTTGCCGCTCTTCTTATACTGAATTTGGTACCGCCTACTATTGACACTTCTGTCTTTTACGGTAGTAGCCCTATCATTGATCTATTGGTACCCACAAGCGCAGTAGAGGCATACCAAGAAGCAGAAATTTGGAAAGATTTGAATATAATAGACAGAGGATTCGTATTGCATACCCTCCCGAATTTAAGTGAGGGCGGCTATACCACAGGAGATGGTTTGTACGAAAATACGCAACCCGCTACCGTAACTGCTACTGCCCGTACCGGCTATAGATTTGTAAATTGGACACAAGACGATATGGTAATTTCTACTGATCATTCTTTCAGTTTTCCGGTAACAGGAGATGTAAGCCTAATCGCCCATTTCGAAGAATTTGTAGGAATTGAAGAAACAATGCTTTCTCCTGAAATTAAACTCTTCCCTAATCCAACAACGGGAATACTAACGATAGAAACCGGAGAATTGAAAATTCAAAGTATCGAAATTATAGATGTTTATGGAAAAAAAATATCAACTCATCATCTAATCAACTCATCATCTAATCAAATTGATATTTCGCATTTTTCTGCGGGAATCTATTTTGTAAAAATTGAAACAGATAAGGGGCAGGTGGTGAAAAAAGTGGTGAAGGAGTAAAAAGCTACTTTGGAGCCTTACGATTACTTGCTCAAATACACTTCAATCTGTCTATACAACCTCTGTTCGCCTGAGGTTGCGATGCTGTTGTTCGGCGGCGGTTCCGACCGCCGTCGCGCTATCAAAACAGGTTCTACCTGTTTAACAAAAAATAAAAAAATGTTATTTTCGCGAACATTATTTGCTATGGACTTGTTATAAGATTATTTAAGAGATGGATAACTGTTGTTTGAAAGTAAGACAGATAGAATCTGCCAAAATAATGCGACGGCGGTCGGAACCGCCGCCGAACGGGGAAAAGGAGAAAGGTTTTTGTGTCATTCCGAGCAAAACAATGAATCTCAAGCATTTAGCCTTTTTCTACTATACTTCATTTTTCTAAATAGGATAAGTACCGTTGCCATGATGCTGATAAGCGCCAACGGACCTATCGTATTCAGCAAAATATAAAAGTTTTTCTTTTCTTTAACGGCAACAGGGTTTAACGTTCCTAATTTGAAACTTTTTGCACGTATTTGGAGTAACTCGTCGTCTGCACTTAAATAATTGACACAATTAAGAAGGAAGTCCGTATTATCGTAGAGCCTCTGCGAATAGACATCAAAGCCCGTAGGATAGGGCTGCATGCTCTTCATATCAAAGCGGTTACGGATTACATCGCCATCCGAAACAAATATCTGTCGTGTTTCACGACTTTCCGTTTTGAAGTCAAACTCTTTGATGGTGTCGAATTCTATCGGCAAAATGCCTTTAAAAGCGGAGGTAAATTTTCCTTCCACCAATACTGCAACCGGTTCATACATACGGCTAAACTCTTGGAGATTGGGTTGGGTTTTTATTACATTCAACGTAACAATAGAAGGCACAGGCACCACCTTTGTTTTTTCGGATGTGGTGGCTAGCACTGTTTTTCGGATATCAGGATTGGTGCCCACAAAATCAATAGTACCTCCAAAATCAAATTTTAGGGATTTCAATTTCCGCGTAATCGGATGTGTGGAAAAATTTACAATGACAGGCATATAAGGGAATGCCCAAGTCTTGAATTGCGGTTGATTTCCAATCATTCCCGACTGGATGGGGATACCTTGACAGTTTAGATCCTGTACTAAATTGGCATTCAAGCGAACCCCATATTTAAAGAACAAACTGTTGAGTCGTAGAGGCATTTCCGTAGCAAAAAACTCGTTTCTATGTTGCAAACTGTCTATCGAAGCATTGGTCATATCGATTAACCAAAGCACTTTTCCGCCATTCATAATAAATTGGTCAATTACATATTTATCCATATCGGAAAAAGGCTGTGTGGGTTGCGCCACAATCAGCACATCGTATTTATTTCCATACGTTCCGATTTTCGCTTCGGCAGAGTCTTTCACATAAATTTCTCGTAAGCTGTTAATTTGGTTGTTAATCATAACCCTGTCCACTTTGTAATAGCGGCGTAACTGCCACTCCATCCACGAGGTAGTCATTCTGTCGAGTTCGCCGTGCCCTTCTATAAAAGCCACTCTCGGCGCAAATATCGTCGTTATATTCCGGATGGCAGAAACCAAATTATACTCTAACTCTTGAATGGAAAAGTCGAGCCAATCTCTACCGTTCGGATCGGAAACAACCAACGTAACCGGATATTCTTTACCGCGATAGGTAAGAAACGCGCCCGGAACAACCCAAGTGGTGGAATAATCTTCCCTTGAAATAGGAACCGGAAAAAGTCCTTTTTTATAAAATTCTCCAAAAATAGAATGAACTTCTTCCTGATCTTTCCCTGCAATCGGGTCAATCATTTCAAATTCAATATTAGACGAATGCCTGCTAAACTCTTCCAATATTTCTTTGGTTTTTTGAGCAAAAATTTGATAATCGGCGGGATTGTTTCTTCCTTCCAAAAAAACTTTAATATAAATTTTATCGGGCAACTCCTTTATCAGCTTAACGGTAGAAGGTGCCAACGAATTTCTTTTTTCGGCGGTCAAGTCAATTCTTGTATAAAAAAAAGAGAAGATAATATTGAGCGCCACCAAAATGAAGAGACTCGATACTAATGTAATAATTGCCGATCGTTTGTATTTAACTTGGTTTTTCATGCGAGCAGATTAAGATTACCATTTGCGACTTACTAACATAATACGTGCAGCCATTAAAAAAAGTATAATTACGCTTACAAAATATAGGATGTCGCGTGTATCTATCACGCCCCTGCTGATAGAAGTATAGTGATAATCAATGCCTAACTTCTTAATAAAGTATCCCATATTTCCCAAAACTTCCCAATCGTAAATAAATTCAAATCCGAAGTGCATGATGAAACAAAGCGGGGCAGCCAGTACAAAAGCCACAATTTGGTTTGAGGTAGTGCTTGAGGCAAATATGCCGATAGAGATAAACGTGGCGCCCAAGAAAACAAGTCCTAAATAAGAACCCCACGTGCTTCCCAAATCAATATTTCCGGGAGGCGAGCCCAAGTTATATATCGAAATTATATATAACAACGTAGGCAATAACGCAATGACTAACAGGGTGAGTGAAGCCAAAAACTTGGCGGCAATAATTTGCGTATCGGTGAGCGGTTTGGTTAAGAGGAGCTCTAAAGTGCCGCTCCGTTTTTCCTCTGCAAAAGTTCTCATGGTAATTGCCGGAACCAAGAAAAGAAACAAGAATTTGGAAATGCCGAAAAGTCCTTGTAAACTTGCTACGTTAGTGTAAAAAACGTTGTTAATATTAGGAAATACCCAAATAAACAATCCGGCAATAATTAAGAAAACGCCGATAAAAATATAGCCGATTAAAGAACTGAGATAAGATTTAATCTCTTTACGGTAAAGACTGTACATGTTTCAGGCGATTAGGATTTGAGCGGCGAAGATACGATTTTTTCGTTTTAAAATTTTACTATCTTTACCCTTCGTTTTTAAAACCTATTAAACTACATTATAATCAAATAACAATCAGCATGATAAAAGACGATTTTACCGTTAGGCACATCGGTCCGCGAGGCGTAGAAATTGAAAAAATGTTGCATACCTGCGGCGTAAAGACTTTAGACAAATTAATTGAAGAAACCATTCCGGCTACCATTCGCTTGTCCGAACAGCTTCCCTTACCCGAAGGTTTGCCCGAAGGCGAATATCTGCAAACGATAAAATCAATGTTTTCGAAAAACAAATTGTATAAATCCTATATCGGTATGGGATACTACAATACGTTTACGCCTGCCGTAATTTTGCGTAATATTTTTGAAAACCCGGGCTGGTATACTTCCTACACGCCTTACCAAGCTGAGATTTCGCAAGGTCGCCTTGAAGCGTTGCTCAATTATCAAACCATGATTACGGAACTTACAGCAATGCCGCTGGCAAACGCATCGTTATTAGACGAAGCAACAGCCGCAGCCGAAATGATGCTGATGTTTTACAACAGCCGCAGCCGCGATGCCGTGAAAAACAATGTAAATAAGTTCTTTGTGCCGGAAGATGTGTTTCCGCAAACTTTAGGTGTACTTAAAACTAACGCGGCTCCGTTAGGTATTGAAGTTGTAACGGGCGAAATAGGAAAAGTAGAACTTGACGGCGCTTTCTTCGGCGCCATGTTACAATATCCGGGCAGCTGGGGCGAAGTGCACAACTATAAACAATTTACTGCCGATGTGCAAGCAAAAGGCATTTTTGTGGGCGTTGTTGCAGATTTATTGGCATTGAGCATTTTAATTCCTCCGGGAGAATGGGGCGCCGACTGTGTAGTAGGCTCCACCCAACGTTTTGGTCTTCCTATGGGATTTGGCGGTCCTTCGGCAGGCTATTTTGCTTGTAAAGAAGATTTTAAACGCCAACTTCCGGGTCGTATTATTGGAGTAACGGTTGATGCGCAGGAGCATCGTGCTTTGCGTATGGCATTGCAAACCCGCGAACAACATATTAAACGTGAACGCGCTACTTCCAATATTTGCACGGCTTCAGCACTGGTTGCCATAATGTCCGGTTTTTACGGTATGTGGCACGGAGCTAAAGGGTTACATGATAAAGCACTCAAAATAAATGTACTTGCCGGCGTTTTAGCCAAAGAAGCCGAAAAATACGGGTATAAACAACATAATAAAACGTTCTTTGATACTTTGTGTTTTGAAGCGCCTAACGGAATTACTACCGAAGCCATTAAAAAAGTAGCATTAGCACACGAAGTTAATTTTTACTATTGGTGCGAAACCTGCTTCTCCTTATCTTTAGATGAAACCGTAAAATTGGAAGACGTAAATTTCATTTTGTCTATTTTGGCAAAAGCTGCCGGCAAAGAGTTTACACCATACGTATGTCAACCATACACTCCTGAATTAAATATTCCGAAAGATTTGCAACGCACTTCAACTTTCATGCAGCAAGATATTTTTACCAAATATCAATCGGAAACGGAGATGATGCGCTATATGAAAAAGTTGGAAGTTAAAGACTTGTCGCTCAATCGCGCCATGATTCCGCTTGGTTCTTGCACCATGAAACTGAATGCAGCCGCTGAAATGATGCCGTTAAGTTGGGCGGAAACAGGTGGGCTTCACCCATTTGCGCCGGAAGAGCAAACACAGGGATATTTGGAAATGATTAAAGAAATGGATCTTTGGTTGCAGGTGATTACCGGTTTCAAGGCAATTTCATTTCAGCCCAATTCGGGGGCGGCAGGCGAGTACGCCGGCTTGATGGTGATTCGCAATTATCACATTGATAAAGGCGAGGCGCACCGCAATATTTGCTTGATTCCAGCATCGGCGCACGGCACCAATCCGGCAACGGCAGCCAAAGCCGGTTTAGAGATTGTAATCGTAAAATCAACCGCCGAGGGCGAAATTGATGTGGAGGATTTGCGTGCAAAAGCCGAACAATATAAGGACAATTTGTCGTGCATTATGATCACCTACCCTTCTACACACGGCGTTTTCGAAGAAACAATTTTGGAGATTATCAAAATTATTCACGACAACGGCGGTTTGGTGTATATGGATGGCGCGAATATGAATGCGCAAGTGGGCTTAACCTCTCCGGGCGCTATGGGCGCGGATGTGTGTCACTTGAATTTGCACAAAACTTTTGCCATGCCACACGGTGGCGGCGGTCCGGGCGTTGGGCCTATCGGAGTTGCCGCACATTTGGTTGACTATCTGCCTAATCACGCACTTTACAAAGTGGGCGGAGAAAAAGGCAGTCAGGTAGCCGCATCGCCTTACGGCAGCGCTTTATTGTTGCCGATTACTTACGGTTATCTTAAAATGTTAGGCGGCGCCGGTTTAACCGAAGCTACTAAAATGGCAATCCTCAACGCCAATTATATGGTGGCGCGTTTGAAAGATCATTATAAGATCATGTATCTCGGCACACACGGACGTTGTGCCCACGAATTTATTCTCGATTGCAACGAATTTGACCGCTCTGCCGGAATACAAGTGATTGACATTGCAAAACGCTTGATGGATTACGGTTTTCATGCGCCTACAGTAGCATTCCCCATTCACGGAACGTTAATGGTAGAGCCTACCGAAAGTGAGCCATTAAGTGAAATTGACCGTTTGTGTGACGCGTTTATCGCCATTCGTAAAGAGATTCGTGAGATTGAAGAGGGCAAAACCGACAAAGCAAACAACGTTATTAAAAATGCACCTCATACGGCAAAAGTAGTTTGCGCCAACGAATGGGATAGACCTTATTCTCGTGAAAAAGCCGCATATCCGATGCCGCATGATGATAAATATTGGCCTACGGTAGGAAAGGTGAATGACGCACATGGAGATAGAAATTTGGTATGTTGTATTGAATAGCATTCGCGTATTAAAATGAAAACACATTGGGCTGTCTTATTAGCGATATTTATTATTTTAACTACCTTTATTTTATGGTATTTTGATGAATATTTGCGCGTACTTTTTATTTTCTTTAACGGAAAAAAAAGTTTGGCAGAGGCAATGACGTATGCAGGAGCAACCGCCGGAGGGATAATTTTAATTGGAAATCTTTTAGTAAATAACAAAAGATTGAGAGAGCAAGAAAAAACGAATGAATTAACAAGAAAAGCGCTTGCACAAACGAGAGAATTACAAAATGAAACAAACAGACTCGCAGTGAAAAAGCAATTAGATGCTCGTTTCAAAGATGCTGTTGCGCTATTGGCAAGTGAAAACACAAATGTTATACTCTCGGGTATTCACGCTTTAGCACAAATTGCTGTTGAAGATTCCGAAATTAATGCTAATGGACAAAAAGACTATGTTCGCGTTATAATGAATATATTCCTAAGTCTTATAAAAGAAAATTCTCATATTTCCGAAGGAAAAAACAAGAACGGTAATGTAATAAATAACGATGAATCTGAAATAATTATTCAAACGATTCAGGCATATTTAAAAGATAGCCCTTTAAAACAATCTATATGACAAAGTTAAGTGTAAACATTAACAAAATAGCCACCCTGCGTAATGCGCGCGGAGGAAATCTTCCTGACCTCATTCAAGTAGCCAAAGATTGTGAGAGGTTTGGAGCACAGGGCATTACCGTACATCCAAGACCCGACGAACGCCACATTCGCTACGAAGATGTGCGCAACTTGAAAAAGATTGTTACCACAGAATTTAATATAGAAGGCTACCCTTCTAAAGATTTTATTGATTTGGTATTTGAAGTGAAACCTCATCAAGTAACTTTGGTTCCCGATGCGCCGGAAGCCATTACCTCGAATAACGGCTGGGATACGATTAAGTATCGAGAGATGCTTTTTGAGATTTGTCAAAGTTTTAAAAAAGAAGGAATTAGAACCTCCATCTTTGTAAATCCGGACATTAACATGGTACGCAATGCCAAATTGTGCGGTACCGACAGAATTGAGTTATATACGGAAAGTTATGCCGTAAACTACCCTCACAACCCAAAAACAGCCATAGAAGACTATTTTAATGCCGCAGAAGAAGCGATAAAACAGGAATTGGGACTCAATGCCGGACATGACTTAAACTTGCTTAATCTCGCTTATTTTGCTAAAAACATTCCTCAATTATTAGAAGTTTCTATCGGGCATGCTTTAATTTCTGATGCTTTATACTTGGGATTAGAAGAAACCATTCATCGTTATTTAAAAGAATTAGAATAAAAAAAAGGCTGCTTTTTTTGAGCAGCCTTTTTTTTGTAAAATAACTTTACTATTTCACAATTAGTTTTTGTGAAGCAGTTGCGTTAGCAGTTTTTACATTAACGATATAAACACCTGCAGGATAGTCAGCAACATTGAGTTGAACTCTGCTTTGTTGTCCTTTTTGAGTGTGTACTACTTGACCCATGATGTTGGTTACAGTTAAAGTGTAGGGATTATTTGTGCCCACTTCAATGGTAGTCATGTTATTTGCAGGATTTGGATAGATTTTAAGATTTTCAATCTTCTCTTTTTCAACAACATTATCCATACAATCTATACCTCTCCAAACGCAGTCGGTGTTGTTGTAAAGTCCGGCATCCCAAATGGATATATTTACGGAATATACTCCAAAAGGATCAGTTACCCATACGGGAGCATTGCCTTCTACAGAACTCGGATAAGGGAAATAATCATTGATCCAAGTAAATATTAATCGATCATTCTTAATACTTGTAGCCATAGTTGGGTATCCGTTTTCTGAGGAAATTATAAACTCAATCCATCCTGTGTAGCCGGTTCCGGCGTCATTTGGTCCGCCATAGTTTGACCAGTCGCAGAAGAAATAATCCGGATGATAAGATAGCCATGAAGTATGCTCTCTTTGATTGTAAGTATTTCCGTTATCATGAGAAACGGTTAAGAAAACTCCTCTATAAAATTCACTTGTTGATGGGAATATCATAGGTTGTTCTATAATAGCAGAATACATTAAGTATACTTTACCGTCTTGGGCAATCAAGCGAGGATGACAGATATAGCCGGCATTTCCAAAGGCATTGCTTATTTGGGTAAGTATATCAATAGGCTCCCAAAAATAGAATTGGTCAAAGCCCAAAAGCCCCGGTGCATTTAGAAAGTTTGGTAAATTTTCATATAAGGTTTCTTCAATTTCGTAGGCTGGAGTAAGAGTAACCATGTCTTCTTGCTTCATCGTAGGTTGCCCTTCTTTCCATGTAAACAAACCACACAGACCGGGATAGAAGTTATAATAATTAGGGTCTGTATCAGCACTTCTACGACGCATTTGCGCGCTGAATGCAATATGTACTACACCATCATCGCCTATAGCAACAGCCATAGAGGTTGCATACATAAGTGGCCCTATGGCTACACCTGTTGATGACCAGCTCCAATCGTTATCATAAACCACATTGCGTGTCCAGCTATTTCCACCATCTTTTGATTCTAAATAAGCAACCGTACCTCTTCCATATGCAAGAACAAGGTGATTGCCACGAGCTGTGAACACGTAACCATCGGCTGAAACACTCATTTGATCCTCAAGCGGCATTTGAGCAAAGGTAAAGGGAGTAGGAGCAGTCCAGTTTTTTCCACCATCTGTAGATCTGAAATAAATAGGACATGTTGGAATGTTTGCTCCTTCCGGGTGAGCAAATGTAACATTTGCATCGTTACTGGTAACACAAACCATGTGTACAATATCACCTACGGCTACCACAGTTGCCCAAAGTATGTCGGTTTTACCATTACTAAGCACCGGTCCTTTAAGAACAGATTGTTCCCATGCGCCTTGGTGGCGTTGTGCTCTATAGTTTATCATCAATCCCTGTTCGGCAACACAATGAGAAACTACTAATTCACCATTCTCAGTATATACGTGAGAACCCCAGCCGGGAGCCCAAGTTGTAGTCATAGGGCCGGTTTCTACTCTTTCAAGGGGATCTACGCTTGGAATTGGATTCCATGACTGCGAAGCTTGATCAAAATAATTGAGTCCGGTACCACGTGGTCCTGCTGCCCCTACAAGCGCACCTCCAATTGTCCATGTAGCAGCACAAGTGCTTCCATCCGGAGACCAATTAATTATGTTACGTGCGTTAGCATTGGTCATAGAGATGTAGTGTGTTTCACCTATTTGATGGGAGAAACCTTTATTACTATTTTGTGGTGCATGACCCGATGGGCGTAATGCGGGAGTAAAAGCGTTGTCGTTATCGTCGCCATAAGCAACATGGTAAGCTTTTTGTGTTACATGTTTCAAATCTTTAGAAGTGTATTGGGCTACCAAAGAGGTGCACAATGCAACAGCTAAGATTAATAATAATGTTTTTTTCATGATAAAAATTTTATTTGATTAATAAATTAAGTTTTCTTATTTCACGATTAATTTTTGTGAAGCAACTGCACCGGCTGTTTTTACATTAACGATATAAACGCCTGCAGGATAGTCAGCAACATTGAGTTGAACTCTGCTTTGTTGTCCTTTTTCAGTGTGTACCACTTGACCCATAATATTGGTTACGGTTAATGTATAAGGATTCTTTGTGCCTACTTCAATGATAGTCGTATTGTTAGCAGGATTTGGATAGATTTTAAGATTTTCAACCTTCTCTTTTTCAACAACATTCTTACCATCACAAACTAAACCTCTCCAAACGCAGTCGGTGTTCTTGTAACGTCCGGCTAATTCAGTAGGTAGATTCATGGAAAATACTCCCATAGGCTCAGTCATCCATACAAGTGACTCGGGGAAAGGGAAATAGTCATTTAACCAGCTGCATATTATGCGATCATTTTTAATATTTGCACTCATGGTAGGGAATCCGTTTTCTGAAGAGATTATAAACTCAATCCATCCTGTATAGCCGGTTCCGGCGTCATTTGGTCCGCCATAGTTTGACCAGTCGCAGAAGAAATAATCTTCATTATAAGATAACCACGAAGTATGTTCTCTTTGATTGTAAGTATCTCCATTATCATAAGAAACGGTTAAGAAAACACCTCTATAAAATTCGCTTGTTGATGGGAATAACATAGGTTGTTCTATAATAGAAGAATACATTAAATATACTTTGCCGCCTTGAGCAATTAAACGTGGATGAGAAACATAGCCAACATTGTTATAGGCGCGGTTTATCTGTACAAGTACATCAATCGGATCCCAAAAATAGAATCTGTCAAAGCCTAAAAGGCCCGGTGCATCCATAAAATTTGGTAGGTCTTCATAAAGGAGTTCGTCAATATCACCGGCTGGAGTAAGAGTAACCATATCTCCTTCTTGCATTGTAGGTTGCCCTTCTTTCCATGTGAACATAGCACAAAGCGCCGGATAAGAAGAATAATACCAAGCTTCTGTAGAGGCATCTCTGGCACACATTTTTGCACTGAATGCAACGTGTACTACTCCGTCATCGCCTATAGCCGCATCAATTGTTGCTGCACGCATAAGTGGTCCTATGTTTACACCTGTTGATACCCAACTCCAATTGTTGTCATAAATTATCTTACTTGTCCAAGTGTTTCCGCCATCTTTCGATTCCAAGTAACCGGCTCTACCTGTTGCATACGCAAGAACAACATGATTGCCACGAACAATAATATTGAAATCATCGCCGGTGTGAATATTTTGTACATCTTGATTGGGCATAAAATTAGCAAGAATTACATAATTTTCCCATGTTACTCCACCGTCTGTAGATCTGTAATAAAGCGGACATGTGGGAATGCCGCCAAGGTCAGATTCATTGTCGGTTACACAAACCAAGTGTATGGTATTACCTGAAGCAGCCATTGTTGGCCAAAGTAATGTAGTTAGACCATTAGCTTGTTCGGGTCCTTTAAGAATTTGTTGGTTCCAAGCGCCTTCGCCGTATTTTGCTCTGGTGTTTATTACCAAACCGCCGGCACCAACGCTATGAGCTACTACACATTCACCTTCTTCGGTAAATACGTGCAAACCCCAGCCCGGGCTTCCTACAGTACCTGTAGTACCCTGCTCAATTCTGTCGGTTGTAACCGGAAATGCCCATGTTTGTGTGCTATGATCCCAGTAGTTAATTCCGGTACCACGGTTTGCGGGTGCAGTACCTGTTGTCCATACAACAGCACAAACGTTTCCATCGGGCGCCCAGCTAATGGTATTACGCGCATTACAGTTACTTGCAGTAACGTAATGAGTTTCACCTATTTGATCAGAAGAACCCTTAAATTTGTAGGGAGATAGGCGTTCTGTTGGGATAAAGGCATCTTCGGTAGCGCCTTTAGCAGCTTTGTAAGCTTTTTGGGTTACATTTTTGAAATCTTCAGCAGTGTAAGGTTGAGCCGCTAAAGAGATGCAAAATGCAACAGCTAAAATAAAAAATAATGATTTTTTCATAAAATTAAATTTAAAAGGTTAATATTTAGGTTTTACATTTTTTTCGGCAGAATACAGAAAAGAGTCTGCAAAAATATATTTTTTTCATTATTCTCTGACTGCACTTTTAATTTTTAGTTTATCGTGCATGTTTTTTCTTTGAGCTTGGGCAATAGAAATGCTCACATTGAGGTCGAAACCAATGAGAATTGCCATGCAGCTCCAATAGAGCCACAGCATAATGAGGAGCAATGCTCCAATAGATCCATACACTAAATTATAGGCAGAAATATTTGAGAAATAGAAGTTTAAAGCATACAGCAGTACAACTAATAAAATGGTGGAGAAAAATGCTCCGGTAGAGAAAAATTTGAAATGTTTTTTATTATAGGGAGCAAAATAAAATAGCGCAGCCAAAAACAGATAAAGTAATATAAATAACATAGACCATTTTATAAAAGCAATGGCGTATTGATATAAAATTTCGGAACCGAATAGCGTAACCGTTACATAATTTACCAAAAGGTTTGCGCCAATAAAAATGCCGCATGCAGCAATAATCACTGTTAAAAAAACCACCACCATAGCAAAACTAATAGGAAGCTGTTTAATGCCTCTGCGTTGCTCTATATCAAAATAGCTTATATTTAAGGTGGTTACAATGGCATTCACGCTTATAAAAGTAAGATAAATGCCCAAAGTGAGCGAAAGATATAAGATGGTTCCGCTATGGTGTTGAATTAAATTGTTCACAATTTTGTAAACCGCGGGCCATAAATATTCGGGAACAGCCTCTTGCAAAAATCCTAACAGATTATCTTGCAACCCGGGTCCCAAAAATGACAGCAAAGCAATTAATGCCATAATCAATGGAATGGATGCCGTGAAAATGTAGTAGGTCATGGCAGCAGCCCGTTGAAAAAAGATACCTTGCACCAACGATTCCACAAAAAATTTCATTACATCCCAAAAGGGAATTTTTTGAAAACCGGGGAGCACCCACCCTTTCATAAACGTAATTATTTTATGAACAAACGGACGTTGCATAAAAGCCACCCATTTTCTTTTAGATCTGAAAGAGGCATGAAGTTGCGGCATTACAAGGCTATAAATTTTAAACTTAAATCCAAACTTTTAATATGATGGGTTAAGGCGCCGATAGAGATGTAGTCTACTCCGGTTTTTGCATACTCTTTAATATTTTCCAGCGTAATTCCGCCCGAAGCTTCGGTTTCGTATTTTCCGGCAATCAACTGTAACGCTTCTTTTATTTTTTCGGGCGCAAAATTATCCAGCATAATTCTGTCTATTTTTCCATGTTTTACTACACGTTTTACTTCGTCAAGCGTGCGTGTTTCAATTTCTATTTTTAAATTTAACCCGTTCTTTTTTAAATATTCATGGGTATCGTCAATGGCTTTTTCTATGCCTCCTGCAAAATCAATGTGGTTGTCTTTCAACATAATCATATCGTACAAGCCAAAACGGTGATTTTCAGAGCCTCCTATTTTTACGGCGTATTTTTCAAGCGCTCGAAGATTGGGTGTTGTTTTGCGTGTATCCAAGATTTTTGTTTTCGTACTTTTCACGGCATCGGCGTATTGTTTTGAAACGGTGGCAATTCCGCTCATGCGTTGCATAAAATTCAGCAGGGTTCTTTCTGCGGTGAGCATGCTTCGCGCGGGACCTTCCAACTCGAATACAATCTCGCCAACAGTAATTTCATCTCCATCTTTCTTGAAACATTTCATTGAAATAGAAGGATCTACTTGCCGAAGTACTTCTTTTGCCGCTTCAATTCCGGCGATAATGCCATTTTCTTTCACCAACAGTTTCATTCGTCCTTTGGCATTTTCAGGAATCGAAGCAAGCGAAGAATGGTCACCACTGCCGATGTCTTCCCTGAGGGCAGCTTTTATGAGTTCATTTAAGGTCATATCGGTACACAAAGATTTTATCATCATCTAATTATAATTATTTCTTCCACATTACTATGATTCAGTTTTCTGTCAACTATATAGAATTTCAATTTCACAGTATCACTATAAGGTGAAAAAGTATCATAGTAGCTGGGTGAAAACGTGTAATAAATTTCCCCATTTATTGATTCTCCGGGTAAATTGGATAATCTCGGAATGCGCCCATTTAAATTAAAAGGTTCAAGTTCGCCTTTTGGATTTATTATGGAATCAATCTTTTGGAAAATCCCATTCCGTTTTTCGTAATAATCGCAAAAAAAGTTGTAACGATAAATAGATGAAGTATCAAATGGAGGGTAATTATCCCGATTGTCTAATCCTATATCTCCGTCTCCGTCTTGAAAATAAAAAGCAAGACGTCCTTCATCTTGATTGAGTTTTTCGAAGCTAATAAACTTTATTTCAGGGATATCGGAAAATCTTTCCGGTTTTCTGCACGCATACAAAAAAACAATTAAAATAATTCCGGAATAGACGATTTTTTTCATGCGGCAAAGATATATTTTTAGTTACGAGTTACGAGTTACGGGTTACGGGTTATGGGTTATGGGTTAGAGGTTGTGATAGTTTATTTTAGAGATTGTATCAAGCCGGATAGCATTCTAAAAATGCTAGATAGTATTGCCTCAATATCCCGTTTTTGTCCTTCATTCAAATACTTTAAATTATAAGCAATAATTAATTGTGTTTCTAATTCTGATAATGAACCTGTAGCAAAGTATAAAAATTGCAGCAATTCTTTGCTTGATTTTCTTCCTGCACCTTCTGCAATATTTGATGGCACAGACACCGCTGATCTTCTTATTTGATTGGTTAAAGCATATAATTCTTCTTTAGGAAAATTGCAGGTCAGCGTATAAATATTGTTACCATTTCTATAGATTTTTTCCAAACCTCTAAATCTTTGTGTGTTTTCATACTTTTTTTGTTATTATTTATTTTAGATAAATAATCAACGACAACTTTTTCAGTAAATTACACCCTCATCTTCAAATATTTATCATGTAACTCGTAATTTGTAACTCGTAACTCGTAACTAAAAATATAATTTTGCGCAAATTTTAAAAATGAAAATTGCGCGCAAACCCGATTGGTTAAAGATAAAAATTGAGAATACGGAAAATTTTGCTTTTGTAAAAAAAATCGTTGCTGATAATCATTTACATACTATTTGCAGCAGCGGCAAATGCCCAAATCAGTGTGAGTGTTGGAGTAGAGGAACCGCCACATTTATGATTATGGGCGATATTTGTACGCGAACTTGTAAATTTTGCGCCACAAAATCGGGAAAACCGTTGCCGTTAGATAGCTCGGAACCTGAAAAGGTAGCAGAAAGCATATCTTTAATGAAGCTGAAGCACTGTGTTATCACTTCCGTTGACAGAGATGATTTGCCGGATAAAGGCGCCGCACATTGGGCAGAAACCGTGCGTAAAATACGCAACCAAAATCCAAACACCATCATCGAATTGTTAATTCCGGACTATCAAAATGAGTTGCTATCAACGTTAATTGATGTTAAACCGAATATTATAGGACATAATTTGGAAACAGTAGAAAGGTTAACGCCGGAGATTAGAAGTAAAGCTACTTACAAAAACAGTTTAGAAACATTGCGGCAAATTGCAGTTTCCGGAATATTAACAAAAACCGGCATCATGGTTGGACTTGGGGAAACTGAAAAAGAAGTGCGCCAAACCTTAGCAGATGCGCGAAATGTGGGAGTTTCTATTGTTACTATCGGGCAATATTTGCAACCGACTAAGAATAATATTGCGGTTGCGGAGTACATCACACCGGAGCAGTTTGAGAGCTACAAGGCAATGGCTTTAGAATTGGGGTATAAGCATGTGGAAAGTGCGCCGTTGGTGCGGTCTTCGTATATGTCGGATAAATTAAGCACACAGATGACACAGATTAAACAGATAAACACAGATTAATTATTATAATCTGCGTGCAAAAAAACAAATGTATGAAATTCATTGATTGGCAAACCATTGATTATAAAGAAGCTTGGAACAGACAAGAAAGATTATTCCAAGAGATTATTCAAGCAAAAAAAGAGGGTAAAGACACACGAGATTTAGAGACCGTTTTTTTATGCGAACATCCGCATGTTTACACATTAGGAAAAAACGGGCAGACAAATAATCTTCTCATTAACGAAGATTTTTTAAGGAACATCAACGCTGCTTTTTATAAAATTGACAGAGGCGGCGACATCACGTATCATGGACCCGGGCAATTAGTGGGTTATCCTATCTTAGACTTAGAAAATCACGGAAATTCATTAAAAGAGTATATTCACAAAATGGAAGAGGCAGTTATACAAACTCTTGCGTATTACGGCATTGAGGGCGCTCGCTTGGAGGGCGCTACCGGCGTGTGGCTTGCCGGCAACACGCCCAATGCAAGGAAAATTTGCGCTATCGGAGTGCGCGCTTCGCATTTTGTTACCATGCACGGTTTCGCATTAAATGCGAATACCGATTTAACGTATTTTAATTATATTAATCCTTGTGGGTTTGTGGATAAAGGAATTACTTCTATGCAAAAGGAGTTGAGGAAAGAGGTGGATATGGAAGAAGTAAAGAAGGTTTTTAAGACATGTTTTTCACAAATATAAACCACCCCGCCCTTCGGGCACCCCTCCAAAATTTGGAGGGGATATGCTTCCTGCTGCCTTTCTCTCTTCTGCTTTCTTCCTTTAACCTTTACACCTCAGCCTCTTCCGGTAAAAAATAATCTCTAAATGCTCTTCCTGCCTGCGGATCTATAGCGGCAATTGTATTAATTTTTGCTTCCATTAAACGGATAACGTGGTCTGCCAATGGTTGGTTATTTGTTAAAATGGCAACATCAATCAAACCGTTCAATTCGGCTAATTTATTAATCAGTTGCTGTTGCGCTTCCAATCCTCTTTTTAAGTAAGCATCAATTTCGGTGCTTAGTTGCGCTGCTAACGCCATTCCGGAGTTGGTCAAATTGATTTGTTCAAATTTATTTCGAAGCAGTAAGCGTTGTTCATCGGAAAGCATATTATCTATATAGGTTAAATATGTTTTACCGAGTTCAATATTTCCTGCTTGAATGGCTAATGTGCGTTCATCTCCTTTTTCAAACCAATCGAAAGTCTCTTTCAGTTCATCTAACATTCTATTCACCATTTTTAATCCTTTTTCTGTAGCTGTTGGCGTACCCAATTTCAATAAAGCTTCGGCTTGTATGATAGAATGAATTGAGTGTCCGTAATTTCCTATTAAGATATGGGGAATTATATCCGGATTGAAAATTTCGATGAGTTTGTCGTGAATTTGTTCGGCTTTTTCAATATTTCCTTCGGCAGCTAATTGATTAGCTGTACGTATATACATGGACTTAACCATAAAATACATTCTACTGGTTTCTTCGGGATGATATACACGCGGGTCGTTCATTCCGCCCCAAAGGTAAGGATATACCGGTTTTTGTTGCCTGTCAGGATTGTTCACTACGTCAACACGTGCATGATTTGGAAAAACATTCAACAGTTTATCGGGCAGTGTAGTGGTATTCACTCTCCCTACTTCGCCTCTGTTTCCTCTTGTTCTAATGGGCACCAAACGGTACGCCATGCCATCTAATTGGAAAAATTCTTCTAAGCCAAAGTAGGCATCCGGACCGGAAGTAACGGAAAAATATATAGGTCTATCCCAATTAAAGTGGGCTAAAATATCCATCATGATCAAATTCGTGCGCGCAAGCCAATTTATATCTTTCGTATTTCTGTTCCAAGTTATTCTGTCAACAATTAAATGCGCATCTTCAGGGCGAACAGTGCCATTCGCTAATACTTTTTCTCTATCTACAGGTATTGAAAAACTTGCCGGAGTACTTGCTCCGTATCCTGCACCTTCAATTCTAAATCTTCTATCTTCTCCCAATAAAACAATCACTCTTTTATTATCAAATCTTGGGTCTTTAATATATTCCACCACACCTTTAAGATCTAAGAATTGGCTTCCTGCAACATCCATAACAACTTGTTCGCGTGTTCCGTCGCGGTATTGCTCCCAAGTCATAGAAATAGGAAGCGGATCGGAATTGTATGCTTTGCGTTTCATTTGGTCCACGTACCAGCTTCCATGTAAGAGGCTGAGGTTACAAACGCGCACGTCGGTGCGGTAACCTTCCACTTCTTGGGCGTACCACAAAGGAAACGTTTCATTATCGCCCATCGTAAAGAAGATGGCATTAGGTTCGCACGAATCCAAGTAGTTTTTCGCAAAAGCTAATGCGGTATATCTGTAAGAACGATCGTGGTCGTCCCAGTTTTCTTTTGCCATGATGCCGGGTACCAATCCGATACAAACCAATGTAATTAAAACAGCGCCGGCAACTTGTCCTTTTTGGTTTTTCCATTTTTCTAACAAGGCAATTAATGCAAAAACGCCAAAACCTATCCAAATACAGAAAGCATAGAAAGAAGCCGCATAAGCGTAATCGCGTTCGCGCGGCTGGAAAGAGGCATTATTCAGATAGAATGCAATTGCCCAACCGGTCATTAAAAACAACATAAATACCACAAACGAATTTTTCATGTCTTTTCTTGAATAGTAGACTAAACCTATAATTCCCAAGAGGAATGGCAAGAAGAAATAGGTGTTATGCCCTTTATATTTCATAGTAACAGGCATCTCATTTTGTTTGCCTACCAAAGCGTTGTCAACAAATGGAATACCGGACACCCAATTTCCGTTGTAATAATCGCCACGACCTTGAATTTCGTTCTGTCTGCCCACAAAATTCCACATAAAATAGCGCCAATACATATAGTTGAGCTGGAAAGAATGTAAGAATTTTTTATTCTGCTCCATAGTAGGTATTTTTCCGCTTTCCAAATGTTTCATATTTTCTCTATCCGAAACGCTGCCTGAGTTATATACATTATTTCTCATCCATTCTATATAAGTATCTCTTTTCTGCGAATCCCACATTCTTGAGAAAAACATGCAATCTTGGCTGTCATAATTAAGTATCGTTCCTTTTCTGTCATCGGTAATAATATACTTACCTGCTTTATCGCAACGAACATAAACCGGGTCTCCGTCAAGATAAGGTTGGCGTCTATCTAAGCGAGAATTGTAAGCTCTTCCATAAATGAGCGGATTAGAGCCATATTGATCTCTGTTCAAATAAGATAAAAGTGTAACCGCATCCTCGGGACTATTTTGATCAATCGTAGGGTTTGCATTTGAACGAATAACGAGCGTTATAAAAGTTGAATATCCGATAAGCAAGAAGAATAGCGAGTAAGCACAAATTTTAAGCAGTTGCTTTTTCTTTTTATAACCATAATAAAGCGCATAACCTATAATGCCAAAAATAAGCAAGAAGTAAATAATTGTTCCTGCATTGAAAGGCAAGCCGAGGGTATTTTTAGAGAAGATTTCAAATTTTCCTGCCCAACTTACAATTCCGGGAACGATACCCCAAAGTATAACACCCACTATAGCTATTGATGCAATAAGTGCACCCAAAACGCCCCACTCGGCTTTAGAACGGATAGCGCCATTTTTGAACGAAATATATAAAAGCGGCGCTGCTATAAACGCCCATATTGCTAACATCCAGCCTACGTTGTACAAAATTGAGATGCCAAAAGCGATAAAAGCAAGGGCTAAAAGTACGCCTTTATAAGAGGCTTTTTTCGATAATTTAAAATAAACGATTAATCCCATGGCCGGTATCGTAAGCAAGTTCAATAAGTGAACTCCGATGGAAAGCCCCATTAAGTAAAATATAAGTACGATCCAACGTGCCGGATTGGTATTTGCTTTCGGGTTATCGTATTCTTCATCCCATTTTAAGATGCACCAAAAAACGAGCGCAGTAAAGAATGAAGACATAGAGTAAACCTCGCCCTCCACTGCTGAGAACCAGTAAGTATCAGTAAACGTATAAGTTAATGCACCCACAGCGCCTGCTGCAAAAATCCCTATTGTTCTTAATGTAGTAAAACCGCCTAAATTTGCCACTAATTTTTTACCAAGTAAAGTAATAGTCCAAAACAGGAACATAATACCGAATCCGCTACAAAGGGCAGACATGACATTGACCCAAAAACCAACCATGGCGGGGTCGTTTCCGGCTAACTGACTGAAAACAGCTCCAATAATTTGAAAGGTGGGTGCACCCGGCGGGTGTCCAACCAACAACTTGTGGGCAGTAGAGATGTACTCGCCACAATCCCACCACGATTGCGTAGGCTCAACGGTAAGAACATACACGGCACATGCAATAATTCCTATTAACCAGCCAAGGCTGTTGTTGATGATTCGATACGTTTTATTCATAAAATTTGGTGTTAAATTCTGTTATAATATATTAATATCGTATTTTTCTAAAAATTGTTGTGTTTTATGTGATTTTAATGCAAAAATGCAACAAATGACGCGGATTTAAAAGATTAATGCAGATTTGTTTTATATTTAAAAAAAACGCGTCAATGTAGATATAAAAAACATCATTGTGGCGAATTTCCACCACAATGATTGTTTAACTTTTAGACTAAGCTCAATTATTACAATTATCTTTTTCCTGTATCTTCTCATTATGTTTTTTTGCAACTTCATATGCAGCAAAAGAAGCAGGATACATGAATCCCCAAAAGTGGAAAAACTCACGTACTAAATGTTTTAAAATAAAATCACCTTTATTCACTAATTCTAATAAGAGCACTACACCAATAGCCATAATAAGGCTACTTATTGCAAAATAAAAATACTTATACTTATCTAAAATTTTGAATGGAATAAATATTATAGGTAGTTTGAGTTTCAGAAGAGATTCTATCAATTTCTTCAAATTCTGTTGATTTGCTTTGGTCTGTGCTTTCTGGTTTACTTTGGTCCTGCGTTTTCTTTTTTTGCTACAAGCCGCGAAAATAATGAATACAGCTAGTCTATATATGCAAAAATTTTAGTTTCTAAATCAACAGTAGAGACGCGATTAATCGCGTCTCTACAATTTATTTTTTTACATGAAATTTTTCATTGTGTTAAAATCTGAAATGCGAGAACGCTTTGTTCGCTTCTGCCATTCTGTGGATGTCTTCTTTACGTTTAAACGCGGCGCCTTCTTCTTTGTATGCTGCCATAATTTCGGCGGCAAGTTTTGTAGCCATCGTTTTTTCATGACGTTTACGAGAGAAAAGTATCATGTTTTTAATACCTAAAGATTCTTTTCTTTCGGGGCGAAGCTCAGTGGGAATTTGAAAGGTTGCTCCCCCAATTCTTCTACTTTTTACCTCTAACGCAGGCGTAATATTCGCCAATGCTTTTTTCCACACATCAACAGGATTCTCTTTTAATTTATTTTCAATGATGTCCATTGCTTCATAAAAGATTTCGAATGCGATTGATTTTTTACCCTGTAACATCAAATTATTTACAAATTTTGTTACCAACACGTCATTAAATTTCGGGTCGGGCAGGGTAATCCGTTTTTTTGGTTTTGATTTTCTCATTTGGTTTCTTCAATATTTAAAGGTTAATATTTACTCTTAGGCTCACCCATTTTGGTGGCTAAGTAACTATTTGCGGTATGCGGGTATGCGGTGTGAGGTATGCGGTGCATTACCGCAAACCGCTCATCGCTTACCAGTTTATGCTTTTTTCTTTGGACGTTTCGTTCCGTACTTGCTTCTACCTTGCAGGCGTCCGTTTACGCCGGCAGAGTCTAACGCACCGCGCACGATGTGATAACGCACACCCGGAAGATCTTTTACACGACCGCCTCTAACCAACACGATGCTGTGTTCTTGCAAATTGTGACCTTCGCCCGGAATGTAAGCGTTTACTTCTTTTCCGTTGGTCATACGAACTCTCGCTACTTTACGCATGGCTGAATTTGGTTTTTTTGGAGTAGTAGTATATACTCTCAAACAAACGCCGCGACGTTGCGGACATGCGTCTAACGCTTTAGATTTACTCTTGGCGGTTAATTGTTTTCTTCCTTTTCTAACTAATTGTTGAATTGTTGGCATTACGTTATTTTTTTAATCCTTATTAATTTACAATAAAACAGCCCCCGCTTTTTTGGGGGCTGCAAAAATATAAAAAATTTAATATGAAATATCTGAATATATCATTTTAAATTAATCTATCACACATCTTACACTCAATCCGTCTGTTCCGAGGATTGTTATAATTTCAGGTTCACTACAATAGTAATTTATCATGAACGCATAGGAGTTTTGGCCGGGGAGCGTATCACTTGCCCAGTAGCCGGTAAAGCCGTACAGGTCAACGAATCTGCCGGTAGCGCTGTCGTAGCGACCCGCAGGACGTGAGTCAAAACCGTAGGCATCTGAGCCCGGAGTAAGCCAATGGAGAGGATCAGCGCTCTTAAGGTCGTGGGCATCATATGCAGTCAACAGATTCCATTCGGCTTGCGAAGGAACATGCCAGCCATCAGGACAAGGGCCTTGTACAAGACCGGAACGAGTGGGTTCCGCTTGACCTACCGCCGAGTACCAAGTATATAGTCGCCCAAACACAGAGTCGTGGTGAGCCACATCAGAGTATATGGAACTAGTATATAACTTAGCCCATGCAATTGATGTGTTATCTCCATATACAGTAGCCCTAAGGTTAGAGGTCCAGCAAGTACCTGCAAGTTTGGTTACGGTATAAACATGAGGCTCAACAGCAGTGCTTGTAGTAGCAGGACAAAGGCGCTCTACGGTTACGGTAAATTCACAAGTATCGGCATAGCTGTCAAGGAAGCCGATTACCATAACATAGGAAACACCTAATGGGAATATTGTACCATTAAGGGTAGCGGTGGGACCACTGCTAACTACGGTACCGTCAACAATATAGCGGGCGCTGTCGAGGGTTGCCATGATATCAGGAGAGATATCCCAACTCGCATCAAGCACAGTGTACATGCGATCGCCAAATGCTCTCTCTTCTACAATTCTGTTCGGCATGGAATCACACTCTAACAGTTGGTTGCATCTTTCTACCGTTACTGGCACTGCTATTCTCGCACTGGAACACAGACCGAAGTGTTGTTCTACGTAATAAATGGAAGTACCTAAGGGAAGTTCTGTGGTTACCGCAAGAGGTGTAGAACTGCCGGGGCTATCGTACCATAACATAGTGCCGTAGCCTGTCAGGCTGATATTTGCCAGGGTTGCCCCTTCGCAAAATTCATACGGTCCATGGGTAGTAGGAGGCTCAGCAACGCCGATGGTAATTACCACAGGAACTCTGGTACTTTCTGCACAGCTACCGCCTTTGCCTTGAGAGGCATAATAGGTGTTATCAACTAATTTTGTACCGGGAGTTAAGGGAGTAGAGGCAGGGTTATCATCAAAATACCATACAATTTGATTATTAGGTACAGTAATATTAGCTATGGTAGCGCCCACACAAAAAGATTGATCAGCTATGGAAGGTGCCAAAGCAGGATTATTATCAAGCGTAATAGTAAAGGTGGTTGGATTAGTGCTTTCACAAACATTCAAGCCACTTCCGTAACGATAAATTGCTGTGTATGTACCGTTTACTAAGCCGTCGGTTGAGATAAGTTCTGTACCGGAAGGATTAAAAAACACAATACCGCTACTGCCATCGGTTTGGATGTCAGCTACCGTAGCATCTGTACATAAAGTCTGGTCTGCTATAACCGGCGATGGAAGAAGAGTTTCGGGAACTATCAATACCATAACCGGATTTCTGCTACTCTCACAACCATCATCAGATGTTTGGGTGGCATAGTAAACAGCATTGTTAGCTAATGGAATTGTTGGCAACAAAGGCGTGCCCCCGGTGGGTGCTCCATACCAAAGTACATTTGCTCCATCAGCATTCAAATCGCCCACAGTTGCAGAAGCACAAAACTCTTGAGGACTGCTTACTGTTGGAGGAAGAGGAGATGGAGTAATAACCATGAAAGATACAATACTATCGCAACCATCAAAGCTCGCTTTGGCAAACAGCATTTCGTCATCACCTATCGTATAAGATCCAACTATCTGGGTGCCTAGAGAAGGAGGTGTTGTTGCCATGTTTGCTTTCCAGAAAGTAACATCAACATCACCGGGAGTACACATATCCGGTACGGTTGCATAGTCAATCAGATTAACTGTTTCTCCTTTACATTTGTCGGTAATATCTGCCATCGCAATTTCCGGTTGGAGACATTCTCCAAAATAATACCTATCGGCGGAAGGTGTAAAAGCGAAATAATCCATGTAGGAATCCGGAGATGTCCAATAGCTACCTAAATCAACGTTGAATACTCTGAATTGTATATAGCTGTCTTGAGTGGGTTTTGTAGTACTGCTTATAGGGATTGTAATACGAGCAATTGTTTGATAATCAGGTGTTGAAAGATTAAAATTGGATCTACTTGCTTTAAGTTCCACTGAGTTTTCCCATCCCCAAGGGGCCGGAGGGAAAGCACCGCCCATTCCACCTGCAAGCCCCCACGGAGGGCTGAATTTTACGAAGCCGCCGTAAAATTGATCAACAGCAATGGCAACGCCCGGTTCTAAAAAAAGGTCTATTTTTAAATTCATAGCCCCGAGTCGTCGGGCTCCGGTATAACCGCTACCTACTTTCATTTGCAGGTCAAAGCAAATGCTATCCATAGTCGCGTCACATGTCAGCTCGTAGGTTAAACTAACGATTCTGATATCTAAGCGATCAGATGTGGTAGGGGTTTGTTCAGGAACAGGCCAAAATTGCGAGAATGCACTAACATTAAATAGCAACAATACCGCTAAAATAATAGTTTTTTTGATTTTGATACTTTTCATTTTCTTATATTTTTTGTAATTATTTATTTTTTTTAGCTACTTAATTTTTAATGAAAAAACGCAATACGGAATATACGGATCTTAGATAGAAATTATCCAATAGCAGAGCCGAGTCTGCGGCATCCACAATACCATCCATATTAAGATCGGGTCTAACATATTCCCATACTCCACTTACAAAATAGAAGGTATTATTAAAAATATTCACGTCTGTCGCATTAAGAACATAATCCAAGTTAAGATCTCCTGCCCATAAACAAGCAACTCCATGCTTCATTGTCATTTGGTTTGGAACACCGGGGAAAGGAAGGGTGTATGCTTTATTTATTCCGGTAGTGAAATCAAATCTAGCTGTGTCTGAGGTAAAGGGCAATCCTATATTACTTGCCACACCTACGTGGTTACGATGTCTAACTACTATTCGCACATTACCTTGCTGAATATTAAATTCGGGTAGTTCGCCATTTACATCTACAACACTACCGTCTATTTGCAATAAGAGTGCGCGACTCTCTAAAAAGTCGTAGGTATAGGTGGTCTCATTAAAATTACCCCATATTTCTACCAATACCCAGTCTACAACTTCATAAGCAGGACCGGTTATACTGTTAATTTGAGGATAACTTGCTGACAGACCGTAAGGATCAGTAACCGGTAACCTTAGGGTTGTAAACCATGGGTATCGAGGTACTTGGATTTGGTTAGTCATGTGAGGACCATTTTTAGCTTCGCCTTTAAAGGTATAATTTCCATTTACTGTTGGACCTTGTAGGAAGACTTTTAAATCTAATGTCACCTTACATCTCTCTTCTATTATTACTTCCGCTCTAACATCACTTGCACAATCGCCATTACCCTGTTGAGCCACCCAGTAGGTAGTTGTTGAGGTTATAACTGTGGATAATGGCAATGGTAGACCTCCGGTTTGATCAGCATACCATGTGATACCGTAACCTAATATTAGTAATTCTCCCAATTGGATGGTTCCACAGAAACTGTATGGACCATAGGTTGCCGTATTTGGAATGTTCTCATTGTCTATTGTAATAACCACAGGGGCTCTCAAACCTGCACCGCAACTGCCACCCATATTCTGAGCCGCATAATAAGTGCCCGTAATTAAAATAGTAGTTGCAGGCAGCGGAGTACCGCCAGCTGCTACGTTGTACCAAAGGATACCGTCATTAGGAACAATAATATTAGCAATCGTAGCGCCTTCGCAGAAGAATTGATCTGCAATATCAGGAGCTGTTACAGGAGTATTATTAAGAGTAACAATAAAGGTAGTTGTATCGGTGCTCTCACAAGTGTTAGAACCTGTGCCATAGCGGTAAATAGCCTTGTAGGTACCGTTCGCTAACGGAGTAGACAAAGAAAGTTCATTGTCCAAAGCATCAAAGAATACAATACCTGTACTGCCGTCTGTTAAAATGTCGGCTACAGTTGCATCAGTACATAAAGTCTGATTAGCAATCACAGGAGCAGACAATTGGTCTTCAGGAACGATTAATACCATAACCGCACTTCTGCCTTCACTCTCACAATTACCGTTTGCAGATACTTGGGATGCATAATAAATAGTATTGTTGGTTAATACCTGAGTCAATGGCAGGGCTGTTCCGCCCACAGGCACATTGTACCAGCGTACATTAGCGCCGTTGGCGTTCAAGTCGCCTACAGTCGCATATTCGCAGAACTGTTGAGGACCGCTAACGGTCGGAAGTAGCGGAGTCTCTGTTACCGTTACTTCTACTCCAACACGGCTAGCGCTCGCGCAATCACCGTTACCTTGCTGAGCCAACCAGTAAGTGGTAGTTCCAAAAGGTACAACTGTGGAGAATGACAATGGAGTGCCACCGGTTTGAGAAGCATACCACGTAAGGCCGTAACCCGATACAGGTATCTGGCCAAAGAAAGTGGTGCCACAGAAAGTATATGGACCATAAGTATCCGTAAATGGGATATCTTGATCATCTATTGTAATAACTACAGGGGTTCTCAAACCTGCACCGCAACTGCCGCCCATATTCTGAGCCGCATAGTAAGTGCCCGTAGTTAAAACAGTAGTTACAGGTAGCGGAGTACCGCCAGCTGCTACGTCATACCAAAGAATACCGGCATAAGGAACTACAATATTGGCAATCGTAGCACCCTCGCAGAAGAACTGGTCTGCAATAACAGGACCGGGTACCTGGGTATTGTCAAGGGTAACAATAAAGGTAGTTGTATCAGTGCTCTCACAAGTGTTAGAACCTGTACCGTAGCGGTAAATAGCCTTGTAGGTACCGTTCGCTAACGGGGTAGACAAAGAAAGTTCATTGTCCAAAGCATCAAAGAATACAATACCTGTACTGCCGTCTGTTAAAATGTTGGCTACCGTTGCATCCGTACATAAAGTTTGGTCAGCTATTACAGGAGCGGAAAGTTGGTTTTCAGGAACGATTAATACCATAACCACACTTCTGCCGTCACTTTCACAATCACCGTTTGCCGATACTTGGGATGCATAATAAATAGTATTGTTGGTTAATACCTGTGTTAATGGCAGGGCTGTTCCACCTGTAGGCACATTGTACCAGCGTACATTGGCGCCGTTGGCGTTCAAGTCGCCTACAGTCG
>Ga0209737_10000305_pt1 | contig 42919 bp, 35 predicted proteins | sample TergutCu122P3_FD_187284 | JGI IMG/M metagenome (GOLD analysis project Ga0209737, IMG submission 187284) | Cubitermes ugandensis P3 segment gut microbial communities from Kakamega Forest, Kenya - Cu122 P3 (SPAdes) (version 2) | ecosystem: Host-associated > Arthropoda: Insects > Digestive system...
TTTCTGCGGGATACGCCGCCACTTGCGCCAAACCGCTCGTTAGCAGCAGTAGCATCCCACGCACTTCTACTTTTCTTTTCAACCGTATATTCTTGTATTTCGTTTCTCAATCTTTCAATTCCGATTTTACTGTCTTTTTCAGGGTGGCGGGTGGGTAAGCCGAGTATGGCGCAGCCATTCTCGGCTGTGGGGTTAGTCTTGCGGTGTGAGCGTAGCGAACACGGCAAAACTAATTTGGCAAAAACATTTCGCCCATATTTCATTCCAACAATGTTTTGTTCTTTTATGCTTATACTATTCGTTTGTTATTGCCAATTTCCGTTGCGATTTCATCAAATTGCGGGATTGAAGAATCAATGTACGGGTTTCGTTAATGATATACAAAAACAGTATCGTATTTCGTGTTCTGCTTGTATTTGCTTTGGCACGCCTAACCTGACGTTCTGTTGAACTAAAATATACATCGTTCAGAACTTCCCGCTTTCGCATTAACTCTTCAAAAAGTAAGTAATCCTTTGTGTCAAGCATAACCAAAAATTCTGTATAAATAGCATTAACAGTGTCTAAAATCAACTTCAAATCGTTTATCTGGTCTTGAGAAAATCCTTCGTGGTTATTGTCAATATACTCAAAACTTTCTCTGGTGATATGGAGTAGCGATTTTGATACTTCGTAATTATAATCAACCACTTGAATATAATGAAAGGTTAAATTCGGATTATCGCCTCCAATGCTTTCCAAATTGGGAAGTACTTCAAACTTACGCTTATTTTTCGCCTTTTTATATATTTTATTCGCCTCTTCTGCAAGATGTTTCAATTCACGGCGATTTTCGGTAAATAATGCGTCTAATGTTCTTGCATAGATGTCGTTAGTTTGAGTAATGGATTTCTTTATCCCTTTGTTCGCATATTCATACACAGCCTTTTCTCCTGTAAGTTCTTCTATGTCTTCTTCAACTTCTTTTGTTTTGCTGCTAAATTCTTTACTTGTCAATAAACGAATTATGGCTAACGCTCCGAATCCAATAACTACAGCAATTGCTACTGTGGGATTTCCACTTTTTGTTGCAAACATTAGCGCAAGCGCTACAAGTCCTGCTGTTGTAAATGTAATAACTGCCGTAAGAAACCAACTTGCAATAACGGTGATAACGCCTGTAACTCTATACACTGCACTTTCTCTGCCCCACGCCCGATCTGCCAATGAAGTTCCCATTGCGACCATAAATGTTACGTATGTAGTTGATAATGGAAGTTTTAGTGATGTTGCCAATGAGATTAACAAAGTGGCAATGGTTAAATTTACCGAAGCGCGAATAAAGTCAAAAGATGCTTTCTCCTCTTTTGTGGGTGCCAACGGTTTAAACCGGCTGTCGATAAAATCGAGTGCCGGTTTGGGCATTATTTTATCAATAGTTTTTCCGAATTTGATTGAAAATCTTACGATAGACCTTGCCAATTGCATGGAACCAAATTGTTCAACACCTGTATTTTGACTTGACAAATTCACTTCAGTTTCGGTAACTTTTCTCGCTTTTTTAGAAAACCACAATGCCAAAACCATCACAATACCTGCTGCAACAAGAATACGCCAATCGGCGTGCACAGGTTCTCGCAGTCCTTCCATAGTAAGCGTACTTATATCCGCTCCACCGGCTTGGGCGGCTGTGGCAATTTCGTACGAGTGGAATCCCGCCATAGGAACTCCGATAAAATTTACCAAATCGTTGCCGGCAAAAGCCAGTGCTAATGATGCTGTACCTATTAATATCGTTACTTTAAGAATATTGATTTTAAAGAAATGTTGCATAATTGCGTAAAGTGCGCTACTGCAAACAAGTACAATAAAAAGGATATACGCCGTATGTTCTTGTAAGTATAACAATGTTTCTTTTGAAACCAATGAGGTGCTTTTCAATCCTTTAAATATAGCAAAGTGGGTAATTGCCATAAATGCTAATCCACACCAAATTGCACCTACATATTTAAAATATTTTCCATAATGAAAAGTAAATAACAAGCGGGACAGATACATTATTACAGAACCACATATCAATGATATGATTACAGAACTTAAAATCGCCGAAATGATACCCAAGGCTTTGGCGGAATTAATATATTCAGAAAGATTTAAAGAGACAGCATTGGGGTCTTTATAAATAACGAACAAACCCACTACCACTGCTGCACCCAGCAATTCAAATATCAGCGATACAGTAGTTGAGGTGGGTAGTCCCATCGCATTATACAAGTCCAAAATGATGATATCCGCAATCATTACCGCCAAAAATAAAATCATAATATCGTGAAAATGAAACATATTTGGATGTATAACGCCGGTTCGGGCAATTTCCATCATACCTGTACCAAAGAAAGTACCAATAAAAATACCGATTGACGCCACTGCCAAAATAACCCATCGCGAAGCCACTCTTGAACCAATGGCAGAGTTAAGAAAGTTAACTGCGTCATTAGCAACACCAACGACTAAATCTGATACGGCAAGCATTGCCAAGATTACAACAATTATTAAGTACAGATTATCCATATATTCATTATATAATTTGAAGCCGCAAATGTATAAATTCTCTATTACTGAGAGTTTTTTTAAGAAAATTATGGATTTACTCTAAATGCCGTGTATTTCAACAATATATTGCAAATTAACAGCAGTACGCCTATTGATAGGAATGGAAAAAAAGCATCGGCTTTATTTTCAAAAATAGTTTCATTGAGGATGGTTTTTTCCATTTTGTCAATCTCTTGATAAACCGCTTTTAATTTATCGTTATTGGTAGCGCGGAAATATTTTCCACCGGTTTCATTGGCAATACTTTGCAACAAACGCTCATCAATTTCGGTATTCATCATCATCGTTCCGTATTGGGTAGGGTAGGGGGCTTGTCCATTTGTTCCCGCTCCGATAGTGTAAACCTTAATGTTCATATTCTTAGCAATTTCCGCAGCAGAATAGGGGTCAACATACCCTCTGTTGTTAACACCATCGGAAAGCAGAATGATGATTTTACTTTTAGCCTCACTTTCACGCAAACGGTTGATGGCGGTGCCCAAGCCATCGCCAATGGCGGTACCGTCTTCAATAATGTCAAATCTAACTTTTTGCAACAATCCAAGAAGCGTGTTGTGGTCGCTGGTAACAGGGCATTGGGTGTATGCTTCGCCTGCATAAACTACCAATCCTATTCTGTCGGTGGGTCTGCCCAAAATAAACTCTTCGGCAACTTTTTTACAGGCTTCCAAACGGTTAGGGCGAAAATCCATCGCTTTCATAGAGCCTGAAATGTCCAATGCAAGAACAATGTCCACCCCCTCCACCTCCACATCGCTGAGCCGAAATGAAGTTTGTGGGCGTGCTAAAGCAACAATAAGTGCAACATAGGAGAGAAACAGCAAACAAACAGGTATCCAACGCAAACGCACTCTCCAAGTTTTACCAATTTTTTTAAAAACCTCTGTTGTTGGCACAGTAAAAGAGGCTTGCATTTTATGGCGAAAGAAATAGAGCCACGCCGCCACCGGAATAATCAACAATAGCAGCAAAAAATAATAGGGATTTGCAAATTCAATACTCTGAAAAAAAGCAGTTATTTTCATTTAAGATTTAATATTTAAAGATTTAAAGATTTAAAAATTCAATGGTTTAAACATCTTTTAATTTTTAATTCTTAATTTTTAATTCTCAATTGTTACCTCTGCGGTGCGTTCTACAAATTCCTTGCAATTTTTGAAAGAGAGGTCGTGGTCGGTGGGGATGGGGGAGTATTTGGCAAATTTTACTAAGTCTGCAATGGAAAATGCCTGATGTACCCTTTTCAAAACTTCTTCGTGAATGGCGGTTTTCTTCAGTGCTTCCATAATTTCGGAAGTAACCATCTCCATAGCACCGATATCCCATTGGTCTTCAATATAAATTCTAATAATATCGGTAAGTTCGGTGTAGAATTCTTTGGTTTTACCCTGTTCGCACAGTTTCTTCTGTCTCAATATCTCCAACTCTTTCAAGGCAGTGATATGCGGTTTTATTTTTGGTTTGGGTTTTTCCAAAGGTATTGGTTTTTGCGCCTGTTTCTTCTTGATATATCGCCAAACAAGGTAAATTATCAATCCAATCACAATCAAACCGACTAAAATAAACAAAGAATATTTTTTTACATACATCCACAATTCGTGAAATGTGAAATTGATTCTTGAAATATCCTTAATATCTTTGAAAGCGGCAGTAGTATCCACTGCAATTGTAGAGACATCAAAATAGAGTGGGTTGGTATGTGCAACCATTTGTGAATCAATATCAAAAACAGGGATTGCAGGAAAAACATATCTTCCTGAATCAAAAGCAGTTATTGTAATTGTTTGTTTTAATATATAGTAATCATTATTCCACAATGTATCGAAATTGGAATTGGAAATCCAATCGAATGGGGCTTCCGCTTCCTGCAAAATTTTGTCATTGAGTTGCGGAATGAACACAGGTTTTCCTTTGGGGGCGGTAACTTCCAACTTTACATTCAGGTGGTCGCCGATAAGTATGTGGGCGGAATCCAATTTTGCCTTTGCAGAATACTCCTGCGCAGAAGTGAGACTGCAAAGCAACCACAAAAGCGTGATAAAAGTGAATCGTTTGTTCAACATATTGCTATAACTATTTTACTTTTGCAACAACGTAAAGATGCCGCTAAAATTATTTTTCAGCACAAAAAAAATGTAAAAAAATCATCGGAAAAATATATTTTCGCACTTTCGAAAATCATTTTATTAATGAGCTATGCCCAGATATAAATTTAGAGTTTTTTTTGTCTTATTACTATTGTTGATAAGTGTTATTATTTCTTGCAAAAAAGTGCCGGTGCAAGGTGTTACACTTCTGCCCAGGGTAGCATACGTTCCTATTGGAGGGAGTGTTACTTTAACGGCATCTATTATCCCTGAGGATGCTTATAACAAAGCTGTTACTTGGTCATCAAACGATACATTAATCGCAATTGTTGCAGATGGTTTAGTAACAGGGGTATCAAAAGGGAGAGCCACCATTACGGTTACCACAGTTGACGGGGCTCGTACGGCAACTTGTGCTATTACCGTTTATATTCCTGTTGAGATAGAAATGGTGTTGGTTGAGGGAGGTACATTTACAATGGGATGTAGCGATGATGAATGTGACCTACCTCATCTAAGCGATGAAAGTCCCCAGCACAAAGTTACTTTAAGTACTTTTCAAATATCGAAATATCTTGTTACTCAAAAGTTATGGGTAGATGTTATGGGTTATACACGCAGGGTTTGTTATGATGCGTTAAATGGCAGATACTGTTTTAATATCTGTTCAATAAATGCAGTTTGCACATTTTCCATTTCAGACTTATCGTAAATAAAGAGTAGAATTATCTTATCTTCAATAATTTCAAAATAAAAAACGATTCTACCTCCGCCACTTTTGCCTTTTCCTTTACTCTTGATGGCAATGCGGGCTTTCCTGCAATTCGGAAAAATCTCATCGCCCAGCATCGGATTATTTTTTAATACCGAAAGAAACCGGATGTAATCTTCCTTCAATGACCTGTATTTCTTACTAAGCCGTTTTAATGATTTTTCAAATTCGGGGGCAACTTCAAAGTTCATAAGCCAACTCGTATGCAGATTTTAATTTGCGCTTACCTTCGCGAGCCTCTTTTACCTCATTAAGCCCCCTGCGAATACACCTCACAATTTTGTCGGCTTCCTTGTACGCAAGGAACTTTTTGTATTCGTGCCGAGACATTTCAATTGTTATCTTATTCATATCTTTATGTTTTTAATTACGGCGCAAAGATAATATTATTTCACAAACGCAACATAGATTCTTCTCTTTATCACTATTTTGCTGTTGTATTTTAACCAAATCCAGTGTGCGTCGTTGTTTTCAAGTTGCGGGTTAGTGATAGCGGTTTTTACCCCCAAATCAATATAATTTTGATTCAGAACTGCGTGATAGAGTGAGTGTATGCCTTTGTTTTGCCATTCCGGCGTAACTCCGGTAAGGTAGAGGTCTATCTTGTCAAATTTGTTAAGTGCTTTTAAAAGGTGGTACCAACCAAAAGGAAACAGTTTGCCTTTTCCTTTTTTGCGTGCTTGGGAAAGCGAGGGCATAGAGATTCCAAATCCCACAATATCATCATTTTCATCCACAATAAAGCAGGACATTTTTAAATTGAGATATGGAAAATATTGCTTAATGTAATAGGGAATCTGTTTTTCTGTGAGCGGCACAAAACCAAACAGGTCGTTATAGGTTTTGTTCAGCGATTCAAAGAATTTTACCCCGTAACGTTTCATCAACTCTTTTTTCGACAAACCCTCTACGATTTTAAGGTTATATTTTTCTTGAATCAGATTGTTAATTCTCTGCACTTTTTCCGGTACTTCCTGATGTCCGGGCAGTTCATACTGAACGGTATCTACTTCTTTTTCGTAGCCTAACTCTTCTAAAATTTGCGGGTAATAGGGTGGGTTATAGTAGCATCCACCCGGAGGCTCTACATCAAAACCCTCAATAAGCATTCCCGCTCTGTCCATATTACAAAACCCTTGCGGTCCAACTATTTCAGACATTCCTTCCGATTTTCCCCATTCTTCAACTGCAAGTAACAGTTTTTGAGCCACTTCCTTGTCGTTAATAAAATCGAGCCAACCAAAGCGCACCCGTTGTTGATTCCACCTTTCGTTTACTTTCGGATTGATAATTCCTGCAATTCTCCCCACTATCTCTTTCCCTCTAAATGCTAAGAACATTTTTGCCTTACAGTGCTCAAAAGCCGGATTAATTTCAGGATTAAAAGTTGCTTTTTCTTCAGCCAACATTGGAGGTATCCACACCTTGTCATTTTTAAACAAATGATAGGGAAAATCGAAAAAGTTGTTAAAATCTTTTTTTGAGGCGACCTCAATAATGGTAATCTTATTTTTCATCTTCGTTAGTTCATAATTTATTTCGAACTTTCCTATTCAGCAGCATAAACATTTACTCAAAATAAATCCGAATGTGTGCCTGTATCTGTAAGTGTAAAGGTCAATTGATTGTCATTTTGTACCCAAATCAGCAGCCAATCAGACTGAATATGACACTCCATTACCGTACCGTTCTTGGAAGAGTAGCCTTCCAATTTATGAACTTTATATTTTTCGGGCAATACTTTACCTTTTGCTAATGTATTAACAACATCGGCAAGGTGCGATAAATCCAAATTGCGTTTAAAACACCTTTTTATATCCTTTTTAAAGTTGTTGGTGTAATATATGGAATAAACATATTCCGGAGAAATAATAAAACTGTCGAAAAACTCAACAACAGTCATTCTTTTTTCTTTTTCCATAGTATCTACGGTTTAGCAGGTCCTGTAAGAAAAACCACATTACCTTTATCTACTTCTTCCAAAGATTGTTCTAAACGACTTTTTTTAACAGAATGATTAACTGTTACAGTCTTAAACAAATCGTCCATTGACAAAATCATATCAACAATTCTTTTTGCTACGCTATTTCGAGCATTGTATTCTAATGTTAGTGTTGCCATTTTTCTTTTTTTTTATTACACCGCAAAAATACTGATTTTTTATTATACTATCCCATCGCACTTTTAAACAATTCCAAACGGTTTTGCACGTTCACTTCGCTGGTGCCGCCATCAAAATCTAATGATAACAGATTCAGTTTAGGAAATATTGACTTCAATTTTCTTTCCAATCCTTTGGAAATGATATGGTTGGCAATACACCCAAAGGGCTGTAAACTGATAACGTTGTAAATCCCCTTGTGGTAGTAGGCAGCAATTTCAGCCGGCAATAACCACCCCTCCCCAAATTGACAACCCAAATCTATGAGTTCTATCGTTTGTTCCGCCTCATAAAAAATGTCGGAAATGGGGGAAAAATATTCAAATTCGCTGCATATTTTATTCGCTTTTTCAATGTTTTTCTTAACCAAACGATAAAAAAAGTCGAAAATAAACTCAGGAAATTGTGAATCTGAAAAGCCATACTCCTTATTCACTTTTCGGTTAACAAAATTTTGAGTAAAAAATGGTAATATTTGCGGCGGAAGCACCTCAATTCCCTCATTTTGCAACTGTTTTATAATGTGTTTGTGTGAAAAACTGTTAAATTTTAGAAAAATCTCGCCCACAATACCGGCAACAAAAGGTATTTTTTTGTTTGGAATTGTTACTACCGTAAAATCTTTAACTGCCTCTGCCAATAGTTTGTAGAGTTTTTTTGATTTGTTTTGTAGAATGACATCAACCGCTTTTTTTAGATAATGGTTTTTTAACCTGTCTGCAGCCCCAACCTCTTTTTCTCTTACCACACTTGCGGCGTGCAATTGCGCCAAACAGTCAGAAAATATTGCCGCTGCCATCGTGATTGGCATCAATTTAAGCCAGTTGACTTTAAACCCGGGCTGTTCGTTAAACAAAGAGTCAGAACCGGCAATTGCCACTACGGGAATATTCCCAAATCCGTTGTCGGTCAGCGCTTTTTTTAAGATGGCAACATAGTTTGTGGCGCGACACTGCCCGCCGGTTTGGGTTAACGCCACCGCTGTATTATCTAAATCATATTTTCCTGATTTTAATGCTTTTAACAGGTCTCCGACAACCAATGTCGCAGGGAAACATATCTCGTTATGTGCCACTTTCAATCCCATTTCTATGGTTTCCTGATTGGGCTCCGGCAAAATTTCAAGGTTGTAACCGGCTAATTTAAAGAGCGGCGGCAACAATGGTGATTGAAATTCGGAAAAATAGGGCGCAATAATGGTGCGGTGTTTGTCTGTTTTTTCAAAAATTTTCCTTTTGTTATAAAATTCCTGATTTTTATTACCACAAGGAACACTAAGATTTTCACAAGGTTCACAATTTTTTTCCTTTGTGCACTTTGTGCATTCTTCGTGTCCTTTGTGGTTAAACAATTCATCATTTTCCAAATTTTCAATCAACGACCTTACCCGCAATCGCAAAGAACCAATGTTATTCACATCGTCCAATTTCAAAATGGTCAAAGTTTTGCCCTGTTTTTCAAGTAGTTGTTTAATATCATCTAACAAAAACGCATCGGGTCCGCAACCAAAAGAGGTCATTATTGCAAATTGCAAGTGCGCGCCCTCTTTCGCCGCAAACTTCGCCGCTTTTAAAATACGATTGATGTAGTGCCACTGTGTAATTGTGTATGTATCTGAAAGTTCTACCTCCTGAAAACGCATAATATCTTCCGAAATCACATTTACACCCATCTCGCTGATGGTTTCCGCCAATTTGTGTTGGATGAGAGGGTCGGTGTGGTAAGGGCGACCGGCGAGGAGAATTGACAATTGACAATTGACAATTGACAATTGAGAATTGAGATTTGAGATATGAGATTTGAGATTTGAGAAATGATAGATGTCTATATTTTTTTGGTAAATTTCATCGGTGTAGTTTTTTTGTACAATTAATGCGGTTTTTATGGCGTTTTCGGCGGTTTTTTTGTCAATTTTTAGTGTTTTCAGGTAATTAATCACATTTTTGTACAATCCTTTTTTGGTACGAAAACTCACTATAGGGGCATCCAAGGGAACCGGCAACTGCTCGCTGCTCTTTAAAACTTCGGAGTAGGCGAAAACTATGGGACAATTGTAGGAGTTTGCCGTAGCGGTGTCGTTTTCTTCATACACCACCATCGGATAAAAAATGCGACTCACTTTTTTTTCCAGCAAATCACGTATATGGCTGTGCATCAGTTTTGCCGGAAAGCAAATATTATCCGACATTACGCCGCAAACCGCGTTTTCGTAGTCGGCATATTTGGAATGAGAAGACAATACCACCTCAAAAGCACATTCACTAAAGAGTGCGTGCCAAAAAGGGTAATTTTCATACATCCCCAATGCCCTCGGAATTCCAATTTTAACCGAAGATGAAATTGATTCCCTGTCGAATAGCAATTTGTATTTCTCAGCATAGATATTTTTCCCTTTTACCGATTGTGCCCCTTTGTTGCTATATACTTTTTCACATTTATTTCCCGAGATGAAATGTTGTCCGTTTGTAAATTTGTTGATATTAATATAACACTGATTATCACACGCTTTGCAATATGCATTTTGCAGCTTATAGTCACAGTATTCAAGCATTCTCTCTATTTCGATAGGAGTTTTGTGGGCAGCATTTTTTGCATACAAGGCACATCCGAAAGCACCCATAAACTCTGGAATATTCGTAAAAGAGACTTCGGTATGGGTAAGTTTTTCCAAAGCGCGCACAATGGCGTGGTTTTTCATACTGCCCCCCTGCACCGAAATATGATTCCCTAACGATGTAAAATCGTGTAAACGAAGCACTTTAAAGAGGCAGTTTTTGATAACCGAGTAGGACAAACCGGCAGCAATATCCTCACTTTTTCTGCCCTCGCGAAGAAACTGTTTTACCTTAGAGTTCATAAACACTGTGCAACGGGTGCCTAAATCGCAGGGTTTTTTGGCAAAACAGGCTTTTTCCGCAAATAATTGCACGGAATAGTTTAATGTTTTGGCAAACGCTTCAATAAATGAACCACATCCGGACGAGCAGGCTTCGTTAATCTCCACCCGTTCAATGCTGTTATTTTTCACAAAAAGTGCTTTCATATCCTGCCCCCCGATATCCAGCACAAAGCTGAGTTCGGGATTATGGTGTTTTGCGCCCAAATAGTGTGCTTTGGTTTCTACTATGCTGTGGTTGAGATGAAACGCTGCTTTCATCAAATCCTCTCCGTATCCGGTGGAACAGGAGGATTTTATTACGAATTTTCTGTTACTGCGGTTGTTTTGAAGAAATAAGGTCAATCCTTTTTTTATGTTTTCGATTGAATTGCCTTGGTTTGGGGCGTAATATTTGTAAACAACGTTGCAGTTTTCGTCAATTAAAATTATTTTTCCGGTCGTAGAGCCGGAATCAATACCCAGATACAGATTTTCAGAGCAATTTTCGAGGCTAACCTCAGGAATGAAAGCAGTTTGCTTGTTTTTTAACCAGAGATTGTATTCTTCTTCCGATTCAAATAGTTGGGATAAGGAAGCTGTGGAATGAGCGAGGTCTGTTTTTGTTTTAATAATATCGATAAGTGATGTTAAAGATATTTCCTGCGTGTGCTCGGCGCTTCTCAGGGCTGCGCCGTAGGCTGTGAGCAGGTTGGCATTTTCGGTTTCGATAATATCTTTTTCTTCAAAATTAAGATAATTTAACAAAGCATTTTTCAGTGCGGGTAAAAATTGGAAAGGTCCGCCACTCAGCAAAACAGGCGGGGTAATTTTCATTCCTTTGGATAGTCCGCCCACAATTTGCACAACCACAGCGTGAAACACCGATGCGGCTATATCTTCTTTGGGAATATGTTTGCTGCTGAGGTTTTGTACATCGGTTTTGGAAAAAACACCACATCGGGAAGCCATAGGGTAGATTCTCGTACTTTTTTCAGCAAACCCACTCAATTCTTCCGTGCTACAACCCAAAAGAATAGCCATTTGGTCTAAGAAAGCGCCTGTACCGCCGGAGCAATTTCCGCTCATACGCATTTCGGGAATTGCATTCTCTTTTAGAAACACCATTTTGGCATCTTCGCCCCCCATATCAATGATGGTTTTACAGGGCGGGTACAGTTGCTTCACACATTCGGCTTCTGCCACCACTTCCTGCACAAAGGGGAGGTTATACCGCTCGCTCACACCCATTCCGGCGGAGCCTGTGAACGCCACCGAAAGAGAAATATCTCCAAATTGATGCACTAAATTCTGAAGAATATCTTTTAAGATAGGAAGATATTGTGTGTGATGTACTTGGTAATGAGAGGCAATGATTTCATTTTTATGGTTTAAAGCCACATACTTTATAGTAGTGGAGCCGATATCTATGCCTAATTTAACGTGGTTTTTCATAAAAAAACTATCTATCAATATTTTTTTTTAGCATTTCTCTAACCCAAATTGGAGTCATTTTTCTACGCTTTCAGTAATATTGATTAATTCCTTTTCTTTTTTTCTTTTTTTGGTATTTTTACGTTGAATGAATTGTCATAAGATTTTCTTAATTGGCTGAGCGGACGATTAACATCAAACCATAGTTCATTCAGGTTTTCATCGTTAGGCTTTAAATATAAAACATCAAAACCACCTTCTGTCAGTGCTTGGCTTTTGGGTGTAAGTTTATTAACAAAAAGAAAATCATATTCACTTGAAACATAGATAACATGAATTGCTGTTTCCTTTGACAAGCCGTCTCCTGTTGTAGAAAGTGCATCTAAAATAATCCGTATTTTATTAATATTCCTCTCATACTCCATTGTATTTCCTAATTTGTCAAATGCTATTAATTGGTCATAAAGATACCTGATATTAAATGGCTCTCCTTCTAAGGAAGTATTAAGTAAAGACGCAACATTTTCCCATTCCTTCCTTGTTGGGAATTCTTTATCAAATATTGCATTAACTTGTTTGTAATCGTGAGTGGATTTGTAAGGTGAGTAGTTTTCATGAAACACATAACCATAATACAAATGTTGTTTTTCTATGAAAGTCATTGTATTATCACCCTGCTGATATCGCTTCCACAGATTAGAATAAAATAAATTTGATTGTTCATTTTCAATATTCATTTTAATATACTCATAATCAGGAACACTAAACCCGTCATCCCATCTGATATGAATGTCATTTAAAAACCGCTGCGCTGATGAGTCCCCTAATTGGGCCGCCTTTTTGGCACACAGAACTGCTTCTTCATAGTTTTCTTTCTCTCTGTATAAAAAACCTAAATAATAGTATTCCTCTGGCGAATCAGGTTTAAGAATAAGCCCCTGATTAAACAATTCAATTGCTTTATCAATATCGTTTTTTTCTTCTGCAAAAACAGCTCCTAATGCAAAATAGGTGTCAGGAATTGTATCTTTTAGGTATAGAGCATTGTAAAACCAAAAAACCGCACTGTCAATCTCAAGGAGTGAGACGTATGCTAAACCCATATTAAAATGGGCATCAAAATAGGTACTATCTATATCAATTGCTTTTTGATAGTACTCAATCGCATTTCTATAATTACCGTTTTCAGACTCGGTATTACCAAGTAACTTCCATTCTTCGGCAGTTTGAGAAAAAATTGAAAAGCCTGCATTAGACAATACTACTGTTAAAAAAAATAATTTTAATCTTTTCATATTTAATAATTTATGAATAATCCTTTACAAGAAATAGTTATCTCATCGAAAAAACAATTCTTTTTTGATATTTTTTGCAAAATTACATATTATTTTTTTTTATATAGTATTTTTCCAATTATTACCTAATCCAGCACGAAAACACCTTCTATGTTGCTTCTATAAATTAACATAAATAATATCAATAATCAAAGCTTCTATGGCTAATTGAAATTGTTTAATAATGTTTTGCAGGTCGTCTATTTTTGTCTATAGAAAAAATACAAAAAAGTAAGTTTAGAAAAAATATTAGATAGAAGAAAAAATGTATTTTTGCAGTCGAATTATGTCCCCGATTTATCATATTTAAGGGACAATTAAAAGCAATAAATCGATATGCAATCAACAATAAATCAAATAGAAACTAAAGTAAAAAAATATAAGCGTGGAAAAATTTTTTTTCTTGACGACTTTGCTGCTTTAGGTACGCCGGATGCAGTAAAAAAATCACTGCAAAGGTTGGCACACTCAGAACTGCTTGTGCGACTTGCCAATGGTATTTATTGGTACCCAAAAAAAGAAAAAGAGTTATATGGTGTAAAAATCTCCGGTAAACCTATGCTTGACGATATTGCAAAAGCGATAGCCAAAAGAGACAGTGCACGTATCGCTCCAACCGGTGTTCACGCACTCAATTTATTGAATCTTTCTACACAGGTTCCGGCAAATATAGTTTATTTGACTGATGGAGCACCAAGGCGCATTAAAGTGGGCAACGGAAAAGGCATTTTATTTAAACATACTTCCGAGGTGAAACGTTTGGCGTATAAATCTGAGCATCTAATGCTTATTGTTTCTGCAATACGTGAAATCGGCGAAGGAAAAGTAACACCACAACAATTGGAAATTATTAAATCACATTTTTCAAATATTACAAAACAGGAATTTGAAACAGATATAAAACTTATTCCTGTTTGGATTCGCAAAATATTATTATCCTTATGATTTTTTTACAACTTTCTGATAAAGAAAAAGTTGATATAATCAACCAACTACACGAAGAAAATAACCTTTTACAAGTTATCATAGAAAAAGATGTATGGGTTACTGCCGTGCTACGCGCTCTATTTTCATTACCTTACGCAGAACAATTATCATTCAAAGGCGGCACATCATTGAGTAAATGCTACAATTTAATTGAACGTTTTTCGGAAGATGTTGATATTGCTATAAATCGGGAGTTCTTTGGATTTATGGGCGAAACATTTACCATTAGGCAAGTGAGTAAATATTTGCGAAAAGCAACATGTACATTCATCAGAAATAATTTGCAGTTTGACTTGGCTCGTCAAATGAAAGCAACCGGCATTCCTGCCGATCTGTTTTCAGTAACAATGAACATTACCCCCATTACTACTGTTGACCCTGAGAAGATTACTGTTGAATACAAATCGGTATTTAACGAAAATCCTTACATAAAAAACACCGTAGTTTTAGAAATTGGTGGACGTTCAATGAAAGAGCCACTGCAAAAAATCGAAATAGAATCATTTATTGACAAACATTTTTCACAAGCGACTTTTGCGGAAAAATCTTTTTCTATCAATGCAGTAGTACCGGAACGAACTTTTTTAGAAAAAATATGCCTGTTGCATGAAGAATTTTATAATCCGAGCGAATTGGTAAGAACTGAAAGGATGAGCCGCCACTTATACGATTTAGCAAGAATGTCCGACACAACGATTGCCGAAAATGCGTTGAAAAACAAAAACTTGTATCAATCCATTATTGCCCACCGTCGAATGTTCATCGCAATGAAAAATTTTGATTACGATACACTTTCTCCTGCAACAATAAACATCATTCCCCCTCAAGCAATAATTAAAAGTTGGGAAGAAGATTACAACAAAATGAAAACAATGATTTACGGAGTAGAGTTGTCGTTTGATAAACTGATGGACAAGATAAAAGAACTAAACAAAAGAGTAAGGCAAATTGATTGGTATGATTAAAGTTAGAGACGAAGCATTTCGATACTATTTTCACTTCATGGAACAACCTTTACTAATGCCAAACGTAATCCGTAACTGCGGGTTCTTTCGTAGGGCGGTGCAGCCAAGCGGCACGACACACGACACCCCGGTGCAAAACTACGCCAACTTCCTCCTCTGAGCATACGGTAGTGTCCATTCGGAGGTCCTTTGGGATTGGTAACCGGTTTTACGGAATAAAAGTCAAACCAATCTTTACACCACTCCCACACATTACCACTCATATCGTAAATTCCCAGTTCATTTTTCTTTTTAAGCCCTACTTCATACAATTGCTCATAACTAAATTCATCATACCAACCCACACTTCCTAAAATGTCTCCACCGCTATAGAGATATCCTTTGCTTTTCTTTCCGCCCCGAGCAGCGAATTCCCATTGTGCTTCAGTAGGAATATCAAATTTATAACCCTCCGGCAATTGCTTGGTCAATAGTTGATTCAGTTTGTTACAAAACTCTGCACATTCCTTATAATTGATGTAGTACATTGGAAATAGATCTCCTTCTCCGCAAAGTTCCCAATCAGGATTACCCAAATCGCGTTGCTGTTTCAGCGTTGTTCCCATCACTTTAGTCCATAATTCTTGAGTTACCTGGTATTTACCCACGTAGAAATCTGAGAGCGTTACGCTGTGTGCAGGTTTTTCGTTAGTATGACAATCGTTGGAGTTTGTGGTGCAACCCATTGTAAATGCACCTCCCTCCACAAAAACCATCTCAAAATTGATGTTACCAAATATAAAACTACGATTTTTAGGCGATGAGAGTTTTGGGGTTAGATTTTTGATGGCCTTTTTTAAAGTTTTAACATCAAAGAAATCTTTTGCAGGCTGCAGTGCAATTCTAAAACCCAAATTAGCAGAGCGTATTTGGGGCTCATCGGCAAAACGGGTAGTTGCACGGCTGTGCCATTCGGCGAGATTCCAACTTCCTCCGCGAATCACACGTTCAGTCCCGGATAGAGGTCCTTGGGGGTTTGTAGTAGAACTGTAGCTGTAATAAACATCCTCAAACCAATCTCGGCACCACTCCCATACATTTCCGCTCATATCGTAAATGCCGAGTTCGTTGCCTGATTTCAATCCCACTTTTCTGGTTTGTGAGCCGCTGTTTCCTGCCCACCAAGCCACCCTGTTTATCTTGTTACCGCCACTGTAAATGTAATTCGATGAACGTTTTCCGCCCCTGCAGGCATATTCCCATTGCGCTTCTGTTGGAATCACAAATTGATACCCTTCGGGAAGTTGGTAATAGAGCATTTTGTTCAGTTTTTCGCAAAACGCTTCGCATTCTTCGTAATTTACATAGTACATCGGATAATCAGCACCTTCCTGATAAATCGCCCAGTCGGGATTTACCATATCACGCTGTTCGCTCACATTGGTACCCATTACCGCTTGCCATAGTTTTTGAGTTACTTCAAACTTTCCTAAATAGAAATTTGAAAGGGTTACATTATGGGCGGGTTTTTCAATGCTGTCACAGTTCGTATTATTATTGGAACAGCCCATTGAAAATGTTCCGCCTTGTACAAAAACCATTTCAAATTTGACATCATTGAGTTTAAAAGTGAGATTTTTGCTTGAAGAAAGTCTTGATGCAGTGAAATTTCCTATATATCCAAAGAATCCGCTTCCTGTTAATTTTGGCGGAGGCTCTAAAACAAGGCGAAAACCGTAACTTTTAGTTCGGGCATCGCGATAGGCACTTTCTCGCGTTGTTACACGACTGCACCAACCTGTTTTGTCCCAACTTCCGCCACGCAATACATAAGGAATCCTTAATTTATACTGTTTTCCTTTTTCGGGTCCTTTTGGATTAAGCGTGGGGCTGACACTGTAATAGTTTTCGTCATATCTATCTCTGCACCACTCCCATACATTTCCACTCATATCATAAATTCCGAGGTTATTGGGCAGTTTCTTTCCTACCTCGGAGGTTGTTTCTTTGCTATTGGCAATGTACCAGGCAACATCATTAATATGATTGCTTCCGCTATAGGTTAAGTTTCGATTCATTGAGCCGCCGCCACGGGCTGCATATTCCCATTGCGCTTCGGTGGGCATCTTAAACCTGTATCCCTCCGGTAACTGTGCGGCTACTAATTGATTCAACCTGTTGCAAAACTCTTCACATTCGTAATAATTGATGAAATACATAGGGTAGTTATCGCCTACTCCGTTTAAATATTTATTATATTCATTTCCCAATGATTTAGTATTTAGCGATGTGGGCACATCTATATTAAAATGGGTTTTCTTTCCATCAAATTCAGCCTCTAATTTATCGATATCACTCCATATTTTCATGCTTTGCTGTTGGATAGTGCTCCCCATTACAGCATTCCACAGTTTTTGGGTTACTTGAAACTCGCCCATGTAGAAGTCGGTTAGTGTAACCGTATGTGCGGGTTTTTCGCCCGGGTAGCAAATCCCATCCTTATCGGTGCACCCCATAAGAAATGACCCCCCTTCTACATAAATCATATTGAAAGTTACTCCATTAACATTAAATGAAAGTTTTTCCTGTCCGAAAAGGGAATGAAAAGATAGAATAGAAATGAGGAACAATAAAAAAAAGGTACACTGTTTCATATGGGCAAAAGTACACATTTTTTCCAACTAAGGAAGTGTAGAAATTACAGTCAAAAAGATAATGCAAGAACGACATGTCTTGTCGGAGTAATTTTAAAAAAAAAATGATCACCGACAAGATTTGTCGGACATTATTTCTACTTTTGCATTCTTAAAACAAAAGATGATGCTTAACAAAAACATGCTTCGCAGAAACTATCTCATTATTCGCCGAATAATGAAAAACGATTTTCCAACGAAAAAAACAATCTTGGAATATTTGCAGGCTTACGATATTGATATTAACACACGAACTTTGGAACGCGACTTGCAGGCGATTAGCTGCAATTTGGATGTTGAAATTGTGTATGATAAAGATAGAAGAGGCTATTTTATTGACATGGAATTGAGCGATGAATTTGACAAATTGCTCTATTTCATCGGGTTGGCTGAAAATGCAGATGTTATTCTCAATTCTTTGAAAGATAAACAATCATTATGGAAATATATCTCCATCGGTACTGCAGTATCGTTTAAGGGAATAGAGCAATTAGGCGTATTGTTACAAGCGATTAGAGGTCGGAATGTAGTTAATTTTAATCATTTGAATTATCAAACAGGAAACACTACATCCTACATTGCAGAGCCTTATTTGCTAAAAGAATTTGAGGGGCGTTGGTATTTATTTGCTTTTGTGCTTAAAATTCAGGAGTTTCGCACATTCGGTTTGGATAGAATCTCAGATTTGAAAGTTACCGATACCCAATATATACGAACAGAAAAGAGGGAAACAGAAGCAGAGAATTTTAACGATGTTTACGGATTGGCTTACATGCCCAACAACGAAAAAGCAAGCAAAGAACCGGTCTCTATCCGTTGTAATTCCGATTTTATACTGGGGCAATTTTCGGGGTTACGGCTCCATTATTCTCAAAAGATTGATGATAAAGTAGTTTCGTTGCGTGTAATCATCAATCCCGAATTAGAAAACAAACTATTAAGTTACGGCGAGCAAATAGAGGTACTGGCACCGGAAAGTTTGCGAAAAACGATGAAACAGAGGCTACAGGCAGCGAAGAAACAGTATTGAACAATTAAGAATTAAGAATTAAAAGAATTAAAAGAATTTGAGTATGAAAATGAAAAACAATGAATGGATAGCCTTTAAGGAATTTAGAAAAAATTTTAAAATTGAGGTGCAAAGCTGGAATAAGGATTATGGCGAAGGATTAAGAGAAGTTCAAAAAATATTAATCAAACCGGATGAAGACGTAAGGCATTCAATAGTATACAATAAAGCACTGGACGCTATAACAATAGATAATGATATAAAACTAATTATTGTTGCTGATAATCCTGGATATGATGAACAATATAATAAACAATATCTTTTTGGAGAAGCAGGTCTAATTGCGAAATCATTTTTCATAATTTCATATAAAGAACTTGGATATGAGATTAACAATAATGTTCTTGTTTTAAATAAAACACCAATATTCACACCGGAAACAAAACTATTAACGAAAATTCCTAAGAATATTAGAGATAAAATACAAGATTTTATGGCAAAACAAATAGCAATTTTGCTCTGTTCTTTAGAATGTGACCTTTGGATTATTGGAAGCGGAGAACTTAAAAAAGGTCTCTTTAGAAAATTTAAAGATACTTTTAGTGATTGTCTTAAAGACAAATTGTGCTGGAATAATGTTTTAGTATTCCAGCATTTTTCCCGTGGATGTTTTTATAAAGATTTAGGTGAATTGAACTATACAAAAGGTCTACTAGAACAATTAAAGAAGATAGGAAAAACAAATCGGATAAAAATTTTTGGTCGTTAGTAATAACTCCGAAGGAGTTTAATCCGTGATAACCCCGTGCAAGCGAAGCGCAGCTCGGGGTAGGAAAGGCAACAGTCGAACCCGGAACTCCGTAGGAGTTCAACTATCTACCCCCAAAAATATCCCCCACCGACAAGTTCTGACGTACCCCCTATTTATTTTTGCCGCAAATTTGAATGTAATTAAAATAATTTAAGTATGTGTCCACTCCGAAAAGTCAAAATCTCTTACCACAAAGTGCACAAAGAAATTTCACAAAGCACACAAAGTATTGTATAACAGATTGTCCTCTTTGTGCTCCTTGTGTGTACTTTGTGCTTTTTGTGGTTAAAAACAATTTTCGGTGTGGACTCAAGTATGATAAAAGAACAAAAAAAACCAGTTTACCATTATCCGGATTGTGTCGAAAAGGTCAATCTACAAAAAGAAGAAAATAAAAGATATTGGTTAGAAATGTTATTGAAAGACCGTAATCACAATAATGGTATACTTGTTTATTTTTGCCGCAAAAAAACAAACTATGCAAAAAATTATCTCCACTGAAAAAATCCCAATAAAAATGTGGCTTGATGCGCCGGAAGAGGGCGCGCTGAAACAAGCACTCAACTTGGCTAGCTTGCCCTTTGCATTCAGCCATATTTGTTTAATGCCCGATACACACGAAGGATACGGAATGCCTATTGGCGGCGTACTGGCTACGGATAACGTTATTGTACCCAATGCAGTAGGCGTGGATATTGGCTGTGGTATGTGCGCTGTGAAAACCAATATCTTAGCCAACAATTTGGAACGCAAACAACTTACCCAAATCATGTCGGGCATTAGAGAACTTGTTCCGTTAGGATTCGAGCATCATAAAGAGCGTCAAGATGAATCGCTTATGCCGCAAGGTTATTGTATTGATGAACTTGTGGTGGTAAAACGACAATATCTTGCTGCGTTGAAACAATTAGGTACACTGGGTGGCGGAAACCATTTTATTGAACTGCAACGTGCTGACGACCAATTCCTCTGGATTATGGTACACTCCGGCAGTCGTAATTTCGGATTGCAAGTGGCAGAGTATTACAACAAAAAAGCAAAAAAACTGAACGAATCTTATTATTCGTCTGTGAATCCAAAGGCTGACCTTGCTTTACTTCCCTTTGAAACCGACGAAGCGCATACTTATTACCAAGAGATGAAATACTGTACCGAATTTGCTCTTGCCAATCGAAAACTGATGATGGAGCGAATACAACAGGTTGTTTCCAACATACTTGGAAATGTATGTTATGAACCTATGATAAATATTGCCCACAATTACGCAGCGTGGGAGACCCATTTTGATAAAAAAGTGATTGTTCACAGGAAAGGGGCTACTTCAGCAAAAAAAGGCGAAACAGGTATTATCCCGGGTTCTCAGGGTACTAAATCCTACATTGTGGAGGGTTTGGGCAATCCGGAAAGTTTTATGAGTTGCTCGCATGGAGCAGGTCGGGTAATGAGCCGTTCAGCCGCCATCCGGAACCTCAATTTAGAGGAAGAAAAACGCAAGTTAGACGATCTGGGCATCCTTCACTCTATCCGCGGAAAATCCGACCTGGAAGAAGCCTCATCTGCATACAAAGATATTTCGCAAGTGATGGAGTTTCAAAGCGATTTGGTAAAGATATTGGTGGAACTTAGTCCGTTGGCGGTAATAAAGGGGTTGTAATCAAGAAATTGGCAATAAAACTACCCGCTGTATTAGCGTTTTTGAAAGGATGTTCTTTTACTGCATACCATCAACCCCAGAAACATCAGCCCTCCGTTGATGATTAGCAATTCAAAACCAAACTTATAACCTCCCAGCAGTAGCGTTGAATATTTTGAGATGAAGAACATTACCACCGGCATTAATACTGCTAAAATCGGGATTAACCATCCATGTTTTATTTCTCGTTTGGTAAACATTCCAAAGGCAAACAATCCCAAAATAGGACCGTAGGTGTAACCGGCAACGATGAAGAGAATACGAATCAGCGCATCGTTATGAAAGTTTGAAAAAACAAGAATCACGCCCAAAAAGAGTATAGACATTAAGACGTGCGATAATCTTCTGATTACCAAGCGTTGTTTTTCCGTTTTTGTCCATTTGTCCATATTAAGAATGTCGAAACAAAAACTTGTGGTAAGTGCGGCAAAAGTGCCGTCTGCGCTGGAGTAGCCCGCCGCAATCAACCCGATAACAAAGAACGCAGCCGCCACAATTCCCAAATGATTCAGTGCAATATAGGGGTAAATCTGGTCGGTTTTCATAGTGGAAAGGTCAATCCCTTTTTGCTGGGCATAAACCAACAATAATCCGCCCAGCAGCAAAAAGAATGCGTTCACAATTACCAACACACCCGTAAACGACATCATATTTCGCTGCGCATCTTTTAAACTCTTGCAGGTCAGGTTTTTCTGCATCATATCTTGGTCTAAACCCGTCATGGCAATGGTAATAAACATTCCGCCGAAGAGGTGTTTCAGAAAGTAGTTGTGTGCTTTCCAATCTGTTACAAACACTTTGGTATAGCCGGAAATCTTCATAGAAGACAATGCGCCGCCAAGAGACAAATCCATATCTTTAAAAATGAGATAAATGGTGGCTCCCAGCGCGGCAAGAAATACTGTGGTTTGAAAAATATCGGTCCAAACTACCGTTTTTATTCCCCCTTTGAAAGTGTATAGAAAAATAGTGAAAATCATAAAGATGGAGGTTGCCCACATCGGGATTCCCCAACTGTCGAACAGAAATATCTGCAACACAAAAATTACCAAATACATCCTAAGCGCAGAACCCACTAATCTTGAAATAATAAACAGTAAAGAGCCGGTTTTTTGCCCCTCAATTCCAAATCGTTTACCAAGAAACTGGTAAATGGAGGTTAAATTGAGTTTATAATAGAGTGGTAACAAAAGAAAGGCGATAGCTATATAACCGAGTATATATCCCAGTACTACAGCAAAATAGGTAAATTGTGTGGTTTGCACATCTCCCGGCACCGACATAAAAGTAACCCCCGATAAAGATGCCCCTACCATTCCATAAGCCACCACCACCCACGGCGACTTTCTGTTCCCGCGAAAATAGGTGTCATTATTGGCTTTTCGAGACGTTACCCACGCCATCAAAAACAACGCAAGGGTATAAACTGTGAAAAGGAGGAAGATTAATATTTGCATAGGGGTTTTATTTAAGATTTAAGATTTAAAATTTAAGATTTAAGATTTAAAGATTTAAGATATTTAAAGATTTAAGGATTTGAAGATTTGAAGATTTAAGATTTCAAATTTAAGATTAGAAGATTTATGAAAAAATGGATGAATTATTAGATTTTAAATTTTAAATTTTAAATTTTTCGGGCGGCTATGGATAAAAATACCCCGAGGCAAATGCCGAGAAAGGCGGCAAAGAGCACCTGAAAGTTTTGAGGCAAGATAAAAGTGAGTGTGTGCGCCGGAATCCAGAAAAACGGTATCGTCTTTTTGATAACAAAATTCCACTGAACATTCCAATTCAGTGAAGTTATGATGTGTGTAAGGTGCATTTTTTTAGTAAAAAAACCAACTAATGAACCGCCGGTTTGTGTTATATGCGTATCAGTTATTTTGTGCAAAGTCATAAAGACCGGACCAAAAGTAGTGTTCATCATCACGCTGATACAAAAGGCACCGAAGAGTTTTAGCATAGAAAAATTGCCCATCATGGCTTCATTTATTCCGGAAAATACTTGAAATTTATCTAAATATACCGGCACACCGTTTTTATAAACGCCCATGGCGATGGCAATCCAAATTCCGAGAAATCCCCAAACAACCGCACGCGGTAGAATGCCAAAATTGGGTGCGCTGTATTTTCCTGTACGGATGCGCAACCCCAGCACTTCGCCGAAAGTTGCCAAAATGGCAAACTTAATAAACGCCATTACTAACGGAAGTTGTTGGTTTGTCTTTTCGTAGAAGTGATAGAGTTCCTGAAAAATAAAAAAAGGTGTAAAAAATACAACTACACCAAGAAATACCCAAAAATCTTGTTTTTTCATATAATCAAATGTTAAATACAGATGCTAGACTTATCAAAATTATTGTTGTTAATAATATAAGAGTTGAAATACAGTAAGTTGCCTTAATTCTCCATTTTTCTAAATACCATTTTCTTAAACTAATCACGAGCAAAACAGGAACTAAAATGAGGAACGGAATAGTAATAAAGTTGAGCAAAGCCCCAAAAAATATATTAGGATAAATTTGTTTGTATGAAATAAAAATCATACAAGAAAAATAGATTAAACAAGTGCTACTTAACATCAGAGTTATTTTCTTTAGTTTCATGCAAATAGTGTTAATACAACGATGAAATTATCCTAAACACCACAAACGCTGCGCCCCACGCCAGCGCAATGGAATACCCCACCGAAAACAGTGCCCATCCCCACGATTTGCTTTCTCGCTTTAAAGTGGAAATAGTGGCGATACATGGCATATACAGCATAGCGAACACTAAAAACGAGAGTGCCACTGCGGGCGAAAAAACGCCGGAACTTTTTAAATTATCTCCAATTTGCATATCCTCCTCGCCGGTGTTGTACAATATTGCCATCGTGCCCACAATGAACTCTTTGGCTGCTAATCCTGTGGTTAAACAAACGCTCATTTTCCAGTCGAAGCCCAACGGACGCAACGCAGGCTCAATAAAACGCCCGAAAGAAGCCAAATAAGTGCCATCTTGAAAATTTTCCATTGGTTTTTCTGCAGGACATTCATACGTGGTTTGATTACAGGTATTTGTTTTGTTATTTTGAGGAAAATGGCTCAAAAACCAAATCGCCATCATAGCAATAAGTACCACTGTGCCAATTTTTTTCAGATACTCGTAGCCTGCATCCCATGTGTAAATCAGCACTCTTTTCAGTTTGGGTTTTCGTAAGGGTAAAACTTTTACCGGCGTCAAATCAACCGGCATTCTGAAAATAAATTTATCCAGCAATATAGCAGTGAAAATTGCCATTATTATAGTAAGTCCGTACAGTCCAAAGATAACAAGAATGGGGTTTTGCGGAAAAAAAGTACCGACCAAAAGTACTAAAACCGGTAATCTCGCGCTGCACGACATAAAGGGAATGAGTAACATCGTTAAGATTCTTCGTTTTACTTCGGGGATGTTTCTTGTGGCAAGAATTGCCGGAACATTACAGCCGAACCCCATTAACAAAGGCACTACTGAGTTGCCGTGCAATCCTATTTTGTGCATCAAATTGTCTAACAAATCTGCCACGTGAGTAAGGTAGCCGCTTTCTTCAAACAGATACATAAAGAAAAAGAGTATCAAGATGTTGGGCAAAAACGCCAGTACGCTGCCCACGCCGGTTACCACGCCGTTACTTATAAAATCGTATAATAAGCCGTGCAACATTACGGTTGCCAAATAATGATTCAACTGTTCTAAAAGCCACAAAATTCCCTCTTGCGGATATTTTCCCAACATAAATGTGCAGAAAAACATCAGCCAAATTAAGAAAAGGAAAACAAACGCTTTATATAGTTTCTTCATTTTTTGAATTGCGCCGCAAAAGTATATAATATTCTAAGAACAAAAGATTGATAATTTTTTTCAAGAAAATGCATTTACCCCTTGACAAACGCCTTTTCTAAGTGTATATTTGCGGCGCACTAAAAAATAACTCTGATGAATGCTAACCCTCAACTCGAATTGGCGCACAAACTATTGAAATTCACTGACAGCCACCTGTTTTTAACCGGAAAAGCGGGTACAGGAAAAACCACATTTTTACATCAACTTCGGGAAAATTCTCCCAAAAGGATGGTTGTTGTAGCTCCCACAGGCGTGGCTGCCATCAACGCAAAAGGAGTAACTATCCACTCTTTCTTTCAGTTAAACTTTGCACCGTTCATTCCGGGCACAAAACCGCCCAACGACTTTTTTCGCTTTAGCAAGGAAAAGAATAACATTATGCGTAGCCTCGACCTCTTAGTGATTGATGAAATAAGTATGGTTAGGGCAGACTTGCTGGATGCCGTGGACTATGTTCTGCAGAAAATGAGACGGAATCAACAGCCTTTCGGGGGCGTGCAACTGCTTATGATTGGGGATTTGGAACAGTTGGCGCCCGTTGCCAAAGAGGAGGAGTGGAATTTGTTGGGCAAATATTACGAAACTCCGTTTTTCTTCGACAGTCAGGTGCTGAAGAAAACGCCCTACCTGTGCGTTGAACTGAAAACCGTGTATCGCCAGTCGGAAGAGGTTTTTATCAATATGTTAAATCGTATTCGGGAAAACAGAATTGACAAATCTTTGTTGCAGGAATTGAATAAAAGGTATCAGCCCGATTTCAACCCAGAAAATGAATCAGGTTATATTGTGTTGACCACCCATAATTATCAGGCACAGCGAATTAACAATGAAAAATTAGAGAAAATAGATGCCCAAAAATATGTTTACGAAGCAAAGATAACAGGGAATTTTCCCGAATATTCTTTCCCAACCGATGCAAAATTGGAACTGAAAAAAGGTGCTCAAGTAATGTTTGTAAAAAACGACCCTTCTTCCGAAAAACGTTACTATAACGGAAAAATAGCCGTAATTATTAATATTGAAGAAGATAAAATTGAAGCGCAGGGCGAGGGAGATGAAATACCCATTGTGGTGGAAAAAGCAGTGTGGAGTAATATGAAATACACCATTGACGCGGAAACAAAAGAGTTGAAAGAGGAGGAAGAGGGCGCGTTTGAACAGTATCCGCTCAAAACGGCGTGGGCAATTACGATACATAAAAGTCAGGGATTAACTTTCGAAAAGGCCATCGTTGATGCCAATGCTTCTTTTGCGCACGGACAGGTTTATGTAGCACTAAGTCGTTGTAAAACTTTGGATGGCTTAGTGTTAAGTTCTCCTGTTAATGCAAACTCCATAATACGAAACGGAAATATTGATACATTTGTGCGAAACGCAGGAAAAAAGGAACCGGATATGAAGCAGTTTCAAAATCTGCGCAAAGCATATTTTACGAAGTTGGTTTTTGAACAGTTTTCGTTTAATACTATTCTGTCTCGTTTTTACACACTGCGCCGCTTGCTGAATGAACATTTTAAAAGGAGCCATACAGAATTGATTAACCGATACAATGAAGCAGAAAAAACGATTCAAAGCGAAATTCTTAATGTTTCCGAGCAGTTTCAAAAACAGTTATGTGCTCTTATTTCCAAAACAGAAAACCCTGAAGAAGAACAACTTTTGCAAGAGCGCATAAAAAAGGGGGCGGGCTATTTCTTAGAAAAAAACAATCTCATTTTTAAAAAGTTATTTAATCACACGCATATTGAAACGAACAACAAAGAGCTAATAGATAGGCTAAACGATATAATCAATCAGTTGCAAACGGAAATTCGGCAAAAACAAAATACTTTGGAATGTTGTTTGGATGGTTTTTCAGTACCCGATTACCTGAATGCCAAATCAAAAGCAGCCATCGATGAAGAGGCTTCAAAACGAAGAAGGTGTGGTGGGTTAACAGTAAGAAATATGGATATAACATCAAGAAAAAATTCGGACATCACTACAAAGATGCAGTCATATTTACTATTTCAGCAGGGTAATACTATTGAAGATATCGCAAAAAAACGCTCATTGGTAACATCAACAATAGAGGGGCATTTGTTACATTTCGTAAAAGAGGGCAAAATACCGCTCGAACAGTTAGTTACTCCGGAAAAAATAGAGAAAATAGAAAAAGTGCTTTGTGAAATCCCTGAAGCAAGTCTTACTGAATTAAAGGATATTCTTGGAGAAAAATTTTCTTATGGTGAAATTAAGTTTGTGCGGGCAAGGTGCTCAAATTTACTTAGTATGAACACGGATGCGTTTAATAAACACGAAGGCATGAAGGCAAAAAGACACGAAGTTAAAAGGCAATACTAAAGATTAGAATATTATGAAATCAAAAGATGAATATGAGCAATTAGGAAAAGTAATTTTGGATTGTGCTTTTGAAGTACATAAAGAAATAGGACCAGGACATTTTGAATCTGTGTATGAAGAATGTCTTGTTATGGAATTAAGAGCTAGAGGTATTCATGTGGAAAACCAAGTTTTTTTACCAGTTTATTATAAAGGAATTAAATTAGATAAATTCTTTAAAATGGATGTTCTTGTTGAAAATATGATTGCTCTGGAGTTGAAATCTTCAAATGGTCTGTTCCCAATTGATGAATTTCAACTAGTTTCTTATATGAAATTGGCAAACATAAAATTGGGATATCTGATTAATTTCAATGAAATTTTGTTAAAAAATGGATTGAGAAGAAAATACAACAATTATTACTTCCCTGACGAAAACCAGAAAATGAATAAATAATGAAAACTTTGTGCCTTTGTGCCTTTTTGACTTCGTGTCTTCGTGTTAATTATTAAACAATAACTTTTTTCGTTTATTTCTTTATATTTGCGCGCTAAAAAAAAATATCGAAGTTACTAATAATCAAAACATAAAATATGAAAATTGACATTATTTTGGCTGGGGTAGGGGGGCAAGGCATCCTATCTATTGCTTCAATTATTGGCTACGCCGCTGTGAAAAAGGGATTAACACTGAAACAAGCCGAAGTGCACGGAATGAGCCAGCGGGGCGGAGACGTACAATCACACTTTCGCTTGGCTGACCACGAAATTGCCTCCGATTTGATTCCTAAAGGACAAGCCGACCTTATTATTTCGGTTGAGCCGATGGAGGCATTGCGCTATTTGCCTTGGCTTTCCAAGGAAGGATGGCTCATTACCAACGACCAACCCTTTATCAACACCCTCAATTATCCTGAAGTGGAGAAAATTTACGCAGAATTAAACAAACTCCCCAGTAAAGTGGTAATTAACGCTGATAGTATGGCAAAAGAATTAGGCTCTGCCCGTTCAGCCAACATGGTAATTTTGGGTGCCGCCTCTCCACATATTGCTCTTCCTTTTGAAGAAATTGAAAATGCGGTTAGGGAAGTTTTTGAACGTAAAGGCGAAGAGGTAGTAAATGTGAATTTGGCTTGCCTGCGCGCAGGAAGAGAATTCGCACTTAATCAGTAATTTTTTTTTAAATAATAATTAAACTTTATCTAACAAAAAATTATATTTTTACGCGCCTTATTTAATTAACATTAAAAATATTTTGTCATGAAAAAAATTCTATTGTTTTTCTTTGGAATGTTGTTATTAACAACTGTTATAGTGAACGCCCAACAGCGTAAAGTTTTGTTTGAACAATTTACAAGTTCAACCTGTGGTCCTTGCGCTACAATGAACAACTGGTTGACTCCCTTATTGGTCAATAATGCGGAGAAAGTAATTGTAGTTAAATATCAAATGAATTGGCCTGCCCCGGGAGACCCATACTACACAGCAGAAGGTGGCACAAGAAGGTCTTATTACGCTGTAAACTCTGTTCCTTATCCTTTTACTAATGGGGTTTACACAAATACCCAGTCAGCGATTCAAAATGCTATTAACAACGGTTATGCTCAGCCGGCAGAAGCTAATATTACAGGGTATTTTCGGGTTTCAGGTAATATGATTTATCTCAAAACCTCTGTTACCCCTTTAATAACAGGAAGTAATTACGTTGTTCATTGTGTTGTGAATGAAAAATCAACTACAGGAAACAAAATGAATAACGGAGAATCAATTTTTCACCATGTTATGATGAAAATGTTTCCAAATGGTAATGGGACAACGCTATCATTGACAGAGGGAGAAACCATTCATTTTAATTTTTCCCATGATATGTCCACTACTAAAGTCGAAGAAATGTCGGATTTAGAGGTCGCGGTATTTGTACAAAATAAATCAACCAAAGCCGTTCTCAATGCAGAATACCTTACTGAAAGCAGTACATTACCATTGCCTCCCACAAATTTCACTGCCGTTCAACAAGGAGAAAGTTTAAATATCAACTTGTCTTGGGATGTTATTTCGGGTGTGAGCGGCTACAATATATATAGAGATGGCATAAAAGTTAATTCAACTCCCATTACAGGAACTACCTACATTGATGCAGTATCCGAGTATGGTGTAACTTATAAGTATAGTATTCACGCAATATCAGGTGGCGTTGAAGGTTTTGAAGGTAAAACAACATGCCAAACCCAGTTAACACTTCCGCAGCCCATAAATGTAACTGTTAAACAGATTCGCGGAATGAAAATGAATGTTACATGGGAAATGCCTGCAGGGTTTACTCATCCTGTTAAATATAATGTCTACAGAAATAATATTCTTCAAAATTCCGGAAACCCTCTTTCAGTAACTAATTTCGAAAGTATAGGCACCTCTTATACAGAATATTGTTTCGAAATAGCACCCCTACTTAACGAGATTACCGGTGCAAAATCTCCTCAAAGTTGTATTACGCTTGTATATGTTCCCACTCCCGAAAATGTAACAGCCCAACAGGTTGCCCCTACTAAAAAAAGTGTGCGTCTTACTTGGGATCCATCAACAACAAACACTGCAGGTTACAATGTTTACAGAGACAATGTAAAAATTAATACTGAACTTGTAACGGAGCCCAATTATTTAGACCTTGTTTCAGAATTCGATAAAGAATATACTTATCTTGTGTACGGGGTTGCAGAAAATGGCGGGGAAAGCACAAATGCAGGAACTGCAAAGATAACATTAACTACCGAAATGCCAATTCCGAAAAATGTAAAAGCCAACCAACCACATAATAATCAATTGTCTGTTACAGTTTCATGGGATAAAATTCCTATGGAGATTGGGTATAACATCTATAGAAACGAGGCAAAAATTAATAATGATATTGTTACTGAAAACGAGTATGTTGATATCGTTCCGGAAGAAAGTAATTATTGCTATAAAATATCTGTAGCGAGTGATGATGTGGAAAGTGAAAAGTCGGAGTCTGCTTGTGTTGACGTGGTTTTGGGTATCAATGAACCTGCGCAAGATATTTTTACCCTCTATCCCAATCCCGTTTCCGGAAAATTATTTATTAACTCTGATGAAACTATCTTGAATTGCAATGTATATAATCTACAAGGGCAACTCATCTATTCATCAAAGTTGGATATTAGAGAAATTGATACGGATGGTTGGGCGCAGAATGTTTATATTATTCAAATTACAACCCATAAAGGTTTATCCGAAAAACGTTTTGTTAAAAGATAAACGGAGGTAACTGTGTAACGAAAAAGTATTAATTGCTTTTCGTTAAAAAGTGAAATACCTCTTCCATTGACATTTCGTAATCTCGTTTAGATTTCTTAAACGAGGTTACTTTTTCTTTGAGTTCACTCATGGAATTATCCGCCACGATATTACCTTTATTTATGATAATCACTCGGTTGCACATTGCTTCAACTTCCTGCATAATGTGTGTGGAGAGCAAAACGGTTTTCTTTTTTCCGCAATGGCGAATCAGTTCTCTAAATTCAACTAACTGATTAGGGTCTAATCCTGTGGTAGGCTCATCTAATATTAATACTTCCGGGTCGTGAATCAATGCTTGAGCTAACCCCACACGCTGCCGGTATCCGCGGGAAAGCGCACCAATCTTTTTATGTTGCTCTATCTCCAAACGCGTCATTTCAATGACTTCGCCAATGCGTTGTTTAATATTTTTTAAGTGATAAATACCTGCAATGAACTCTAAAAATTCCTTCACATACATGTCATAATATAGAGGATTGCTTTCAGAGAGATACCCAATTCGTTTACGCACTTCAATCGAATCATTCCAAATATCAAAACCACAAACCGAAACATCTCCTTCTGTGGGGGGAATAAAACAGGTAATAATCTTCATCATTGTTGATTTTCCGGCTCCGTTGGGACCCAGAAAACCCACAATTTCTCCTTTTTGAACTTCAAAACTCACATTATTCAGGGCATATTGTGTTCCATAAACTTTTGAAACATTGGAAATTAGAATTGACATAAGCGTTATTTATTAAGTGGTGCAAATAAAGTGGATTTTTTTAATCTGTTAATTTGTTTCCGCCAGAAACCGTTCCGCTTCAATGGCAGCCTTACAACCTGATGCGGCTGCGGTACAAGCCTGACGGTAATAGGGGTCTTGTACATCTCCCGCAGCAAAAACGCCCGGAATATTAGTAAGCGGACGTGCCCCCTCTGTTTTAATATATCCTTGCGCATCTAAATCAATCTGTCCCGCAAACAGTTCGGTAACGGGGGTTACTCCGATAGCCACAAAAATACCGTCCAATTCCAGATGGGTAATCTTTTCCGATATTTTGTTTTGAATCTGCAAACCGGTTAGTTTTCTCATAAAACCTTGTTTCTCGCCCAACACTTCAGTTGGAATTGCATCAAAAATAACTTCAATATTCGGGGTGTTGAAAATTTTATCCTGCATAGCTTTAGATGCCCGAAATTGGTTGCGTCGGTGAATCAGATACACTTTTGTTGCAATTTTAGAGAGATAATGTGCTTCTTCCAACGCCGTATCGCCGCCTCCGATGACGGCAACGGTTTTGTTTTTGAAGAAAGCACCGTCGCAGGTGGCACAGGTAGAAACACCGAATCCGCGGTATTGGGACTCACTTTCCAATCCCAACCATCTCGCTGTGGCGCCGGTAGCAATGATTACGGTTTCGGCAAAAATCTCCTTTTCGTAGTCCACTACCAACCGAAACGGGCGGACAGAGAAATCCGCCTCAGTAATTTCGCCTTGCCGAATTTCAGCCCCCACGCGAACCGCTTGTTGCTTAATATCTTCCACAATTACCGGACCCGATTCTCCGTTGGGATAACCCGGAAAGTTCTCTACTTCGGAGGTTATGGTAAGTTGCCCACCCGGCTGCATACCCTCATAAATAACCGGAAATAAACCCGCTCTTGCCGCGTAGATACCCGCTGTATAACCCGCAGGTCCCCCGCCAATAATCAAACACAATACTTTTTCTGACATAATTATTTTTTTGAATGGCAAAAATAAAATAAAATCAGTGAAAATCTGTTTTAATCTATGTATTTCGACAAGCTCAATAACAAATCTATCTACTAATAAAATAGTAATGCAAAAAAACACCCTTTCTCAACAACAGCAACTCAAACAAACTGCGGCGCAAACCGTGCAGTTGATGCGTTTGCTCGAACTCTCATCCACAAATCTTGAACAGGAAATTCTAAAAGAAGTTGAAGAAAACCCTGCTTTAGAAGTGGACAATGATGTTGAAATTCAGGAGCATGAATATGCTGAACCGGAGTTTGAAAACAGCCTTGACGATATGGATGATTATTATGATAACGATGAATATGACAGTTATGATTGCCGTTTAAGCGAAAATTTTCCATCCAAAGATAGTTCTTACTACACGCCAACTTCATCTTCCGACAGTTCAATGCAAGAATATCTGCTGCAGCAACTGAGTGAATTTGAACTTTCGGAAAGAGATACCCTGATTGCCGGGTATTTGATAGGATGTTTAGATGAAAACGGCTATTTGTCGGTTGATATTCAAAATATTGTGATGGATTTTCTACTTACTTATAATGTGCAGATTACAAACGAAGAAGTGGAAAGTGTGCTAAAAAATGTTATCCAGCAATTTGAACCTGCCGGGCTGGGTGCAAGAAATATTCAGGAATGTTTGTATCTGCAACTCAATTTGAAAGAAGAAACCCCAACAATTGTTTTGGCGAGAAAAATTCTATCTGATTATTTTGAGTTTTTTGCCAAAAAACAGTACGATAAATTGCAACATCAACTTCAAATTGATAATGATTCTTTAAAAAATGCTATCAATGAAATTCTTAAACTCAATCCATACCCCGTTTTTTTATCTTCAAATTTTGAAAACAAACTGAATCAGATTACCCCCGATTTCATTATTTCTATTGAAAATGAAGAACTTGTTTTGAATTTGAATAATTACCTTATTCCAAAACTAAAAGTAAATCAGGAATTTAAAAATCAATTTTCGTTTCATAATCCTAATTTAAGCAAAGAAAAAGTATTGGAAGCCGAGCAGTTTATAAAAGTTCACGTAGCACAGGCTAAAAGTTTTATAGGTATCTTGAATTTAAGAGAGTTGGTACTTTTTAATACGATGTATGCCATAATGGACAAACAACGCGCCTATTTTCTCTCGGGAGATGATAAATACTTGAAACCTATGGTGTTGAAAGATATAGCGGCCCTGTTGAATTTGGATATTTCAACCGTTTCAAGAGTGTCAAACAGCAAATATGTTCAAACGCCATTCGGGACAATTCCGTTAAAACACCTTTTTTCAGAGTCAATTGGCAGTGATGATGTGTCTTCAAAAGAGGTAAAAGCCATCCTTACCGAACTTATTGAAAATGAGGACAAGCGGAAGCCTTTGCCGGATGAGGTTTTGTGTAAGAAACTGAAAGAGAGGGGATACGTTATTGCGCGCCGCACCATTGCCAAATACCGCGAACAGATGAATATTCCGATAGCACGGCTTCGAAAAATAATTTAAAATTCAAAATTTAATATTTAACATTCATTTTTTCAATATTATTCCCAATATTTTTGAATTTTAAATTTTAAATTTTAAATCTCAAATTTAAAACCCTTGCGCTTTCAACTCAAATTGTCTGTTATCGTTGGTAATAATATTTCTGCCGGAAGATTCTGAGGTCATATACCCAATCACGCTAATCTCTTTTAAATCTTTAACTTTCTCGTAATCATCCTGTCTTATTGTAAAGAGTAGCTCATAATCTTCTCCGCCGTTCAGAGCGATGGTTGTGGCTACAATGTTCAACTCTTTCAGTTTGTCGAAGGTAAGAATTTCGATAGGCAGTTTTTCTTCAAAAATAGTGCATCCCAATTTTGATGCATTACAAAGGTGTATTAACCCCGAGGCAAGTCCATTATTTAAGTTGAGCATTGAAGTAGGAAGAATATTATGTTGGAATAATGTGTTCAATATCTCGGCAGGTGGTTCTGGTTTCAGATATCTTTCCAACAAATAATCCACGCCAATAAAATCGGGTTGTTGGGTAGGGTCTGCTTCAAAAACTTTCTTTTCACGTTCCAGCAAGATAAGACCTGCATAGGCGCTGCCCAAATCGCCGGTAACACAAATGAGTTCGTTTTCTTTGGCTCCGTTCCGGCAAACAATGTTATCCTGCGCAACTTCTCCGGTGGTGCTTGTAGCAATAATAAGCCCTGTTGCACTTGACTTAAAATCTAAACCTGTAATCCTAACCTTATATTTTGAACAACAAAACATAATTCCGTTCATCAGTTCATCAATGGCACTTTCCGAGAAACGATTGGATAATGCTATGTCAATTCTAACTGTTTTTGGGGTGCCGTTTACCGCAAAAATATCCATTATTGAGGCCACTATAACCTTATATCCTAAATGTTTTAGAGGGAAGTAGGAAAGATCAAAGTCAATATGTTCCGTGAACAGCGCGGATACAGAAACAGATTTTTGCTTATTCTTTGTTTCATTGATGGCGACATTACTACCTGTAATCTGGTCTGAACCAATTAGTTTACAATATTTTTCAAGTAGCTTATACTTGGCAACCTGTTGTTGTTGCGCATTTTCAGTATTTATCATTCTAATATTGATTATTCAATTTCAATGCAAAAAAACAAAAAAAACCGATTTATTTTCAAAAAAATATACTTTTGTACCTTTAAATATAAATTTGCACGTTTAAATATAAATTTACATCAACAAACATTATTTATTAATTAAAATTTTTTATTATGAAAAAAAATCTAATCAAAACAATTTGCATTACCCTTGTAGCGGTATTATGCGTGGGCAGTTTAAACGCCCAACAAGCAAGAAAGTTGGATCAACCGACTAAACCTGTGTCTCACTTAGAGGATGCCCCAACAGAAGTTACACCAGCTAATAGAGCTGTTGTCTATTCTGAAAACTTTGAAACTACCATCATTGATATTGAAGATGGCGCACTTCCAACAGGTTGGACAAGATCATTCGAAGGACAGTATAATTGGATGGTGGTAAACGACCAGCAAAATTATGGTCCTAATAGTTATAATATCCCGAACGTTATTAACAAGGTGCCGCCTTTTGAAGGATCTAAATTTATGGCACTAAGTTGGATAGACTGCGGATTAAGCAATTGGGCTATCAGTGAGGGTTTTCAATTAACAGCAGGCGAGTCTTATGAAGTATCTTTTCAATTAGTTATGCCAGGATATCCTGATTATGACGAAACCAGCAGCTTTGCATGTCGTATAGGTATGACACCAACAGCCCCGGATATGCTTACTGCGCATCTTCTTTATACCAAGACTGAAAGGATTACAGAGTGGACTTTGGTAACCGCCCTATTTGCACCTCCTGCAACAGGAACTTATTTTCTTTTCTTCCATGATAATACTCCTGAAGTAAATACCGGTTGGGGTATATATCATGGTATTGATGATGTTAAAGTTCTGAAAAGCGAAATCGTGCCGTGCGACCCTATTACTAATCTTAACGTTGCTTACACGGTAGATTGCAAAGCCGAATTAACATGGACTGCCAGCACTAATGCTACTTCATATAAGGTTTTCAGAAATACAGAACCTATAGCTACAGTAACAGAACCATTTTTTACTGACGAAGGTCTTGACACTCTTAAAGGATACACTTGGAAAGTTGTTGCCGTTTGTCCTGATATGGATGCCATCGAAGTTGCCAAAAATTTGCCACCTTGCAAAGAACCACAAGAAAGTGTCAAAGATATTACGAAAAATGCTTTTACCATCCTTCCAAATCCTGCTAAGGACAAAATAGAAATTAAGGCAGAGAATGAATTTAACAAAGTAGAAATTGTAAATTTTCTCGGACAAACCGTACTTTCTCATACTAATGATACAAAAACTACAACAATTGATGTTTCTAACTTAAACTCAGGCGTTTATTTTGTTCGTATTATTTCTAATTTAGGAACAAGCGTTCAAAAATTTGTGAAACAATAGTATTGTAACATAATATTTTGTTGATATGTGTAGAGACGTGGCATGCCGCGTCTCTACTTTTTTTTACAAAATAACTAATGATATAAAAAAAAATATATTTTTGCGCGTTAAATTATGAATTCACATCAACAAACTTTATTTATTAATTAAAATTTATTTATTATGAAAAAAATCTTATTAGTTTTGACACTTGCGCTCCTAATACCATTTTTAGGATTTTCGCAAAAGTATGAGGGCATTCAGTCACTCTACGTTAACACAAATGAAATGCCTGAATTTTCAGGTGATCGCCCCGGCTGGTTTGGTTGGGCAACCAGTTTTAGCGATATGGGTTATGTAATGCACTGGCAAGTTCCTATTCAAGGAATTTTCAGTAGATTTGAACCCGCTGACCTTACATCACGTGTTGGAGAATCCATCACAAGAATTAGGTACTTTTGGCCCGGTAATTATTCCCCGGTACTTTGGGGAAATCCCAGAGCTATAGTTATTACAGGAGGTTCTTTCGTTGGTGACACGTACGAAGGAAATTGGGTAGTTGACTACGAAGCAGCTAAACCTACTCCATCACAAGGTTGGAAAACGATTACATTACCGAATCCTGTATTAATCACAGGAACCGAAGAGGTTGTCTTTGGTGTAATAATGTATTGGGAGGAAAGTCACATCTTTGGCACTATTGACTATGATAATCCGGCACAAACTGCTGTTTATTACCATGCACTTAAGTCAGACCTCGTAATGCTAATTGAGCCGGGCGAAGATGAAGAAATCTTCTCATTGACAGATGCAGGTAAAGAAGGCTACAGCTGGTGGATGGATGCATATTCACAACCGTTTAGTCCATGCGATCCTCCAAAAGATTTGAAAGTTGATTATGATGAAGTTACTTGCTTTGCTACACTTACTTGGACTGCCCCCGCTGACAATCCAAGTGCGAAGTATAATATTTACAGGGATGATGTTAGAATAGAATCAAGTCATACGGGTACAACTTACGTGGACAAACCACTACCAAATCCGGGTGGTTTCAATCCGGCAGAACTTCATAAATGGGGAGTAAAAGCAATTTGTACAGGCGGCAACGAGTCAACCGGCATTTCCGTAGATAAACCATTATGTAAAGAATGCGCCCCAGTATCTAATTTAGATGTTAAATTTATCTCCAATTGTGATATTGCTGAATTGAAATGGGATGCTGCACCGGATGCAAAATCGTATAAGATATTTAAAGACGATGTGCCTGTTGGAACTGTAGCGGCACCAAACACTATTTTTGAACATATAGGAGAATTTAATAAACCCATTACATGGAAAGTTGTTGCAGTATGTGAAGTGGGGGAAGCTACTCCTGTTTCTAAAATATCCCCTGCTTGTCAAGGTATCAATGAAAATAAATTCAATTTCTCAATTCAGCCTAATCCTGCATATGACAAATTTACTATCAACGCTACTGTAGATTTCAATAGTGTTAGTGTGGTTAATTTCTTAGGCCAAACCGTTCTTTCTCAAAATAATGATACTCACACAATCACTTTGGATGTATCAAACTTACCGCAAGGTGTTTATTTTGTTCGCATTGCTTCTAATGAGGGAACAAGTGTTCAAAAGTTTGTGAAGAAATAAATTGATTACGCGTTACACGTTACAAAAAAGGCTCTCAAACGGGAGCCTTTTTTTATTTCATCGTGCTACTAAGGGTGCCTATAGAAAATAAGGGTTTAATGTATTAAATTTTAAATCTTAAATCTTTAAATCTTCAAATACTCCCAAGTAAACCCTCTCTTTCCAGCAACAATTTCTTCGGGCGTTCCTGTGGCTACGATTTCGCCGCCGTAACGTCCGCCTTCTGGACCCAAATCTATTATGTGATCAGCCATTTTTATTACATCCATATTGTGTTCAATAACTACTACGGTATTTCCTTTATCCACAAAGCGATTGAGCAAGTTTAACAGGATGGCAATATCGTGAAAATGCAAACCGGTGGTAGGCTCATCTAAAATGTAGAAAGTGTTTCCGGTATCTTTTTTTGAGAGTTCTGCGGCTAATTTAATGCGTTGTGCTTCTCCACCCGATAGGGTGGTAGAGGGTTGCCCCAAACGAATATATCCCAGCCCTACCTCCGCAAGTGTTTTTAATTTTTGTACAATAAAGGGAATCCCCTCAAAAAATGGGAGTGCTGTGTCAATATCCATTTCCAGCACATCATTAATAGATTTTCCTTTATATCTTATTTCCAGCGTTTCGGGGTTGTATCTTTTGCCGTTACATTTGTCGCAGGTTACGTAAACATCGGGCAGAAAGTTCATCTCAATGGCTTTCACACCTGCACCGCCACACTCTTCACAACGCCCGCCGGTTACGTTAAACGAAAAACGCCCGGGCTTGTACCCGCGAATTTTAGATTCCGGAAGTTGTGCAAAAAGTTGTCGAATATCATCAAAAACCCCAATGTATGTGGCAGGATTGCTGCGCGGTGTTTTCCCAATAGGCTGCTGGTTAATCTCTATCACTTTATCAATATGTTCCAAACCGGCTATCTCTCCGTAGGGCAACGGCTTCTTTTCACTCCTGTAAATATGTTTGTTTAAAATAGGATAGAGGGTTTCGTTGATTAGAGTTGACTTTCCGCTTCCGGACACACCGGTTACACAAATGAGTTTCCCTAATGGAAATTCTACCGTTATGTTTTTAAGATTGTTGCCCGTACAATTGAATAAAGTGATATATTTTCCGGTTCCTTCACGGCGTGTTTTGGGTACTACAATCTGTTTTTTACCGGTTAAATATGCTGCAGTTAAGGAGTTGGATTTTAAAATATCGTTGAAAGTTCCCTGCGCCACAATCTCCCCGCCTTTTTCGCCGGCAAAGGGTCCCACATCTACAATATAATCGGCTGCCAGCATCATCCCCTCGTCGTGCTCCACTACAATAATGGAATTTTCGGTATCACGAAGATGTTGTAACGATTCAATTAATCGGTGGTTGTCGCGCTGATGTAGTCCAATGCTGGGTTCATCTAATATGTATAGTACATTCACTAACTGCGAACTAATTTGGGTGGCAAGCCGAATGCGTTGCGCTTCGCCGCCTGCCAGCGACTTCGCCGAACGATTTAACGACAGGTAGGAAATTCCCACATCGGTCATAAATTGAATACGCATAGCAATTTCGCGAACAATTTCGTGGGCAATCGTCTGTTGTTTTTCATCAAAATACTGATTGCAATTGGCTATCCACGCGGCAAGTTCCGAAATATCCATCTTCGCTAAATCAGCGATGCTTTTATCGCCAATTTTAAAACACAACGACTCTTTTTTCAACCGAGAGCCCTTGCAAACCGGACATTCTATTTCATTCACAAACTGATTCATCCACTTTTTTAGTGATGCCGGCGCAGCGTCAAAGTCAAAATGATTCATAAAATTGACAATTCCCTCAAAATTAACTTTTTGCGGCGAAAGTCCGGTAAATTCCGATTTGATATAGATGGGTTCGTTTGTACCATATAATATTATGTCCAGAATATCATCGCCCAAATCTGCAATCGGTTCGTTTAGTGAGAAGTTGAATTTTTCGGCTAATGCATTCAACTGTTTGAACATAGATGTACTTTTTGCGGCTCCCAACAAGGCAATTCCCCCGGCATTAATGCTGAGTTTTTTATCAGGAATTATCTTATCTAAATCTATTTCAGAGATATAACCCAAACCACTACATTTTGGGCAGGCGCCATAAGGCGAGTTGAAAGAAAAAGTGTTGGGCTCCGGCTCCTGATACGAAATGCCCGAAGTGGGACAAATCAAATGCCGGCTCAGATTTTTGCTTTCGCCGGTAGCAGTATCTAACACCACCACAGTTCCTTTGCCGTGTTGCAATCCCAATCGTAAACTGTTTACCAAACGTTGCGAAACAGAATCCTTTACTTCAAACTGGTCAATAACAATGTCAATATCGTGAATTTTATATCTATCTAACTGAAGATTAAACGATAGCGGAATGATTTCGCCATCTACGCGTGCTTTGGTAAAACCTTTTTTACGAATATTTTCAAACCACTCCTTATAATGTCCTTTTCTTCCGCGAATTACCGGAGCCAGCAACGCAATACTTTTTCCTTTATAATTTGTTGAGATAATTTCCAACAGTTCGCGCTCGTGGTAACTTACCATTTTCTCGCCGGTTACATAAGAATACGCCGTAGCACAACGAGCGTATAACAATCTCAGAAAGTCGTAAATCTCTGTAATTGTCCCCACTGTAGAGCGCGGATTCTTGTTTACCGTTTTCTGTTCAATGGCTATTACAGGATTTAGCCCCGTAATTTTATCCACGTCGGGGTGTTCCAAATTTCCGATGAACTGCCGTGCATACGCCGAAAAAGTTTCCATATAGCGCCGTTGCCCCTCAGCATAAATGGTATCAAACGCCAGCGAAGATTTTCCGCTGCCACTCAGTCCGGTAATCACAATAAGTTTGTGCTGCGGCAGCGACAGGGAAACGTTTTTCAGGTTGTTTTCCCGTGCGCCGGTGATGCAGAGGTGGGATTCGGAAAAGGGGGAGGGGGGATTCAAGTTTAAGGTTTAAAGATTTAAAAATTCAAAGATTCAATAGCTCAACAGTTAGGTTGTTTGTTAATAATTTCTTCTATCATCTATTAAATTTTGCAAAATAACTGTCAATTTCAGGTCTTAGTTCGATGCCGGCTTTTTTCTCCCAGAATTAAACTCTAATAATTTCTGCCAATTAATAACACCTTGAGTGCAAAATTTTTTAGAAAACTCAACAGTGAATTTATTAATTAAAGCAGCATAAGCTATATCAAATTCTTCGTTTCTTTGTTTCGCTTTATGGCCAACAGGTTCAATTATTTTAATATACAACTCATCATCATTAGATATTAAATGCCAAAATTCTTGACCACACATTTTAAAATAACCATCTTTTTCCGGATATAAGTTTTTCTTTTTTCCAAAACAACATCCATTTACAACAATTACTTTTTTCCTTGTCTCTTTTTCCAATTTACTTTTGATATTTATTGCATTTACTTTAAGTTGTTTTATTTGACTTGAATTGCCCCAATTCCAACCTGCTTTACATTCAACAACATAAATAGTATTGTTTTTTTCAAACATAAAATCCATTCCTACTCCTTTTTCAAATTTTTCTGCCCCATAAACCATATCGCATACAAAAATTGCAAGTCCTTCTAAAAAATTTCCAAACAATGTTTCCTCTTGTGATTGCAGAAAGGCATCTACAAAACCTTTTACCAAATCGTGAGCTGTTAAGATATTTTTTGCTTTAAACAAATATGGATTTTTTTGTTCCAACAACTTGTTAAAGTCAATTTTTTGAGAAACATATTCTAATCTTTGCTTATGAAATTCGGCAATTTGCTTTTCCGCATATTCTTGAATCTGTATTAAGTTTAATTTGTTCATATTAAAATAATTGCATTTCGTTTTCTTTAATATTTTCTTTTATCAGTTCTATATATTCGGGTAATATTTCAATACCTATTGAATTTCTAAACATTCTCTGGGCTACTCTTAAAGTTGTTCCGGAACCTGCAAAAGGGTCTAAAACAACATCATTTTCTTGTGTAAAAAGTTTGATAAACCATTCAGGTAAAGAATCTGGAAATGCAGCACTATGTTTTTTATTGTTACACTCTGTTGATAAATGAACTACATTGGTAGGATAAACTGTATCTTTACCAACCCAGTTTGAAATGTTTTTTCCAAAACCACTACCATTTTTTGCGTTATCTCTTTTTTTATCCGTTTCACTTAAATTTTTCAATCGATCATTTGCCCATTCTCCAATCGGAATTTTTACAGCATCTTGATACATTTTGAATTGTTTGTTTTTATTAAACTGTAAAAGCCTTTCCCACGCATCTCTAAAACGATTAGACCATTTGCCCGGATAACAATTTTTTTTATGCCAAATAAATTCTTCAGTCCATAACCAACCTTGTTTTCGCATTTTTAGAATCAATTCCATCACATAAGTTGAACGTTCTCCCTCAACAACTTTTTCTTTAATATTTAATATAAATGTACCGGTTGGTTTTAAAACTCTTAATAATTCCTGTGAAATGGGTAAAAACCAATTTACATATTTATCAGGCGTTATTCCTCCATAACTGTTTTTTCTTTGGTCGGCATAAGGTGGGGATGTTACAATTAAGTCAACAGAATTGCTTTCTATTGTTTTTAAGATCTCCTTACAATCTCCAAGTAATATGTTAGTTTCTATTTTCATTTATCATTTC
>Ga0209737_10000306_pt1 | contig 42904 bp, 30 predicted proteins | sample TergutCu122P3_FD_187284 | JGI IMG/M metagenome (GOLD analysis project Ga0209737, IMG submission 187284) | Cubitermes ugandensis P3 segment gut microbial communities from Kakamega Forest, Kenya - Cu122 P3 (SPAdes) (version 2) | ecosystem: Host-associated > Arthropoda: Insects > Digestive system...
CGCACAGCGCAAGCAGGCTGTCCTCCAGCCCCAAAGCAAACACAGAGGGGCCAAACACGCGCTTGGGCGCAGCCTGCCCCAACAACGCCGGGGGCATACGCGGCACCCCCGGCAGGCGGTTGAAGAGGCCCACGGTGGCAAGGCCGTCCGAGAGGGCACACACCGCATGGGGGAAGGACACCTCTTCCGTGTAGCCGCAGGCACGCATATAGCTGGCAAAACCCGCCGTGTCTTCCTGCGCAACCAGCACCGAGGCTTCCTGGAGAGGCCGAAAGCCCACATGGAAACCGAGGGCATCCACCAAACTCCAGGCGCCAAACAGCACCACCCTGCGGCCTTCCAGGGGGCCAAGCGCCTTTTTAAAGCTGCCAAGGCTTGAGGTGTTGCTGCCCACCGCCGCCCAGAAAGCCAGCAGCAGCTGCTCTTTCACCGCGCGCGGGGCGGGAAGCTGAGGCAAAGCGTACTCCAGGTTATAGCCTGCCAAAGGGCCCAGGCCCTGGCCCAGGCACCACTGGGCAAACAAGGGGCAAGGGGCCTTGGGCAGAGGGCGAAAGCGAGGGCGAAGCTGGGTAAGCAGGCGCAAAAGCTCAAGCATGGAGTGGGTATCCCCTTGTTGGCCCTTTTCGACAAGGAATTAGTGGGGGGGCCTTCGAAAGCCAAGCTTTGACATGCGAAATACCAAAGTCCTGCGGGGAAGGCCCAGGCGCTTGGCGGCGGCGGAGACATTCCAGCGCTCGCGTACCAGGCTTTCTAGCAGCACCCTGTGTTCCGCCGCCGCCATCTGCTCCTCGTATGTCCCGGGGGCCTCCTCCAAACTCAGCCCTGCGGGCAAAGCCTCCTTGCCAACCTCGTCGCGCAAGGAGGAAACCGCCGCCTGTACCACCAGGTTTTTGAGTTCCCTCACCCCCTGGGGGAAGGTGTAGCGTAGAAGGCGCTCCCGGGCGGCCTCCCCCAAAAAAAGCCGGGGGCGGTTTGTCTTTTGCTTCACCGAGGCCACCACCGCCTGCGCCAGGGGCCAAATGTCCTCCGGGCGCTGCGCCAGGGGCGGCACCCGAAACCTCCAGGGGAAATGCTTCGCCTCCTCAAAATGCGCTCCGGCTGTCGCCGCCATGCGGAATTTCCCCGCCCTCGCCTTGCCCAGCAAAGCCTGGCGGCGCTGGGCCGGCAGCTTCTCAAAGGAGCGCACTACAAAGGCCGCCGCTGTCGGCTCCTTCTCCCAAAGCTCCACGGCCTGGTATTCCACATAGGGCATGCCCTCAAACCAGCCGGACAAAAGCCAGGCGCGCCCCTGGCCCTCGCCTCCTTGGGCCAACAGGGGCCCTGGGGCTTTTTTCAACTCCTGCACCATTTGCCAAAGGCGCAGCATGCCGGCGTTTTCCAGGACGGGCTCCACCTTCGCTTCCACCTTGCCAAGCTTTGTCCAGGCCGCCTCCAGCAAGGCCTGTGCGCACAGGCCGTCCTCCGGAAAGCATGCCCAGGCCACTCGCTCGGGCTTTCCTACAACCTCCAAAAGGCTTTGCCTCCACGCTTTGCAATGTTCCGCCGGCGCTGCAGGCAATACGCAGGCCAACAACTCCCAGGCCAGGGTGGACCAAAAAGCCGAAAGCTTCCACGAGGAAACTGCACGCACAAGCCGCTTTTGGAAAGCCAGGCGCGCAGGCCTGTTCAGCGGGGGGACTGCAACAAAAAAAAGCACAGGAAGCTTGCCTGCGCCAGGGGCCAACAGGGCCTCCTCAAGGCGCTCTTCGAGCTCTACCAGCTGAATCATCCGCGGGCTGGGCTGGGGGCCTTCGGCTTCTCCTTGCAACAAAAGACGCGTTGCGCCCAGGCGTACCTCATCTCCAGGCCTCACCCACGTGCCATGCTTCATCTGCACATCATTCAAAAAGAAACGCTTCGTCGGGGAAATGGGCTCTACCCATACCCCTGCCTCCCGGGCCACCCACAAAAGCTGTGCCAAGGAAGCCTTCCGGCGAAACGCCACATGCAAAGGACGCTGCTCGCTCCATGCCAAAGCCTTCCCCGTCTGCAAAGGCACAAAGCCCGCTTCTTCTTTGGAAACAATTTGCAGAAAATAACGCTGCCTCACAGCCGTCTTTTCCACAGTCTCCTCAGGGTGAAGGCGCTTTGGCCCGGGGGGTTCTCACTCTCAACACCTCTTCTTTGTCAGGCTCTATGGTGACGCGGTAGGTTTTGGAAATCCCCAAGGCCTTGTTTCTCACATGGAGTTCTGCCTGGCCTACGGGCAATGCCACCGCTTTCATGGGCGTCTTCCCCAGGCGCTTGCCTTGGTAGCTAACCAGGGTATTGGGCGCCGCCCTTATGCGCAAAAACCCCACCGCCTCCTTAGCTGTAGGTGGCATTGCCGGTGGCACTGCAGGCAGCATTGCCGGCTCTTCCTCTGGTGCAATGCTTTCTGGAAGAGGCAGGCGGTGGAGCGCAGAAAACCCCATCTCCAAGGAGGGAAGTGGCCCCACCTCCCCGGGGGGCGGCAAGGCCTGTGCAACAGGCGCCTGAGGGTTTTGGGAGGGCGAGGAAATAACCACCCAATAGAGAAAGCAAATGGCCACAAAACAGGCGGCCAGTGCCAAACCCCGCATGAGGTTTTGCTGTGGCGTGTGTTTGGCGCGAACGGACTGCAAAACCAGGGCTTGTTCGGCAACCTTTTCGGGCTTTTCCAAAACATCCGTGCGTACAATGGCACCGCTGGCACCGCTTTCGGACGGCAAGGAGGGGACTTCAGGGGACAACTCCGAGTCAAAGGAGGCCGTCTCGTCCGGCCCTAAGTCCCAGAAGTCTCTCATCCATACGCTGACGGTGGAGGCATGGACGCTTTGCTTTTTGGCAACAAGGCTCTGAATGAGTGCCCCTGCCATTTCTGCAGCAGAGCCCCAGCGCTCCGCAGGGTTGGGGTTTAAGGCCCTAAAGAGAATGTCGTTGAGCTCCTTGGAAAGGTTTTCTTGGGGCTGAAAAAGGGCTCTGGGCTCGCAAGCGCTTTTGCGATCTCTGGGTACGCAGTTGGGCAATTCCAAAGTCAACAACTCGTGCAGGCTGACGCCCATGGAATAAATGTCGGACACCTCCAGGGCTTTGCCACCGTTGAGGCATTCAGGCGCCATATAAGAGACTTTGCCCTTGGGGCCACCTGTCGGCAAATCCGCATTTTGAAAGGTGGCCTTGGAAATGCCAAAGTCCACCAGCTTGACGGCGCCATCCCAGCTGAGCAGCAAATTGTCCGGAGAAACGTCGCGGTGCAAAATGCCCAAAGGACGCCCCTGGCCATCCGCAAGCTTGTGCGTAAAATGCAAACCCTGCAAGGCTTCCGCAATCAACCACACCGCAATGGCTTCCGGAATGCGCCGACCATTCTTCTTCGCCTGCCGAATGCATGCCTTCAGGGAGCGCCCGCGTACATGCTCCATGACGATAAACCAGCTGTCCTGTGCCCGGTTGAGCTCCAGGGTTTGCACAATGTTGGGGTGCTGAAGCAAAACCGCCAGCTTGGCTTCATTCACAAACAAATCCACGTAGCCCTGGTCCCCTGCCAGGTGCTCGTGCATACACTTTATCACCACCTCTTTGAAAAAACCCTCGGGGCCCTCCCGGCAGGCCAGGTAGACTTCTCCCATTCCCCCCTGCCCCAGCAGTTGGACCAAGCGATAGTTTCCTAGTGTGCCCAACGAGGAAAAAGACATGGCGCACCATGTAAGCTTTGAGGCAAAACCGGCTCTCAGCATACAGTGTCTAGCCTGAGAGCCTGTCTTATGGAAGTACCTCTTTAAATCAGCTGCTTTTTTAATGGACTTGGGGCTCTCCATGCTGCCTTGACCGTTTTTCGCAAACGGGGGTGCATTTGCATGGTGGGCACCTGCTTTGGGCGCTAGCCATAGACTAAGACTATGAAGCTCTCCTGCCCTTCTTGCTTCGCCAACCTCAGCGTGGACTTAACTCAAATCCCTCTCCAGGGTGCCAATGTCCTTTGTCCTCGCTGCAACCATGTCTTTTTTAATCCTCCACAAAAAACAACAGCATTGGAAATGGCTGACAACCTGCCCCATGCCTTCTTAGGTTCGCAAACACTGCCTCTGGAAAAACAAGCTGAACAAACCAACTTTGTGGCTCATTCTGAGACTTTTTCACAGTCAAGCCTACAAGAGGCGCTTTCTCAGCCCGAGTCGGAGGCGGAGCTAAGGCCTGAGTCTGAGGACCCTTTTGAGGAATACAGGGCGCCAGAGCGCCCCTTGGCTTTGCCTCAAGAGGAGCGCTCTTTTTCAAAGTCTTTCTTTTTTGACTTAGAGCCTGTGTCTTCAGAGTCTGCGTCTTCGGAGTCTGCCTCTTTAGAGCCTTTGCCGGAGGATACGCCGGCTTTTCAAACTTCTTCCACGGAATTGCTGTCTGTCTTTGAGCTGGTTCCTCCCTCGCCTACGCTTCCTTTGGCGCTTCCTTTGGCTCAACCGCCTTCTTCTCTTTCTTCTTCGCCTACGGAGCTGATTTGGGCGCCTTCGGCTGCCTCTCCCCCTGCGGAGCTTCCACAACCCGCTTGGGGGGAAACGCCTTCTCCTTTGGCTCAAACAGCTACGCAACCCAAACCCAAAAGAGCGCGCCTTCCGTCCCTGGGCCTCCTCCTGGGGGTGTGTCTGCTCGCCTCCAGCGCCGCTCTTTATTTCTTCCGCCCCAGTTTTTTCTTTTATTCGCCCTCTAAGCCCCCTCCGGCTCAGGGTTTGGCTCCGCTTCCAAGCCTAAGCGACATGCAGGCCAAACTTCAGGACGGCAGTCGGCAGGCGCTTGGAGAAATTGCCGCTCTTCCGGAAGTGCCAAGCCGCGGAAACCTGGAGCAAACTTTGCTGTGGTGCCGAAGTCTCTTTGGCCTTTCCCTGCTTGGAGACAAACCGGCCAAACTCCAGGAGGCTTTGGAGCTCATGGCCACATTGCCCAAGGAGGCTCAAAACGCCACAGAGCTTTTGAAAACCAAAGCCGCTTATGCTTTGTTGGCCAAGGAGCCAGCCAACGCCATAGAAATGTTGGAAAAGTTGCCTGAAAACGACGGTGAAAGCCGATGGCTTTGGGCGCAGGCCTATCTCCAGCAAGAGAACATTCCCAAAGCGAAGGAGGTGCTGGAGCAAGCCTCAGAAACAGTGGGGCCCAGAAACCAGAAAACCCTGGGGGACATTGCTTTTTCCCAAGGAGACTATGCGGGGGCCCTTGAAGCGTATGCGAAGGCCTCTGCCCACCCTCCCCTGCGCGCTGAAATGGACTTGGCCATCGCCAAGGCATGGATGAAGGCCCACAGGCCCGAAAAAGCCCTGGAGCAACTGAGCGCCTGGGAAAACAACCCTCTGGAGGAGGCTATGGCCCCCAACGCCTGGGTGCTCATTGCCAACGCTCAGCTGGAGCTGGAATTGTACCCGGAAGCCGCTTTGACACTTGAAAAACTCAAAACCCACAGCAGCCTCTTTGTACAGCCCATGGCCAGACTCTTCGTCGCCACACAAAACCCTAGGAAGGCCGCCGCCCTCTTGGCAGAAGAAGTCCCCAAGAGGCCCGAAGACTTTGACTTGGCCAAACAATATGCCCAGGCGCTCCTCCTGGACAGTCAACAGGCGGAAGCTGAAAACTTTGTCAGGCAGCTTTTGCAAAGAAGCCCGGAAAATGTCCACGCGTGGCTTTTGGGCGCAGCTGTTTTTCAGCAGCTGGGGCAGTTGGATTTAGCATTGGCGATGATGGAGAAAGCCCTCTTGCTGGAGCCTCAAAACGTGGAGGCAAAGTTGCAATGGGCTGCCATCCAACAAAAGCGAGGGCAATTCCCGGCGACACAAAGCTTCCTTGAAAAAGCAACCCAGGAATTCCCGGACACAGCAGCGCTTTGGGTTGCCCTGGGCGCTTTGTTTCAGGAAACCAACCAGCTTGCCAAAGCGAAGGCTGCCTATGCGCAGGCGCTTCTCAAACAACCCAACACGCTTGCAGCGTTGATAGGCTTAGGCCGCATTGCGCTCAGAGAAAAAAACACGGCGGAGCTTCGAAAGAATGTTGAGAAAATTGAGGACTTAAACCCACGCAGCCCTGAAGGTGCATGGCTTGGCGCCGAGCTTTTGTGGGGCGAAGGAAAAAAAGAAGAAGCCACCCAAAAACTGGAGTGGGCATTGAAAAGAGAGGGGCGCCATGTGGAATTTTGGCTCAGCAAAGCCCAGATGGCCATGGAGGACAGGCACTTTAGCCGCGCGGATGAAGCCTTGGCGCGCGCGCGCTTGCTCAACCCTTCTTTGGCCACCGTCAACCATTGGAGTGGGCTTTTGTATGAAAGGCAAGAGGACTTCAAAAAAGCCCAAAGCTACTTCCAGAAAGCCGCGGAAGCGGACATACACAACCCCCTCTATCTTCTGGCGCAAAGCCGGGCGCTGATGTCCCTCCACCGCCCCCGGGAAGCTGTTGCACTTCTCCACCGCGTTATGGAGCAACACCCCAGGAATGTGGACGCGCCTTTGTTGCTTGGCCGCTATTACCAACAGCGCTACCGCTTCAAAACCGCGCTGCCTTTGTTTGAAAAATCCCTGGCCATAGAGCCTGACAACCTGGAAGCGCTGCGTGGAGCGGCCGATTGTCTGCTCGAATTAACACAGTGGACGCAAGCCACGGCCATGCTCCAGCGCCTGTGGCGACAAATGCCTGAAGACGCGGGGGTGGCGCAGAGGCTGGGCCGCGCATCCTTTGAGGCGGGCCATTATGCCCAGGCGGTCCGGTGGTACCAAAAGTCCCTGGAGAAGGAGCCGGACAACCCACCTGTTTTGTTAAACCTCGGGTGGGCTTTCAAAGAGTTGGGGCGAAAGCAGGAGGCCCTGGAGGCTTTTAGCAGCTATCTTCAGCTGCAGCCTCTGGCGCCCAACCGAAGAATGCTGGAAGACGAAATCCGCTTTTTGCGTCAGCGCTACTAGACCGCTTCCACTTTGACATGATCTCTTCGTTGGGCTCCGGTTCCGCTCAGGTCACGCACTCAAGTGCGCTCCCATCGCGGAATCCTCGCCCGCCTCGATCTCATGTCAAATTGGAACCGGTCTGCAAAATCGAATCACTTTAAAGTTAAACCGGTCTAATAACTTCGGCAGCGGCTTTCGCCCAGAGCAACAAAACGCCTGGTTTATTTTCAAAGGCTGACCCAAAGGATGTTTTGTGCTATCTGCGCTGTTGTAAGAAAAAATTCTAATAATACATTCGAAGACAGCGTACCTTGACTCACCGGAGGCGGATAAATGCAACTAGAGTCACTGAAAATGTTTTGTGACGTGGTGGAAACGGGCTCCTTCTCACGGGCCGCGCAGCTGAACCATGTCACTCAGTCTGCCGTAAGCCAGCAAATTCGCGCTTTGGAGACGCGGTATGATCAGCGTCTTTTGTCGCGAAGCGCACGGCAAGTCACACCAACGCCCGCAGGCGAGCGCCTGTTTCGCGGCTGCAAAGAGATTCTGATTCGCTTCAACGAGGTGGAGCAGGAGATTCAAGAGCAAGCCTCGGAGGCTTCGGGGACAACCATCATCTCCTCCATCTATTCGGTGGGCTTGCATGAGCTTCAAAACATTCAGCGCCACCTTTTGAAAACGCACCCCAAAGTCAACATGCGCCTCAATTATCAGCGCAACGATCAAGTCTATGACGACATTCTCCTGGGGGCAGCTGACCTGGGCCTTGTCGCCTATCCCCAGGCGCGCGCGGGCATTGATGTGGTGGAATTCAGGCGGGACAAGCTGGTGCTCATTTGCTCGCCCGAGCACCCTTTGGCCTCTTTGCCTCAAGTCAGTTTCTCGCAACTGGCCAACCTGCCCTTTTTGGCTTTTGAGCGGGAGACGCCCACGCGCAAAGGCATTGACAAAATTCTGAGAGACCACAACATAACGCTGATGCCGTCCATGGAGATGGACCATATAGAAACCATTAAACGCGGCGTGGAGTTGGGACTTGGCGTCTCCATTGTGCCTGCGGCCTCTGTACACTACGAGTTGAAAATGAGCACCCTGGTAACCAAACACTTCGTGGACGGTGACTTCACGCGGCCCATCGGAATTTTGCTGCGCAAAGGCAAGTTTTTGGCGCGTGCCACACAAGCGGTGTTGGATACTTTTCAGGCGGTTGCGGCGCAGGAAAACAGCTTTCTTAACAGCTCCCCCCAAACAGAATAGGGGGTATCCCTAAATGAGGATTTTTGGCCTCAGGTGGACGAAGGGCGCAGGGGGAGCGATGGGAGTGCACTTGAGTGCATGACCTGAGCGCCTCCTGTGCACTTCGTTCAGCTGAGGACAAAAAGACCATTTAGGGACACCCCCTCCTGGGTTGGGGGTTAAAGGCCCCCCAGCTCCTGAATTCCTGTCTGCGTATCGCAAACATTCTTCTCCCCCTGGCTGGGTTTGCTGCCCTCTGCGGGCTTTGCCTGGCTTCCTTCTCTCTTGGGGCCGCCCTCTGCGGGCTCTTTTCCCTGGGCCTTAAAGCCCCCTAACGACATAGCCAATGTCAGGGCTATACAGAGACTGCTGATGCGCATGGCTTTTCTCCTTCAGGAAATGGCTGCCAAATTATAGGGCGTCTCCTGGTAGACATAATAGTTCAGCCAGTTGGAAAACAAGAGGTAGGCGTGGCTGCGCCAGCGCATAAGAGGGGGGTTTTGGGGGTCATCCCCTTCATAATAGTTCGCGGGCGGCTTTGGATTTAGGCCCCTGTCTTTGTCGCGGCGGAACTCAGCATCCAGCGTCATTTTGTCATATTCCGAATGCCCCGTCACAAACACCTGGCGACGGTCCGCGCTCGCGGCAATGTAAAGGCCCGCCTCCTCGGAGTTGGACAAAATTTCCAGGCCCGCCGCTACCAAGTCCTCCTCCCGGTTTCCTGTGTAGCGCGAATGCGGGGCCCAAAAGGGATCATCAAACCCGCGCATGAGGCGGCTGGAGGGGACCTGTACCCGGTGCGGGTATACGCCGCTGAGTTTCTCTCCAAGCTCATACTTGTCGATGCCGTGGTGATAGAAGAGCCCCGCCTGCGCCCCCCAGCAAATGTGCAGGGTGTTGTAAACGTGCGTCTTGGACCACTCCATCACCGCACACAGCTCATTCCAGTAGTCCACCTCCTCAAAGGGCAAATGCTCCACCGGCGCGCCGGTAATAATGAGGCCGTCAAAACGCCGGGTTTGAATGTCCTCGAAGGTTTTATAAAACGCGTCCAAATGCTCCTTGGAGGTGTTTCGGGAGACATGGCCGCCCATCTGCAGCAGGGTAACTTCAATTTGCAAAGGGGAATTGGAAAGCAGGCGCAAAAGCTGTGTCTCCGTCGCAATTTTCGTCGGCATCAAATTCACAATGCCAATTTCCAAGGGGCGGATGTCCTGGGTGCAGGCCCTCTTTTCCGTCATGACGAAAATGTTTTCCGCCTTGAAGGTTTCCACAGCGGGCAAATTGTTCGGAAGGTTGACGGGCATCGTTTGTGCTCTTGGCGTTACAGTTTAGCGCGACAGGCTTGCCCGGTGACGGTTCTCGTCCTCCAGGTTTAAAAACAACTGTACCACCGCCTTGCTGCGAAGTACCAGCTCCCCTTTCTGGTTCTCTACCCAGCCAGCCACCTCCACCAGGTGGGTGCCCCCCTCCGTCGTCTTCTGTACAACGCGGCCCCTGGCCAAAAGCTGATCCATCGGCCAATAGAGTTTCACAAATTTGGCAGACAGGCTTTTAATGCGACAGCCTCTGGCCCACTCCATCAGCAGTTGCCCAAACAAACCCAGGGCCAAACTGTTGGGCGCCATCACCGAAACCAAACCCTGCTGACGCGCATAGGGCTCATCAAAATAGAGGGGATTGAAGTCACCCACCCCTACGGCATAACGCGCCAGCTGAGTGCGCTCAAGCACAAGACGCGTCGATGAAGTCAGCTCATCCCCAACGCTGACTTGCTCAAAATAAAGTTTACGCTGCACTTCGCCTCCCTGGTTTCAGGCCTCGGACGATATAGGTGTTCCGCATGCAATAGACGCGTTTGCCGTCTTCGCCCTTGCCTTCGTCTTCTATGACGACGAGAAAAAATTTGCCTGTGGGGCCGCGCTTCTCTGAAAACTCCACCAGGGCCGAGGTGACCCACAGCTTGTCTCCAGCAAAAATGGGACGCTCATATTCCAGGTGCGTCTCCGCGTGCAGAAGACTTTGCACAGGCACATTCAAACGCTCGCGCAAATCCGCCCCCAGCTGAAACGTAAACGGAAACGTCGGCGGCGCAACAATGCCGCGCAGGCCCACGCTTTGAGCGTATTTCTCGTCATAATAAATGGGGTTATAGTCGCCCAAGCTTTCTGCAAAACGACGAATGGCCCCTTTTTCCACTTCGTTCAAAACCGCTGGTGTGTTTTTTCCCAATTCACTTTTGTCGTACATGCCATGCACCCAACAAGCCTTAAGTCAAAATTGTTCGCTTTCTTCAAGTCTTAAAGCTCCGTTGGCCTCCCTTGTGGCCAATAAACTTTCTCAGGCATACTAGGGAATATATTTGGAGATGAAAATAGATTTTGACCAGAAGTAGCATTCTGGGAACAATGCTTCCTTAATGCGTTGCCCAGACTGTGGGGCCCAAGCAGCTGACAATGCTGCCTTTTGCCCAAAATGCGATCATATTTTCATGCCCTCTCTTTTTTTGGATGGGCTGCCACCGGAGGAGCCTGCGGCGGAGGATACCAACCCGGGCCTCCGCCTGGAACAGACGGTCCCGCCTCCTTCTTCGCGGCAGGCTTGTGCGCCTTCTGGACCTCAACCCTCCAGGCCTGGACCTAAACCCTCCAGGCTACGGCCGGCCCGCGCCTCTTCCAAGGCTTCTGCTCCAAAACCTTCCGACGAACGCTTGGACGAAGCCCCCTTAGAGCAGGAAGACATGGCGCCCCCATGGCCTTCGGAAAAAGCCCAAAAAGGCGAATTCAATGAAGCCGACATGTTGCTAAACTCTCTGAAGACAGACTTTTTGGCCCTCCCTGGCTCGGACAAGTTGATGATTGTGGGCGCGCTCGGCATGGTGCTTTCATGTTTTTTTCCATGGAAAACCCTGGAGTACAGCGGAGAGGTGCTGGGCTTTCTCTCTTGGGGGGTGCTGATTGTCCCCATGGCCATCGGAAGTGTTGTGGGAATGCTTTGGCGAAACCGCTCTTATGAAGCCTTCCCGCTGTTGCCATGGCTTCTTCAGGGACTTTCCGGGCTGATGGCCGTTGTCTTCTGCCTGGTGCTGGCCAAAATGTTTTGGGTCAGCAAACCGGCCTCAGCGCTTCCGGAGGCCCTTATCGAAAGCTCCACCCCCTCGCTGGGGTTGGTTTTGGGGCTGATTTTTGCCGTCATCAACCTCACGGGTACAGGCTTTGGCTTTAAGACGACGGATGGCAAAAAAACCCCTGGGTGAGGCCCTCTAGGGGGGCCCCTAAGCAGACAGAGCGAAAGTCTCTGCAAGCTCTTTCATGCGCACAGAAACCAGCTTGGAAACACCCGGCTCTTCCATGGTAACGCCATAGAGGACGTCGGCAATTTCCATGGTGCGCTTGTTGTGCGTCACCAGAATAAACTGGGACTGAGCGCACATCTGCCGAATCACCTCGTTGTAGCGGTGTACATTGGCCTCATCCAACGAGGCATCCACCTCGTCCAGCAAACAAAAGGGCGTGGGTTTTATTAGGAAAATAGAAAAAATCAGACTAATGGCCGTCAGCACCTTCTCTCCTCCTGACAGGAGGTTGAGGGCTTGAAGCTTCTTTCCTGGGGGTTCGGCTACCACATCTACCCCGGGCTCCTGGCCGGGCCCCCCCGGCAACAACACCAGCTGGGCGTGGCCTCCCCCGAAAAGACGCGGAAATACCTGCGCAAACTTGGCATTGACGGCTTCAAAAGTCTCTTTGAATTGCTGCCGGCTTTGAATGTCAATCTTCTCCATGGCCTTCTTCAAACGCTCCATGGATACCTCCAGGTCCTCCTTCTGCCGGGACAAGAAAGCAAAGCGGGCCGCAAGCGCTTCGTGCTCTGCAATGGCTGTCAGGTTGACTTCGCCAAAACCCTCCATTTGCGTCTTAAGCAACTTTATCTGCTGGCGCTCCTCTGCAGTCAGCGGCATCAGAAGGTGGTTTTCCTGCAGCGCCTCCTCCATCTCCATGCCGCAGCGCTCGAAGGCCCCCTCCATCAGGTGCTCTGCTTCCAAACTCAAGGAGCGACAATGCAACAACAACTCTGAAATCTGCTTGCTCTGACTTTCAAGCTTGTGTCTGTCCTCTGCAAGCTGTTTCTCCTGCTCGCGAAGCTTGGCCAGGCACCCGGAATGCGCCTGCTTTCCTTGCTCAAAAACCTGCGTCCTGCAAAGCAAGTCCTCTTCATGAAGCTTGAGCTCTTCTGCGGCCTGCAGCATGGACAGCTGCAAGTCCTGCAGCTTTTGCTCGCCTTCTTTGAGCTCTAAAGAAAGCCTGTGGAGGTTGCCGGACACCCCTTGAAGCTCATTCGAAATGCGCTTTTGCTGAATGGCAAGCGAGCTTTCCTTCTCTTTGTGCGTGGCAAACTCAACGCGAAGCCTCATAAATGCATTGTTCAGCTCGTCAAAACTTGCCGAAAGCGCTGCCTGCTGGGCTGCAAGCCGCTGGAGTTGTTCCTCCTGCGTCTTCTTTTGCTGCGTTTGTTCCTCCACCTGCAAGCGGAGCGCCTCTTCCTTCTGCACAAGCAAAGCATTCTCTTTGTCTGTTTTCTCTTTCTCCTTGCTGAGAAAAACAGACTTTTGTGCAAAGTCCCTTGTTTGAAACCCTGACTGCTGAATGTCTTTTTTGAGCGAAGAAAGCTTCATCTCCATGTCGTGCTGCTCTTTTTCGAGCTCGCGCAACAAGGTTTCATGTGCATGACGCTTTTGCTGGAGCTCTTCGCATGCCAGCTGCTGCGCAGCATGGGCTTTTTCCAGGCTTGCTACCTCTGCCTGCAGCTGGGCTACCTCCCTCTTCTTCTGCAAAGCGCCGACGGCGGGCCCTTCCAGAAGGCCCCCGGTTAATGAGCCGTCTGCGCGTACAAGCTCCCCCTCCAGGGTTGCAAAAACACAGTGGGGAAATTGCTCTCTACACGAAAGCGCCTGCTCCAAATTTTCAACCAAAGCCACATCGCCCAACAAATGCTCCAACATGGGCTCAAACTCCGGCCGCGTGCATTGAAGCTCATCCAAGGCCATCGCCAATACCTCGGGGTGCGCAGGCTTGGGCAAACGCTTCTTCTGGGCCCAGGGCAATACAAAGAAAGACGAGCGGCCCAGGGCATGTTCTTTAAGGCGCGCACAAAGCTCCAGGGCCTTGTGCGGCTCTTGTACGAGAATGCATTGAAGCTTTTCTCCCAACACCGCCTCAATGGCTTTTTCACTCCGGGGCGTTGCAACCAAAGCATCCGCTACCAAACCCAGGGAGCCGGCTTCCAAGGGCAAAGCCCCCTTCATCAGCGCGCGGACGCCTCTGTCAAAGCCCTCATAGTTGGAGCAAATGTCCTGCAAGGAGGCCAGGCGGCTTCGCTGGCCAAGCAAGGCATCGCGCGTTTGCGCAAGGCCTCCCAAGGCTTTTTCCAAGTCTTCTTTGGTGCGGTTGAAGTGCTGCTGCTCCTTCGCATGGCGCTGCAACAGGGCCTCCAGCGCGGACTGCTGCTCCTTGTGCTGCCCTTCCTGCAAAGCCAGCTGCTTTGCCCACTTCTCCTGCTGGGCGCAACACCGCTGCGTCTCTTGGAGCAAACGCTCTATGCGCTGCTCTAACTCAAGCTTGCGCTGCCCCACATGCGCGCACTGGGCCTCTTGCTGAGCCAATGTCGTGGCCAATTGCATCAACCGGGTGCGCTCTTGGCTCAGCGCGGTTTCCAGCTGGTTTCGCCTGGCCAAATTGGCTTCTTTCCTAAGGCGCGCTTCTTCAACAACGCTGGCCTCTTCGAGGTTTGAAGAAGACAACCGTTGCAGCTCCTCAAGGCACTTCTGAAGCTCTATCTCCAGGCGCTCTTTCTTTTGCTGCAAGTGTTGTTGCTCCATTTCAGCCTTGGTTTGGCGCGTCTGCGTGGCTTCCTGGTCCGCTTGGCAATGCTTGAGGTTCTGTCGGCACAGCTGAATGCGCGACGTCAGCTGGGCAACTTCCAGGCCTTCGCTTTCCAACTCCAAGGCCATGTGCTCGGCAGCATGCCGCTGCTTTCCAAGCAGCTCCTGTGCTTGCTGCACAGCAAGCGCGTTTTCGCTCGCCTCGCTTTCCAATGCCTGCTTTTGCAGCTGGGCATAGGACTGCAAAGCCTTCAGCTCTAAAAAGCGATGTGCCCACTCCTGGCTTTCAAGCTTGCGCAGCTGCGTGCGCAAGCGACGAAACTTCTCTGCCTTCTTGGCCGCGCGCTCCAGGCTTGCGAGGTTGCGCTTCAATTCCCCCAAAATGTCTTGAATCCGCAGCAAATTCTGCTGCGTATGCTCCATCTTCCGCTCTGCTGTTTTTCGGCGCGCCTTGTACTTCGTCACGCCGGCCGCCTCTTCCAGCAGGGCCCTCCTGTCTTCTGGACGGGCCGAAACCACCTGGCCTACACTGCCTTGCTCGATGATGGAATAGGCTTTGGTCCCCACCCCTGTCCCTAAAAACAGCTCTGTTACGTCCAGGAGACGGCAAGCTACCTTGTTCAGCTGGTATTCAGAGTCGCCGTTTCGAAACAAACGCCGCGTCACCGAAACCTCCGGCAAACCCTTTAGGTGCGCAGGCAAGAGGTCCCCTTCCTCTGTTTCGAAAGTCATCGTCACCTCCGCCATCGACAAAGGGGGGTGGTTTTCTGAGCCTGCAAAAATGACGTCCTCCATGCCTCGCCCACGTAAACTCTTGGCGCTCTGCTCCCCCATCACCCAGCGAATGGCGTCTACTATGTTGGACTTCCCGCAACCATTGGGGCCTACCACCACCGTCACCCCCTTGTCGAAGACGAAGGGGGAATGCCCCATGAAGGACTTAAATCCTGTAATATCCAGGCGTTTTATTCGCATTGACAGCCGTTTCCTCAAAAGCACGCTTAAACTGCAAACCTTAAGCCTGCTCTAACATGCCCGGCTTGCCAACGGCAACATTGGGTTTCGTGACACTACATATAGGGCTGTATAGGGCACTTAGAAGCGGTCCAGACCGGTTTTAATTTGACATGAGATCGAGGCGGGCGAGGATTCCGCGATGAGCAACCCCCGGTGGGGGTTGCTGACGGAAGGGAGGGCTGGAGGGAGCGCACTTGAGTGCGTGACCTGAGCGGAACCGGAGCCCAAACGGAGCGGAGGGAATCATTTGAGAAAGCTTGCTTTCTCAAATGATTCTCGGAGCGGAGTAGACGAGCGAAGCGAGTCTCACGAAGAGATCATGTCAAAGTGAAAGCGGTCTAGGGCATTTCGAGGGCGGCCAAGAAAGTCCTTCTTTCCTTTCCAGACACTTGGACGCGAAGGAGCACCACGTGCTTGCTGGGGGTGGCGGACAAAACCTCTATCAGCTGGCGCGCTGTGTGAATGGCGACGCCGTTGGCTTCCACTATCAGCATTTCGCGCGCAAGCCCTGCTTCATCGGCGGGGGAACCTGAGTGTACCTCGACGACCAGGGCGCCATGCCTGGGCAAGGACAGCAGCTCGGCCAGCCTGGGGCTCATGTCCTGCACCGTCAACCCGAGGTGGGGGCTTTTTTGCTCCTGCTCCGCCGAAGGGGGGGGCGTCCTGCTCGGCCTGGCGGAGGGTTCAGTATCAGGCCGCGTCCCAAGGCGTACATTGAGCTGCATGGGCTTGCCGGCCCTGTAGAGTTTTATTTTGACAGTGCTTTCGGGCTTTTGCATGCCCACAACCCGCGTTAAGCTGGCCGCGGAGGAAACGGCTTCGCCATTGACTTCTACAATGACGTCATCGGGTTTGAGGCCGGCGCGTTGGGCCGGTGAGTTGGGGGCCATGGAGCTGACAATGGCGCCTTCTTTCACCGGGAGTTTGAGGCCCTGGGCCAGCTTGGGGGTTAAGTCTTGGATGGCTACCCCGAGCCACCCTCTTCGGACGAGCCCCTCCTTCTCCAGCTGGGGCAAAAGGGCCTTCGCCACATTCGAGGGGACTGCAAAGCCGATGCCGGTTCCCCCGCCTACAATGGCGGTGTTAATCCCTATCACCTCCCCTTTGAGGTTGAACAGGGGGCCCCCTGAGTTTCCAGGGTTAATCGCCGCATCCGTCTGCAAAAACTGATCATACGGGCCTGCTTGTATGTTCCGGTCCAAGGCGGATACAATTCCCAGCGAGACACTGGAGGCCAGGCCGAAGGGGTTGCCGATGGCCAACACCCAGTCTCCCACCCGCATGGCGCCAGAATCCCCCAGCTTTACCACCGGGAGACGGCCTTTGACGTCTTTCAGCCTTACCAAAGCCAAATCCGTCAGGGGATCTGTCCCCAACACCTCCCCTTCGAAGGAACGGCCATCGTCCAGGCGTACACGGATTTTGACCGCCCCCTCCACCACGTGGTTGTTGGTCAGCAACAAACCCTTCGCGTCTATAATGAAGCCCGAGCCTACGCCTCGACGCAACGGCTCCCGGCCTGGCAAGCCCCCGGGGTGCCTAAACCCGAAAAAACGCTCGAAAAACTCCTCCTCGCGCAAGGAGCGCGCCGAGGCCGCTTGAACGTCTACGTTCACCACCGCTCCTTTCACCGACTCCACCAAGGGCGCCAAGGACGGCAATGCGGACTCCCGCGCAGGCTGCGCGAGGGCCCCAAAAGGCAAGCACAGGAAAACAATCCAAGGTTTTAGATTCATCGCATCGCTCCATTGCAATTATGGCTTTGGACGGGTTTTACTTTAACCAACAGACCGGTTTCAATGGAGGAGCGGGCGGAAGGTTTCATCCACCCGGAAACTCAGTCCGCCAAACCTGCCAGCTGCTCGCGGTTGCCGGCGAATTTTTTGATGCCCTGGTAAATGCCGTCGGCCACATGCGTCCGGTACTGGCTGTTGGCCAAAAGCTTTTCATCCTCCGGGTTGGAGAGAAAGGAAACCTCGACGAGAATGGAGGGCATTCTCGCCCCCAAAAGTACAAAAAACAGCGCCTCCCGGTGGCCCAGGCTTTTCACCTCTTTGTATTTTTGCGACAAGGCGGAGACGAGGGAGGACTGGACGGAGCGTGCCAGCTGGCCGGACTCAACGGTATTCGCCTTCGTCGCCAAGTCCGCCAAAATAAACTGCAACTCCCCTATTCCCTTTTCTGCCCCCGCGTTTTCGCGGGCGGCCAGGCGGGCGGCGTACTTGTCGGAGGCGACATTGAGGGTGTAGGTTTCAATGCCACGCGTTTTCTTGTTCGGCGAAGCATTGCAATGGATGGAAATGAAGACGTCGCCTTGTACCTTGTTGGCAAAGCGCGTCCTGTCTTCGAGTTTGACGAAGCGGTCGTCCGTGCGGGTGAGGAATACCTCGTAGCCGGAAGCCCTCAGCTTTTGCGCAAGCTTCAAGGCAATGTCCAAAGTGACGTCCTTCTCCAGCAAACCTGAGGGGCCTACCGCGCCGCTGTCGTGGCCCCCGTGGCCTGCGTCTACCACAATCCGCCTGGCCTTCAGCCCCAGCTGTTGCGACAAGGCCATTTCACTTTCCGCTACGGCTTGCTCCACCCTCTTGAGGCGGGCCTCCACCTCCTTCTGGCTGGCCTGGGGCTCCCCCACCCGGACGTCCCGAAGGCGCTCTCTCAACCCGGGTACGCTGGGGAGGCCTGTCCTTTCTCCCTCGGCTTCCCCCCTGGGGAGAGAGGCTTGCTGAGCCCCCGCCCCCGGGGGTGGGGCCACATTCCGCACCGCAGGTACCACCGGCTGGGCCGAGGCAGCGGGCGCCGCCCCCTTCTGCCCCACATCCGCAAAGGCCTGCATCAGCTGAGCATTCGCCGAAGAAGCCGGGGGCGCTGCCGAAGGCCTGGCAGCCGCCGCCGGAGGCGCTTGGGCAGCAGCCGCCGGAGGCGCTTGGGCAGCAGCCGCCGGAGGCGCTTGGGCAGCCGCCGCCGGGGGCGTTTGGGCAACAGCCGCCGGAGGCGTTTGGGCAGCCGCCACCGGAGGCGCTTTGGCAGCCGCCACCGGGGGCGTTTGGGCAACAGCCGCCGGGGGCGCTTTGGCAACAGCCGCCGGGGGTGCTTTGGCAACAGCCGCCGGAGAAGAAGTTTTGGCCGCAGGCGCAGGCTTGGTGGCAGCCGCCACCGGGGGAGGCGGCAGCTGTTTTTTAAACTCTCTGAGTTGGGCCTGCATGTCCCCCTTTTGTTCTAGGCCCAGTTGAGTCCATTGGTGCGCTTTGGCAATGTCTCCTAAGCGAAAGGCGAGTTTGGCGGCTTCCAGGGCCGCATCATCCGTCAAACGGTGCTGGGGCCAGGCGGCGATAAACTTCTGGTATGCCCCCAGGGCCGCCTCCCTGTCCTCCTTCAGGCCTGAAATGGCAGCCAATTCCGCATACAAAAGCCCTACGCTGAAACGGGCATCCGCCGCCTGTGCAGAGTTGGGGTGCTTTTGGGCCACCGCTTCAAAAGCGCGAATGGCTGCCTGCCAAGCGTGCCGAAGCTTGGAGCGTTGCGCGTCCTCCTTGAGTTTTCTATAATTTTCCCGGGCGCTTGCATAGTCGGAAGCGGGGGAGGCCACAGCCGTCGGCAGGCAAAGCAGCATACAAAACAGCATACACAGCAGGCACAAGTGCCCAAACCCGCGCTGCCATGCTGTGTGTGTCTTGCTCATATCGCCAAAAGTAGCCCTAGGTGGGATGAAAACACAGCTTCCCCCCGAGGGCAATTTTTCGGCATTTTAGAAAACAGCCCCTGGCCCCATGGGCACGGGCCGTCAAAGCGTCTTTCAGGTTGAAACCCCTTTTTCAAAACTCAGTGGGAGGGCTTCAGTTTTGCTTGCCACCTGGCAATGCTGTTGAGCGCTTCAAGCGGTGTCGTCGTCAGCACAGAGAAAGCTGCCAACTCGTCCAAAACCCCTGCATAAAACGCATGGTTTTCTGGCTGGGTGGGGGGCTGTTCTTCAAACAGGCCCATCTGGGCTTTGGGGCGTCTTGTTTTCGTCTCTTTGAGGATGCTGGGGCGTCCGGCCTCATCCAACTCCTGGGCCTCCAGGTTGGCCAGCAATTCCTTGGCGCGTTTGAGTACCTGGGGGGGGAGCCCCGCCAAGCGCGCCACCTCAATACCGTAGGAGCGGTTGGCCGGGCCGTCCACCAGCTTGCGCAAAAAGAAAATTTTGCCCTCCTTCTCCTGCACTGCGATGGAACAATTTCTCACCGTGGCCCTCTCCCGGGCCAAGTCCGTCAACTCATGGTAGTGCGTCGCAAACAAACAGCGCGCCTTCACCTCGTCACACAAATGCTCCGCCACCGCCCAGGCCAGGGACAGGCCGTCGAAGGTTGCTGTCCCCCGCCCAATCTCATCTAAAATAATAAAGCTGCTTGAGGTCGCATTGTGCAAAATATGGGCTGTCTCCACCATCTCCACCATGAAGGTGGACTGCCCTCTGGACAAATTGTCTGAAGCCCCCACCCTCGAAAAAAGTCTGTCGCAAATGCCCAGCCGCATCCTTTGTGCGGGCACAAAGCAGCCTGCCTGCGCCATGAGTACGCACAGCGCCGCCTGGCGCATTACCGTGCTTTTTCCTGCCATGTTGGGGCCCGTAATCAGCACCAGTTGTCCGTTGTCGGCACTCAGCGAAAGGCTGTTGGGGACGAAGGGCTGCGGCTTTATCATCTGCTCCACCACCGGGTGCCGCCCTTCCACCATTTCGAATGCGACGCCCTCTTCCACCACGGGCCGGGCATAGGCATTCTCCACCGCCAATTGAGCAAAACCGGCCAGTACATCCATCGTCGCAATGGCATCCGCTGCCGCCAAAATAAGCGCGTTCTTCTCAATAACCTCCTGGCGCAATGTCTCAAACCAACGCAGCTCAAGCTGAATGCGCCGCTCCTGCGCGTCTAAAATTTTTCTTTCATATTCCTGCAGCTCCTCCGTCACGAAACGCTCTGCCCCCACCATGGTTTGCTTGCGTGTCCAATGCGACGGCACCAAATGCAAATTGGCTTTGCTGACTTCCATATAATAACCAAAAATCCGGTTATAGCGAAGCTTCAGGCTGTGGATGCCGGTAAGCTTTCGCTCTTTGGCCTCCATCTTCATCAGCCACTCTTTCCCCTGGGAGGCAAGGCCGATGGCTTCATCCAGCTCTGCACAAAAACCTTCGCGCATAAAACCGCCCTCCGTCACATTCACGGGAGGCTCTTCCACCAATGCGTCAAGAAGTCGCCTGGAAAGGGACTGCAACGCTTCACTTTGCAAAAGCGGCATGAGTTTGCCAAAGAGAGCGGACTTCATGCCCGAAGCCAAAGCAACGAGTTTGGGAAAAACAAAGAGACTTTGCCCCAACACTCTCATGTCCCGGGGCGTTCCGGAGGCCAAAGACAGGCGCGCGCACAAACGCTCCATGTCTTCCACTTCTCTCAAGCAGTTTCTCAGTTGCTCCCGGACAGCTGACTTGTCTGTGCATTCTTCAACAGCGTCATGACGCGCCTCAATCTCCTGCTTTTGCGTGGAAGGAGACAACAGCCAACGCGTCAGTTTTCGAGCGCCCAGCGTTGTCGTTGTCTTGTCCATAACCCACAACAAGGAGCCTGTACGCTGGCCATCGCGCGCTGTTTTGACAATCTCCAAATGCCCAATGCTCGCATCGTCCAAAAGCAAATAGTCTGAGCGGTGGTAGGGCTGAATTTTCGTCACATGGGTGGCGGCGGTTTTTTGTGTTTTGAGCAAATAATTCAGCGCAGCCCCCGCCGCACAAATGGAAGGGGGGTTGTCTTTGAGGCCAAACGACTCCAGGCTGAGCACTTTGAAGTGAGCGCACAGCGACGCATTCGCGTTTGAAAAATCAAAAGCCTCCTTCTCCAGGGGTACCACCAGCGGGCGAGAGGCAAACCCTTCTAACAAACGCTCCACCTCATAGTCCGGGTCTTCCTTGGAGATGAGAAGCTCCCGCACAAAAAACTTCGCCAACTCATCGCGAAGGAATGCCGCCTCCAGCACCGGGAAAACAATAAACTCCCCTGTCGAGGCATCCAGCATCGCCACCCCGAATTTCCCTTTCGCATATTTGACTGCTGCTAAAAAATTGTTCGCTTTTGCCTCCAGAACTTCTTCGTCCAAAATCATCCCCGGCGTTATGACGCGAACAACTTCCCGGCGAACCAGGTTGGACTTCCCCGGCGGCTCCACCTGCTCACAAATGGCCACTTTGAAACCCGCATCCACCAGCTTTGCAATGTATCGCCTGGAAGCATGAAATGGAATGCCTGCCATGGGAACTTTGTCTGAGCCTTTGGAGCGCGAAGTCAGCGTAATTTGCAAAACATCCGCAGCTTTGAGTGCATCCTCAAAAAACATCTCATAAAAATCCCCCAGACGAAAAAAAAGAATCGCATCTGGATGCTGAGACTTCAACTCGATGTATTGCTTCATCATCGGAGTGGCATGGGCAGTTTCAAAATTATCCATGAGGGCAGCAGTTATCAGAGCCCATCCAAAAGCATCTATAAAAATCCTTCTTCAGACAAAATTGTGCTTCTCAAGAGTTGCGGTCCACATCAACTCATGAGAGGCTTTTGGCATCGTGCTAAAAGGAGCTTCTCATCTCAACCGCCTCAGGCAAGTTGCATCCATCGCTGCAAAGCATGGTTTTGCAGATTTGCTTGAGCGCTCTGGAATTGCCAACCTCATTGGAAAAAAGATCGAACCTGAAAATGGAGCAGCCGAAACACGTCGCGGCTCCATCGCCCGGCGATTTCGATGCATGCTGGACGAGCTTGGCCCAAGCTTCGTCAAACTCGGACAGGTGCTGTCAACACGCGGGGATTTGCTGCCTGCTGAGTTCATTCAAGAGCTTTGCTGTTTGCAAGACAGTGCAGCCCCTGTTCCCATCGAGTTTATACGAGAGCAAATTGAATCCAGCTTTCAAAAAAAACCCGAAGAGCTTTTTTCTTTCATCGACACAGAGCCTCTGGCTGCCGCGTCCATTGCTCAAGTCCACAAAGCCAAAACGCACGACGGTGACGAGGTTGTGATCAAAGTTCAGCGTCCCGGTGTTGCTCAAAGCATTGATTCGGACTTGTCCATCCTCTATTATCTGGCCAAAGCCATTGAGGCTGTTGTTGAGGAGACCGGGTTTTATACCCTAAGCGGCATTGTGCAGGAGTTTGACAAAGCCATCCATGAAGAGCTCAACTTTCTCAACGAAGCCCGGAACATTGAAATTTTCTTTGAGAACCACAAAGACAGGCCTCGTGTGCGCATCCCCCGCGTATACCGGGAACTCACCACCTCCACTGTGCTGACCATGGAGTCCATCCCCGGACAAAAACTCTCCCGGGCCCAGCTCTCTCAAAACGAAAGAACGCAACTGGCTCAACTGGCAATAGAAGAGGCTTTCTTGCAACTGTTTGTGGATGGGCTCTTTCATGGAGATCCACATCCAGGAAACCTGCTTGTCCTGGACGGCCCCCACATTGCTCTCATTGACTTTGGACTTGTCGGAAAAATTACCAAACCCATGCAGGAAACTTTGGTGAACCTGGTTCTTGCCGTGTCCCTCAAAGATGCAAGCTCCGTGGCTCGCTTGCTTTATCGCTTGGGAGAACCCACCGAAAGAACCAACCTGCTTGGGTTTCGGGATGACATTGAGCATATTTTCAGCAGCTATGACTCTGCTTGTCTGGCAGAGCTGAGCGCCAAACATCTCTTGACGGATTTGATGAATTTATCCATCAAATACCGCATCCGCATCCCCAAAGAATATGCTGTCCTCTGCCGCGCCGCCATCACCATTGAAGGGGTTTTGCGCTCCCTCCACCCCGACATGAATATTTCTGAGATGGTTTTGCCCTATGCAAAAAAAATATTGGCGGACCGCTATGACATGTCTCACTTTCAGGAAAACAGCTTGCGTACGCTTTTTCGCCTGAGCACCTCCATCAATGAAGTCCCTTTGCAGCTTTCACAAATATTGTTGGACCTTGAAGCTGGGAAATTTTCTGTCAACATCAACTCCGAACAATTTGCCCTTCAACGCCAAGACATGCGCTCTTTGGGCGTCATTATTTTTTCCGGGTTATGCACCGCAGGCCTTATCATCGGCTCTTTCATGCTCTTTGCCACCAAAACCTGGGAATTCAACGGCGTTCCAATCCTCGGCATCATCGCAATCGCCATGGCAAGCTTTATTTCCTTTGTTTCAGTCATCTGGTATTTTTCAAAAGGTGGAACTTTTAAGCTCTCGCTGAAACGTCTTTTTCGTTCCCGCTCCTGAAAAAGAAGCTTTTAACCGTGGATGAAGCTGACAACAACTTAGACGAAATACAACGCCTGAAAGAGCAACTCCACAAAGCTCAAACGCGAATGGATGAGCTGACACATCGCGTAGAGCATTATTTAAAAAACATAGAGACCCATTTTCTAACTCATTTTTTTTCTGGGTTTCGCGACATCGCCATCGGCACTTTGTTTGTTAATTGTGAACAAAAAATCATCTTCGCAAACACTGCGGCCTCCAACATGCTTGCAAGGCCCATAGAGAAATTGGTCGGGCAACTCGTCACATCCCTGTTTCCAAGTCTGCACACGTTTATCGAAGACTTGATTGTTGGCAAATCCAACAAAGGCCACATTGAAGTCCTCATCCGGGACGAAAACTTATCGGCCATTTGGCTTGCCATTTGGGCGTCCGACATCCACGAATTGATTGCCGACGAGCCTTGTTTGCTTTTGATGATTGAGAACATAACAGAGCTCAAACAGGCCGAAGAACAAACAAGACGCATCTTATCAGAAAAAGGCATTCGTCGAAGACTGGCTTTTCTTGCTGAAGCAAGCAGCATCATTTCTTCATCCCTGGAACAATCCACCATCATTGATCGCCTGACCAGACTCTCCATTCCTGAGCTGGGGGATTTTTGCACTTTTGAGTTTTTCAGCAGTGCACAAGTCTTTGAGCAAGTTGCTTGCGCAAGCACTTCTCAAGCTTTGGAAACACAGCTTTCAAAATCCAAATTTCATCAAAGCTCCGTCTGGCAACAACTGTTGAAATCCACACTCAATACAGGCCACACCCGCCATATCCGCAAAACGGGGAAGCTTTGGGAAGAAACATGGAGCAAACACCCCTACGAGTTTGGCGAACACATTCCTGCAAACTCGCTTCTCATTGTACCCATTCTCATTGCAAACGACTATTTGGGCTGCATCGTCTTCGGAAAAACGACTCCCGAAGAACATTCCGAAGGCGATTTTATTTTGGCGGAAGAGCTTTCGCGTCGCGCAGCGCTGGCTTTTGACAACGCACGACTCTATCAACAAGCCAAAGAAGCCAACAAACTCAGAGATGACTTTCTGGCCATTGTATCTCATGAATTGAGGACTCCGCTCGTGCCCATTTTGGGCTGGTCCCAACTCTTAAAAAGCAATTTGGACAACCCTCAAACACTGTCCAAGGGATTGGATGTCATCGAAAGAAATGCCCGGATACAAACACGCCTCATTGACGATCTGCTGGATGTATCCCGAAGCCTTGCCGGAAAACTTTCTTTAAACACCGAACCCGTCTCCTTTCAGGAAATTGTCAGCAACGTCGTTGAAGGACACAAACTCTCTGCCTCCCATCAAAACATTTCTATCCATTATGCCCCCACGGAGAAATTGCCCCTGGTTATGGGTGACCCTCTGCGCCTCCAGCAGGTTGTTTCGAACATCATGTCCAACGCCATCAAATTCTCCCACCCCGGGGGGGAAATCCACATCGGCCTGAAACGGGAGGGAGCGAATTTGATGCTAAAAATCGTCGACAATGGCGTAGGGATTGAACCTCATTTTCTTGCGCACTTGTTTGAACGCTTCAGGCAGGAAGAATCCGTCTCCACCCGAAAACACGACGGCCTGGGTTTGGGGCTTTCCATCGCTCAAAGTCTCGTTGAAGCACACAACGGAACCATTGAAGCCCAAAGCGAGGGTGTTGGCAAAGGAACCACCCTCCTTGTGCGTTTGCCAGCCATGCTGGAAAACCAAACAACTTCAACAACGGCCAAAACCACCGCCTAAGTTGCCGCAACTTGCTGATGCTCCCGCCGCTTTCTCCTCCGTGCGGGCACCCTCAGCTCCACTCAAAGCTCCAGAAAACATAGGCCAGGAGTCCGCCGACAAGCGCAACAAACAACCACCAAAAAAAACCAAAATGCTTGCTCTTGTTTTGTGGGCCTCGTCTGACTTCCGGCGCCCTTTGCAAAAGCGCTTCAAGCTCATCTGCAACCCATGACGCACGCGCAGGCCTCGCTTCTGGGTTTGCTTGAAGCATTTGTGAAAAAATCTCATCCAAACCCAGAGGGAAACGGCTGTCTACCTCTGAAGGCATTTTAAATCGCCCTACAGGAAGCTCTCCTGTCAACATCTCATAGAAGATGACGCCTATGGCATAAATATCTGCTCGGCAGGTGACATGCTTTGCATCCTTGCGCTGCTCCGGCGCCATATAATTTACACTTCCCATGGCCACCGCCGTTGCTGTCAATGCAAACTCCCTGGCGCCTCCCTCGCCTTGGATGCCAGCCAATCCGAAATCGGCCACTTTGATGTTGTTCATCGAATCCAATAAAATATTTTCAGGTTTGAGATCTCGATGAATCACCGCTTGCGTGTGCATATAGTCCACAGCACGCAAAATGGCTGAAATGAGTTGAATGGACTCTTGCAAACTCAGTCGGCCACCCGACATCTTCTCACGAAGCGATGGGCCGGATACATATTCCATGACGATATAATAGCGACCTTCTGAAGCACCTTTGTCAATCACCTGGATGATGTTGGGATGAGACAAAAGCGCCAAGGCAGATGCCTCTTTTTCAAACCGGCTCACAAACTCTGGTGTCCTCGCAAAAGTGTCCGGCAAAAGTTTGATCGCCACTGGCCGCTTCAATGAAGTCTGCTCAGCGCGCCAGACTTCTCCCATGCCTCCGCGTCCAATAAGCTCGCTCAAGGCATACCCAGGAATATGGGGAGGCACAAGAGGCGAAACCCGTGTGTCCAGTGTGGATTGCCGCGGGGACGGAGGAGAAAAAACCTTCGAGCCCGGTGAGGCGGGTTTGTCTGCGCCGGCTTTCATCTCCGTATGCACCACTTCAAACCGAATGCCGCATGGACAGGCTATCTTCTGGCCGCTGACGTATACGGAAACATCATGCTGTCGAAAACAATTTGGACAAGATTGCAGTCGATCAAAATCAGACATGGCGTTGACTAACCCTTTGCTAAACCCAACACGCGATATGTGTCGACACCTCTTTCTTTGCCCCGAACATGAAGGACAGACATGGCCTCTGCAACAAACTTCCCCTGAGCTTTTTTCAAGGTGCTGGAAGTTGTCAAAATCTCTCCACCCTTTGCAAGGTTACATAGCCGCGATGCCACATTCACTGCATCGCCAATGGCTGTAAACTCATGTCGCTTGGCAGAACCCATGTAGCCCACAATGGCTGGGCCTGTGTTGACGCCAATGCCCACCAAAAGCCTGGGCAGGCCAGCTTCTTTTCTCTGAGCATTCAGTTGAGAAACGGCCTCCTGCATCTCAAGAGCAGCAGACAAAGCTCTGTGCGCATCGTCCTTGTGCGGCGAAGGCGGCCCCCATACGGCCATGATGCAATCGCCAATAAATTTGTCCAAAGTCCCCTCAAAGCGAAAAACGATTTCCGCCATCGCCGAAAAAAACGCGTTGAGCATCGCCACCACCTTCTCCGGGGTTTCTGCTTCCGCAAGAGAAGTAAAACCCCGAATGTCCGCAAACAAAGTGGTGACTTCTGCGGAGACTCCCTTGCGTAGCTCTTTTACCTCTCCTTTAATCACCAGCTCCGCTACCGCTGGAGACAAAAACCTCGAAAGCTCCGCCCGCGTCACCGCCTCCTTGCTGATTTTCTCCATGAGCTCGGCGTTCTCCAAAGACACCGCCGCCTGCCACGCAATGCTGGAAAGCAACCGCAAATCCTTCTCGCTAAATGCATTCACACGCTCACGTGTGTCGCAAAACAAAACGCCTTTCAGCTCTCCCTTGGACAACAACGGAACCGCCATCGCAGAGCGTATTCCCTGCGAAACAATGCTGTCGGCAGCTGAAAACCGAGAATCCAAAATCGCATCCGCCGTCAACACCGCTTGCCTTGTCTTCACGACACGCTCAAGCAAAGTCTGGGATACGACAACCTCTTCTGTGTCGCCCTCTCTTTGATAAACCGCCTTAGGTCTCAGCTTGTGCTCCGAATCAAAAAGAAACAAAACAGCGTTGTCCGCACTCAGCAATTGAAAGGCTGCCTGCAATATTTTTTTCAGCAGGTCGTCAAAATCCGGCTCCATACCAACCATGCGATGAAACTCATTGGCTATTCTCAACTTCTCATAGTCTTGCTTGAGCGTCTGCAAGTCGTCATGCTGCTCCAGAGGGCGAAACAATACGGTTTCTTTTGCTTCAATTTCCGCCACTACGGATGAGTGAGTCTCACCGACGCCCACCACCATGACGCCCGCATGCTTCTGCGTGGGTATTTCTCCAGAACGAAAAATAAACCAGGTGTTGCCCAACACAATCTCATCGCCATCTTCCAGCTGAACATTGCTTTCCCTGTGCCCGTTGACAAAACTCCCGTTGGATGATTGGAGGTCTCTTAAGAAAAAAGCATTGCCACACCGCTCAATCACCGCGTGAAACTTAGAAACTTCGCGATCTGCCAACTGGATGTCGTTTTGCGTGTGGCGCCCAAGCGCCAACTTTAAACCAATGGCTATCTCGGCAATCTGCTCCTGCCAAAAACGCCCCAACAACCGTGGCTCTCTTAATGCGCCCACTGGATGAACAAGATGTTTTGTGTCCGTTTTGATGCTCATAAGCTATGGTTTGGCGGATAAGGTGGCCATCCTCTTCTTTCGTACGTCTTCCAGAAACGCTGGTTGCACAACCTAGCACTCATTTATACAACCCCAATACAACCCCTCTTGGGGACGTTGCTTCTTCTTTCTCTTCCTCTCCCTAGGCACTTATTCATGCGCATCAAACAACGCCCCGAAGACTTTCTTGTCACAGAATCCTATCGCTTTCGCAAGCACTCCACGGGACGCTACCGCGTTTATTTGATGGATAAACAGAAACTCTCCACTTTTGACGCCGTGGAAATTGTTCGAGAACGCTTCGGACTTAAACCCGGCTCCATCAGCTATTGCGGCTTAAAAGACAAACAGGGCCGTACGGAACAAATTATTGCCGTGGAGTCCGCAGATGTTGAAATGCAAGAGCCAAACCTGCGCCTTAAATTCCTGGGGCGTACGAATGAGCCGCTTTCTGCGAAAAATACCACTTCCAACCGCTTCTCCGTTACGACGCGGGGCCTCTCCTCCCAGGAAATTGACTTGCTTAACCAAAATGCAAGTGAAATAAAAAACATCGGATTCATCAATTATTTTGACAGCCAGCGCTTTGGCTCCATCAAACACGGACAAGGCTATATTGCCAAAGACTTGATCCGCGGCGATTTTGAAACCGCATTGCGCAACTATATGGCCAAACCTTCAAAGCTCGACAAAAGCGACGATGCCAAAGTCAAGCAATTCTGGGCTGAAAATTGGGGGAAGTTTGATGCGTATTGCCCTTATAAAGCCAATAAAAAATATGCGCGCATCCTGTTTTCTTTGCGGCAAGCGCCCAAGGACTTTGCCCGCGCTTTTATGCAGATTAATTCAGATTACCGGGCCATGTTGCTTTTTACTTATCAGTCTTATCTCTGGAATGAGGGCGTACGCAGGCTCTTGCAACTTACCTTCTCTAGGGAAGACTTGGCTGTCATCCCCTACCAGGCCGGCTCCATGCTCTTTCATACGCGCGCAACACCCTCCCAGGTGAAAACGCTTAAGCAACTTCGCTTCCCTCTGCTTTCTCCTTCTAGTACTTTCTCCTGCCCCCTCGTTGAAGAAGCTGTCTTATGGGTGCTCGGCAAAGAAAAACTCACCCTGGAAGACTTGAAAATCCCCCTCGTGAAAGGAAAGTTGTTTTTCAAACACGAGGAGCGCCCTTTGCTGATTTTTCCTTATAAGCTGGTGGTGGGGAAAGTCCGGGAGGATGAGCTCAATCCGCCTAACAAAAAAATTAACGTGGCTTTCACTTTGAAACCCGGCAGCTATGCCACGCTGCTTGTGAAGCGCCTGTTTCTGTAGGGGGTGTCCCTAAAGGCAATTGCCGGCGACAAAATGGCTGTTGGAGTTGCAGTTGTCACGGTGCATTCTGGGCCACTGGGCTGACTGGCTCAGGCCGTCGCTGTTGACAAGCACGGAACGCAACTCTCCCTGGGTGCCCATCACCCATAGGCGGTCGCCCTTCAAAACGGGCTGTGCCGTGGGGGCGATGCTCATAGGCTGCTGGCCAGTGCGGTTGAGGAGGGTCCTCGTCCAAAGCGGCGTCAGTGTATCGGCGAGGAAGGCGTGTACAGTGCCGCCCGTCGTAACGACGTATACTTCGGCGGGGCTGCCTGGGCGAGGCTGACCCAAAATGGGGCTGCCGACGGGGGCATGCGTTTTTTGTCCCAGCGTCGCTGTATGGAGGGGGGCCATATACCCCGTCCTCAAGCCGGCGGGATAGAGGCGAATTTCATAGTCCATGTCCGGGAATGCCGACATTACCACGACATAGGCATTGCCGCTCACATCCAAAGCCACCGGACTGACGGAGTGAACCGAAGTCAAAAAGCCCATCTCGCCGCCGACATTGGGGCTGCGGATGAGGGTTGTAGCGCTGCCTGCCTGGATGGTTGCCCAAAAACTCTGGCTGTCTGCCGCAATGGAAATAACACCGCTGGAGTTTATCAGAAATGGACGTGTGTCCCACCCGGACCAGGTTGAGGTATTGTTGTTCCAGCTCCGCCTGGAAATCCAATAGTCAAAGTCAGCAATCCTCCGGACGAAAATGAGCGCTGAATCCGGCAGCATAACCAATGGAGTGACCGCCCCCCAGGGGAAACCCTCCGTCTGCCAGCAATGGCCTGCGCTGCTCCCCGTCGTCCCCGGGGGGAAATACGCCAACAGCCTGTTCTCATCCTCCCGGTAGCCGGTGTTGTCCAAAACGGGCACCGCAAAACGCCAATTGCCTCCGCCATCGTTGTTGCCCATGGAAATTACAGTGGGGCCATAGGGGAAACTCGCCTTGGCGGAGAGGGGGGCTTGGCCGCTGAGGCAGTCTGTACCGCGGTTGGGACTGACAAACTGGCCGCTGGAGTCCAGCGTGGAGATACGGTGAGTGCTTGTGAAAGCCACGCGCCCGCTGTCGCCCAAAGTCGCCAGGCCCGTCAAGGAGCCCAGGGGGGCAGAGCTGGAGATGGCCCCGTTGCTGGGGTTAAAGAAGGAGATGCGGTCGCCGACGCCCGCCTGGGAGGTTCCAATGACCAGGTGGCCGTTTGTCCAGGCCAAAGGCATGACGGCCCCGTATAAGTCCGTATTGGCCTCGACAACCATTCCCCCGCCCTGGGCACATTGGCCTTGCTGGCATAGCCAGCCGGGGGGGCATTCGTCGTTTTGGGTGCAGGAGTCGGGGACACATTGCCCCTGCCGGCATGTCCAGTCAGAGGGGCAGTGGGTGGCGTCCGTGCAGCTTTCGGGGACACATTCGCCCTCTGTGGGCAAACACCTCTGGCCCTCCGGACACCCCGGGTTACATTTCCCTGGGAGAAGCCTGTCGCCGTCTCTTTCTCCTGGTACGCAAATGCCTTGCCCTGCCGACGAGACCGGCGTGGCCTCACATACCTGCCCCGCTGGGCATGAAGCATCCTCCCCCAGAGTGCAGGTTTCTATGAGGATTCTTCCTACATCGCACCCCCAAAAACCGGCTGCAACCAAAGCCAAACTCAAAAACAAACCAGAGGTAAAAAGGCTCGCTTTGTCTTTTTTTTCTCGAAGGAAAACGTCTCTTTGTATGTGCATAAGCACTCCGTATTCCCCCTCGATGCTCCTTTGGCCTAGGAGCGTTTAAAATTTTTTATTGTCAGCCTTGCCAAACCCATGTCAGCCTTTCCAACCTACTTCCGGCGGGTTTATAATGTTATCCACTGAAAAGTCAAGCCCCCCCCCTTAAGGGCTTTTGTATACATTTTTAAATTTTCAATGCATCCATGTAGATGGCGTTTTTAAGCTCCTCTATACGACGGTTATACAGAGAGTGGACGCTTGGGCCATGCTTCCCTATTGTGTACTTCAGGTTGATGCTGTGTTTGTATATGATTGAGTACGCATTTTTACTGCATGCAATATCAACCACCATGTGCTTGTCTTTCCAACTCAAGGAGGCAACCAGCTTTCCTTCAGAGCCTTTGGTGACACTCCAGTGAAGCAATTTAGCGGTTTTTTGGATTAATTCGCATACTTGTACAGCAGAAAGCGGCTTCTCTGTTGCCGTAATCACCGGCTCATCTATAATGTTGAGAATGGGTTTTTTTGCAGAAACCACCGGAATAAAAGAAAACAACGCCACAACAAACAACAATGTCTTGAAACGCCTCATAATACTTCCTCCTAAACACAACCCTTTTTGTTGACTTCCCATACTACCCCTGTTGCACTTCTTTTTTAACACAACCCCTGTTTTGTCCGCTACCTGAAGCGTCTGAAAATCAGCGAAGTGTTCATTCCACCAAACGCAAAATTGTTGCTCATGACATATTCTGTTTGTATCTCCCGACCTCCTCCTACAATATAGTCCAAATCCCCGCACTCGGGGTCCACCTGCTCCAAGTTCACCGTCGGCGCAAACCACCCCCGGTTCATCATCTCTATCGCCCACCAGGCTTCCAGCGCTCCACACGCCCCCATGGTGTGCCCTACGTAACTCTTCATGGAGCTGATGGGTTTTCCAATGCCCAACACTTCAGCGGTGGCTTGAGTCTCCGCTATGTCACCTTGGGCGGTGGCGGTGCCATGGGCGCTGACATAGCCGATGGCCTCGGGGGGCAGGCCCGCGTCTTCCAGTGCCTGTCGCATGACGACAGCCATCGTCGTTTTTTCCGGCTGCGTTATGTGGCGGCCGTCGGAATTCGTCGCAAACCCCACCACTTCCGCGTAAATTTTGGCGCCGCGGGCCTTGGCGTGGGCCTCGTCTTCCAGCACCAAAGTCGCAGCGCCCTCGCCTGTCACCAAACCGTCCCTCTCCTTGTCAAAGGGGCGGGGAGAGCTTTGGGGGCAATCGTTTTTGCAACTTGTCGCAAACAGAGTGTCGAAAACCGCCGCCGGCGCCACTGAAAACTCTTCCGCGCCGCCTGCCAGCATGAGTTTTTGTTTGCCGTAGCGAATGGCCTCATAGGCATAGCCTATGCTCTGGCTGCCGGAGGTACAGGCGCTGGAAGCGGGAATAATGCGCCCTTTTAACCCAAAGTGGAGGGCGACATTGACGGCGGTGGTGTGCGCCATAAACTGAATGTAGGCGGTGGAGGTAACCCCCTGGAGGGAGGAAGTTTCCAGCATTTTGCCGAAAATGCGGATGGGCTCTAGGCTTCCGAGGGAGGAGCCATAGGCGACGCCCGCCCTGCCGTCTTGGAGGGAGGGCTCCCCCAAAAGCCCTGCTTCTATGAGGGCCATCTCACTTGCCCTTACGGCCAGGAGGGAAACCCTCCCCGCAGAGCGCACAAGCTTTCGTGGGTAGTATGCCGGCACCTCAAAATCCTCTATCGGCGCCCCAAGACGTGTATTCAACATCTCGAAAGCTTCCCATTCCGCAATGCGGCTTACGGCATTTTTGCCGGCGCGCAGGCGCTGCTGTGTCGTCTCCCAAGAGTCGCCCAGCGCGCTTATGCCTGCCATACCTGTCACCACAACGCGGCCCATTAAACCATCCCTCCGTTCACCCCTACCACCTGCCGCGTTATATAGGAAGCCTCATCCGACATTAAAAAAGAAACTGTCGCCGCTACTTCCTCTGCCTGGCCAATACGCGCCATGGGCACCGCCTTCAGGGCTTCCTCCTTCATCGGCATTCCCTCCAGCATTTCTGTCTCAATGAGGCCCGGGGCTACGCAGTTGACGGTTATTTTCCGGCTGGCCAGCTCCACCGCCAGGGCCTTGGTTGCCCCTATCAGCCCCGCCTTCGCCGCGCTGTAGTTTACCTGCCCCCGGTTGCCTATCTGCCCGGAAACCGAGGCCAGGGTGACAATCCTCCCTCCCTTCTTCATGCGAATCAGCGGCATCACCAAAGGCTGCACCACATTGAAAAAACCCGTCAAATCCGTCTGGATGACCTCTTCCCAGTCCTCCACAGAGAGGGCCGGAAAGGCATTGTCGCGGCAAATGCCTGCGTTGCATACCACGCCGTAGTAGGCCCCCTTCTCTTCTATGGCTTTTTGAAGCACTTGCTCGGCCTCCTCTCGCTTGGCTACGTCAAACTGCAGACAATCGGCCTTGCCGCCCAGGGCCTCTATCTCTTTTGCCACCGCTTGGGCTTGCTCTACGCGGCTGCGACAATGCACAGTGACGGCAAAACCGTCACGCGCCAAACGCAATGCAATGGAGCGCCCTATGCCGCGGCTTGCCCCTGTTACCAAAACGCGCCTCATGGCTTGTTCTCCTTTATAAAAAGCTCAAAGTCTGCCGGCTCAAAAACTTTCAGCGCCGCCGTGGCCACCACCTCCCCGCGGTGCGCAATGCTGCAGGCATAGACACCCAGGCTGCTTCCATCCAACAAAACAAGCTGGGCGCGAATGCATAAGGGCTCTGCGGCTACAAAATCCGCTACTGCTGAATGGTAGCGCCCAGTCCCCAGGAGAACTCCCGGTTTTATGGGCTGGTTTTCCAGTTTCTTTCTGAGCGACATGTGGATGCCGATGGTTTGCGCCATCAGCTCAAACCCTATCCAAGCCGGCATGTTTCCGGCGCGGTTGCGGTACCAGCGCTTGGCGCAGGGGGTGGCCTGGACTACGGCACAGTCATGTTCGAAATGCAGGATGCTGTCTACCAGCAGCATGGTGCCGCGGTGGGGGAGAAGCACTTCTATGGGAAAGGAGGCAATGTCCATAGGTTTATTCATGTGTATTCAGCGTGCATCGCCGATGAGAAGACAAGCATTGTTTCCACCAAAAGCAAAGGAAGAGCTCAGGCACAGCCGGTTGGTTTTGCGTGCAAAAGTGTCCCCCTTCTTCACCAGGTTTAGCTTGGGCAGCTGTGCGTCTTCCTCCCCGTCCCACAGGTGGGGGGGAAGGAGGCCCTCTCCCTCTTGTAAAGCCAGCCAGCACAGCCCCACCTCTGTGGCCCCTGCCGCCCCCAGCAGGTGGCCTGTCATCGGCTTTGTCCCGCTGACACACAGGCCCTCCGGGAAGAGGCGGTGGATGGCGAGGCTTTCTGTAGCGTCGTTTTTGGGCGTCGCGGTGGCATGCATGTTGAGGTAGTCGACTTCCTTCGCTGGAAAACCCGCATCCTCCAGGGCCGCCTGGAGGGCCAGCTGCGCGCCAAGGCCCTCCGGGTGCGGGGCCGACATGTGGTAGGCGTCACTGCTCTCCCCCGCTCCGTAGAAGAGGACTTCTGCCCCTCCGGGCAGGTTTTCCCTCGTCATCAAAAACAAGGCGGCGCCTTCGCCGATGTTGATTCCGTTCCGGTGGCGACTCATGGGGTTGCACAGGGAGCTCGACAACAACTCCAGCGCCTCAAAACCGTTGACGGTCAGCTTGCACAAAGCGTCTACGCCGCCTGTTATGACGGCATCGCACAGGCCATGCTCAAGCAGGCTGCGCGCGGAAACGAGGGCTTTGGCGCTGGAAGTGCAGGCGGTGGAAACGACATAGGCTGGGCCCCCTAAGCCGAGGTAGCCTGCCAAAAACAGGGCCGGCGCCCCCAGCTCCTGCTGGCTATAGTGGTAGCCCTCGGGGAGCCTCCCGCTCCTCCTGTGGGCTTCAATGGCGCTCTCTCCCTCCGCAATGCCGGAGTTGCTGGTACCCAGCACAATGCCGACGCGGGACTTGCCATAGCGCTCCAGGGCCTCGCAGACGGCCTGCTCTATTTGCATATAGGCGGCCAGCAGGAGGCGGTGGCAACGCGAAGCATACTGAGGGAAGGCCTTAGGGACTTGAGGAAGCGGGCTGTGGACTTTCCCCAAGAGGGCGGTTTTTCCAGGAAGCCAGCCTTCTTCTGCCCAAATTCCCGTGCTGTCACCTGCCAAAAGGCGGGAGGCCACCTCCTTCGGGTTGTTTCCCAGGACATTGACAAGGCCCAATGCGGGCAAAAAACAGGGGGAGTTGGCGCGCATCAATTCAGGGGGAATGCAGGGGGGGGTCATCCATGTTTTCTAAGGTACTTATCCGCATCTTCACCTCTAGCTCCGGAAACTCCACCACCATGTCGCCCTCCGGCGGTAAACCCCGAGTATAATCCACTTTCATGACAAGTACACCCTTCTTTGTCAGCTTCCGCTGGGCCGCCGCCTCCTCCAGCTGCAACGAGGCGGAAAGCCCCCGCTGAATGCTCTGGGCAGGCCATGTGGACAGCTGCACCATGCCCAGCAAAAAAGCCGGCTTCAGGCGACGTATCGGCCACAAGTCCGCCTTCACACTTTCATTGTCAAAACGCAGCTGGAGGAGTTTCTGGCCAAAGGGTGTCAGGCCCACCATGCACATGCCCTCCTCGTCCACCTCTACCTGGGAAATCATCATCTCCTGTTGGCCCTTCAACGAAAAGTCTATCTGCTGCTGCAGCTCAAAAGCGGGGACTTCCCGGGTGCTTTGGAGGCAATAGCTTCCCCCTTGGGGAAAAAGCATACAAGAGGAGGGGCGCTTTGTGCAGGCGGCTAACAAGAGGAGCAGCCCGAAAACCACATAGGAAAACACCGGCTTCATGAGATCTGTCTCCTGTCCTCAAAAGTCAAAACCAGGGGCGAAAAAAACACCGAGAGGCTGACGCCCAGCAACAAAGTCAACCCAAAACCCGAAAGCGCGGGCATGGAGCTGAAGGCCAGCAAACCAAAGGAAAGCAGGGTTGTCCCCGCAGAAAGCAGCACCCCGGCGAGGGGGGCCCCCGAGTGGACGCCTCCTTCTCTGAGGAAAATGGAATAATTCACCCCTACCCCCAGGGCCAGCATCAGCCCCATGACGTGGAACAAAGTCAGCGCAACCGAAGCCAAACCCAAAAGCCCCAAAGTCAATGCCGAGGCCAGCATGGTCGGCGTGAGGACGAAGAGGGCTTGCCTTAGGCCATAGCGAAGGCACAGGGCGCTGTATACCAGGCACAGGGCGACCAGAAACCAGCCGCTGCCCCAATGGCGGTAGTCCCTAAACAGCCGGGAAATGCTGCCGGGTTTGTCTACAAAAGTCACCCCCTCCAGGGGGGTGGCCACCGCTTCCAGGGCAGCATACTGCTTCACCCCCTGCAAAAGCACTACGGAGGCAAAATGCCCCCCTTCCACCTTCCCCAGCCAGAGGTGACGAAAGGGCGCTGAAACGGGTTGCTCCATCCACTTCTCCAGCGTCATCCACTGGTTTTCGGCTTCTTGGAATTCCTTCCACAGGGCCTCCTGCGCCCCCTCGCGCAAGTCCGCCAGCAGCTGGGAGAGCGCTCTTAAGTCGCCAAAAACCGCCTCCTGCCAAAGCCTCCGGTTTTCCTTTTGGCGCGCTGCCGAGGGGACGAAGACAGAAAGGCTTTGGAAACCGCTGGCCGCCCCCGCCTCCAGCTGGGGTTTGAGGGCTTTGGCCAGCTTCTCCTCCCGGGCCAAAACCACCTCGGGGGTGGCGCCTTCTACCAAATAAAATTGGCTGTCATTCCCCATCCCCGTCAAGGCGCGTATGCGCTCCTCCTGCCCTACCAACACCTCCGGCCGGGAAATGAGCAGCCGAATGTCGTCACTTCCCGAAAGCCTAAGCCAGCCTGGCAGCGACAAGGCCACTGCCACAAGCACAATGGCAAGGCCCGCCTTGCGCCCTATGTTTTTTTGCCACAAGCCCAGCAGCTTTCGCGGCATACGCGCGACGGTTTCTGGGTTTTGGCAGGAAGGCTTTTGCAAAAGCCAGGGCAACAACAAAAAAACCGTCAGCCACGCGCAGCTTAGGCCGGTGAGGGTGAAGAGGGCCACCTGAGAAAGCGCCAGGAAGGGGGCGAATATGAGTGCCCCGTAGCACAAAAGGCCCGCCGCCAGGGCGAGGTTGAGGGCCGGGGCCACCTTCTTCAGCCCCGCCATGGGCTCCCAGCTGGGGCCCGCCCCCATGTGCGCGGCAAAATACTGAATGGCATAGTCAATGGCCTCGCCAATGAGGCTTGCGCCAAACACCAGGGTAATGAGGTGTACTTCGCCATAAACCGCGGTGGTTAAAACCAGGGCGGCCAATATGCCAAAACCCACCGACAGCAAACCCAGGGCCAGGGAGCGGATGGAGCGAAAAACCCAATACATTAACAGCGACAGGCCCAGCAGCGAGCCCAGGGCAATGAGGCGCAAGTCGCGCTCGGCGCCTGTGCGCGCCGCATCCGCATAAAACAAAGTCCCCGTGCGCAGCAACTCAACGTCCGGAAACTGCTGACTTAAAGCATGCTCTGCCTCCCGAATGGCCCGGGCGACGCGGGAGGGCGTTTCATGGCCATAGGCCGAGTCCGGCAACACGGCGGAGACTGCAACCCACAGGGTGTCTTTTTCCCGGGCCACCAAAAAACCGTCTTCGGGTTGTAACTTCAGGTTTTTGAAGGGCAAACTCGCCAGCCAGTTGTCTGTCAGGCCAAAAGGGTCCACCGCCAAAGGGAGCGAAGGGCCAAAGCGAAAGGGGGAATAGAGTTTTTGCCAAAGGCGCAGCTCCAAGCTGGCCTGGCCTTCCCCCAGGGCCTCAAAGTCCTCGTCGCTCAGCAAATGAAAGCGAAAAGGCTGATAGAAACCCAGCCATTGCTTTATGTCCACCGGGGGAATTTCTGCCACCACTTGGCGCAAAGCCCCCGAGGCCTCCAGGTGTTTTGCGAAAAATTTGGCCGCCTCCTTTGTGGTTTTGGCTTTTTCGGCGCCTTCCCCGCTTAGGCCTAGGAGGAAAAAGAGGCGGTTTCCTACCGCCTGGGTGAGGTGGCTTATGGCGTCTTCTGCAACCGAGGAGCGCTCTGTCGCAGGCAACAAAGCCAACAAGTCGGCCTGCAGCGGCGAGCGCCCGGAAAATTGCCGTATGCAGACAACCAGCAAAGCCACCGCCAACAACAACCACAGCAGGGCTCTTGTACGCATGCTTCGCATTTTAGGGCTCTTTCTGCTGGGTTATGCCCAAGGCGTTGAATTCGGCCCTCTCTGGCTCCCCTAGGGCCTTCGCCCCCTGGCTTTTTTCAAACCGAATGTCGGTGCTGTCGCCACCGGCCTCTGTTATCTGAATGAAATTCACATATTGCCCACCTGAAATCCGCATGGAGCTCAAAAATTGTGCAAGCCCAGCCTGGCGGGGCCGCAGCCGAATTTCCCACTGGCGCTCATCCCCCTGCGCCTCTACGTGGAAATGCTCTTCCAGGGCCTTGGCCTGCGCCCCCAGCATGGCCCGGAAAATACGGCCTACTTGCGCCATCCCGGGGAGGGTTTCGGCGGAGCGCTCCTTCCTTACCCCTTCGGCGGGGGCTTCTATTATTTTGTCCTCCCCCAGGAAATAACGGATGCGGTAGGGCTCCTCTATCTTCCACAATACCCCGTGTTGACGGGAGACAACCAGCTTCCCCTTCGTTATCAGCGGGCGCTTCACATCCGCCATCTTCCTTGTCTGAATAAAGTCCGCCACCACCACCGGATGCTTCTCCATTTGAGCGGCAATGGCTGACAAAGTCTTTTCAGACACTGCATTCGCAGACGCCGCATTTGCTGACGCCGCATTTGCTGACGCCGCATTTGCTGACACAGCCTTCGGGGAAGCCTCTGACACAAAAGCCCAAGCCAAAGAGGCAAAAATCCACACAAAACATGCCGCACAACGTCTTATCTTCATTTGACAACCCCAATCTTCTTCAGGTTTTCAAACACCACTCCCGGAGATACAAATTGAAGCTCCTGTGTCTGGGTCTCCACGGCCACCTGGATTGTATAACCTTTGGTTAGTCTTTTGCCTGAAATGCAATCAACCACTTGGTAGGCAATTTTCAGTCTGTTCTCATATTCAACAAGTGTCGCTTCTATGCGCAACTTCTGGCCAAAAACGGCAGGGTGCATATATTTAAGCTGGCATTCCACAACGGGCCATACATAGCCTGACTCTTTCATTTCTAGATAGTTATAGTTGAATTTTTTCAGCAGTTCGCAACGCGCCAATTCAAAATATTTCAAATAATTCCCGTGCCATACAATATGCATGGCGTCCATGTCATAAAACGCAACTTCCACTTCAACCACCGCTGTCAATTTCGTCAACTGCCACCTCCTGTTGTTCCAGCTTTTTGTTCCGGCTCTGCCCAAAAATCATAAAAATTAAACCACTGCATGGGAGCTTTGAGACAATAATGCTCCAGGCGACTCGCATATTGCTGAAGATAGGCGTGTATATTTTCAATTCGTTTGTCACGCTGAAGCTTTATTGTGTCTGCAAAGTGTTCCATATAAAGCTTGTGGCGCCCGCCTTCGCATAGACAGAAAAAAAGGTAGACAGGGCAATCCAAAAGGCTTGCCAAAACCCAGGGGCCCTGGGCAAAAGGCGCTGGTTTTCCAAGAAAATTCACCCGGCAAATGCGTTTGCTTGCCTCGTTGAGAGGCGGCGTCCTGTCGCCAGCAATGACAACAAGCTCTCCTTTGTCTATTTTTTCTTTGAGTTGAATGGCTGTCTGTGGACCAAAGTCTGAAACCTGAATGAAGTTGATGTCAAAATCCGCATGGAGTTTGCTAAGCACGGCGTTGAAACGCGGAGAATTTGTATAGATGACTGCATTCACTTTGGCATGTTTGTTATATATGACCAAAGCGCGCGCCAATTCCAGGTTTCCAAGGTGAGAGCCTATCAACAAAGCGCCTTTGCCAGAAAGCATGAGTGCCTCGCATGCTTTAACATCATGAAATTCTATGGGCATTTTTTGGACGTCGCCCAACCAGGCAGACATTTTGTCCAAAAGAGACTGGGCAAAAGCCAACATGTGTTTGAAAATGTCTGTCCATTTGGGCTCCGGCGGGTGTTTGTTTGTATATGTATTTAATTGCCGCAAATACTGGAAGGAGGCCTCCCGGGCCCGCCCCGCCCTCAGGAGGAAGTAGCCCACCAGGGGGAAGAGGAGCAGCCGGGTTATCCGCCTCCCCAGAAGGCGGTGGCTCCTCACAATGAAATGCAGGCCCCACCGGCTTCCTCGCTCGGAAAGCTTGGCCCAATGCCGGCCTCTCCCTCTTCCTTCTGGGCTAGGCATTTTCCCCCGCTCCTGACGGCTTTTCCTCTTTTATCGCCGGCTTCTCCTTCTCGTTGGGCCTTCTTCTTTTGGAGTACTTCCTCCACAGCAGAAGCGGAAGCCGCCTTAACATCCCCGCACAAAGGCGGGTATGCATCCATGAAATGCGGACATTGTCCCGCCATAGGCGAAAATGCGAAATGCCGCCTTGCGGATAGGTGACTTGGGTCGGCACATTCTCAAACACAAGGCCCTCCCACAAAAGGCGTACGAGAATTTCAATGTCAAAATCCATCCGGGTTGAAATGCGGACGCGGTTTATCAGCGCATAGGTGGCCGCCAACGGGTAGAGGCGAAAACCACACATGCTGTCGATGCGACAACCCAGCGTTTCGATGTATACCCAGAAATGGGTTAAATACCGGGCGTAGAGGCGGGCTTTGGGGACGGAGACGTCATAGAGAGGCTGTCCGCAAATAAGGGCTTCGGGGGTTTGGGCCCCCGCCTCCAGAAAGCGGGGGACGTCCCCCGTGTCGTGCTGCCCATCCGCATCCACCTGCAGCGCATGCGTATGCCCCGCCTTGAAGGCCTCCTTTATTCCTTTCATTACGGCCGCCCCCTTCCCCTGGTTAACCGGGAGGCGGTGGAGTTTTGTTAAAACATATTTTTTCGCAATGTCTGCCAAAACAGCCTGAGTCTTCTCGTCGCTGCCATCGTCTATAATAAACATAGGAAGGCCATGGGCGGACAAACGCTCTACCATGGCGCCAATGGTTTGCCAATGGTTATAAATGGGAATCAGCAGGCAGGGGCTATAAGACATTGTTCTTTGTTGTTTTTTCTTTAGTTTGTTTTTTCTTTATTTCTGTCAAAAAGAAGGCGCCCCGTGGAATATGTACGCTGGGGCGTTAGATATGCAAATTCCAGACAACATGTTTTCGAATGCCATTTGAGCCGAAGCTCAAGTTTAAATTCCGGAAAAATAGGCGCCAGGAATTTGAGTTTTTCTATGCTTGAAAAACCTTCCTCCCAGGCCTCCGCCCATTTCAAATGTTTTTTTGCAAAATGTACAGCCCAGTCCACCTGTATAACACCGGGCAATATCGGCATGTCTTCAAAATGCCCGGCAAAATGCTCAAGCTCCACAGGCATGTGAAGCCAAAGCCTCACTTCCTGGCTTTCCTCCTCTGAATGACAAACACTTTCAACAATCGGAAACAAAACCGGTGCGCTCTCTTTGTCTGTCATTTCATCCTCCGCTGCGTCTTCTGCTGCGTCTGTTATGTTTTTAAACAACGCCTTCAGGGGCTCCTGTGCCACCTTCCCTCTCTCGTTTGTCGGTAAACATTCAACAAAACGCCAATAGCGCGGCAACAAAACCGCTTCAAAATGCCTAGAAAGGTGTTGACGCAAACATTGTATTGTCTTTAGGCGGCCCCCGGCTTCCAGTTGACTTCTTCCTTCCGGGGTTAATGTCACCGCCGCCCCCAGGGTTTGGCGCTCTCTTCCTTCTTTCTCAAGGACAATGCCTAACACCGCTGCGGACTTTATCCAGGCATGCCTCTCTAAGGCCCCTTCCATCTCGGGGAGGGAAAGCCTGTTTCCTCCTACTTTCAGCACCCTGTCCATCCGCCCCTTCAGCAGGAAACGGCCCCCGGAAAGCATCTCAATGGCGTCTTCCAACACATAGGGGGTGCCACCTCCTACATGGGGGGAGCTTAGCCGGAGGGCCCCCGAGGGCGAAGCCTTCACCTCTATGCCCGAAAGGGGGCTCCATGCCTCCCCTCCTTCTGGGGTTCCTTGCTCCCTCCAGGCGATGGCCCCCGTCTCGGTACTCCCGTATATTTCCGTGGGACGTAGGCCCAGGGCCTTGTAAAATACATCGGAAACATTCAGCGACAGGGGGCTGCCAGAGGAGAATATTTTCTTTAGCTTCGGCGCCAGGCCCTCCAAAGGCAACAATTCCGGCAGCCTGGACAAATGCGCGGGCGTGGAAATGACAACGGCCGGGCCAAGGAGGCTCAGGCGCTCTCCCAGCAGGCCCGGGGAGGTGCAGGTTTGGGTGTCAAAAACGCGGCCGGTGCAGAAGGGCCACAGCAGGCGGAATGTCAGGCCGTACATGTGGGAGTGGGGGGCGGTGGCCAGTACGCTGCAAGCGCCGAGCTCTGCACCCCACATAGACTCGAATGTCCCAACCTCGCTCTCAAAATCCGCCAGCGTCTTGCGTACTTGCTTCGGTTTTCCGGTGCTGCCGGAGGTGTACAAGTCCACGCGGGCGGTGTGGGGGTTTATCGGCGCCCAAAGGCGGGGGGGGCTTTCTTCTTCTTCCTCTTCTTCTTCCTCTTCCCGCTCTAGGAGGGAAATACGGGCCTCCACCTCTAGGCCCATCTGCTCTATCGTCCCCGCCTGGGTGTTGGGGGGGATGACGGCCTCCTTCCCCGCGTACAACAAGGCCAAAAGCTCTATGAGGAATTCTCCCGCATCTTCGCTCTCTAGCAGCCAGCGCTGCTGTGCCCTCTTCTTCAGCTTCCGGGAGAGG
>Ga0209737_10000307_pt1 | contig 42903 bp, 27 predicted proteins | sample TergutCu122P3_FD_187284 | JGI IMG/M metagenome (GOLD analysis project Ga0209737, IMG submission 187284) | Cubitermes ugandensis P3 segment gut microbial communities from Kakamega Forest, Kenya - Cu122 P3 (SPAdes) (version 2) | ecosystem: Host-associated > Arthropoda: Insects > Digestive system...
ACGGATTAGAGGATGAGTTTCCATATATTTTTTAGTTTTATAAATCGAGTGCAAGATACGTAAAAAAATAATACAAACAGCTTATCTTCTATTTTTTTTGATTATCAGCACATTCCGTGTTCGTTCGAGTTTTTTCTTACTTGAAATGTGCAATATATCGCAGTTTTTTATATAGTATTACAACTCTACAATTGTTTTTCCTGCTCCCCCTCTTTCCCAAGCTTCATCGTAGAACTGTTTGACTTCTTTTCTCTTAGCCAAAAGCTGTCGTATTACGTGACGCAAAATGCCATTTCCTTTGCCATGCAAAATAGCTACCTGATTAATACCCAGCAGCACGGCTTCATCAATATATGTTTCAAGAACTTGTATGGCTTCCTCCGTGCGCATACCCCGCACATCAATGTTGGGAGAGAAGTTGGCAACTTTTTCGTTCAGTATATTGCCTATTCGTGTACCGTCTAACTTTGCCGAGCCGCGTATTACACTACGCGCTTCTTTTTTGCTGATTTTAGTAACGTTTGCAACGCGGGTTTTAAAAGAAATAGAATTGAAAGAAACGGTTACATCATCTCCTTGTTGTTGTGTAACTTCTCCTACTGTTTGAATATCATGAATAAAAACAGCATCACCTACTACAATTTTGGAGTCAAAGGGTTCAATTTTTGCTGTTACAGATTCCTGTTTCAGAGAAACCACCGGTTTTATCTCTTCTTCCTCTTCCATCTTTTCTATTTTTTCTTTATGATGTTTTATCTCCAACCGTAGGGCTTTTGTTTTTTGGCTATCGGCTTTAGCTTCTTTAATTTCTCGAATGGTTTTTTCTATGGCTTTGTTTGCGCCGTCAATAATTGAAAGCGCCTGATTTTTTGCTTTATGCAGAATCTCTTTGCGTTGTTTGGTAAACTCAGAAAATTTTGCGCCGTAGTTTTCAATCATCTCCGCTAATTTTTCGTCGGTTTGAGTAACACGCTTTAGCATATTGTTGATTTCTATTTTTTCGATTTCAATCTCATCTAATTTTCTTTCGTAGTCAATTTGTGCTGTTCCCGATTTAGAGAGGGCATTTTCGATGATAGTTTCGGGCAGTCCTATTTTTTTAGCAATTTCGTAAGCAAAAGAGCTACCGGGTTTTCCTTGCCGCAGCATAAAAAGCGGTTTCATTTGTGTAGTATCGAACAACATTGCACCATTTTCTGCTGCGGAGTGTTTGTCGCAGAAAAGTTTTAAATTTCCATAATGTGTAGTAATGATACCGAAAGATTCTTTTTTGTACAGTTCCTCTAAAATTGCTTCGGCCAGTGCGCCGCCCAGTGCCGGCTCTGTACCAGCGCCAAATTCATCAATCAAAAACAAAGAAGTGTGATTCAAATTCTCTAACATAACTTTCAAGTTTTTGAGATGCGAACTGTAAGTACTCAAATCATTTTCAATAGATTGTTCATCTCCCATAGCAATAAAAAAGGAGGTAAAAATACCCATATCGGAAGTACTGTCAAGCGGCACAAGCAAACCGCATTGCAACATGTATTGCAGTAAACCTACGGTTTTCAGGCACACCGATTTTCCACCGGCATTGGGCCCCGAAATAATCAAAATACGCTTTTCTTTATGCAGTTGAATATCTAACGGCACTACTTTTTTATTTTGTGAACTCTCTTTCTGAAAAGTTAAAAACAAAATAGGATGCACTGCTTTTTTCCATTCCATAATTTGAGTATCAAAAATATGGGGCAAAGTTGCATTGATTCTAATAGCAAACAGTGCTTTAGCACGGATAAAATCTATTTTGCCTAAAAAATCAATGCCTGTTAATATATTAGGAATAGAGTTTCGTATTTCGTTAGCAAGTTCCGTGAGTATGCGAATAATCTCTCTGCGCTCAGCATTGAGCAAATCTTTCAGTTCGTTGTTTGCATCAAAAACCTCTGTAGGTTCAATAAAAACCGTTTGTCCCGTAGCCGATTCATCGTGAATAAAGCCTTGCAAGCGGCGTTTAAACTGCGCGGGTACCGGAATACAGAGCCGCCCGTTGCGGATAGTCATCTCTGCATCTTCTTTTACTAAGCCATCTTGTTTAGCAATGCCCAGCAATTTTCTTACTTTTTTGTCTGCCTCACCCGAAATTTTAATAATCTCGCGTTTAATGCGTCGCAACTCTTCAGAAGCCCCATCGCGAAGTAGTCCTTTCGGGTCAATTATTTTGTTGATAGATTCTAATAGGGTCTTTTCTAAAAGAATATCTTTGCACAAGTTCCACAAACGCGGATATTTTTCTTCCTCATTTTTCACTCTAAAATAAACAACAGTTTGCACAATCGCCTGCAACATACCTCTCAGTTGGGCGACTTCATCTATCTCTAAAAAAGTACCTTCCAAGCGAATGCCTTTCAACAGCGGACGCACATCATGAAAATCTTGCGCAGGGAATACGGCATCAAATTGCAGCGCTTGTTGAAATTGAAAAGTCTCTTCAAGCGCAATAGTAAGTTCGTTAAAGCAAGTAAAGTATTGAATTATATCCACAAATTCTTTTCCCATATCGCTTACACACAAACATTTAAGATGTTCACGAATTACATCAAATCCAATTTTTGTTTCAAAATTTTGTGGATAAAACATGAGGCAAAAATAGAATTTTATGCAGATAGAAATTTTATTTTTTTAATCGGTACAACACTGCTTTTTCAGGCTAACCTTAAAAAACAGTCTCCACAATCTTTCCAAAAACCAACGCACCATCAAAGGGCGTGTTTTTAGATTTCGAGGCCATTGTAGTAACATCAATCTTATACTCTTGATGAAGTTCTGCTATTGCAAATTCTGCATTCATTCCTTTTACAATTTTACCTTTGTTGAGTTTCATTAACGATGAAGGATTTGTTGACATTAGTTTGATTAATTGCGAAAGTGTTAGGAAACCTCCTTTCACCAATTTTGTGTAGCACAGGGGGAAAGCCAATTCCAAGCCTATCATTCCGGGTGCCCCTTTTTCTTTATCTTCAAGCGTGTGTGGGGCATGGTCGGTGGCAATGGCTAAAACCTGTCCGGCTTGCATTGCTGTTAACAAAGCATCAATATCCTCTTGCGTTCTTAAAGGAGGATTCACACGATAGTTGTTTGTAGCTTCGGCAGTAGCAAAAATGTGGTGTGGCGTTACTTCGCAGGTAACCTCTAATCCTTGTTTCTGTGCATTAGCAATCATTTCAATAGCTTCTTTCGTACTAACGTGGCAGAAATGAAGTTTCCCGCCCATCTGTTCCAACAAACGAATATCTCTCGCCGTCATTTCGTTTTCTGCTCTCCGCATATCTGTGGCGCTGAATCTTGAATCTTCGGCATGAGATAAAACAGTAATATCCTTTTCTTTACAAATTTCGAATATCTGTTTCATAATTTCATCATCTTGAACGCCTTTTCCATCGTCTGATACAAAAAGTATTTCATTTCTATCCAGCGCTATTAAATGTTCAATATCAGAGCCTTCCAAATTCTTGCTCATACTCACTGTTTGATTAACCGTAATTCCGCCAATCTCTTTTGCGTGCCTTTCTATGGTATGTGCTTTTTCTACAGAATCACAAACCGGATTTGTATTGGGCATTAGATTTACAGCAGAGTACCCCCCTCTTATAGCAGCCTCGCAACCGGTTTTCAAATCTTCCTTATAAGTAAATCCGGGGTCGCGAAAATGGGCATGCAAATCGGTAAAGGCAGGAAGCAGCACAACCTTTTCGCCGGTAAAATCTCGAATTAAAAAATTGGAATTATAAAGCCCGTAGGCGGGTAATATTTCAAATGCGGGTTCATCAATAGATTCGGCTACCTCAGTAATGATGCCATCTTCAACGAGTACGCAGCCTACAAAATCTTGTGTATCGTCCACAATTCTGATGTTTTTATACAGGGTTTGCATAATAAAAAAATTTTGCAAAAATAAGAAACTATCCTTCTACTTCTATTCGGCCATCACTAACTCCACCACATTCTCTACATGATGCGTGTGCGGGAACATATCTACCGGTTGCACTTTTGCTACGGAATATTTTTTGGCAAGCACTGTAATGTCGCGGGCTTGTGTGGCAGGGTTGCAACTGATATACACTATTCTGGGTGTTTCCATTTCCAATAATCGGGCTACTACGTTGGGGTGCATTCCGGCGCGTGGCGGGTCGGTAATTACCACATCAGGCTTGCCGTTGCGTTTTGTGCAGTTTGCATTCAGCACATCTTTCATATCGCCTGAGAAAAAAATAATATTGGGAATTCCGTTCTGTTGCGCATTATACTTTGCATCTTCAATAGCGGCTTCCACGTACTCAATACCCACAACTTTTTGCGCCTGCTTTGCAACAAACTGCGCAATTGTTCCGGTTCCCGTATATAAATCATATACAATATCTTTCGAGGAAATCTGCGCAACATTGCGCGCCACTTTATACAACTCCAATGCTTGCAAACTATTGGTTTGAAAAAAAGAAAGCGGACCTATTTTAAAACTCAACCCCTCCATTGTTTCCGAAATATGAGGATCGCCTGCGTACAAAACCGGCTCTAAATCTAAAATAGAGTCGTTTAATTTTGTGTTTATTACATAAAAAAGAGAGATAATTTGAGGAAAACTATCTTTTAGAAACTTCAACAACTTTTCTGTTTTTACATTCATTTCGGTAAATGAAACAATAACCATCCATTCATTTTTTGTATTATTCCTGATGATCAAATTTCTTAAAACTCCTTCATGATTTCTTATGTTGTAAAAAGCGATGTTGTTTTCTATGGCAAATTGTTTTACGCTGTTCCTTATTTCGTTGCTCGGTTCGGCTTGCAGCAAGCAACGTTTCACATCTAATACTTTATCAAATTTTCCGGGTATATGAAATCCTAATCCTCTTGTTTCCAAAATCTTTCCGGAATCGCGCAAGCGCATATCGTCATCGTCTAACCAGCGTAAGTGCGAAAAAGCAAACTCTAATTTATTGCGGTACTCATATTTATTTTTTGATGGAACGATGGGTAAAACGGACGGAAAAGTGAATTTACCCAAATGTTTAAAACAGTCTTCCACTTGTTTTTGTTTGAACTTCAACTGGGTTTCGTAATCCATAATTTGCCACTTACAGCCCCCGCACAAACCAAAGTGTTCGCATTTAGGTTCCACTCTATAAGGCGACTTCTTTTTGATATTCAAGATACGTGCTTCGGCGTAGCCTTTCTTCTTTTTATATACTTCTACATCCACCACATCACCCGGAACGGCAAAGGGAACAAACACCGTAAGTCCATCTTTTTTTCCCACGGCTTTGCCTTCGCCACCGGCATCAATAATTTCTAAGTCTTCAATTTTGTAGTATTTCATTTTTTTTGGCAAAAATAACTTTTTTAAAGGTGTTATTTATGTTCAAAAAAAGTTTTTTGCATCAGTCATAAAAAATTAGGGTACGGGGTCAAAACCACTACCGCCCCATGGGTTACAACGCGCAATCCGTTTTATTGTGAGCCAGCCTCCCTTGAATATTCCGTGCTTTTTTATTGCCTCAATACCGTATTCCGAACAAGTAGGTAGAAAACGACACTGCCTACCTAAAAATGGGGAAAGTGTGTATTGATACACTTTTATTAGCCCTATAAAAAAACACGAAAAATATTTATGTAACATTAATAAGCTCTTGCAAACACTACTCTTTGTGAAGAAGGTTTGCCTGTTAAAATACATTTTCCCTCCTCCCGTTCTTGCTCAAGCGGGATAACACGAATGGTGGCTTTCGACTTCTCTTTTATCAACTCTTCTGTTTCCGGTGTTCCATCCCAATGGGCAAGAACAAAGCCGCCGCTATTATCCAAAATTTTAATAAACTCTTCCCAAGAATCTGCTTTTCTGGTATTCTCTTCTCTGTATTTCAACGCTTTATTATATATATTTTGTTGAATATCTTGCAGTAATTGTTCAATATGTTCCGCTAATCCGCTCAAAGATGCAGTGTGTTTTTCAAGGGTATCACGGCGAGCTATTTCCACTTGATTATTTTCTAAGTCGCGTGGCCCAATAGCAATTCTTACCGGAACCCCTTTAAGTTCGTATTCATTGAATTTCCAGCCGGAGCGCTTTGCATCGTCGTCATCAAATTTTACCGTGATATTTTTAGCTTTTAGTTCTGCTGTCAGCTCGATTACCTTTTCTTTGATAGTTTGTAATTGCTCTTCTGTTTTAAATATTGGGATGATAACTACTTGAATTGGGGCTAATTTTGGCGGAAGTACTAATCCATGGTCGTCGGAGTGTGCCATAATAAGTGCCCCGATTAATCGAGTAGAAACGCCCCATGAGGTTGCCCACACATAATCTAACAGATTTTCCCTATTTAAAAATTTCACATCGAAGGCTTTCGCAAAATTTTGTCCTAAGAAGTGAGAAGTACCGGCTTGTAGCGCTTTGCCATCTTGCATCAAGGCTTCAATACAATAGGTTTCTTCTGCTCCGGCAAACCGTTCGTTGGGTGATTTTACTCCCGTGAGCACCGGCATTGCCATAAATTTTTCTGCAAACTCGGCATATACATGTAACATTTTTTCAGCTTCGGCCAGCGCTTCATCACGGGTGGCGTGTGCGGTATGCCCTTCTTGCCACAAAAACTCTGCGGTTCTCAGGAATAACCTTGTACGCATTTCCCAACGCACCACATTGGCCCACTGGTTAATCAAAATCGGCAAATCGCGGTACGACTGAATCCAGTTTTTATAGGTGTCCCAGATAATTGTTTCAGAAGTTGGGCGTACTATTAGTTCTTCTTCTAATTTTGCGTCGGGGTCAACCATTACGCCTCCGTTAGGGTCGTTTTTAAGGCGATAGTGCGTAATTACGGCACATTCCTTTGCAAAGCCTTCCACATGTGCAGCTTCTCTGCATAAAAACGATTTGGGTATAAACAGCGGGAAGTATGCATTAACATGCCCTGTATCCTTAAACATTTTGTCCAACGCATCGCGCATATTTTCCCAAATAGCAAACCCGTATGGTTTTATCACCATACAACCGCGCACGGCAGAGTTTTCGGCCAAATCGGCCCGTTTAACAATATCGTTGTACCATTTTGAATAGTCTTCTTCTCTTGATGTAAAATCTTTTGCCATAAATCTTTTTTTGGGCGGCAAATTAACATGAAATTTTGGAATTTCTGCACGTGATAACATTGAGTCTTTGCCCTTTTACCTACTATTGAAATATTATTATACATTTGCCACCTAATTATTAACCAATCCTCTATAAATGACGTAATAAATTGAATATTTTTTCTTGATAAAAAAGCCACTCGGCTGTGTCGATACCAGAAATGTACCAACAATTAAACGCATCGCGCAGTTGAGGATGCCGTTATTGATTTAAACAAAATGGCTTTATTAAATGATTTTTTCATGGAAATTTTTGTTACATTTCCTCTGGAAGCTCATTATATCAATAACATAGCTTTCTTGTCAAAACAAAAAAATACAAAAATCATTTTTGAAATTACATCGGAAGAAGATTATAATCAAGCAGAGGGGTTAATTTCAAAATATGCTATAGAAAATTTTGCCTATAAACCTTTGTATAACAGAGAAAATCAAGATTTTTTTATGGAGAATACTTATTTGACAAAAGATGATATTTTCAGCGATATTGTTCCACAACGTATCATTTTTGCTCATCAAAAACTAAACACTAATTTTTTTGGAAAAATACATTTACTTCCCAATGGCGACATAAAAGCCCATCCCTTGAAAGATGTTTTAGGCAATTACAAACAAGAGCCATTAGTAAAAATACTTGAAAAAGAGATAGTAACGAATACTGCATGGCGAATCATTAGAGAACAGACACCTTGTAATGAGTGCCTTTATCAATTTCTTTGTCCATCGCCTTCAGATTATGAGTGGGCATTGAATAAGAGTAATTTGTGTAATGTTACTTTTTGATGAAAAAAAACAATATGAGGAGGTTTGCAAGAAAAAATAAGATGCAATCAACAGGTATTAGTCTTTTTACTTTTCATATTTCTTGGCTACTTCTACACATATCTTTTCTAAAGTATTCATAATATCTGCATCAATCATTCCTTTTTTTAAAGAATCTAAAATATCCTGATGCTCATTTTGTAAAGTAAATAAGTATTCCTTTTCAAACGCTTTGATGCAAGTTACCGGGATTTTAAGTAAGAGACCTTTAACGCCGCAAAACAGGATGGCAATTTGTTCTTCTACTTTGAGGGGCGAGTATTGCGCTTGCTTCAATATTTCTACATTTCTTTTTCCTTTTTCGATAACACTTTTGGTAGCGGGGTCAAGTTCTGAGCCAAATTTAGCAAATGCTTCCAACTCTCGGTATTGTGCTTGGTTTAATTTTAGTGTTCCTGCTACTTTTTTCATGGCAGCAATTTGTGCGTTTCCTCCTACCCGCGATACAGAGATACCTACGTTTATGGCGGGTCGAACGCCGGAGTTGAACAGGTTGCTTTCCAAAAAAATCTGTCCGTCTGTAATAGAGATTACATTAGTAGGAATGTAAGCAGAGATGTCTCCGGCTTGAGTTTCAATGATGGGTAGCGCAGTTAGCGATCCCCCTCCTTTCACTAAATGTTTGATAGCCTCCGGGAGATCGTTCATTTTAGCGGCAATCTCGTCTGATTCAATAATTTTGGCGGCTCTTTCCAGCAAGCGGGAGTGGAGGTAGAAAATGTCTCCGGGGTATGCTTCTCTGCCCGGTGGGCGGCGTAGCAACAATGACACTTCTCGATAGGCTACGGCTTGTTTCGACAGGTCGTCAAATACTATCAAGGCGGGGCGGCCTGTATCGCGAAAATACTCCCCAATAGCAGTTCCCGAAAACGGGGCGTAAAACTGCATCGCAGCAGGGTCGGAGGCGGTAGCTGTTACTACCACTGTATAAGCCATAGCCCCTTTTTCAGTAAGCGTTTTTACCGTATTGGCTACCGAAGAGCCTTTTTGTCCAATTGCCACATAAATACAGTACACCGGTTCTCCCTTATCGAAAAACTCTTTTTGGTTAATAATAGTATCAATAGCAATGGCGGTTTTTCCTGTTTGCCGGTCGCCAATTATCAATTCTCTTTGTCCGCGTCCAATAGGAATCATTGCGTCAATCGCTTTAATTCCGGTTTGCAACGGTTCTTTCACAGGTTGGCGGAAGATAACACCCGGAGCTTTCCGCTCAATGGGCATCTCGAACAGCTTGCCTTTCAACTCGCCTTTTCCATCAATAGGCTCTCCAATAGTATTAATGACTCGCCCCAATAGTCCTTCGCCAACTTTAATACAAGACACGCGGCCGGTGCGTTTGCAAATATCTCCTTCATTCAAATTCTTTGAATCTCCCAAAAGCACAACACCCACATTATCTTCTTCCAAGTTTAGTACTATTCCGGTAACAATGCCTTGTGGTTTTTCAAAAAACACCAGCTCGCCCGCAAGCGCATTTTGCAAACCATACACACGTGCAATGCCATCTCCAACAAGCAAAATAGTTCCGGTTTCTTCCAATTCTGTCTTAAAATTTAAACTGTTGAGTTGTTCTCTTAGTATAGCGGTAATTTCAGAAGGCTTTATTTCATTCATTGAAAGAAATTTAATTATAAAACACTATTTCACTGTCTTGTTCTCTAAATACTCATAAATCACTTTAACAAATTCAGTATTTGCAAAATGTCCGGGTTTACGTGCAATGATTTCCCCTTTAATAGGTTTTCCTAAGAGGCATAAATCTCCGAGGAGGTCAAGGAGTTTATGACAAGCCGGTTCGTTGAAACAACGAAGCGGGACATTATTGAGTGTACCATTTTCATTCACTTGAATATCTTCTTTATTGAAGAATTTTCTAATTTCATCTAAAATTTCCGGTTCAGGCTTTTTATCTACAAAAACCACTGCGCTATTTAACTCACCCCCTCTAACTAAATTGTTCTTAATAAGATGGTGTAGTTCATGAAGGAATACAAAAGTTCTGCATGGAGCAACGTTTTCTATAAATTCTTCCATATTTTTAATAGAAGCGTACTGGCTCGCTAATACAGAAGTTCCGTAATCGACCATAACCGAAATGGAGAATTTTTCAGCCGGCACTAAAATTAGTTCAATGCCTGCATCCGGTTTTTCAAACTTAACGACTTCATCAACGGAAATATAATCTCTCTTTTCAGAAAGTTCCTGTATTCCTGCTTTTTTTATCAATTTTATAAAAGTCGCTGCGCTTCCGTCTAAGATAGGCACTTCTTCTGCATCAATAAGAATGAGTATATTATCAATTTGCATACCTGCTAAGGCGGCTAAAAGATGTTCTACTGTTTTAATACTCACGCCGTTTTCATGAAGGTTCGTACTTCTCGCCGTATCTGTAACGTTCAAGATATGAGCTTTTACCATAGGCGATAGAGGTTTGTCTATCCTTTGGAAAACAATTCCGTGGTTGGCTTGCGCGGGTTTCAAGGTAATAGATACTGCACATCCTGTGTGCAAACCTTTTCCGGAGATAGAGACCTCCGAAATGATGGTTGTTTGATTTTTTTTCATAAAAAACTTTTTACCGAAAAAATCACTCCGATTTCTTCATCTGCATTCTTAATTCATTAACTTGGTTAAACAATTCAGGTAATTTTTTTCTATATATAATAAGTTTTTTTTCTTCCATTGCAGAAATTGCCGGTGAACCCAGCACAATTTTGTTGTCGGGGATATTATAGGGCACACCGGACTGTGCGCCAATGATAACATTGTCTCCTATTTTTAGATGTCCGGTGATACCCACTTGCCCCGCTATTATAGCTTTTTTTCCAATCTTTGTAGAGCCGGATATACCTACTTGTGAGGCAAAAGCAGAGCCTTCTCCAATTTCGCAGTTGTGTGCAATTTGAACAAGATTGTCTAATTTCACATGGTTACCAATCATTGTTGCGCCTAAGGTAGCTCTGTCAATGCAAGTATTTGCTCCAATTTCAACGTTATCGCCAATCACAACATTTCCAATTTGGGGTACTTTCAGGAAGTTTTCATCCTGTTGCGCAAATCCGAAGCCATCAGCACCAATCACGGCACCGGCATGAATTACGGTGTTGCTTCCCACTTCACAATTGACATATACCTTAACCCCGGCGTGAAGTACAGTGTTATCGCCTATTTTTACGTTATCGCCTATATAAGTATGGGGAAACACTTGCACATGATTTCCAATCATTACATTTTCTCCAACACTCACAAATTCTCCAATATACACGTTCTCTCCAAGGGTTGCACTTTTTGCAACGCAAGCCAGAGCCGATACCCCTGTTTTTTTTGGAAGCATTTGCTGGTAAATCTCCAACAATTTGGCCAAAGCCAAATAGGAGTTTTCCGTACGAATGAGTGTGGTTTGTACCGGTTTTTCCGGAACAAAATCGTTATTAACAATTACGGCTGTTGCTTTTGTCTCGTATATATATTCCGTATATTTAGGGTTAGCCAAGAACGACAAACCGCCCTCAACGCCCTCTTCAATTTTGCATACTGTATGGATGATAGCGTTGGTATTCCCTTCTATTGTAGCGGAAAGCATTTCAGCAATTTGCGATACGGTAAAAGTCATCAGTTAATTTTCGGCAAAAGTATATTCTTTTTTTAAAAAGAAAAACAATGCTGAGATTAAAAAAAATATATTTTCGCCGCGTATAAAAATAATTGGTTTAATAGGAGAGGTGGGTGAGTGGCTGAAACCAGCAGTTTGCTAAACTGTCGTAGGAAAAACTCCTACCGGGGGTTCGAATCCCCCCCTCTCCGCAGAAATGCTGGAACAAACAATAAACTAATAGCTTACAGGATATTGTCGCCCAATATGAATAAACTCTACCTCCTTTTTATTGCCTTGTTACTTTTCGTAGGGCTTTACAGTTGCAAAACGAACAAAACAGCTTCCGATGCTTACGGTGTGTTTGAAGCTACCGAAATTATCGTTTCTTCCGAAAGTAATGGAAAAGTGCTCTATTTTAATGTGGAAGAAGGAAAAACATACCAGCAAGGAGAACTACTCGGATGTGTTGACACAGTGCAAATTTATTTGCAAATAAAGCAGTTAGACGCTTCCATAGGGGCGGCGATGGCACGGCGCCCTGACCTCCCCTCCCAAGTTCGAGCCTTATACAATAAACTAGAAACATTAAACAAAGAAAAAAACAGAATAGCAACACTAGTGGCAGCCAATGCAGCTTCAAGCAAGCAATTAGACGACATTAATGCCGAAATAGATATGACAAACAGCCAAATTGCAGCCGTTGAGTCGAACTTAACTATCACTAACAAGGCAATTATGGAAGAGGTGGAGGCGATGAGATTTCAGAAAATGCAACTGCAAGACGCTCTGACTAAAAGCTATATCAAAGCACCCATTACAGGTACCGTGCTTAAAAAATATATAGAACCTAACGAACTCGCTTTTCAAGGGAAACCCCTCTTCAAAATTGCTGATATTGAAAATATGTTTATACGGGTTTATATTACAGAAGATATGTTATCCACTATTAGTCTTGGGCAGCCGGTTGAAATTCATTTAGATATGCCCGGAGATAAAGAAAAAGTAATGGAAGGTAGGGTTTGTTGGATTTCTGCAAAAGCAGAATTTACTCCAAAGATGATTCAAACAAAGAACGAGCGAGTAAATTTGGTTTATGCCGTAAAGGTAGCGTTTAAAAACGATGGCTCTGCTAAGATTGGGATGCCCGGCGACGTAAAGTTTAAATAGTTTACAATGGCTGCCATCTGCATAGATAATATTTCAAAGCAATATGGAAAAACCCTCGCTTTAAAAGATATTAGTTTTGAAGTAATGGAAGGTGAAGTCTTTGGGCTTATTGGCCCTGACGGAGCGGGCAAAACAACCCTCTTTAACATTCTTGCCACGTTGCAGTTGCCTTCCTCCGGAAAAGCAACATTATTAGGATTAGATGTAGTTTCTAACTATAAAAACATAAGAAAAGAGATTGGCTATTTACCGGGAGTTTTTTCGCTGTATCCCGATTTGACCGTATATGAAAATCTGCGATTTTTTGCCACGATGTATAGAAGCAAAATTAATGAAAATCTACACTTAATTAAGCCCATTTGGGAGCAAATTGCTCCTTTTAAAAAAAGGCAGGCAGGGCGGCTATCCGGTGGCATGAAGCAAAAGCTGGCGCTCTGCTGTGCGCTGATACACAAACCTAAAATACTTTTCTTAGATGAACCCACAACAGGCGTTGACCCCGTGTCTCGAAAAGAATTTTGGGACTTGCTGAACAACATTAAAAAACAAGGAATTGCAGTGCTGGTTTCTACACCCTATATGGACGAAGCCACACGATGCGACAGGATTGCATTAATGAAGGAAGGAAGAACCGTTACAATAAACACTCCCACTAAAATTATTGAAAACTACAAAGGAAAACTATATTCATTAAGAACAGAAACCATTTTTAACTTGTTGAATTGTATGCAAAATATTCCGCATAAGTGTAATTATTACCCTTATGGTGAATTTATGCATGTTTCTTTTTATGAAAAAGATTTTAATATCGAACAGTTTGATACTTTTTTGGATACCCAAAGTCAAAAGTATTCTGAGTTGAAACAGATTCCGCCAACTATTGAAGACTGCTTCATTGAGTTAGTGGCAGAAGGGTAGGAAAGGGGGTGTTTTCACGGAGGCAGCCTTTTTTTCTCGGCACAAAAAACAGTTTTCACCCTAAAAGAGTCGTGGATTCAAAATAAAAAAACTGCGCTTCCGTTAAATAGCAAAACACATAACAATGAAACTCAAACTATTTTTTATTTCTGCAACATTTTTGATGGCTTCGCTTTCTACGTTTGCCACTCAATTACTAATTCCAATGGATTTAACGCAAAAGAACCACTTAAAGGCATACGGTATTGCTTATTTTGCTATTGAGCGGGAGATTGATGTGAGTTGGTTACTCAATTACCGTGGAGGCAGTTTTATGATGGTTTATAATGCTAAGATAGAAGATGAGTGCGTGATTCGCGGGGTTTCGTACCAAGTGATTGCCGATGTGCAACGCGCTGCTATTTTGAACGAAATTGCTGCTACAGAAAGCAACATGGATGAGATAAAATTGACAAAAGTACCCAAAATTGCCGTTTATACCCCCAAAAGCAAGCTTCCGTGGGACGATGCCGTTACTTTAGCGCTTACCTACGCAGAGATTCCTTATGATATGGTGTATGATGAAGAAGTAATGAATGATGTATTGCCGAAATACGATTGGCTGCATTTACATCACGAAGACTTTACCGGTCAATATGGTAAATTTTGGAGTGCCTATAAAAATGCTTCATGGTATATTGCAGATGTAAAAAATCAGGAGGCTACAGCAGTAAAATTAGGATTTCAGAAAGTTTCGCAGTTGAAATTGGCAGTAGCTAAAAAGATTCGCGATTTTGTGATGGGCGGCGGGTATATGTTTGCCATGTGTTCTGCACCAGACAGCTTCGATGTAGCACTCGCCGCCGCCGGCATTGATATTTGCGAGGTGCCCTTCGATGGCGACCCAATGGACCCCGATGCACAACAAAAACTAAACTACGACAACTGCTTTGCTTTCACCGACTTTATCCTTGTTACCAACCCCCACATCTACGAAATTTCTGATATCGACGTGAATCCTCATTTTCACGTTCAAAATAAGAAAAACGATTACTTTACTTTGTTTGAGTTTTCAGCAAAATGGGATCCCGTGCCCACAATGCTTACCCAAAATCATCAAAACGTAATTTCGGGATTTATGGGACAAACCACAGCCTTTAACAACAACAGGATAAAACCTCACATTGTTATTCTCGGGGAATCCAAATTTTTTGACGAAGCGCGCTACATTCACGGCACCTACGGCAATGGTACTTTTACTTTTTACGGAGGGCACGACCCTGAAGATTATCAACACTTTGTTGGAGACCCTCCTACTGACCTGAATTTGCACCCAAACTCTCCCGGCTACCGGCTTATTTTAAATAACGTATTATTTCCTGCTGCAAAAAAACAAAAACAGAAAACTTAGAAAGGAAAAATTAAGGCTGGTAAACCTTTCGATTATAGCGTAACTTTCACCTGTTTTCAGCGTAACAACCCACAAAAACGCGCAAAAATATAAAAATTAATTGATAATCAATCAATTATACTAATGTGAATTATATTTCATTCCAAAACGGGTCAGAAAAAATATACTTGTAGGCGCAGGTCGATCTGACGATGGCATTATTGATTCCATTTGTGGTATTACCAATTGGAATTGTTGAATAGGTTTCATAAAAATCAAAAGTATGCCATAGTTGACCTTTATAAGGTGCAGAAGTCCCAACGCTAAAGGCTTCTCCATATTTCAATCCTGGTTCATCCCTAAATGAACCAAATTTGAGAATAGGAAATGATTCTCCATAATCTGTACTCTCTGCTCTTCCTCTATAAACTAATCCTTCAATATTAGCAGAATAGTAATGATGTTGTCCTTTATTTTCCTCTCTGAAAATCCAATTTTTCCCATAGTCGAAACTTGTCCAAAAAGAGGTGTAAATGTAAGAGCCTTTTCCATAGTAATTTCTAGTGTAAACTACTCCGGGAGCAGCATCGGCAAGAATACAATTAAAACTCCCTATTGTTGTGGGTGGATTATATTCATTAATCATATCCACAGAAGATTGAACGGTTAATTTTTTCCCGTTTTCTGTCAATCTAAAAAGGGCAGAGTATGCACAGGAATCAAAACCGGATTGAGAGTACAAGAAGTACCAATGAGATGAAATGTATAGTTCACCAGGCTCTGCACCGCGAGTTACTCCACGGTTTTGGGAAAAAGAAACGTTGTTTATAAGAAATAAAACAAATAGAAGGGGTAGTAATTTTCTCATGGAAATTTATAGTTGATTTTGAATTTTTGCGAGCAAAAGTATTTTTTTATCGAATAAATTAATTTTCTGTCTTTTCGATTTTAGAAAATTTTTCTATAATGGAAAAAAATCAGTTTTCTTTTCTTCCTAAAAATGCAAAAAAACGGAAAAAATCAAATGCTTTTTTGTTTGAAAAACCATATATTTGAGCCGAATAAACTCAAATAATAAACGAAATGCAGAAAAAGATTGACTATGGTAGTTGTTCGAGATTCCTCCCTACGTTCGGAATGACGATTGTTTGCTCGCAAAGTAGAGGGGGTGGAAAATGCGGCGACGGCAAACACTACCAATTAGTCAAGTACTCTTTGTCGCCGCATTTTCCACCCATTTTTTTAGCATGTTGCGGGGTCATTCCGACCGAAGCGAAGCGAAGGGAGGAACCTATAACAATACGCAAGTACCCCTTACCGCACCACCACCACTTTCTTAACCACACTATTGCCCTCTATATCAAATATTTTAAAAAAATAAACCCCCGCATTGAAAGTAGATACATCCACTACCCGTGTTTTCGCAGTTTGTAACAGCTGCCCAAAAATGTTGTAAATTTCAACTTTACTGAAGTTATTAGTCTCAATAGTTACAGTGCTAAATGTTGGATTGGGATACACTTTAACTCCTTCTAAATCATTAATTTCTTTAACTCCTACCGTAATATTTTCCCTTACGTGGTTGCTACTATCCGACACACAACCCTCCTCATAATACGTCCTCACATAATACTCATAATTCCCATTGGGCAAATTCTCATCTAAATAAACAGGCTCTGTTAACATCTGATTTGTAATGCGCGTATTGTTTCTGAAAACATGATAACCTCTAATGTTATCTGCCGAATTAATCCACTGTAATTGAATGTTTTTTTGATGAACACTTGATTCTAACAAAGTAGTGTTATCACATATAATTTCCTCATACTCATAATTTTTAGTAATATCGTGGCAAAAAACGGCTTCTAATATTTCGCCGTAATCTCGGTAATACTCTATGCAAACTTTTGTGTGATGCCCCCATGGGTTAAAATCCTCCACTTGGTAAGATTTTACGATATAAAACACACCCGGCTCTCTGTCTGACATAAATACCGGAAAGGGGCCTTGTGTGTCAAACTGTTCACTTACATACACGTGCCGAAAGGTATGCCCTGTATCTGCACTGAACGATACTTTATAAGTGGCTTTATAGTTCTCCTCCGGAAACATGGAACTCACATACACCTCCCCGGGCAAACCACCACGATAAACATCAGGAAAACGACCCCAAATTTGTCCAAAAACATATTCTGGGTCAATGAGTAACTCTGTATATGTTAGATAAAAATTATCTGTAAAAAACAGTGTATATGGGTAATAAGGTGGACTGCCACTAATGCCAATATGTTTATATTTATCATGTAGCGATTCGCTTATGTATATATGATTTTGGTTGTGCAATAAATCCCATGAGTTAGCATAATCATTACTTATATACCCTGCACCTCCTCCTTGATATATCAATCCATTAAAATTTGCTGGGTAATATTTTTTTGACCCAATATTTTCCTCCCTAAATATCCAATTTTTTCCATAATCAAAACTTATCCAAAGCGCTGTGTAAGGATAACTGTTTTTTGAGTAATGAGATACTGAATATAACACCCCTGTAGTTGCATCTGCAAGGATATAATCGGGTATCATTTCATTTGTAGGGTTGCCAAAATAATTTGCATTATATTGTAAAGTCAGTTTTTTTCCATTTTCGGTAATTCTGTAAACCGCAGTTTGTAGAGTGTCGTAATATGCAGGCCAAATAGGGTTATAAACACCGTACCATTGTCCTGTTAGATATAGTTCGCCGGGTTCTGCACCGCGTGCAATATTTCGTTCTTGAGCAAATGAAATATTGTTGATAAGAAATAAGAGAATTAAAAGGGGTAATATTTTTTTCATAAAATTTATTTTTTGCGGTTTTAGGAAGCAAAACTATCTTTTTTCTGAGAAAATTTATTTCATTTTATTTCTAAAAATTGCACTTTGCTGCAATAAAATGAAATTTTTTGGAAAAAGATAATTTTATTTTTTTTCTAACAAGCGTTTCAATTCTTCAATTTCTTTTTCTAATTTTTTGATATATTTTTGTTGGGTTTCGAGTAAATCTTCGGGGATGGGATAGTAATTATTAGCCCCAAAATTTGTTCCCTGATGAATTGTAAAAGCATTATCACTGCAATGAAACGACTGATTTTCATCGGGTTCATATATTTCATTTAACGGAACATCCAAAATCTTAGCGAGTTTTCCCCATTCATCACGATTGAGTGGTGTTTCTCCTTTTTCACGCCGATTGTAGGTTGAATGCCCCATACAAAGTTGTTCGGCAATTTGTTGTTGAGTAAATCCTTTAAATATGCGCATTTGCTTTAATCTTGTTTTTTCCATTAGGTAAAATTTATTGATTATTACTGATATAGGGGGCAAAAATATAGTTTTTTTTAATTATTTCAAAAAATCCCGAAAAATTGCATAAAATCGCAATAAAAATCAATAAAACGGAATAAATTAGAGTTTCTTAAAAATTTACATATCGTATATTTATCCCGAACTAATTTCAAAAAATTAAAGATATGCAGAAAAGAGAGAGATTTCTCGCTTTGCTCGAAATGACGATTAACTGCTCGAAGAATAAAAGGGGCGGAAAGTCATTCCGAAGGAGCAACGCGACTGAGGAATCCCAAACAAATAACATTAAACCATTATTCACTTAATTTCAATAAATTATGAAAAAAATTCTATTCATTTTCTTTTTGGCAGTTGTATTCTTATTTCCTGCCCATGCCCAGCAATGGGTAAATTTTTCGAGTTCGCAACCAAACGCGCCCGAACACCATTTGTTAAATTCCAATGCCCAGTCGGTAAGTTTCTCAGTAACAGTACCGGGTATTTACACTTTAGACACTGTGGTAAACGGTACTGCATTTACCCGATTGGGATTACCCAAAGGAGCCACAATTAATCCTGTTGGGCATCCCGAAATTCATGCGCTAAAGTATCAGATAGCCATACCCAACTGTGACGACATAGAGGTAGCGTACAGAATAGATTCTCGGCAAACTTTGGCTCCCTGCTGGGTGTATCCCGTGCCGGAAATGGTGTTGGATGCCAATGGAAACTCCACAGAACAGTTTGCCTTTGAACCTGATGCTTACACTCAACCGCGCAATATTGAGCCGGCTGTAATTATTTCTTCTTCCGGTGCACTTCGCGCCCAACGTTATGTAGAAATAATGGTACAACCCATTGAATTTTGCCCTTTTACGCGACAACTCTCGGTAATAGACCAAATTGAAATTACGCTTACTTTTACCAACCCGCAGGGAGATTTGAGACAAAATGTAGGTATTTTTAATAAGGTGGCAGCAAAATCATTTATAAATTATGAGTGCGATGGCATGAGCGCTATGATAAACGATAAAGCTTTCTTGAAAGAGGGAGCTACTCCCGGACAAGTAAAATGGATAACACTAACCAATCCAGCCCAAGCAGATACTATTGTTGCAGATTATCTGATTATTTGCGCAGGGCAATTCATCCCTCCTTCTCCTCGCCCCCAAACTCCCCATCCGCAAGTTATACGTTTGGCAGAACACCGTGCTTATTACAATGGTTTTGACGTTGCCATTGTAAATGTGGAGCATATTTTGTCGCTGCCTTTTGAGTATGAAGGGTATCCTAATACTGAATACATCAAGGAGCAGAAGCTGCGGACGTTTATAAGGCGTGTTTATGAGGGCGCTAATGCTCAGAATACAGGGGATGGCAAATTGTGGTATGTTTTGTTGATAGGAGACAACTTTGAAAACAATACGGGCATGCCGGTATCGTCAGACCATAATGCCTTTTGTGATCATCACGGCAAATATCCCTCTGATTATTACTTTAGTTGCGTTACAAAAACAGGTAGTAGTTATGATGAAATAGGCGACTTGTTTATTGGCAGGTTTAGTGTAGAGAATACAACACAATTGTATAATATGGTGCAAAAAACTATCTACCACGAAACGGAGTATAACCCTAAATCTTGGCAAAAAATGGCAGGAACTACTGTTGCAAGTTTTATGAATAGAATAAGATATTTGAATTTTTTTACCGACTTAATGAATAATTGTGGGTGGGATTACTCAATGGTATATTGTCCTACAAATAACTGTTCGGTTCAAGTCCCCACTATGAATTACTTTAATGCCGGTGCATCTTTCATTCAATACGTTGGTGGACCAGATATGTTACTCCCGCCCTCCTCATGGATGGATGGTTTAAATATCGGATATTTTTTAAACGAGTTGAATAATGACAATAAGAGCCCATTAATAAACGCTACCGGCTCTAACTCAGCACATTTCGACAATATGGAATGTTTGGGGGAATTTCTTACTCGCTACCATCCAAGCAAAGGAGCAGTGGGTTATATTGGTCCAGCAAGAAGAGTTGGTTTGCAAGTTGAGCCTTGGCCTCCGGGCAGTGACTACATGCTTTACCAAGAACTTTTACCCCATCTTCTTTTTATTGACAGTACTTATGTGGCAGGCGAGTTGTTGCTAACAACCAAAATTATGGATGAAGACAACAATAGCGCAAGCAAAAGAAACCGCCGACATGCTTACACTTTTTTTGGAGACCCCGCACTAAACAGTTTGGCGGTAGGATATGAAGTAACGGGGGAACTGGATTGCCCCATAGAGATATCAACTCCGTTGTGGGTACGCAATGGCGAAACAATGGTAATACCTGATAGTTGTACAGTATTATTTTTTGATAATGGCAGGTTAACTGTAGAAGAAGGCGGAACTTTGGTTATTGGTAATCACGCACAAGTGAGCTGCTTATATCAGTATTCTAGTAGAGATTCCGTCATTCATGTTAAGGGTGGCGAATTTATATTAGGAAATAATGTTAGTTTTAACAACCTCAATACCGGTGCTGGTACTGGTATTGTTTTAGAGAATAACCGTAATCAACTATATGATAGAAACAAAGTATATAACATAAAAAATGCTACCTTTAACAGCTCACAACTTTTTCATCGTGGTACAAAATTAAACGTAACTAATTGTACTTTTAATCATAATTTTGGTCGTATTAGTGGTCTTTATACTTTTATCAGTGAATCTAAGATAGATAGCTGTACTTTTAATAGCGCTGATTTTTGTTCGGATAATTCTTTTATTCGGGATATTTCTCATCCTGCCTCATGGAAATTCTCAACTTCTGTAACCAACTCTACATTTCAATCTAATCTACATGGAAATATTGCAATAGGGATTCGTAATAATGAAGAATTTTATATCTCAAATAACACAATTTCAAACTACAAATATGGGATAGAAATTTCCAAATCGGGATTATCTTTATCAAGTTTCTCGCAAAACAGAACGGAAAATTTGATTGAAAAGAACGTAATATCAAATTGTTTTTATGGGATTTGCTTATTTACTTCAGGTGCACATTTTAGAAGTAATCAGATTCTAAATAATGGTCAAGGTGTAAGACTGCAACATAACAGCTATTCTATTTTTGATAATAGCTATTTGCCGGAACAAAGAATTAAAAACTGTAATTATAACGAATTGTATGCCTGTGCAACCTCTTTCCCCACCATTTTCCGTAATAATATTATTTGGGATGATGACAAACAGGGTGTTCCACTGTTTTATTGGGATGCTATCCTTTTTGGTTCACTTAGACCAAAAGATATAAGCTATAACTGCTGGGGAGAGAATTTCGACCCCTTAGAAGACTTACATCCCTACCAAGAACTTAATTGGAGCCCTGCTAATCAGTGTGCAGGCAAATCAGGCACGCCCACACAAGGGGATGATGAAATTGAAACCCTATACAAAATCGGTTTAATTTATTTTGCAGAAGAAGATTACACCAACGCCGAACTTACCTTTAAAGAAATTATTGAAACCTATCCGGAAAGCCACTTCGCCATCGCCGCACTGCACGAACTCTTTGCATTAGAACATTATACTAACCAAGACTTTTTTAGCCTAAATACTTATTTTGCTTCCTTTACAGATGAAGATTCTGTTATATTTAACACCGCCGACTTTTTGGCCACCCGTTGCTATGTAAAAGAAAGAGAGTGGCAGCCCGCGGTGGACTGGTACGAAGACAGAATTATGAACCCACCCAGCTACCAAGACAGCATTTTTGCCGTAATAGACCTGGGGTACATTCACTTATTGATGGAGGCAGATACTGCTGATACAAGGTCGGGCAATGTACGCTACCGTTTAGAAGAGATTAAACCCAAAACCAAACAGCATTACGAAGAAAACAAAGCCACGCTCTTAGCCACACTACCCCAAATAAAGAAACCACAACCCGAAAAACCCGAAATTGACAAGCCCGAACAAGAAAAAATCAATCCTTCACTCCCTCACTCCTTCAATCCTTCACTCCCTCAAAAAGGAACCCTAATCTCCTCTACTCCGAACCCCACCACCGGAGCTACCACCATTAGCTACGAACTTTACACAGAAGGCAACGTAGAAATCTTTGTCTATAATTCTGTAGGTCAATTAGTACTACAAATACCGAAAGGAACACAAGCAGAAGGCGCATACCAAGCCACTGTTGCCCTTACTAATATGCCGAAAGGAATCTATCACTACGCCCTCTACATCAACGGCGAAAGAACAGATACTAAGAAATTAGTTCTCACTTATTAATCACTATTCACCAAAAAAGATATTCCAGACACAACAAAACGTTAGCCCTTGTGCTCTTGCAAAAACACTACAAATTCTTAAATTAAATATGGCCCCCCTCCCTTATATTCTCGGTATTGAGTCGTCGTGCGATGATACATCGGCCGCTGTGATTTGCGGCACAAAGATTTTATCGAATGTAATTGCCGGTCAGAAAATTCACGCTGAATTTGGCGGTGTAATTCCGGAGTTGGCTTCACGGGCACACCAGCAAAATATTATACCGGTAGTAGATACTGCGTTGAAAAGAGCCGGCATAGGCAAAGAACAAATATCTGCTATCGCTTATACCAATGGGCCCGGTTTGCTCGGCTCATTGTTAGTGGGAAGTTCATTCGCCAAAGGATTAGCAATGAGCTTAGATGTCCCCTTAATAGAGGTTGACCACCTTCAAGCACATGTGTTGGCAAATTTTTTAGATACTGAAGAAAACAAACCAAAACCGGAATTTCCTTTCTTGTGCCTAACCGTTTCGGGAGGACATACACTTTTACTTATTGTACATGACTACTTTGAAATGGAACTCATTGGCAGAACCATTGACGACTCCGCCGGCGAAGCATTTGATAAGGCAGCCAAAATATTAGGACTTTCTTACCCGGGCGGGCCAATTATCGACAAATTAGCACAGCAAGGAAACCCAAAACGCTTTAACTTCTCTACAGCAAAACTGCCGGAGCTTGATTTTAGCTTTAGTGGGCTTAAAACATCTTTCCTATATTTTGTTAGAGATAACTTGGAAAAAAATGCTTCATTTATTGAAGAGAATGTAGATGATTTGGCTGCATCTATACAACATCATATCATTATCTCTCTTACAGATAAAATGGAAAAAGCTCTCAAAAAACACAAATGCAGCAATTTTGCGCTTTCGGGGGGGGTTGCTGCAAACTCTGAGCTAAGAAAAAGGATGCACGAACTTGCTGAAAAGTACAATCTCCGTGTAACTATACCACCCATCGCACTTACCACCGATAACGCCGCGATGATTGCCTGCTACGGCTACTTTAAATACCTGAAAAAAGAGTATTCAAACCTGAGCAAAGTGCCTTATTCAAGATACTGAAATAACAGAAAAATTGTAATCGTTGCACAATAAAAAACGTTATATAAAAGTTTATGATATAAAAACTTACAGTTATGAGAAAAATTACCCTTTTTATCTTGCTTTTTTTGGTTGCCGGAGTAACATTAGCCCAAAGATTAAGTGTTCTTGTGGACTACAAATCTTATTGTACACCCGCCCACGAGCCTTACTTGGAAGTTTCCTCTTTTGTGAATGGGAAAACAGTCCTCTATGTGCCCAATGGGGAAGGAAAATTTCAGGCAGAAGTGCGTATTACTTTGCTCGCTTTTCAAGAAGAATTGTTGGTCAATGAATTAGACTTTATCTTGGTAAGCGAACCATTTGAAGACTCTATTGCAGCAACAAAGCCCAATTTTGGAGGCATTGAAAACATTAAATTGCCCAATGGGGAATATGTTATACAAGTGTCGGTGCAAGATATTAACAGTACATCTAAACCCACTACTTTTGCAGACATCATTGTTATTGACCATCCACAAGACAACGTAACGATTTCTGATATATCTCTTTACAGAAGCATTGAAAGAGAGCTGAAAGGAGATATTTTCGATAAATATGGTTTCTCTTTTGTGCCGCTTTTTTATGGATTTGTTCCCGAAACTGTTTATTCTCTTCTTTTTTCTTGCGAAATCTATAATACCGATAAAATCGTTGGGAGTAACGAACCTATTTTTGTGAAAAGTTTCATAAGCTGTTTTGAAAACAATTTGATTCCCTACCCTGAAGCCCGTTTTAATTCAAATTTTAAAGCACAAAATGTAGTAGTATCTATTGGAGAAATTGGTATTTATAAGCTACACTCCGGAAATTACAATTTAACAATAGAAGTGTATAGCAAAGACTCTCTTCTGCTTGCCACAAACTCTTATTTTTTCCAGCGAAGCAATCCTTCATTAGTATTAAATTTGGAAGATATAAACGCCATTAATATTGTCAACACTTTTGCTGATAACATTAAGGACTCGGTGCTTCTTTTAGATTATGTTAGGTCGCTATATCCTATTTCTACCCCTATTGAGAAGGAGTTTTATAATACAAAAATGAACAGAATATCCTCAGAAAGTTTAAAACGGTTTTTTTACGCGTTTTGGCTAAAAAGAGACCCCGTTAACCCCGAAAAAGCGTGGAAGGAATATTTAGCAAAAGTAAATCATGTAAATAGAGAATTTGGATGCAAATTAGTGAAAGGCTACCGAACCGACAGGGGAAGAATATATTTAAAGTATGGCCCCCCGAACAGCATTTTTGAATCGCCTTACGACTCCCACTCCTATCCCTACGAAATTTGGCACTACTACCACTGTGTTGACCAAATGAATGTAAAATTTGTTTTCTATAATATTGACTTGGTTACGAAAGATTTTCAACTTCTTCACTCCAATAAACGGGGAGAACATCAAGATCCATTTTGGAAAATTAAACTCACGCAGCGTAAAACTCCCCATTTTAATTTCGACATTACTACTCCCGAAGATTATTTCGGAGGCAATCCGAAAGATGATTGGTTCATCCACAGATAATACATGTTCGCATTCCCATTACTCCTTACATGAAGAGCACAAAATTAGTTTCACGGTACGCTCAAGCGCTGTACGACTTTTCAGTGGAAACAGATAAAATTGAAACTGTTTACCACGATGTTTTGTTTGCCCAAAAAATTATTTCCTCCCATCAAGAGCTTAAAGCAGTGTTAGAAAGCCCTTGTGTTACACAAGAAAAAAAGCAAAAAATTCTTTCTGCAGTTTTTAATAATAATCTGAGTGAAATCACGCTACGTTTTTTTTCACTTCTTGCAAAAAAAAGAAGATTACCACAATTGCTGTTGATATGTGCGCAGTACATGAAAATTTATTACAAAAACCATAATATTAAGGAAGTTTACATTACAACGGCATTTCCTATTCCTGAAGAAACACAGCAATATTTACAATCGTTTCTTTGTCGAAACTCTCCCTATACCTATATTTTTCATCTTTCTGTAAATCCTGCAATTATAGGAGGAATAGTCGTTAAGATTGATGATTTATGTTTTGATGCAGGTATCCGTGCTAAAATTAACAAACTAAAAATAGAGTTTTCTAAAAACAACTATGCCGCCGGATTTTGATATGAAACTAACGCACTATAAAAAGATACGAAGCACTATCCCACAAACTGTTCATTTAGTGGTGGTTTCTAAAATGCGACCGCCTGCGCAAATACAAATGTTGTACGATGCCGGGCAGCGAGCTTTTGGGGAAAATAGACCCCAAGAAATGAAAGCCAAGTTTGAAGTACTGCCCCAAGATATTGAATGGCATTTTATTGGACATCTGCAAACCAATAAAATAAAATATATTGCACCGTTTGTTTCGCTGATACACAGTGTTGATAGTTTTTCTTTGCTCAAAGAAATCAATCGTTATGCAGAAAAAAACAATAGAATAATTTCTTGCTTATTACAGTTTTTTATTGCACAAGAAACAACAAAATATGGGCTTTCTTGGGAAGAGTGCGAGGAAATGCTTAGCAGTGCTGTTTTTTATACTTTGAAGAATGTTAAAATTGTTGGCATAATGGGTATGGCCACTTTTACCGACAACCGTGCCCTGATACGTAGCGAATTTCAAAAACTGTATCACTATTTTGAACAGCTCAAATCGGGTTATTTTTCCCATCAACCCGATTTTAAGGAAATTTCTATGGGTATGAGCGATGATTACGATATTGCCATTGACGAGGGCAGTACAATTGTGAGGATAGGGAGCGCAATTTTTAAACCCAGCTAAAGCATATCTGCCTTGATTATTATATCGTACGCTTGGTATTCTCAAACTTTCATATATTTTTGCAGCAATGTCAAATGTGAAGTCAAGAGATGTAAAAACAGCTCTTTTATAAAGCCGAAAAATGTATAAACTGTAATGAAATACAAGAACATCAGAGAGGAAGAACTAAAAAACAAAATAGCCCAAAACTATTTTTGGCTTTTCGATTGCTCAAAAATAATTGGGAATGTGGATTTTTGTGTATCAATGCCGCAGAGTAACAAGGGGATGAATTCCCTGGTTGAAACCCAGTCTCTATTTTGGGCGGAAGCAAAAATCGGCTCCTCGGATATTTATAGCTCAATAGTTCAACTCATTTTAACGATTGGCAAAGCGCGTACTTTCGACAAATATTTGCCTCCCGCTTTTCTCGGCGCTTTTGATGGTGAAAAAATAGCATTCCTTCCCTACAGCGATATTCATGATGTTTTTTATTTGAATGATTTTAATTGGAATGTAGCACCCTCAAACCACGAAACAAAAGAATTTAAAATGATATACAAATTGGTAGAGACACGATTAATCGCGTCTCTACAATTTAATTATATTATTGACGATGCCGAGCTAAAACGATTTATTAAAACCAATTTCGCCGATAAAAAATTTGGGTTAACAAAAATCAAGATTGACAAAAACAATTTCATCTCTATTTATGGTAAATGGTTAGAAGCTGTGAAGCCCTGCATTTCTGCAAATTGGGATGCCGCAAAAAAAATTGATATTATTGATGGCGATTTTTATTTGGCTGATTTATTATCAACAAACAACGAAACTATTAAAGAAAAACTTTTTGTATTACTCAAAAGCAACTATTACAAATACAACAAACAAACCGATGATTTAGGCGAAATTTTTAGGGAAGCCTATTTTACCGACAATCAAAAGGCGCATATTCAATTTTGGAACCGATACGAACGACCTCCTAAAGAAGATTACTGGGATTACATTATCAATCGTAGAGATTTACTTGTTCCACAAGATATTAGAGAGCGAAAAGGAAGTTTTTTTACCCCTCAAATTTGGGTGGAACTTTCGCAAAAATATTTAGCAGATGTATTAGGCGAGAACTGGCAAGACGAATACTACGTTTGGGATTGCTGCGCAGGAACAGGTAATCTGCTTGCAGGACTAACTAACAAGTACAACATTTGGGCTTCCACGCTTGATAATGCCGATGTAGATGTGATGAAAGACAGAATAGAAAACGGTGCCAACCTTTTAGAAAGCCACGTTTTTCAGTTTGATTTTTTGAATGATGATTTTTCAAAACTGCCACAAGGATTACAGGATATTATTAATGATGAAAAGAAACGGAAAAAATTGGTGGTTTATATTAATCCGCCGTATGTAGAAGGTGATAATGTACGCGGAATTGGTAGAAAAGGTACCCAAACAACCAAAATTCATGAAAAATATCAAACATTATTAGGAAAAGCAAGTGCTGAACTTTCTGCACAGTTTTTTGGTAGAATATATTTTGAAATACCAAATTGTATAATAGCTGCATTTTCTAAAATGAATTTTCAGGTTGCTCCGAATTATGAAAAATTTAGAAACTTCTTTTTTGCCAAAATTGAAAAAATGTTTTTAATTCCTGCTGATACATTTGACAATGTAAATGGGAAGTTTCCTATTAGCTTTAAAATATGGAATACAAACATAAAAGAAAAATTTGTTCAAATTTTAGCAGATGTTTATGATAAAAAAGGGAAATCTATTGAGAGTAAAACTGTTATTAATTATGATGGAACAAAGTATATAAGTGCTTGGCTAGAGCAAAATTCAAAAAATATTTCAAAAAATTATATCGGACATTTGGCTTCTGTAGGCAATGATTTTCAAAATCAACGAATGGTTTTTATAGATGATGTAAATGCTAAAAGAAAAAAAGGAGGAAGACATACAATGATTACAGAAGAAAATTTAATTGTTGCTTGCATTTATTTTGCCGTTCGTAAAGTTATTCCCGCCACATGGCTCAACGACCGCGACCAGTTTCTTTACCCCAACGATGGCTGGAAAACAGATTTGGAATTTCAAAACGATTGTTTGGCTTACACCTTGTTTAACAATAATATACAATCAAAGTACGGCATCAACCACTGGATCCCTTTTACAGAATATGCAGTAAGCGCACGTGATAAGTTCAAAAGTAATTTTATGACCGATTTTATAGAGGGGAAAGAGATGACCGAATCTATTCTGGCAGAAGCATTACTTTTTTTCGACGGACACGAGTTTGGCGGCGGAGGCTATTCGCCTCAAAAAAGAATATTTTCCCCGGTAGCTAAAGCTGTGTTCAAAGCTGGTGGCGACTTGTGGCGCTATTACCACACCCAAAAGAATGCTGATGTAAATGCAAGTTTATACGATATTCGCGAACATTTTCAGGGGAGAAACGAAAAAGGAAATATGAACCCCAAAAGCAAAGATGAAAAATATAACGAACTTAATGAAAATCTACGTTTTGCATTAAAGCTATTAGCCCAAAAAATAGAACCCAAAATATATGAATATGGCTTTTTAAAGAATTAGAAATGAAAAATGAAAGAAAAATCCCATCGTCTCATCACTTAATCGCCCCATCATTAATCATTAAACATTAATCACTAAAAAAAATAATTATGTCAAAAAAATTAAATTTAGAATTATCGGACAAGATGTATGCCGATGCATTAAACATTATCCCCGGTGCGGTTGCCGGAATTAGAAGACCCTATAACTTTGTACCCGGAGAGTATCCCATCTATTTCGAAAGCGGAAAAGGAGGCAGAGTTACCGATGTGGACGGTAACGAATATATTGACTTTTTGTGCGCTTACGGGCCTATTATTATTGGATATCGCGAAGAAGAGATTGACAAGGCTGCATACGAGCAGGTAAAGAATAAAGGGTTCTGTTTTTCACTTACCCAACCCACGCAAAACCGATTGGCCGAAAAGATGATTGAGTTGATTCCCTCAGCAGAAATGGCCGTTTTTGTTAAAACGGGCTCTGATGCTACTACAACGGCTATTAGAGTGGCTCGCGGTGCCACCGACAGACTCAAGATTGCGCGTTGCGGCTATCACGGCTGGCACGACTGGTGTGTAGAAGTAAAGGGGGGAATACCTACAAAACTTTACGAAGATGTGCACGAGTTTCACTATAATGACCTCGACGGGCTCGAAGATATTATGAAACAGCACGGAGATGATATGGCAGCTATTATTGTTACACCGGTAGGGCACCCGCTGGCCGACAAAGTGCAAATGCCCAAACCCGGCTTTTTGGAAGGCGTGAGAGCTTTAGCCGACAAATACGGCACTGTTCTGATTTTCGACGAAATTAGAAGCGGCTTCCGAGTGCACATTGGAGGCGCACAGAAACTGTTTGGCGTTACCCCCGACATTTCCGTTTTCGGAAAAGCAATGAGCAACGGCTATCCTATTGGTTGCGTGGTGGGTAAAAAAGAATTTATGAAAGTATTAGCCGACAAAGTATTCCTATCTTCCACTTTCTTCCCCAACAGTATGGAGCAAGTGGCCTGTTTGAAAACCATTGAAATACTTCAGAGAGACAATATTTTAGATGTTGTGGCGCAAAAAGGCAAAATGTTTGGAGACCTCGTTGAGGATATTGTGAATAAATCGGGTTACGATGCTGAGTTTTCCGGCTCACCATGGATGCCATTCATCACATTTAACAAAGACAAAGAAGGACTTTACAAAAAGTTACGCCCTGCATTCTACACCGAGTTAATTCGCCGCAAGGTGTTCCTACAACCGTATCACCACGGCTATATTTGTTACCGCCACACCGACGAAGATTTGAGACACGCAGCAGCTATGATTGCAGAATCGTTTGGAGAGTTGAAAAACTATATTTAAATCCTTCCCTGACACTTATGAAAAATAAACACAAAAACACAAAATCAATGAAAAAAACTACACTCCTCTTCTTTGCATTAACTTTCTTCTACAGTCTTAATGCTCAATCCCCTATTCCTATGAGTAACCCTATAACAAACAATCCATTAGTTCAAAATTGGGACACCCCGCACCAAACCCCACCCTTCAACAATATTAAAACTGAAGATTTTCTGCCTGCCTTCAAACATGCGATTGAGGTAGCTGAAAAAGAGGTTGAAATTATTATTAATAATAACACCGGCAAAAAAAGCACTTTCCAAAGCGTTATTGTTCCTTTAGAAAACGCAGGCAAACTGCTTTCACAAGTATCCGGAGTATTTTATAATCTGCTTAGTTCAAATACTTCCGCCGAGATGCAGGCGTTAGCCAAGTTGGTTAGCCCAATGATGACCGAGTATTCGAACAAAATCTATCTGAATAATGTTTTGTTCGACCAGATCCAGCATGTTTATAGCAATAAAGGAGCGTTAACAAATAGTGAGGATCTGATGTTATTGGAAAAAATGTATCAAAATTTCATTCGGAGTGGTGCAAAGTTAAATGAAGAACAGAAAGAACAATACCGCGAACTTTCTATGAAAGCTGCGAAGCTATCGCTTCAGTTTAGTGAAAATGTGTTGAATTACACTAATGCATTTTCTAAACACTTTGAAGATGATTCGCGGCTGAAAGGGCTTCCTAATTCTGCACTGGAAATTGCTAAAAGCAGGGCAAAAAACAAAGAGATGGAAGGCTATTTGTTCGATCTGAGCCAGCCAAGCTATTTAGCAATAATGACTTATGCCGACGACAGGGATTTAAGAAAGGAGTTTTTCTTAGCTTATAATGCACGGGCTTACGGAGGGGAACACGATAATTCAGAAAACATTAAAAACATCTTGAATACCCGATATGAAATAGCACGACTTTTGGGCTACGACAATTATACTTATTACGCATTAGAACACAGAATGGCAGAACATCCGGATAATGTGTATCAACTGTTGAATAATTTGGCGACAGCGGCTGTTCCTCAAGCGAAAAAAGAACTGCACGAAATACAAGATTTTGCCCAAACCTTAGGCTTCAATGATAAGATTCAACGTTGGGACTTTAGCTATTACTCTGAAAAACTAAAAGATAAAAAGTATAGTTTAAACGATGAATTGTTGAAACCCTATTTCAAATTGGAAAAAGTTATTGACGGCGTTTTTCAGCTCACGAAAGAATTATTTGGTTTAACTTACGAAAGAAATACAAATATTCAAATTTACCATCCCGACGTAACCGCTTATGAAGTATTTAGGGGAGGAAGATTTATGGGTGTTTTGTATTTGGATTTCCATCCTCGCGAGTCGAAGCGTGCGGGTGCATGGATGAACTCCTACCGCGAACAGCACAAAAACGACGCAATAGACGTGCGGCCCATCGTAACACTTAACATGAACTTTACACCTTCAACTGAAACAAAACCTTCTCTATTAACTTTTTCGGAAGTTACAACTTTCTTGCACGAGTTTGGGCATGCTTTGCATGGTTTGCTATCGGATGTTCGGTATAAATCTTTATCAGGAACAAGTGTTCCGCGCGATTTTGTTGAATTACCTTCTCACATTATGGAAAATTGGGCAATAGAACCAGAATTTTTGAAAATGTTTGCCTACCATTATGAAACAAGCGAGTTAATCTCTCAAGACTTAATCCAAAAACTTATCAATGCTAAAAACTATTTGGCCGGCTATGCCTTTACCCGACAGCTTATGTTCGGTTTTACCGACATGATGTGGCATTCTGTTGACCCTTCAAGTATAGGCGATATCGCCGAAATGGAAAGATTGGCTGTGCGTCATGTTGATTTGCTCCCCACCGCACATGGTACATGCTTTAGTACGTCGTTCAGCCATATTTTTGCCGGCGGTTATGCTGTAGGATATTATAGCTACAAGTGGGCAGAAGTGTTGGAAGCCGATGCGTTCGCACTCTTCAAAGAAAAAGGTGTTTTTAACAAAGAAGTGGCCGATTCTTTTGTGAAAAATATCCTCTCTAAAGGTGGCTCAAAAAAACCAATGGAACTTTTTGTAGGTTTTCGTGGCAGAGAACCCCAAATAGATGCATTGATGAAAAGAAGCGGATTTGAAAAGTAAAAACAATAAAAAATATAAACACTATATACTCGTTAGTACAATATAAATTCGTACTTTCGCCGAAAACTTATAAACCCATTTATATAACCCTAAAAAAATCAAATGTATGGATCTTAACAAATTAATTGCTGAATTAGAGGCAAAAAACCCTAACCAACCTTTGTACATTCAGGCTGCAAAAGAAGTACTCGAAACGATTGTAGATTTCGTAAACGAAAACCCAAAGTACGATAAATATTCTATCGTAGAAAGAATTTTAGAACCAGAGAAAATTATCCAGTTCAAAGTTACTTGGGTGGATGATAACGGAAAAATTCACGTAAACCGCGTGTTCCGCGTACAACACAACATGGCTATCGGTCCATATAAAGGAGGTATGCGTTTCCACAAAAGCGTGAACCAAGACCAAATGAAATTCTTGGCTTTTGAGCAAACATTTAAAAACTCATTAACTACACTTCCTATGGGCGGTGGCAAAGGGGGCTCCGATTTCGACCCGACAGGAAAATCGGAAGGCGAAATGATGCGCTTCTGCCAAGCTCTAATGACCGAACTTCAAAAATATCTTGGACCTGAAACCGACGTTCCGGCCGGAGATATTGGCGTAAGCTCCCGTGAAGTAGCTTGGATGTACGGACAATACAAGAGAATCCACGACAAACACGTGGGGGTTCTTACCGGAAAAACCTTAAACTTAGGCGGGTCGCTTATCCGCCCCGAAGCCACCGGATTTGGGGCTATCTATTTCTTACAAGGAATGTTAGAAGCAAAAGGCGATACTATTGTAGGAAAAAAAGTAGCGTTGTCTGGTTTTGGAAATGTAACTTGGGGAGCTGCCCTAAAGTTAGAAGAATTGGGTGCCAAAGTAGTTGCTATTTCAGGACCTGATGGCTATATCCTTGATGAAGACGGAATTTCAGGAGAAAAAATAGTTTATATGACCGAGTTGCTTGCTACCCGCAACAATGTTGTAGCTCCTTATGCAACCAAATACCCGAAAGCCAAATTCTTTGCCGGCAAGAAATCGTGGGAAGTGCCTTGCGATGTTGCGATTCCGTGTGCTATCCAAAACGAGTTGAACAAAGAAGATGCGGAACTTTTGGCGAAAAACGGCTGCAAGTATGTTGTCGAAGCCTCTAACATGGGATGTACTGCCGATGCGATTCACGTGCTACAAGCGAAGAAAATCTCTTATGCCCCAGGTAAAGCCGCCAATGCAGGCGGTGTAGCTACCTCCGGATTGGAAATGACACAAAACTCTATGAAATTGTCTTGGAGCAGAGAAGAAGTGGACGAAAAATTGAAAGCCATTATGAAAAATATCCACGACAATTGTGTGAAATATGGCACTGAAAAAGACGGCTATATTAACTACGTTAAAGGTGCAAACATTGCAGGCTTCATCAAAGTAGCCGACGCAATGATTGAACAAGGCGTAATTTAATGAGTGTTTTTGTTTCCTACTAATAAAAAGAGGCTGCTTTTTTAGAGGTGGCCTCTTTTTTGATTTCGACGGTTTTTGATTGTAAGTGTGTGTTTATCAATAGTGATATTTGTCGTCCGTTCACTACGAATCAATTTGAAACATTTACCCAACGACTACACTGGGGTAAATTTTTAAAGCTAACTATTCCATTTTCTTCAATATTTACTTCGGTCGCCCCATCATAAATAACTTTTGTTGAAATTAAGCGGTCTTTTAACAATGTTTTTAGATATTTTAAATTTTTCAGAAAATCTGAATGAAAAGTTGTTGATGATTTTATTTCGTAGGCACAGTATTGATGACTGTATTGTTGCAACATATCTATTTCATACTGTGATTGATCGCGGTAAAAAAATAGATTGCTTGTTTTTCCTGAGTGAAAGCGATTTTTCAAAAACTCTAGTATCACATAGTTTTCAAAAATCATTCCCCTTAAAGGGTGTGTTTCAAGTTGTTCGGGGGTTTCAATTCCTAACAAAAAACAAACGATGGCGGTATCGTAAAAATAAATTTTTGGTGTTTTTATGAGTCGTTTTCCTATGTTTTCATAAAAGGGTTGCAATCTAAAAACCAAATATGAAGCCTCCAGAACACTTAGCCATTCCTGAATGGTTGGTACAGAAATACCTATTTCATTTGATAAAGATTGTGCATTAAATTCTGCACCTATTCTGCCTGCACACAGCTTGATAAAAATTTGAAACTTGCTTAAAAATTTTATGTTTATTAACTGGCGAACATCGCGTTCTATATACAAATTATAGTACTGGCGGCTCACATCAATTGCCGGTATTTTCTTTGCCCACACTGCCGGATAACCGCCTTTAAAAAGTAAGGTGTCGGTATTGGTAGTTACTTTTTCCAAAGTTAATTCATTTAAAGATAGTGGTAGTAAAACCAATGTTGCTGCTCTGCCTGCAAGCGATTCGGTTACTTTTTCCATCAATGAGAAATTGTTGCTGCCTGTAAGTATGAAATTGCTATCGGGCAATTCGTCTGCCACAATCTTTATATATGAAAACAGTTCGGGGTAGCTTTGCACTTCGTCAACAATTAGTCCTGCTGCATATTTTTTTAAAAAACTTTCCGGATTAATAGCAATTAATTCCCTTTCTGTTGTTTGCGTTACATCAATATAATGATAATTACCAAACAGGTTTTTGCTTAATGTGGTTTTTCCGGATTGGCGGGGTCCTGTAAGGACAATAACCGGAAAATGAGATTTTAATCGTTTCATCTCATTACTTAGTGTTCTGTTTATAAAATTATTCATCATATATCTAACAGATTTAAAATACAACTTTAAATCTGTCGGCAAAAATAACAATTATTTAATACAGACTGTAAGGTATTTTAGCAAACGCATTTATTAAAAAAAACGCAGATAGATTTGTATATCCGGTGGCTAAGCAATTTGCTGATAAATCGTTTTCAGTTTCTTTGCTACGTGTTCCCATTTTAAATTATCTACATCGTGCTTTCCTTTCACAGCGAAAAAGTTGGCCAATGCCGGATAGTTTAATATTCCGTAAATAGCGTCGGCCATACCGTCAATATCCCAAAAGTCAACTTTTATAGCGTGCGTGAGCACCTCTGCCACCCCCGATTGCTTTGAGATGATAGTAGGCACATGCGCCCGCATCGCTTCAAGAGGAGAAATACCAAAAGGCTCTGAAATTGAGGGCATTACATATACGTTGCTCATTCCAAACATAAGGTCTATATCCGAACCTCTTAAAAAACCGGTAAAATGGAAACGGTCGGAAAGGCCTAACTCTGCTACACGTTTTATGGTTTGAGCCATCATGTCGCCATCACCAGCCAGCACAAAACGCACATTCGGCACTTTTTCCAATACTTTTTTTGCCGCTTCAACAAAATATTCGGGCCCCTTTTGAAAAGTAACACGACCCAAGAAAGTAACAATCTTCTCTGTTACATATTTTTTTCGAACTACCTCTTTCCCTGTTGGTTCTACAGCATTGTGCAGCGTAAACACTTTTTCCGCCCGAATGCCATACTTCTCAATCACAATATTACGGGTTAGGTTGCTTACAGCACAAACAGCATCTGCCTGTGTCATCCCAAATTGCTCTAAACCAAATACTATATCATTTCTGTTTTGCTCGCTTGACCTGTCGTACTCGGTAGCATGAACGTGAACAACCAAAGGCTTGCCGCTCACCTTCTTAGCAGCTACACCGGCTTTGTAAGTAAGCCAATCGTGGGCATGAATAATATCAAAGTCGTAGTTTCTTGCAATTTCTGCGGCTACAATAGCGTATTGCTCCACTTCATTCATCAAGTTAGAAGTATATTTACCCGAAAACTCATATTTCCGTTTATCGTGCATTTGCTCTTCTTCAAAAATACCGCTGTTCAATTGGTCAACAATTCGGTAATATTCATCTAAACCTATATAGGGTACCAATTTTGAATCTATTTCTATAAATGCTACATTTTCAGAAAAATCCTCCAAATGGGTAATGCGCGTATTTACTTCTACATCGCTGGCATCAATAATTTTTACAAACGATTCATCTTCTTCTTTCGATGCTTTGGGCATTACAAAAAGCACTTCTACATTGTTTTTAGCCAACCCTTTGGTAAGGCCGAAGCAAGCTGTGCCTAAGCCGCCTGCGATATGGGGTGGAAATTCCCAACCGAACATTAATACTTTCATAACTAACTTTTGGCGGGCAAAAGTACTGTTTTTTTCGGTTAAAACTTTAATCAACGTTTATCCGCCCTGCTCAAAATATTTACATTCCTAGAAATATCATAAAAATTTCTATTTTTGTGGCGGATAAAGAACGGAAGTGTTTTTATCCTTGTTCTCTGTAGTAAACTTCGCGGTTTCACTTGAATGGAGAATAAATCAATATGACTTACGCTAAGCGTGAGAGCCATTGTGATTTATTTTACATTCAAGGCACACGCGAAGGCCCGCTACATAAGAATAAGTCGATAGCTTATCACGCTTTCCTATTTGTCCATTATTTTACAAATGGGTAAGCCGAAAACCATATCAAAGAGTAGGCAAAATAAAGAAATCGCGTATGCCTATTAAAAAACCTCCATAATGTATAGTAAAAATGCTTGATAGAATTTTAGAAATTACAGAAAGTAGGCGAAATATTTCCTACGAAAAGCCAAACGAGTAGAAGGAAAAAACAATAATTTTATTAACAAAAAACAAAAAAAATATGAAAAAAATAACATTATTCGCTGTAGTTTTAACAGTAACATTAATAGCAAGTATGAGTATTTTCTACGCTTGCAAAAAAGCTGAATCGGTTAAAATTCCAACACAACAAAAAAGTATTAATATAGACTTATCAGGTATTGACTTTAAAAAAATTGGCATGACTCATTCGAGGAGCGAGGGTTCGATGCTTGTATTTGAAACTTTTGAAGACTATGCAGAGATTATAGATGCTCTGCTTGCAGTTTGTGAACAATATTCAGCAGACTATCTTGTTGAGTTGGAACGAGAGTTAGGAAAACCCATAGATAAGGCTAACGAAGATGAAGTGGCTGCAATTATTAGTAGAGATAATTTCTTCCCATATTATCCAACAAGGGTGTTCCTTGAAAGGCTCGGATACTCAGAAAGTGCATATACAATGTTACTTTCCCAAGAAATGGAATGGCTTAATGGCTCATCATTAGAAGAGGGGAATCCTTTTGAAGAAGTGGGAGTAGGATATATTCAGAGCACCTTACATAATCAATTTGGTAATGTTCAAATTGGTGGAATAATTTTGGATTGGGATGTTACACATGAAGGGGAAACTCCAAATCCAAACTATACCTGTAAAAAAGATGCAGAACAATATAGAGATTCGCCAGAATTTTCTTATGGTGGTAAAAAAAGAAAATTAAAAGGCCTTTTAAGAACTCACTCTAATAGAACATATTGTAAAACAGCATGTTACTATAAAAACACTTTCGGCAACTGGATTTTATGGACTAATACTGTATATGTAGAGTTTAGTGGTAGAAAATCGCTTAATTGTCCGACAAATACGATGTTTACTTCTATTCCTACAACAAAAAATAGCAGTTGGACTGGGCTAACAGAAAAATACTATTGGCATGATATAACGCCGACATATTTAATGCCAACGCCTCAAATTATTGGAAAGCATAAATGTAATAATTACTCTCATACAGTAATAACCAATCTATAAAAGATTTACATTAAGAAGTACGCAAATAGCAATAATCCTTAATTACTGTATTCTATTACTGCTTCCAACTCATGAAGCAGTAATAGAATGCGGTAAAATTAATATCCTAAAACAATTAGATTTTTTTTTCGTTAAAAAAATATAAAAATTAATCCCTGAAAATAGAGAATTATGAAAAAACAACTTGCATTATTTTTATGTTGCCTAACATTAACAGTTTTTGGTATGACACAACCGAATTTGCAACAAACTAAAATCAATAAACTGGAAACAGAAATTTTTAAAAGGTTAAACAAGAAAGTAAGATTACAAAACGAGAAATTTAAATTTATTCACCAAGAGCATACTTCTTGGTTAAAAATTCAAATTCCTGCCCAATCAGAAAAAACCTCTGATTGGTGGGAGCCGGATACCATTTATGTGAGTAGCATTTATGATTTCAACACACGGAACATCTTTTCGTATGAAAACAGTAAATGTGTGATTGATTTAAAGCAAACATGGGAAAATAGCCAGTGGAAAAACTATTTGAAATATACTTACTCTTACGATACGCAGAATAATATGTCAGAGATGCTGGAACAAATTTGGCAATCAAACCAATGGGTAAATAGCAGTAAAATTAGTAACACATTCAACTCCAATAATAAAATGGCTACTTCTATTTTCCAAATTTGGGAAAATGGGAAATGGGTAAATGCATGGAAACAAACTTATGAATACGATATACAAAATAATACTACAGAAGAAACCGGACAGTACTGGGAATCGGAACAATGGAATAATGATGAAAAATGTATCAATTTCTACGATGAGAATAATAATTTGAAAGAAAGTATATTTCAAAACTGGGAAGATGGTAATTGGGAAAGTTTTATAAGATATTTTTTCACTTACAATGTGCAAAACAACATGGAAGAATTTTTGTATCAAGTATGGGAAGATGCTCAATGGGTGGATTTTGCAGTTCAAACATTTTACTATAATGAAGATAATTTGTGCACATTTTATATTATTCAATTTTGGACGGGCGATGAATGGAAAAATGATATAAAGATAATATTAACGTACGATGAACAAAGAAACAGAACATCTGAATTATGGCAAGATTGGATATTTGGTCAGTGGGAGGATGCAGAAAAAAGTACTTATTTTTATGACGATAACAATAATGCAATTACTGGTATTTGCGCCTATTGGAATGGAACTTCTTGGATAAATAATGACGGAGGCTTAGATGTGTTTTATAATAATATGCAAAGTTTACTTTTTTTATATGGTCATGAATTTACTGCTACTTATATACGACCGAGTGAAATAGGGATAAAAGAAATAGGTCTTCATAAAGATTTGATAAAGATTTTCCCTAATCCTGTTTCAAATATTTTGCACATTGAAACAAGTAATGCTGCAATGCCTGAAGTAAAGATTTATTCTATTCAAGGAGAGTTAGTGATTAGCACAAGGAAACGTCAAATAGATGTTTCTTCGCTGCTGGTTGGTATTTATATTGCCGAAATTGAAGGAACACGTTTTAAGATTGTGAAACAGTAAATAGTAAAATCTACGACAAAAAGGGGCTGTCTCAAAACACAAAGCCCTGTTCCTCGTGTACTTTAGAAACTTTACCTCAGATTCTTTTGGATTTAAATTATGACCCACAAGGGGCACCACCCTTTTGTTGGGAAGATCTTGCTATTTGTTTGTGGGAATGTGGTTTAGCCTGTTCTCCTCTATCATTTTTCCCTGCTCTGTATACAGCTTGTATAGTATCATGTACTTCAGTTTGTTATTATTTATCTACAGGTAGAGCTATTGCCCTATACTAAGTAAAACTGTTATTAAATAACTGTAAAAGACTTGATGATATTTGGCAAAAGTGTTAAAAAATTGAAACTACTAATAAATATTTTTTAATATTTTTGCTAAATATTTCCTGCCTCTAATCCACTTTAAAATATTTAGAATTATGTTTAAAAAAAATATTAATGATTATCCGTATATATACCTAAATTCATTTTTGTAACTCACACACGCTACGAGTAGCCTATTAAACAGGGCTTCACCGGCATATCGCCGATTGAACTTGTAGCAAAATTCATCAAGATATTTCTGTAAGAACTCCGGCTTTACATCATGGTAGGTATTGAGAAGTTGCCTTTTAGCGTTGCTGATTTACCCATTGTCTCACGCAACTTGTGAGCCATATGCCAAACAGGTTGATAACGCTTATGTCCAAGTTGCCGCTGTAGTTCTTTGGCTGAAAAACTCTTCTTGGTGGAAGTTAACAAATGCATGGCTAAAAACCAATAGCGATACGGTAATTTCGACTTGTGCATAACCGTGTTCGCTTTCAATCCCAAATGTTTAATTGAATATCAAGAAAAATATAAAGAGCGAAAAATAAAATATTTAGAAAAATATTTGCAAAAATTAAAAGAAACTGCTTGAAATTTAGTTATATATGAACAATAAACGTATTTTTTTATTTATATAAGAGGTTGTATTTTGTATCTTTTTAAGAGTATTTTCCAAAAAAGCAATCTTTTCGGGTGTTAAATGATAAAATACGATGTTTTTATTGTAAAAAACGCCACAAATCTTTTTTAGTATTGGCACAGAACGCCACATATAATATTGACATTCAGTGTTTTTTTGCCGTCGAATAAAAAAGTAGCATTTTATGCAATTTAAGTACAAGAAAATGAAAAACCAAAAATTAATGATCAGAACAACGTTTTTTATGCTATTTTCTTTTATAATAGCAACTGGTGCATTTGCCCAAACTCTTCACTCAATAGGCGGTGCCGTAATGGGTTTACCTAACAATGTAAACATACCCGTCTATTACACTATTAACGGCGGCTCCCAAGAGAGCGTAGCAACGATTGGCAATGGTATATTTTTGATAATGAACATACCGAACAACGCTAATGTAAAAATCATACCCTCAGAACAATCGAACTATACAGCGGATGTATATCCTGATACCTATTTCACCAAAGTTACGTCAAGTATAATGAATGTGGCCATTGGTTATAGTCCTGCCCCCGATTGGGAACGCCTGCGCACATTTATCGCTACCACATCTTTCCCCACCGAACTCACCATCTACAAACAGGGAACCACCAGCATAACCGAAGACTTTTCGCAAGGCAGAATGGTGCTTTGGGAAAACCTTGACTTCATCAACAGCAACGGCATACCGATAAATGTGAACAGAGCAATCACTTTAAAATCCGAAACCACAAATGATACTATCCATTTATACACCCCCGACATTCCGAGCATTGCAGCAGGCGATAACCGACATTTTATTGTAGGCGGGAACACCCATTTCACATTTGCCTTTAACAATGTAATCATAGATGGTAAAGAACACGCAGGCGGAATACAAGTAAGCGGCAGCGGAACCAAAACGATTACCCATGCGAACATTCAATATTGTTTGGGTAGTTATGGCGGCGGAATGCTTACCGATTCTACTACTCATATTGTTGCTAACCACTGTATTATAAACAATAATACGGCAACAGGAAGGGGCGGCGGCGTGTACAACCAAGGAATATTTGATATGAACGGCGGCGAAATAAACTACAACAAAGCCATATATTCAGGTGGGGTATCTAACGAAGTAAGCGGTACATTTAATTTGTTGGGAGGCTTCATTTCGGGCAACACTGCCAGCGGCGGCATCGGCTCTACAAGTAATGGCGGAGGCGTAAACAGCACAGGTCTATTCAATATGTCGGGCGGCATCATATCCGAAAACTATACCGACGACAGAGGAGCAGGAGTCTATCTCAGCGGCGATTTCTTTATGACGGGCGGCAAAATTAGCAACAACACCGCTGACACAAGAGGTGGAGGCGTATATGTCGGCTCAAGAAGCGGCGAAGGATATTTTAGAACAGGAAACTTTGTTTTCTCAGGCGGTGAAATCAGCGGCAATGCGGCTACCCTCGGCGGCGGCATATATGTGATACCTGCGGGAACATTTCTTATGTCGGGCGGTGAAATAGCCGACAACACGGCTCCCAATGGAAGCGGCGGCGGCGTATTTGTAAACGAAAGCCATCTAATCATAACGGGCGGTAAATTTTTGAACAATACCGCAACCAATGGAGAGGGCGGCGCCATCTATTTAACCGCTCCGCTAAATGTTGAAGTAGGAGACAAAGTAATCTTCAGCGGAAATACGGCTCAACATTCATATCTTCTGAAAGGTTCTCATTCGGGCGACTATCTCGGCGTATCGCACGCAGACATCTTGCTCAACTGCACATCGGGTAATGTAGCCCCTGACTCCATATCGTTGGGGTCGCCGTTCCAATACGCTTACAACAACTACGATATTAACTATGTGGGAGGCAAAATCTATTTCCCGCCTTTTGAAATCTGGAACTGGGACGACCTCTCGCAAGTAATGCAAAAACAATCGGAAGGCTATACGGATTTTATTGTCATGCAAAACATCGGCAGACCCGACTATCCCGAAAGTTTCGGAGACGGAACCGCAGGCGGGGCAGACGGAACAGTACAAAGCCCTTACATCAACGATTATTACGAACCGCAAAGAAAATACGGCTGG
>Ga0209737_10000308_pt1 | contig 42870 bp, 27 predicted proteins | sample TergutCu122P3_FD_187284 | JGI IMG/M metagenome (GOLD analysis project Ga0209737, IMG submission 187284) | Cubitermes ugandensis P3 segment gut microbial communities from Kakamega Forest, Kenya - Cu122 P3 (SPAdes) (version 2) | ecosystem: Host-associated > Arthropoda: Insects > Digestive system...
TTCGGTTGCCGAACACAGTTCAGCGGACGCGCCATCCGCGCCCCTGCATGTTTCGTCGCATTCATCCGACGGGCTGGCATCGTCAGATTTGGGGGATTCGCATTCGGGTTCGGCGTCGGATTTTGATTCGACGGGCGAACACAGTTCAGCGGACGCGCAATGCGCGCCCCTACAATCACATTCATCGGCAGGTTTATCGGATTCGGCGTCCACGGTATTTTCGGCATCCGGTTCGACGGGTTCCGGTTTGGGGGCGGCGAGGTTGTCGTCGGGCTGTGGCGCATCGTCCTCTTTAGGCAGCAGCCGTTTGCTGAAATAATTGTAGACATACGATATGCCCAGCATGAGGAAACCGCAGGCAAAATACGAAATGATCTTGGACGCCTGCGTCAGATTGCTCTTATCGATCAGGAACAATTTTGCCACAGCCACCATGGTGAGAACCAGGCCGAGCCGGCGCAGAAAACTGAGCCGTTTGACAAAACCGTACCAGACCCAGGCCAGCGCAGCGGCAAGATATATCAGGGTAATGACCATGCTGGTGAGGGACATGTCGTACTGAACTATCAGGTTCTGCGTGAGGATGACCAGGAAATAAACAGACACGCCAAAGGGCAGCCAACGCACCGACATCTGCTCTTCCTGAACAAAGACTTTCAGCACATTTCGCATGGCTGCCAGCGCAAGGGCGGTCAGCATGAGCAACAAAAGCGTGGCCACAATCCACACGCCAAATGGCAGGTCAGAAGCATCCCGGTAAATATGCATGCCACTCTCAAGTGTGTCGTAGTGGCCTGCACGAATGAGGATCGTGCCTGTTCCGGTGCGTATCAACAGCCACAGCATGCCGATGCAGGCAAAAACGGCAGAGAGAATGCGCACGCCCTTGCTGCGGATGTAGGGAATGAGCGGCAGCAAAGCGGCATAGGCGAACGTAAATACGACACCCGCAGCATGGTGGAGGAAGTAGGGATTGTACGCCGTGCCCTCACACACGTTTTCGAGAAACCTTCGGAGGGTGCCGGTCGGATAGATTACCCAAACCCAAAGATTGAGCAGCACCACGTGTTTGTAGAAACTCGCCCCCCCTGAAACCAAACACTTCTTATACGCTTTTGCCGCCAAAAGCAGCACACTCGCCCAGGTGATGGCCATGTACTTGTATCGGAAAAGGTCATCCACCCGGCCAAACACATCGAATATCAAAAATGCGCCAAGGCAGAATGCGCCAATGACATAACCTGCACGCCTGAAGCGCCTGTCGCCAGCGAGCACGCCATAAACCGCGAACGCCGTGGCCTCCGCAAGCCACCCAAGCGAAAGCCATGCTGTGCCAAACTGGATGGGGATCACCAGTACGACAAAGATCAGCCCCGTCAGATAGAAAAGCGCCGTGGTGCCTTTCTCATTGGGGAACAAACGCTCAATGCCCCAGCCAAGCCCCAGATACACGGCCGCGAACACGACTGTCATGGCACCGCTGTAATCGGCAAGACCGAACACTCCAAAGACGACGTACAGGATGACCGCAGAGCAAATGGTGTTCAGCGCGAGCAGAATCACATCGGATTTGGCAAAGGACGTTTTCGCACGGTACGTGCCCATGATGGGAATGCACGTATACACGGCAAAAACAAAGGCTACATACAGAATCGTGACAGCCTGCATCGCAAGTTCATGACGAAAATCGTATGCACAGGCCAAAATGTACCCCGTTCCAATCAGGTTCATGACAAAACCGAGGAACATGGTGAGGTGCCATTTTTTGTAAAACGCAAATGTCAGTGCCAGCAGATTCAACACGACGAAATAGCCCATCGCGCCATAGACGAGCGTCAGGTTATGCGCGATGGAAAAGATGGGGAGATAGCCTCCCACCAGGGCAAATGCTGCGATTGTCTGGCTGTCATATCGCTTTGAGAGCACGAAGGCCCCGGTGGTGATGAGCAGGCACAGGAAAATAGCCGGATACATCGGGAGAATTTCGAGCGCAAAATGGCTGACAGCCAGCGAGGCAAACATGCCGGCAATACCGCCGCCGGTCAGTCCCAGCGAAAAGATGCTGGGTTTCTTTCGGTTCATCCATTCGCCGCCCGCCAACAGCAGCCCGGCGACGGCAAACATGATGCAGCCTTTGGCGGCATCGGTCAGCATGGGAATGGCGAGCCGCGAAAGACCGATGAGGCCCAGGATGAAAAGGAGTATCGCCCCCTTATTAATCAGGTTGCCGCCGATGAAGGCCTCAATGTTGTTCTTTTTGCGTATTGCCTCGACGGTTTCCCGGCTGACGGGCTCGCCTGCCAGCGCATCGAAATCTTCCGAACTGCGCGCACGGTATGCGGCAGCCTCCTTTTCTATCACCTCCCGCGTTCGCGCAACCTCCACGGCAATTCGCGCAGACAGCGCCTCCAATTCTGCATAAAGCGCATTCGACGTGTCGACGTGGTTGCGCTTCAGATGATCTGTCAGCTCCCTTATCCGCCTGCGCAGAGATTCGTCCAGCTGTGTCAGCCGATCCAGCTCTCCCTGCTGTTTCGCCTGAAAATAGGCGTTATTCTTTTTCTGTGCCATCCGCACGAGTTCGAGCTTTTCGCTGTATATCTGCTCATGCAGGGCATTGGTCAGCTCGGTATTGCGCGCAAGCTCTCTTTTCAGCTCAACCTTGGCATGTACAAGCGCCTCCCGGAGCTTTTCCGCTTTTTTCGACAGCGATTCAATCTCTCGCGTCATGTCTGTACGCGCCAGGGTGGCGGTTTCCCGTTCCAGCTCCTCCAGCAAACACTTCTGCCTGTCGGCAATCACACGCAAATTATCGGAAACGGACATTGCACCTCCTGCCAACCTGCGGGCCTGCTTCGAAAAGCCATGACCCAGTTTCTGGCAAGAATAAGGCATTGCCCCCATGTATTGGAAGATATTTTCTCAAAGGCGCCATGGCTGCGATGGTGCGCGCCCTATCCTCCCCTGTGGGTCGGATACGGGCTGCGGCTCACGCTATTCTTGCCCCCTTTGGGGGCGGCGAATACGCGCTCGCAGCATTGCAGGACAAACTGTGCCAATCTTTGCATTGGCTGCCATGGGCAATGCAAAGACGAACAATACTGAGCATTTATGTCGTAAGCTACTTCCGCACGCACGCATTCATGCGGCACTCTCTGTCGGGCCCGCAATCGCTGCTGCTGGAGCATCGCCCGCCAGGTGCGGTCGCACAGACGTTGGAATTGCACGCCACACCCGGGCCGCAATCGCTGCTGCTGGAGCACCTCCCGGCAGCCGTGGAGCATTGGTTGCTGACGCACCTGCCGCTCCCGCAATCACTGTCGCTGTAGCATCTGCCATCAGCTGAATTCGAACAGGTGTTGCTGAGACACTTGCCGCCGCCGCAGTCACTGTCGACGAAGCATCGCCCACCGGGTGCGTTGGCACAGACATTGTTGTTGCACCTTACCCCCCTGTCACAGTCGCTGTCGCTGTAGCACCGGGCCTGCGCATGTGTACCCACCAAAAGCGCCGCAAACAAAGCCAAAACACAAACAACACGGTTTCTCATGATTAACCTCCCATTCGAACGCATATCCTCATCACAGCACTGTGAACCTCAACCACAAGGATCCTCGGATCTCTCGCAAATCTTATGCCGTCATTCGATTTTTAAGCCACTGCTGCCCAATAAGCGCATTCAATATGCTGCGGCTGTTTTATCTCAGGCACGGCAGTAAAAGCCCAGATAAAAAAACGGACAAAAACGAAACATGCTCGCTTTTTTGAAGCGAGCATGTTTGTCGGCGCTGCGGGTCTTATTTCGCGCAGGTGTCTGCGCCGGCAACACTTTTGCAAACTTCGCCTTCGCCACAGGCAGTACGTACCACGTAGCCATCTTTGCACCACAAAATGGCATCTTTTTCCCCTGAGCAGGATCTTACAAACTTGTCACCACACACCTCAACCTTGCACGTACCATCGGTTCTGCATTCTGAAGCGCAGGCTTTTTTTGATCCCTGCTCATCAAAAAGATAAGCTTTGCCATTGCTTGCCTCAAGGCACTGCTTATGCAGCTGGACAGTGTACTTTTCTACCGAGGATTCATCGACGCCACAATGAGCCCACCACTGTCCAGCCCGGTTGCACTCCTCCCCCATATCATCGGCGCAGCGGACAGACAATCGGCCCTTAATTTTGGCACACCCGCCCCTGCCCGTACAGTCGGTTTTTTCGACCTTGCCCTGAGAGCAGGACAACCTGATATTTTCGTCCTGGCAAAACGCCTTGTCCACGAAATCTGCAGGACAATCTGCATTAACAGTAACATTGGGAAAAATGCCCCTGTCAATATCATCCAAATCAATTTTGATGTTGCCGCTCGTCTTCGAGCCGCCATCGTCATCGCCGCAGCCGGCAAATCCCACAAAACAACCCAACAGCACCAGCGTAAACAGCTTTTTCATCTTGTCCTCCAAACGAAATATCCCGTAAAAATCCAAACTGGGCTCCGGAGGATTCCGGCGAATTCCCATTAAGACCTGGCAGCAAAAATTTAGGCAACTTTCATGCCGACGTCAACCCCCCTGTGCAAGTCCGGCCGCTTCTTTACCCAAAAAGTGCGAGCGCGTATTTGGTCCAAAAGACCAAATAGCGTGAGCCGCAGCCCGTATCCGACCCACAGGGGAGGATAGGGCGCGCTTCATACATCGTATGGACGATCCAAAAAAAGCATGGTAAAGTAAAATATTTTTGGCAGCACCCTGCTGCGTCGTTTTGGATACGATTCGAAGGATACATCAATGACAGATTACCGCCCTGAAGTTTCCTCGCCTGATTCAAATTCGCAAGCCGTCTCTGAAAAGGAAGCTGAGGTCTTCAACCACCCGGCACTCGCCGGCAAATATACGATCCAGCGGCGCCTGGCTGCAGGAAGTCAGGGGCAGATGTTCCTGGGCCTGACGCCGGATGGCAAACGCGTCGCCATTAAGGCCTACGACATTGCGCGCATGGCCAACTGGAAAGCCACCTCGCTTTTTGAGCGCGAGATGGAAACGATGCTGACCCTCGACGTTGACGGCGTGCCCAAGTGCTACGAAACGATTGATGCTTCCACGGCTATCCGTCCCTATTACTTTATCGTTCAGGCGTATGTCGACGGTCAGTCGCTGCAGGACATGCTGGATGCCGGACATCGCTTCGAGATTAAGCATATCCGGGACATCGTGGCAGCGCTTGTCAGAATTCTGATGATCCTGTCCCAGCATTCGCCGCCCGTGATTCACCGCGATATCAAGCCATCAAACGTCATGATGACGCCGGATGGCAAGGTGTATCTTGTCGATTTTGGCACGTCGGTTCGAAACACCTTCCACGTTGGGGGCTCGACCTTCGCCGGAACCGCCGGCTACATGTCTCCCGAACAGGCGCTTGGCGAAGCCAGCCCTGCCTCGGATGTGTATGGACTGGCTGCGACGCTCATCCACCTGCTGAGCGGCAAGGCTCCTTATGAAATGCCGCAGAGAGCCCTCCGGCTCGACTTCCGCCCCTACATGCCCGAGGCGGTTCCCAAATGGGCCATCGCGCTGATTGGCGCCTGCACACACCCCATGCCTGAGCGCCGTCCCACACTGGATGCCATCGCAAAAGCTGCCCAATCTGCCAGCTTCGTCGACCCCTACGCCGAAGCTGAAGACGCAGGCAAATCTGCCGACTCGGCAGGCGACAGCACCATTGATGCCATCGTCAGGGCCCAGAAGCCCAAACCGCCCGCGCGCACATACTCCAAGCGCTGCCTGTACACAGAAATCGCCCTGGGCGTGTTCATTTCGCTGCACCTCATGCTTGTTGCCATCTGCTTCCACCCCGCCGTCGTGGCCGTCATGGCTGTTGTCGTGGTCAGCCTGTGGATCTACTGCGCACGCCGACTGAAGAGAATCAATTACCCGCCGGCAGATTTTTAGCTCGGGGGAACCCGTTCCCCCGAACCCCACCAGGAGCAGTCTTTTACTTGCGAAGATTGTTGCCCCCCCTGACGGATTCGCATGGTTCATAAAGCAAAACTCCCCCATACGCCTGAGCAGTCATCCTTCTCTTCGCCCGGGTCATCCTCATCCTGCGAAAAATTTGAGGCCATGCGTGCCCATCCGCAGTTGGCCGAGCAATACCAAATCCTGAGCACCATCGGGCGCGGCGCACAGGGAACGGTCTATGCAGCACGCGACCTTCGCACACAGATGGTCGTCGCCATCAAGGCGCTGTCATTTCGCGAAATGGCCGACTGGAAAGCCTCCGAACTCTTCATGCGAGAGATTGCCCTGCTTAAGTCGATGCAAATCCAGGGTACGCCGCGCTATATTGATGCCATCGACGCCACCGACAGCCCTGATCCCTATTACTTTCTCGTCCAGGACTTCATCCCGGGTGAACCGCTTCAGGCCAAACTGGACAGGGGCAAAACGTTTTCTGCCCAGGAAGTGATCGCCATCGCACTTGCAATCATCCCCATCCTCGAAAAACTCAGAACCTACTCCCCGCCGATTGTACACCGCGATATTAAGCCTTCCAACATCATGATGACGCCAAATGGCGACATCTATCTGATCGACTTTGGTGCGGCCATGTTCAGCGAGCGCCGCACAGGCGGCTCGACATTCGCAGGCACGGCAGGTTACATGGCCCCCGAGCAATGCATGGGCACTTCTACCCCGGATTCCGATGTCTACGGGCTGGGCGCCACGCTCATTCACCTGCTCACGGGCATTGCCCCCTACAAGATACAAATGATGAAGAACGCCAAAATCGTCCCGAAAAAGAAGAAAACCCGGCGTTTCGCGGCCCTGCTGCGAAAACCCTTTACCGCACTTGCTGGTGTTGTTCAAAAACGGAAGAAACTCAGCCTCTTCCTGTCTGCATTGCGAAAACCCTTCTCCGCGCTCCGGGGTGCCCTCCGAAAACGATGGCGAGCAGGCCGAAAAAGTGCCTTTCCATGCGCCATGACGCTTCGCTTTAAGCCTCATCTCCCCGAAGAAACACCTCAGTGGCTCATAGAATTGCTGGAACTCATGGTGTCGCCTTACCCCAACCAGCGGGTTAAGGACCTCGACTACCTGATTCACTCCATACGCGTCATCAGCGGTGCCAAACTCGATGGCCACTCCGTGCACTCCAGCACTGCCGCACGTCTGCGAAGACTGAACACCATAAAATACCAGTTTATCATTCCTGAGGGCTTTGTGCTCCTGGGCATGCTCATCACGTTCCTTGCCACACCCACATTTATCGCACTCACCCAAGACAAGAGCAGCACATTGCCCCCAATGCTGGCTTGTTTCTTCCTGTCACTTGGCCTTGCCGCAGCGTACCTCTTCAGGCTCACGCAAAGCACGGCATTGACCAGTTACGTTGCGAAAGATGCCGACGCCCTGGCGGACACAACAACAGAAACGAAACACACGTGAAACAATTGTGTTTCTTCTTTTCCAAAAGTGCGAACGCGTCGCTGATGCCGGGCTCAGCGTTGTCTCTTGCCAGCAGGAGAGAAATGGCGTACAGTTTAAACGCTTGGCGTTGCGCTTGTGATCCAGGTTTCCACTAACATCAGCATGAGGATTATCTATGGAAAAAAAATCTTACGGCTTTTTTATGCCCCCAGTCACAATTTTGGGTGTCAGCTGTTTGCCTGACATCGCTGATTATGTGAAACCAATGGGGTTCAAAAAGGCGCTTGTCGTGACGGACAAGGTTCTTGTTGAAATAAAACTGGTCAAGAAACTGACGGACGTTCTTGACGCCATTGGCGTCGATTACGTTATTTTTGACGGAACTCAACCCAACCCGACCGTCTCGAATGTGAACGACGGGCTCAAGCTGCTCAAAGACAACGACTGCGATTTTGTCGTTTCTTTTGGCGGCGGTTCGCCACACGACTGCGCGAAAGGCATTGCCCTTGTCGCCGCAAATGGCGGAAAAATCGAGGACTATGAAGGCGTGAACAAGTCGGCGAAGCCGCAGATGCCACTCATCGCGATCAATACGACTTCCGGGACAGCCAGCCAGATGACTCGCTTTTGCATCATCACCGACGAAAGCCGTCACATTAAAATGGCCATCGTCGACTGGCACACCACGCCGGTGATCGCTGTTGACGATGCCGAACTGATGATGGCCATGCCCCCCTCGCTGACCGCCGCAACGGGTATGGACGCGCTGACGCATGCCGTCGAGGCGTACGTCTCCACCATCGCGAACCCGGTGACGGATTCAGCAGCAATCAAAGCGATTGAACTGATTTCCGATTACCTGAGGCGCGCCGTTAAGGATGGCAATGACATCGAAGCCCGCGAAATGATGACATATGCAGAATATCTTGCCGGCGTTGCCTTTAACAATGCAAGCCTCGGTTATGTTCACGCCATGGCGCATCAGCTTGGCGGTTTCTACGATTTGCCGCACGGTGTCTGCAACGCCATTTTGCTTCCGGCAGTCCAGGACTACAACGCCAAAGTCGTTCCTCATCGATTTACCGCCATTGCCAGGGCGATGGGACAACACGTTGATGGCATGTCTCCGGCTGAAGCAGCAAAAAAAGCGATTGCCGCCATCAGGGCGCTTTCGGCGGACATCGGCATTCCGGCAGGCCTGGATGAGCTGAAAGGCTTTAATGAAAAAGACATCCCCATCCTCGCCGCAAATGCCCTCAAAGACGCCTGCGGATTTACCAACCCGAAACAGGCAACTCAGGACGAAATCGAAGGCATCTTTAAAGCCGCGAAGTAATTCCAACATTTTTTCGTGGGGGAACAAGTTCCCCCACACCCCCTGCAATGCTTACGCATTGCTCGTGGGTAGAGGGCGAATGGTTTATAAACCTGCTGCCCTCCCCCAACAAACTATTTTCGCTAGATGAGTGAGTGTTGGCGCGCCCTATTCGTCCCCTTTTGGGGCCGAATACGGGCCGCGGCGCTCGCTATTCGACCCTAAAGGGCTCGAATACGCGCGCGCATTTAGTAGGGTGTGAAGGGTGTGATCGCTTAAATGCACGAGGCTGTGCCAGTGCCTGCACTGTATTGGCAACTTCTTGAGCCACAATCCGTAAACTGAGGCCCATTGGAGCTGGAAGAACAATTGACGGCAACGCTTCCCACGCAAACGCCCCCCCCCGCCTCATCAAGACCAAAAGACTCGCAGGTCGCCGTGCGTCTCAGGTAACACTGAGCATCTATCGTCGAACCCTTTTCGTCTCTGGTCACGCAGATCGCACTTTGTGTGAGGTTGGCACCGCAATCATCCCTAAGCAGGGCATGGTCTACGCAGCGTGTGGCAGTATTCCCGTCACAAAATCCAGACAGATCCTTAACAGAACAAAAATCGTAGCACTTGGCGACGCCAAACACAGCGCTGCAGGCTTTGCCTGCAGGGCAAGGATTCGAGACAACCCTTCCGCCGTCACATCGCATCACCGTATCGCCGGCGCAGGTACCCACATTCAGAAGTGTTGAGCCACATGGGTTATCATACTTGATGCATTGCGCAGACCCATTCAACATGCCGCATTGTGTACCGGATGAACATGTCACAGAGACGATACTGCCATTTTCACAGCGTTTGAGCACATTTTCATCGCAGATGCCCTCATTCGGAATCCCGCCGCAGGCCGAGGTACATTCAGCCCGCCCCTTCTCAATACGGCACTCCTCACCACTGGCACAGGTCGTTTCGACAATATGCCCTCCCACACATCGTTTGACTATGTTCTCTTCGCACTCCCCCGCATTCGTGGTTTTTCCGCAGGACACATTCACGAGACATTCGGGATGACCGTTCTCAATACTACAATAAAACACCTCATCGCCACAGTCCTGCGTCACGAGGCGCCCTGCTTCGCATCGTTTGATCGCGTTCCCCACGCAAGCTCCCTCGACGGTTATGCCACCGCATGTGCCACTCCCGACGCATTGAGCAGTGCCGTTTTCCATGCTGCACAGATCGCCGGGGGCGCATTTCTCAGTGATGAGGTTTTCATTCACGCACCGCTTAACGGAATTACCGTCACAGATGCCCGCACTGTCAATGCTCCCGCAGTCAATTTTAGCCTTGACACATCGGGGCAATCCAGCCTCCATACTGCACTGCTCATTTGTATTACATCTCACATTGGTGAAGCTGCCGCCTACGCATCGAAACAGCCAATCCCCGCTGCAATAATCATCCGCGCCGTCGGTGCACTTGCTTTGGGACTCTTCACAGCCCATCGACGCCATGGCGACTGCCATCAAACAAAGCGAAAACCTCTTCAGCGCTGCCAGTGTCATAGAATCTCCTTTTTATCAGCACAACAGCACTTTGCCGAAAACCATAAACAACAGTGCCTGCCCGCCGCTATAGCATATTGTCGCCAGCACGCCAATTTTACAACACCACGGCGGTCGTCAGCCCAACAGGCAATGTGCGCCCCCTCCGTCCCTCCCCTGAAATGTGAGGCTTGCAGGGGGGCGGGAACCAGTTCCTCCGCACCTCACTGCCGCCCAACAAGGATGATAATTAAAGCAACGATGGTCACCACAGCAATGATGGACAGTGCCGTAATGACGATGACCGGGCGCCAGCTCCGAACCCTGGGCATCTCCTGCACAGTTGGTGCATGCAGATCCGGCCCCTTTGCCAGGGTGTTCACGCTGACAAGGTTCGAGCCCGCCGCCAGACGCCGGATATCCTCCGGCATATCGTCGGCCAGGAATTGCTCTGTCTTTTCCATATCTTCGCTGGCTTCCCGGGGCATGGCCTCCGGCCGGCGGATGATGCTGTTGGGATCACGCGCCACCTCGCAAGCATGCATGCGCGGCAAATGCGTCCGGGGAGGGGGGATCACCGACTTAAGGTATTGCAGCCAGTCTTCGGCAGCCACCTGCCAGCCGTAATTTACCACACACTGATCCAGCGCCATCTTAAATTCAAGTGCCGTCGGATAACGCACTTTCCTGTCGAGATCGAGTGCCTTCAGCAGCACCCGCTCCAGATCTTTTGGAAAATCCGGCCGAATCTCGGAAGGTTTGACATATTGAGCCACTCGCGCGCAGCGAATCGTGTCAGCCACACTGTCTGTCGGATAAAGCGTCGTGCCAAGCAAAGCCTCATATAACACGACCGCCAGGCTGAAGACATCTGCGCGGCGGTCGAGCTTATCTCCCCAGGCATGCTCAGGACTCATGAAACCGAACTTCCCCTTGATGATTTCCGGCGGCGTGAAATCTGGCATCGCCGACGTTTTGGCAATGCCAAAATCGCCGATTTTGATATCGCCCTTCCAGCCAAGAAGAATGTTCTGAGGGCTGATATCACGATGCACGAGATGGAGCGGCATCCCATTGACACCCGCCAGCTCATGGGCGGCATGAAGCCCCAGAGCAGCCTGACCAATGGCATGGATCGCCACGGCATAAGGCATCACTCGCCCGACTTCGGCATTCCTGACAATAACCTGCTGCAAATCCGAAGCATCCATATACTCCATCGTCAGATAAGACTGCCCATCACTGCTGCACAGGTCGAACACTTCGAGAATGTTGGGGTGGCGCATCTGAACCGAAAGTTGCACCTCGTTGATGATCGATTCGAGAAAATCAGCATCGCCAGCCAGAGAAGACTTGATGCACTTGCAGACGAGGTATTTGTCGCTCTGTCGCATCGTCTTGCCCTTGGCAAGGTAGATGTCGGCAATACCGCCTTCGGCAATTTTCTGAATGATGGTGTAGGCGCCCAATTTCATGGTGTGCGTCTCTCAGCAGGCATGGTGTTGCATGTTCGTCGGAAGGCATCAAGTGTCACAAGGCGCGTCACCTCGGTGCCCTCTGCCTTTACCTCGACAATAGCAACAACCTCCGAACTTCCCATAGGAAGAATGTTGTAATTCCCGCACGAAAGCCCCCTCCAGTCCACATGGCGCCCTCCGAGAAGGGCGTCGATTTGTGTTTCAGGCAAAGGCAGACTCGTGAAGTCCGGCAACGCCTCCTGAACAGAAAGCAAAAATGGGGCCAGGTCGTCCTGGGCCAAAAAAAAGTCTAACGGATGGGCCAAACTCAGATCAAAGTGGCAGGATCGCGTTCTTCGAAGCCCCGAAAGATGGGCGCATGACCCAAGTGCTTCCCCCAAATCCCTCGCGATGGAACGAATATAAGTCCCCCCCGAGCAGGCGATATCAAGCCTCAGGCAGGGTTCCGCCGGCAATCCACAGGAGACAGTCTCAATGGCATGGATGGTCACCCTGCGAGGAGGAAGCGAGAGGCTTTCACCGCGCCGGGCGAGGTCATAGGCGCGCCGCCCATCCACGTGAAGCGCCGAAAAGCTGGGGGGAACCTGCTCGATATCGCCGCGAAACTGCGTCAAAGCCCTCTGGACGTCTTCATAGCCGATGTGCGCATAGGATGCCGCAGCAATGACCTCTCCCTCAGCATCATCCGTTGCGGTGCGCTCTCCCAGCCTCAGCTCTGCCAGATAGCGTTTGTCACTTCCGAGGAAGAAACGCAAAAGGCGCGTCGCCGTGCCGATGGCAACCACAAGCAGACCCGAAGCCTCGGGATCGAGCGTGCCGCCATGGCCGATTTTTTTATGCGTTTTCTTGATCGAAAACTTTTTGTCGAGTTGCCGCAGGGCTCCGAAAGAGGAAATACCCCTGGGCTTATCCATGAGAAGAAATCCGTGCATAAGCAGATTATTTTCGCAAAAGGTCACTGATGATGATAATCACGTCTGCGTTGCCATGGCGGCTCAGGTCGCTTGACGTGCCCCATTGGCTTCATAAAACAGAGGCTATAGAAGGTCAATTTTCGGGCATGTCTGACATGCGCCGGGTTGGGCAATGCACAGGCGCGCCTGCGAATGTCGTGCTCAACGGTATTTGGCCGTTCCGTGACCATGAGGACTTAAGGTTTATGCATTTATCCATCAAGAAAACGGCGTTATGGATCATGGCGAGCGTCTTTGTGCCGACGCAGGCCTTAGCGCAGTCAGCAACAGATACCGAAGAAGACACTGTCATGGCAGCGCAGGCCGTGGCCGACGGCCATGAGGCGGCGCAGGTCGAAGACAATACCGAAGTACAGATGGCGTCAGATGCGGAAACATCCGCCGACGCAGAACCTGAGACACCCACAGTCACAGAAACCACTGATTTTGAACAGCAGATCCGCAGCCAAAAGTCCGAGAAGGAAGCGCGCAAGGATGCCATGCGCAACATGTCCGAGGCATTCCCTGCGGATGGCGATGCATCCCTGCCTGCCTCTGCGCAAACGTCCCCTCCCTCCTCAGAGCCCGTTTATCTGCCCCCGACACAAAGAACCACCGAGCGCATGCCGCGTTTTGAGCACCATGGCTATTTTCGCACCCGGCTGAGTTACTTTGGCAACTATGATCTCGACACCCGCGGCACCTCCCCTGTCGCCGTGCCCCTGAACTCTTCTCAGCGCGGCAGCTCCCAGCAGGAACACATCAAAATGGATGGCTCGGATGCGCACCTCGGGGCGAACATGCGCTTCCGCTATGCCCCGACGATCCACATCACAGAATCGATACGCATCGCAGGGTCATTCGATATCATGGACAATTTCGTGCTGGGCACGACCCCAAATGGTTTGCGCACGAACTGGGGCTCGAATGCTTTTTTCAGCTTTGACGGCGCCGAACCTGTCAACGGGCGCACGTTTGCAATCAATGCACTCGCGGTCAAGGCCCTCTATGGTGAGGCGGATACGATCATCGGTACCTTCCGCGCCGGCCGCATCCCTGCTCACTGGGGTCTTGGTTTGGTCTACAACGATGGCGGCGTCTATAAGCGCGAGACGCAGATGCTCGAAGGCCGGGGATGGACGTGCCTGGACTGCGACTCCTCCGATGCCATCGATCGCGTCGAGTACCGCATCCGCGACCCGTTTACGGATTCTTTCTATTTGCAGTTTTCGTGGGATTTTGTGAATTCCGGTCTGGCAAGCTACAATTTGCAGCAGGACTCCTTTGGCCAGGCCTTTGATCTGGCAGAGAGTGATGACGTCCTGCAATTTACGCTGGCACTGTTTAATCGTCCGATGTCGCAGCAGGAACTCGATGAACGATATCGGGCACTGTACAACAAACGCGAATGGACTTTGGATTGGGGTGTGCTGTTTTCGTATCGCGAACAAAAGCAGGCGCCCGAGATCGGCACCCAGACGACGGGTGACGGCGCTTCGGCCACCTATACGCTCTACGAAAAAGGTGCCAAGGCATATGTCTTCGATCTGTGGGGCAGATTCATGCTCCCCCTGCCGCACGATATTATGTTGCGGCTGGAGGCAGAATTCGTCGGTGTCGTGGGGTCGGTAGAGCTGGACCGTGACCACGAAGGGGAAAGCCGTGACATTCTGCAGTTCGGGATGGGCCTTGAGGCAGAAGTCTGGTGGCGAGATCTCATTGCAGGCATCAAAACGGGGTTTGCCTGGGCAGACAATATGGTCTTCAGCGGTCACAGCATCATTGAGCAGCTGGTCGAGGTGCCGATGGGTTCGATCATGAGATTCGATCCAAATTACCGCATCGACCAGATCATGTTTCGCGAGCTGATGGGCGGCATCAACAATGCGTGGTATTTCGCAATGCACGGAGAATACAAGTTCCCGCTGGAGCTTTCGCAGATGACGATGGCCCTGGGGGCACGTCTGGACATGTCGACAGCAGTGGCCCTCAATGCCGCAGCAACGCCGGGTGAATCGTACTGGTACGGCTTTGAGGCAGGACTGAAACTTTTTTATGAGGAGTCGGACCGATTCAGGTTTGAAATCGGCACGGGCGTTTTTGTCCCCGGCAACGTCTGGAAGCGCACACCTCAATCTGTTTACCCGATTCTTCCCTCCCAGAGTGTCTATGAGGATTCGACATCCGACACCTACTCACCGAAGGTGGCCTGGAACGTCCTTGCAAACTTATTTTTCATGTTTTAGGAGCAGCGCGCCCTCGTGAGACGACCGGCTTTGGCATAAGACCAGGGGATACTATCTATGCGACTAACTACATTCGTGATGATCGTTTTACTTCTGCTGGCATCCTCGTGTTCGAAGGACAAGGAGAAGTCGGCAGGCACCAGGAGCGATTCGACAGCCAGAACAGTGGATCTCGGTGAAGATGGCGCCGGATCAGACGATGACCGCCGGGGGGATCGGCGACGCGGGCGTCCGCGCCGGGGCGGACCCGAAGCAGCCGATGGCGCAGATGCACAGATGGCTGCAGAACTCAATGCACATGCCCAGCTGGATGCGGACGGCATGCCGAGACGCGGACGCCCGGCACGGCAGCAGGAATCCGAGGAGGCACTGCCTGCCATCCAGGATGACCAGGAAGATGGCGGTGCACGGCCCACGGACGAGGTTCAGGATGCCTTCGATTTCACCGGTGATCCCACACCGCGGGCCGTGCGGCCCCGCACCGGGCTCGACATCGAAAAACTCATCAGCATTGGAGAGCTGCGCGAAATAACGGGGTTTTCAGGCGTCTTCGTCGAAACACAACTCCAGGGCCAGCGGCCCGACGAGCGCTACAATGCCGTGCGTCTGGCAACAGACGATCCCAGGCAGCTTGGCTTTGCCATTCAGGTCTGGAAGCCAGGCAACGACTCTGCTGCCCAGAGACGTTTTCAGGATTTGCACACGCAGTCGTTTGGCGGGGAAAGGGTCAGGGATGTGGCAACGGAAGCGTTTGCGGCATCCCATCATGGCCTGCAGGAGTTTGCGTTCTTCGACAGGGGCAAGCGAGCCACCGTGCTGCTGTCATGCACAGCACGAATCTGCACAAAAGACCAGCTCAAGAGCATATCGCAGATCATCCTGCGCCGGCTTTAGAGCAGGTTTTCTTTTTTATGTGGGGGAACTGCTCCCCCACACCCCCTGCAATGCTGCGCATTGCTTGTAGGCAAGGGCAAAATGTCATTGTTTGTGGCAACATATCTCGCGCTTTGTGAGCAGAAGAAACGCTGTCTGCTTCTGCAGTCACTTAAGAGGAACTTTTTCATAGTATAGTGTCGTAGTCTGGGCGCATCGTCTGCGCCAGTGTTTGCCTGGTTTCTTCCTGAAACCGGGCTATCACCATCCATGGGAGAAAAAGAGATGAGCTGTCAGGGTAAAAATCACTGCGTCAATGGTATCGACATCATCGCCGAACTGGATCCCCGCGTTGCCGGCATCCAGAACGCCGCTAAGGCCACGGCGAAGGATTTGGCCTCGATCATCGATCACACCTATCTCAAGGCGGACGGGGATCGTTCGAACATTGAGAAGCTCTGTGCGGAGGCACGTGCGCACAAGTTTGCGAGTGTCTGCGTCAACACGACGATGGTTCATCTGGCGCATTCCCTGCTGAAGGATTCCGGCGTGAATGTATGCGCAGTGGTCGGATTTCCGCTGGGTGCAGGCACGACGGCCTCGAAGGTGTTTGAGAGCCAGGAAGCGGTACGCTGCGGTGCGGCCGAAGTCGACATGGTGCTCAACATCGGCGCGCTCAAAAGCAAGGACTATGCGCTGGTGGAGTATGACATTTGCCAGGTCGTCCGCGGCGTTGAGGGTACACTCGTGAAGGTCATCATTGAGACATGCCTTTTGACGGACGAGGAGAAGATCATTGCCTGCGCACTGGCAAAGGCAGCCGGAGCGCATTTTGTGAAGACAAGCACGGGGTTCTCGAAGGGCGGCGCAACGGTGGAAGATATCGCTCTGATGCGCCGTGTCGTTGGCCCGGAAGTCGGCGTCAAAGCTTCGGGCGGCATTCGCGACACGGCAACGGCGATGGCGATGGTTCAGGCGGGCGCATCCCGGCTGGGCGTATCCGACGGCGTGGCAATCGTGTCCGGCCTGAGCAGCAACTCAGATTATTGATCAATGATGTAGGGGCGACCGGGACGGTCGCCCCTGCGACGCAGTCGCCTGCAGGGGCGTTGCGGGGCTGAGGCCCCGCTCTTGGGGGTAGCCGCGTATCGGCATGCCCCCCTTTCAAGGGGGGTGGCGCCGCAGGCGACGGGGGGGCATGCCGAAAGCGGCGCAGGGGGCGCGGCCCCCTCAAAAAATTACTTTAGGGGCAAATCACCATTTGCCCCCTGTTCTGTCCGAAAACAACGATTTTTGGCCCCAGGCGATACGCAGAGGGTTCAGGGGAGCAATCCCCAAAAGAGGAAGTTATGATACCTCAGCATCATTATGTTTCGTGTGTGGGTTGTGGCACGCGCGTGCATGCTTACGATACCGCGGCGTTTGCCTGCCCGAACCGGGATTGCCTTCCCGAGGCGAATCACGTGCTGCAGAAAAAGCACGTGGTGACGCGTGCGCTCTGGCAGCGGACTTATCTTGAGGATTCGAAGAATCCGTTTATCCGATATCGCCACCGCCTTCTGGGTTACCACCGCACGCTCAATGCCCGGCATACGGACGTGGATTACCTTGAGCGCATCATGCAGCTGGATGGCGTGCTCGCGGCCATTGATGGCAGCGGTTTTGTCGAGACGCCCCTGACGATCGAGCGAGAACTTGCGGATGCGCTGGATTTTGATCCGGCACAGAATCTGTTCGTCAAGGACGAGACGCGCAACGTGGGCGGTTCACACAAAGCTCGCCATTTATTCGGCATTTTGCTGAATCTGGGCGCAGACGCGCTGAAGCGCCCATTTGCGATTGCGAGCTGCGGGAATGCGGCGCTGGCGGCGGCTATCGTATCGAAGGCAGCCGGGACGGCATTGGAAGTCTTTATCCCGACAGATGCAGAAACCGCCGTGGTGGAGCGGCTCAAACGTTTGGGGGCGAACCTGACGGTGTGCGAGCGCCGCGAAGGGGAACTTGGGGATCCGTGCTATCTCCGGTTTTTGGAAGCGGTCAAAGCAGGCGCCATTCCGTTTTCGTGTCAGGGCTCGGACAACGGCTTAACGATTGAAGGCGGCCAGACGCTGGCGTACGAGCTGTTCGATCAGTGGCGCGCAAAACGTCACATGTGCCACCACATGTTTGTACAGGCAGGCGGCGGTGCACTGGCTTCGAGCTCGGCGCAGGCACTTGCAGAGGTGATGCGCCACGAACCCCTGCCCGTTCTCCCCAGATTCCACACAGTTCAGACGGGGAGTGTGTTTCCGCTCGCCAGAGCCTACGACCGCGTGGTTCGCCTCATCGCTGCCCGTCTCAGGGATGAACCGCTGCCAGCGCTTGAGGCCTGCGTGGATGACATGGACACAGCGGCGCGCGCCAGGATGCACGGCGCATCGGGGATAGCGGAACGTCTCATCATGGCGGACTGCATTCGCAGCGCCTGGGATTCGACGGCCGTGCAATCGATCATACGCTATGCGGCAGCCAAAAAACACGTCTTCATGTGGCCCTGGGAGAACCCAACGCCGTCTATGGCACATGGCATTCTGGACGACGAAACCTACGACTGGTTTGCCATTTTGTGCACGATGCTGCGCACTGGCGGACTGCCGCTGGTGGCCGATGAGTCGTATATTGCACGCGCCCATACGCTGGCCCGCGAAACCACGGCGATCAGCCCGTCGGCAACAGGCAGCGCAGGCCTCGCCGGCCTTTTGCTCATGAAAGAGGCCAGGGCAATCGCAGACTATGAGAATGCATGCCTCTATTTTACAGGGATTGAGCGATGATGGCGTAGGGGGCAGCGCCCCCTGCGCCGCTATCGGCATGCCCCCCCTTGAAAGGGGGGCATGCCGATACGCGTCTACCCCCTATGCGGGGCCTCAATCGCCGGCCCCGCAACGCCCCGCTTCTTCGGGGGAACCAGTTCCCCCGAACCCCCTGCAATGCTGTCGCATTGCTTTGGGCTAAGCCTCTTTACCTTCGGACAATCTTTGCCCCCTTTGAAGATTTGAGGTATGTGGCCTCAAGCAATGCATTTCGCCACTTTACCCACAAGCGATACGAAGTATCGCAGGGGGTGTGGGGGAGCAATGCTCCCCCACAAAAAAAACCATGAACGCACGAAACAATCTCATTGTCAGCGGGGTACAGCGCTGGGAGGCATCCGACGGCGACATTGTTGCTTTGGAGAATGCGGGGGTGGCGTTTGGTGATCATGTCGTGCTGGAATCGATCTCGCTTCGCATCCCTGTGGGCAGGACGACGGTGATCATGGGGAAATCGGGATCGGGCAAATCCGTTCTGCTTAAGACCATGAATGGTTTGCTCATGCCAACGTCCGGCAGCTGCCGCCTGTTCGGCGAAGAAACGCGTGCCTGCAGCACGCCGGGGCTAAATCTGCTCCGCAAGCGCACGGGGATGATTCTCCAGGACTATGCGCTGTTTGATTCGAGCACGGTGTTTGAAAATGTGGCTTTTCCGCTTGTTGAGAATGCGGATTTGCCAGCCGGGCGAGTGAGGGCACTCGTAGAGGAAGCCCTGGAACCTCTGGGCCTGCTAAATGCCATCGACAAGTATCCGTCGGAGCTGTCGGGTGGGATGAAGAAGCGTGTCTCTTTTGCGCGAGCCGTCATTCACCAGCCCGAGCTGGTTTTTTTTGATGAACCGACGACGGGCCTGGATCCCATCATGATTGCATTTGTGGATGAGATCATCCGGGAGATGCGCCGCCGGTATGACATCACGAGCGTCATCATCAGCCACGACATTCAGAGCATCTTTCGCCTGGCAGATTATGTGGCATTTTTGCATCAGGGCCGGATCCTGTTTGAGGGCACGCTCGCGCAGATCCGTGCATGCGAGATACCCGAAATACAGCGATTTTTTGATGCCGAAAACAAGCAGGACAAGGAAGCGCCGGCGCTGGGGAGCAAACCCTATGTGGAGATCCGCGACCTGTACAAATCTTTTGGCACACAGCCCGTTCTCAAGGGGGTGTCGCTCAGGATACCCGAACATCAGATCACGGTCATCATCGGAGGTTCCGGATCGGGAAAGTCCGTGCTGATGAAACACATCCTTGGGTTATTTTCTCCCGACTCGGGCCAGATACTGCTCAACGGCGTGGACATCGGGGGAATGAGCGAACGCGAGCGCGAGGTCGTGCGAACGCGCATTGGGATGCTGTTTCAGGGGGCGGCATTGTTTGATTCGATGATGGTCGAGGAGAACGTGGCCTTTCCGCTGACCGAGCGGCGAAACCCGCCCCCCGTGGCTGAGATTCGCGCGCGAGTCTGGGAGATGCTCGAACGATTGAAGATCGTCGACATTGCAAAGAAGTATCCGCCGGAGATATCGGCGGGTCAGCGAAAGCGCGCTGCCCTGGCGCGTGCGATTGTCACGAAACCGGCGCTGATGATTTACGACGAACCGACAACAGGCCAGGATCCGATCATGATTCGCTACGTCGACGACATGATTCTGGAGGCACATGCGGCGTTTGGCCTGACGACAATCGTGATCAGCCACGATATGGTGTCGACGTTTCGGATTGCCGATCAGGTGGCCGTGGTTTACGACGGCAGAATCGCCGTAAGCGGTTCACCTCAGGCGGTACAGGCCTGCCCAAAAGAAGAAGTCCAGCACCTGATTCGAGCACAGCTTCCATCATAAGCAGTTTTTTTCGCGGAGGAGCCAGCTCCCCCGCACCCCCTGCAATGCTGCGCATTGCTTGTGGGCAGAGTGGCAAAGAGTACTGTTTATGGCGCCATACTTCGCATTGCGAGCATAGGAGAAGCAATCTGTTTACGTTTCACCCTCGGCACCGAACACTTAGTGGATGAACACCAGACTGCTGGGAGGAAAAATTTAGAACTCGCCCCCTGAGCCAGCGCCCTCACACTAAGGGGGGATGTCGGCAAAATGCTTGCGTTTTTGCAAGCAGGTCATATATTGCCACGCTCGTACTTCGGGCGATACGCGTGCAGGGGGCGTTTTTCATCCCGGGATCGTTCACATTATTATCCTAATTATCCTACGCATGGAGGAGCGAGCAAAATGCTCCAGGGATTTCGCGACCGCAAAAACTCAGTTTTGATTTACATTGTGTTTGCGGCCATCATTGCTGCTTTTATATTCATGTTCGGCCTTCCGAGCACCGATTCCTCGTGTTTGCCTTCGGGCAACAAGACGGTAGCCAGGATTGGCAAACATGTCATTGATGCCGAAGTGATGCGCAGCATGATCCTGCGCTATTATGGCGATAATGTCTTTCAATCCCAAAACCTCCCTCAGATACAGATGCAGATTGTCGATGGCCTTGCGGTCATCTACCTGCTCGCCGACGAGGCACGAAGCATAGGTCTTCGCATAAGCGATGAAGATCTGCATGCGTACCTGACAAACGTGGAGGCAGGTAACCTTGACATCATTGCTCTCGGTTTCCTCAAGAACAACAAGTTCTCCAGGCAACAGTACGAGTATGCGCTCCAGCGGATCCAGACCTCTTCGCGCAGATATGAGGCGTTCAAGCGCGAAGAACTTTTGGCGCGCCGTTACATGGCCCTGGTGAGGAGCGGCCTTACCATTTCGGATACAGCACTCTGGCAGGCGTATTCTGAAGCCAACACGTTTGCGGCACTGGAAGTCGTCCGTCTGACGCCCGATGCGGTGCGCATGACGCTTAAGCCGGTGAGCGAGGCAGAGTTGTCGGCATTTTTGACAACCGGCGAAGACGAGATTCAGGCCCATTACGATGCCCACCTTGGTCAGTACACCACACCTGAAAAAGTCAAACTTCAGCAGATTGTCATTCAGAAGGACTATTCGAAACTGACCAACGTCGGTGCCAGGACGGTCAAGACACACCAGCCCGGCGAGCGCTTTAACATTGCACGATACCAAATCGTGGATGAGAAGGCTGACTTTGCGCAGGCGTTTGAGGATTATGATGAAAGCGAGTTTAAGGCAACAGAGGGCGTGACTGGGCTGATCGCTGTCGACCAGATGGCTGACGCGCTTCAGGCTGCGCTGGAGAACCAGGAGGTTGGCGAGATCGTCACAGCCGAGCTTTCGGACCGCTTTGTCATTGCAAAAGTTCTTGAGCGCACGCCGCGCGTGGTGACGCCGCTCGCAGAAGTCAGGCGCGATATTGCCAAGTCGCTCCTTGATGAGCGTCAGGTTCGGGCCAGGATGGAGGAAGTTTCGGCGAACATTCTGCATTTGGTGCAAAATGGCCAGACACTTGAGGCTGCGCTTGCCGGAGCACTCTATACAGGTGTTCTCTTTGAGCAGCCCACGATGGTTGTACCAGTCGAAGCGGAGGAAGTTTCGGCAGAGGACGCTGTGGCAGAAGCTACAAGTGAAAACGAGGACGAATCGGCGGTGGCTGCAGATGCCGGCGAGGCGACCGAACCACCTGCCGTGGAATCTGTGGTTGTCAAGCTTCCCACGGATCTTCCCATCGTTCCGAAGAGCCAGCGCCTCCAGGTTCAGACAATTCAAAATGCCGCACTTGATACAGGTTTTATCATGGGCCTTGGTGTAAGCGATGACATCGTTCGCGATGCCCGCACGGCAGAGGCAGGAACAATTTTGCCAAGAGCATATGGCATGGGGCATGACCTCATCATCGTCAAGGTGACTGAGAAGATGCCGGCCAGCCAGGAGAGCTTTGAGACACAAAAGGCTGAGCTCCGGGATCAGGCCATCTACTACAAGGCACTTACGCTCATTGGCGACCCGGATACGCTGCTGTCCATGCAGGGAGAACCCGGTCTGTGGCTCCGGCAGAAGCTCCAGCAAGCCAAATCCAATGGAACGATTACCATCAACCAGGCTTTCTTTGCCGAGGATGCGCGGCGGCGAGCAGCGCGGAATTAGTCCAAAGAAGGGCGGCAGGCTTGCCGCCCTTTTTTTATGCGCAGGGCGGTTGTATTGACACGGATACCTGAACCGTGCTATGGGGCCGCCTGTTTGGAAGGGTGTGCTTTGAGTCATCTGGTCCTAAGCCCGGTTGACTTGTATGGTGCACTGAAACGAAGCGGTGCGCGGGTTTTCCGCCCCGGGTTTAATTTGCTTAAGGAGAAGTTACGATGTCACTGCACCGTCTGGTGAAAGCAAGTCTTGTTGGAAAGTATGGCCGTCATGAGTCTGACACGGGGTCGCCCGAGGTTCAGGTTTCGCTTTTGACGGAGAGAATCAATGGTTTGACAGAGCATTTTAAAGTGAACAAAAACGATCATCATGGTCGCCGTGGTTTGCTGATGCTGGTTGGCCGCCGCCGTCGTCTTCTGGACTACCTGAAGGCGAAGGATGTTCAGCGCTACCGGGAGCTGATCGCTTCACTTGGGTTGCGTAAGTAGGATAAGCTGTTGTGCCACCTCTTGAGGTGGCATTTTTTTGAGACTTTGTGCGGATTAGACTGTGCAATGATCCGAGACAACCCAAAGCATGCGGTTGTTTGGGACGATTGTGCAGTAGAAAAAACCGGATAACCGGTGCCCGCAGGAGTCTCTTTCTTTAATAGGGTTGTGCATGCTACGGGCGGCAGACCCAAAAAAGCAGGAGTCATGAAAATGGCACGTATTATTCGAGAGAGTGCGTTGTTGGGTACACGTGAGGTCACACTTGAGACAGGGCGCATGGCCAGACAGGCTTCGGGTTCAGTTCTGGTTCAGAGTGGCGAAACGATGGTTCTGGTCACCGCGTGTTCCAAGACGAACGAGCGCACTCAGGATTTTTTTCCTCTGGTTTGCGAATACATTGAGAAGACGTATGCCGCGGGCCGGATACCGGGGTCATATTTCAGGCGGGAGGGACGCCAGGGTGAACACGAAACGCTGGTGAGCAGGCTCATCGACCGCCCGATTCGCCCCCTGTTCCCAGAGGGTTTCCTGGATGAGGTTCAGGTGATTGCGACGGTTGTCAGCTATGACCCCACCTGCGAGCCGGATGTATTGGCCATTACGGGTGCTTCGGCGGCGCTGATGCTGTCTGACCTGCCCTGGGATGGCCCGATTGCGGGTGTTCGAATCGGCCGCGTTGACGGTCAATGGATTGCCAACCCAACAAACCTTGAACGCGATGCCTCGGATACGGACATCATCATGGTGGCCAGCGAGCAGGCCATCATCATGGTCGAAGGCGAGACAGAGGGTTTGACGGAAGCGGAATTCCTGGATGCGATGGACTTTGGCACGGCAGCAGTGCGTGACATTTTGGCGCTCCAGCACCGAATGGCCGAAGCCGTAGGGAAAACCAAGCGCAGCTTTGTGGCCCCAACAGCAGATGCCGAAATATCCGCAGCCCTCGAAGACTTCTCGGGCCAGACGATGGCCGCCATGACCATCCCTGTCAAGCTTGAGCGCTACGCGGCGCTCAGCGCCGTAAAAAAAGACATTGTCGCCGCTTTGAGCGAACGCTTCGAAGGCCGGACAGGCGAGATCGTTGCAGCTTACGAGAACCTCAAGGCTCGCCTGATGCGCAGCCTCATCACAGACCAGCGCGTTCGCATTGACGGCCGCCGGCTTGATCAGGTTCGCCCCATTCACTGCGAAGTCGGCGTATTGCCCCGCGTTCACGGTTCTGCCCTCTTTACGCGCGGCGAAACCCAGGGCCTCGTGACCGTAACCATCGGCACGTCGACGGATGATCAGCGCATCGAAGAGCTTGGCGGCACGCGATCCAAGCGGTTCATGCTGCATTACAACTTCCCCCCCTTCAGCGTGAACGAAGTCAAGCCGCTGCGAAGTCCCGGCCGTCGCGAAATCGGGCATGGCATGCTGGCAGAGCGTGCACTGTGCTCCGTCATGCCAACTGCCGACGCAGACTATGCCTACACGCTGCGCATCGTCAGCGAAATCCTCGAATCAAACGGCTCAAGCTCCATGGCTACGGTCTGCGGCGGAACCCTGGCCGCCATGGATGCAGGCCTCGAAATCAAGGCACCCGTTGCCGGCATCGCCATGGGACTCATCAAGGAAGGCAACAAAATCGCCGTCCTCTCCGACATCCTGGGCGATGAAGATCACCTGGGCGACATGGATTTCAAAGTCTGCGGCACAGAGAACCACATCACCGCCATCCAGATGGATGTTAAGATCGCCGGCATTTCCCGCGAAGTCATGGCCCAGGCCCTGCAACAGGCCAACGAAGGCCGAAAGCACATCCTGGACTGCATGATGCGCGCCATCAGCGAAACGCGCGACACGCGCAGCAAGTACGCGCCCCGCATCGAAACGATCAAGGTTCACCCCAGCAAAATCCGCGAAATCATTGGCTCCGGCGGCAAAACAATCCGCAACATCTGTGCCGTTTCCGGCGCAAGCGTCAATGTCGAAGATGACGGCACAGTTAAGGTCGCCTCAGACTCCGCCGCCTCAATCGAAAAAGCCATCCAGATGATCAATGATGTCACGCGCGAAGCCAAGCCTGGCGAAATCTACCTGGGCAAGGTCAAGAAAATCATGGATTTCGGCGCTTTCGTCGAAATCTTCCCGGGCTGTGACGGCATGGTTCACATCAGCGAGCTGACGGATGGCCACGTCGACAACGTCACCGACATCCTCAAGGAAGGTGAAGAAGTCGTCGTGAAGGTTCTGGCCATCGATCCGCGCGGCAAGATTAAACTCTCGCGCCGCGCCGCCATCGGCGAGAAACCCAACACCTAGGTTTTTTGTGGGGGAACTTGTTTCCCCCACACCCACACATCGCCAAAGCGAACAGAAGAAATGCAAAACAAGGTCAGCAAAAAAGTTAACATTGTTGCAAACTTTGTTTTGAAATTTTCAGAAGTAACCATTATGTTTTGAAATTTTCAGAGATAACCTTTTGTGTTATCATTTTCTCGTGTGCGTTTGGCAGGCTGAAGACTCGCCTGCCATTTTTTTTGACTTTAAAGCGAGGATGATTCATGAAAAAATTATTGTTTTTTGCTCTGGTGGCTGTGTCCGCAATGGGAACGCTGGCATGCGGATCAACCACCACCACCCAAAGTGCAAGAGGTGGGTTGGTTCGAGGGGCATTTTCAGACGTCAGAGTGGCCGCTAAAGATTTCGAGCCGGTCCAAATCGTCTTTGCAACGACAGATGGCGCACTTGCAACATACAATACTCTCCTTGGCGAAGCCGCCAAAGTGGGAGGGCACGCGATTGTGAATGTCGTGATTGAAGAGATACGCGTGTGCGAAGGCAAACAAAGTTTTATGGGCAGCAGCTCATCGTGTGCGACAGTGCACTATGGGTCCGCCCTGGCCATCCGCTACACCAATGCGCTTGAAGTCGACAAATACCTTTCCGTGTCGGACGATTCCTTCATGGGAAGAATGCAGTTGGAAAAATCCAACTCGGGATTTTTAGGTAAATTTGTTTCTTTTGGCCAAGGCGGAGAATAAAATTTCTTTTAATTCCCAAATGATTCGCATTATCGACGTTTTGGCCTGGACCCTGATGTCTATGCCGGCCGTCGATGCCATCATGAAAGATAGCATGCGCCTGCGAGAAGACAGGCAGGATGGGAATGTTTTGCCGGGGTGGTGCCGCAGGCGACGGGGGTTTTGCCCCCACCACAGGTTCGCCCGCCTGCATGCTGCATTTCCTTGCTAAGAGGGCGTTTTTTTGCGACAAATACACGTTCTGCATTGTCGTCTAATCGACAAAGGGGCAGCCATTTCTTCCAAGGGCAACGACTGTTGTCCCAAAACAATGCGACAGCATTGCAGTGGGTTCGGGGAAGTAAGCTCCCCCGAAGGAGTATTCACTTGTTCCGTCCTTTTAAGAGCATCCTCGCAGCGCTGTGTACAGGTTTTCTCGTGTCATGCACCGGAGGCGAACCCCCTCCTGCCGCACAGGAACACGCAGACGAAGCTGCACCCGAGTCACAAACTGATGCCGTGAGCAGCGGCAGCAATAGCCCTCGCCCCGTACAACCCGATCATGCCGGCATCTTTCTTCGGCACGAAGGCGGGCTCATTGAGATCCGACGCGGACAGTCAGGCGATCTCTATCCCACCAACGCCGATCGCGGGTTTGGATTTTCGCTCCCCAAAGGGGACAGCCTGGCGGTCGACACCAGGCAATTTGTCGTCCTGTCTAAACGCCTCAATCCCATTACGCTCCAGCTAACCCGGATGGATGGATATGCCATCCTGCCTCCCGCATGGGATGAAGAGGCGCGCCCGGAGAATGTCGCATGGCTGGCCACCTACAACATTCCTGCCAATTTTCAGATCATCGATCGCGAAAGCGGACACGTCGAAATCGCCCTCAATGAACCTCTGCCCGCCGGTTTCTATGTTTTGCACGATGACTCCTTCGTTCGCTCTCGAACAAGGCACGACGTGACCGAGTTCTATCCGTTCATCGTCGTTGCCTCACGCGGCAATGACATGCCATGGGCCAACGATGCCTCCCGCTGTTTTGAGGGTTTCTATAAAACCTACGCCCAAAGCCTCATTGCCACGCCACCCGATGAAGCCACCCAACGATCGCTTCGACGGTGTGCGACCTCTATTCACCTGCTATACAGGACGACTTCAAACGCCATCCAACGCCTCCAGCTCCGCCACCAGCTTCTCTTTCTCAATCGAATCCCCGACATCCACTCGCTGCCCATCCTGCAGCGCATGTTCGATGAAATGCGCCTCGGCGGAACAAACCTGGAACAATGGTTCTGGGAACAGGCACAGGGAAGCATCCTGGCCGATCTCATCGGCATCTATGATGCCATCACCTCCGACAGCACCATCAGGCCGGATGACCTGGCCCCCCTGATCCTCTACTACACCGGGGAGAGCACTGCCCCCAAAATGCTCGAAATGCTCGCATGGGTGCCATTCTCTCGTATTCCAGCACCCAATCCCTATCTCGACGCCATGTTCGAACAACTCACCCTTGGAGAGCACTGGCAGGGAAATCTTGCGACGCTTCTGGGCGGCCTGCAGCTGCATCGCATCAGCAGCACGACACGGCAATATCCCGGCCTCGCACCATGGCAGCAACGCCTCGACGCAGATATTCCCCCCGTCTTCCGAGAAGTTGCTTCAAGCCTCGACAACCTGACACCAGGAACCGGCATCGTCATTGGCCCTTTTCTCTTTCACGATACAACCGACGAAGAAAATCTGGCCGCCAAAACGGCAATTCTGAGCAAACGCAGGGAAGTCTCGGCTTGCTATCGTTCACTGGAGCGCCGTTTGGGGAATCGAAGTACGACGCTGATCTACGAGCACCCCCTGCATGGTCACCACCACCACCCGTCTTCTGAGCTCCGTGACCCACTCGATAGCCTCCACACCCCACCGGCCGTTGATCAGGAGTTCCTCGATTGCATCAGGACCCAGTACGAATCGATTCGCCTGCCAACACTGTCAGATGCTGCCAAGATCGTCATGTTCGCCATCACACTCAACAGCGCCGCCACGGCGCCCTGGCTTCGTTAGAGCATTTTCATTTTTCTTTTCGTGGGGGAACTGCTCCCCCTTTAGGGGGACGCCAGCGAAGCTGCTAGGGGGTTCCCACCCCAGGGCAACCGCAAAGTCAAAGTACATTGATATTGCTGCGTTATTGCGTTCGCTGGAGCGCCGGAGGTGCGACGACGTGAATAACCGTCGGTGGAGCGAAGCGCAACCGGCGGATAGTGGCCCCCTCTCTATCAGCCCCAGCGGGGCTGAACTACGACTCTATATGTCAAAAAACTGAGTATCAAACGACTTTGCGGGAGCCCTGGTTCCCACCCCCCTGCGATACTTCGTATCGCTTGTGAATGAAGAGCAAAGTGCTATTGTTTTTGGCGACATATCTTGCCAAAGCAAGAGAAATGCTGTCAGTTTGTGTAGTCACTTAACCTGAAAACGCTATAAATATTATGATGATCGTCAATTATCTTCTCGCTAACGGTATTGAAAACGTGGTGCTCGACGTCGATGATACGCTCTACCTTGAGCGCGACTATGTGCGATCAGGATTCCTGGCCCTGGGGCACGCCATGGACATGAAAGCGTTTGGTGAGCTCTGCTGGTCGTATTTCGAAGCCGGCATCCGCGGCAACACCTTCGATCTGGCGCGCGAAGCCCTGAACCACGATCCACGCATCTGGCCAACCGCCGATCTGGTCACCTGCTACCGCGAACACACCCCAAACATCTCCCTGTGCGAAGATGCAGCCCAATTCCTGCACCATTGCCAACAGTCCATGGCTGTTATCACAGACGGCCCGCTCGCTTCTCAGCGCGCCAAAGTCGCAGCGCTTGGCCTCGGCAAGCACATTCGCACAGTCATATATACCGCCGAACACGCCTGCCCAAAACCCGCCAAAGAAGCCTATATCATGACCGCCGGCACCATCCCCCCACAACGCTGTGCCTACATCGCCGATAACCCCGCCAAAGACTTCCTCGCCCCTCACGCCATGGGATGGAAAACCATCCGCATCCGAAGACCTCTCGGCCTCCACACCGCAATCGCCAGCGGGCCCGATGTCGACGTCGAATTCGAAAGTTTTTAATTTTCTTTTTTATGTGGGGGATGCTCCCCCTTTAGGGGGACACCAGCAAAGCTGCCAGGGGGAGCCCACACCCCCTCGTGCCTCCCAGGTGGCGGCGAAGCCGATGAAGGGGTTTGCGCATTGGTAGTGGGTGAAGTGCAAAGTGCACCGTTTCACCTGGCTGTGAGGCGTTATACCATTTTCAAGTCAAAGCATGAATCATGTGTCTGAACATGAGTCGTTGGTCAAGCGAATGCCCAAATTCCCCTCCTTTGGAGGGGTGGCGGGAGCGCCGGGGTGGTTCATTGAGCGTTAACGCTTGATTTAGAAATGGCGTTAACTCAGATTTGATTCGATTCATCCACAAAAAAAGCCCGGGCCAAAGCCCGGGCTGTAGAGGCAGACCTGCGTGTCTGCCACCCTTTTTGCTGCTCCTATCCCGGCACGATGTTTATCTCACCCGGCACGATGATCACCACTTCGCGTCTACCAAAGAGCAACCCCGTTGTCGGGTTCACCACGTCGATATAAGCCTTGAAAGACCTCGCTGTTTTTTCAGGCGCGAAACATGTGTCGTTCTCGGCAACCACGCGGAAGACAAGCTGAGCACCAGGGCGCGCAGCATTTGACGTGCCCGGCGCAAAGTTCGCAAAGCCATTGTTGTAGCCAACACCACCCACCTGCGTCGGCACGGCCACCGGATTACACGACATCTCTGGCTCCTGCTCAGGCGCAATGTATCGCACAGACTCGACCCTCTTGATGAAACAGGATGTATCCTTGCCGGTCAGATTGCCATGCATATCGCGAATCGGCTCACCATGGATGACCGTCGACACTTCGTAGGTACCATACTTGACGAGTGCATCAATGCCTTCAACCAGTGTATCACTCATCGTGCCAGAGCTGGAGATGCCATAGCTCAACACGCAGCTGTTGCCGGCAATCGGCGCTACACCCGATGCAGACGTTACCGTACAGCAACGGTTTTCGCCGCATCGCCATGCACCGCTGGGCTGCTTGAACGCACAGGCCGGAACAATGGCGTTTGTCACCTGCGATGTTCCCACCAGCTGCCCCAGCTGCACTCCGCTGCTATTTCGATAAATCGACACGACGCGGGCACCCTTTGCCTGGTAGGCCGGATGAACATCTGTGCTGTAGTGCGGATTGCGGACAAATCTGGTGTCATACGGATTTTGGTTGTGGTCGTGAGAAACGACATCGGTGATGTGAACAACGACCGGCAAAGTGCCATCCCTGAATCCTACACCGCCCCATGTGCCAGGTGCAGGATCGTAATAAGGAATCGATCCAATGATGGGACCATTTGCAGTACTGCTCCAGGCAGCCTGTGGATAACTGCGATCATTGCCCATGACAATCTGCCACAGCGACTCATAGCCAGATTCGGGGCCATCGCCACCATTGCGAACTGTGAGCTGGTTAACAGCCGCCGTAATCACATCTGGATTGGTCGATACCGCACCAAGAAGCCTGTAAGGCAAGTCACCAGCAGCACCATAACCGTTCACAGGAAAATCTTCGAAATATGTTACGCCGAAGCCGGAATCACCAACGCGCATGCGAATTTGTGGATAGATATAGTCCCGAATGCGTCCCTTCAGGTTGTTGACCTCGCCACCCATCGATCCCGTCGTATCCATGTTGAATATAACGTCAAGCTTTGAAACCGCGGGCTTGAAGATGAGATCGTCGTCTTTCGCGGGTTTCCTGTAGGGAAGCTCAAAGTAGAAATCGAAGACATCCTTGACACCCTTGTCGGCATCGCAAATGAACACCGCTGGATCGACACCAATGGCCATGGCTGCGACGTATTCGGCGGCATCGCTGTAGCCGTCACCGTCAATATCAGGGCAGAACTTCGAGTGACCGTAACCCTGATTCCTCATATCCTTACATGCCTGGCACCACCACGGCGCACCAGACGCACACGGCACCTCATCCCCGGCAACCGGTTTGAGGTTCGGGCAAAACACTTCCAGGCCATCCAGCAGCCCATCCTCATCAATATCGGGTGTACGGAAGTCATAAATCCAGCCATTCGACATCAGCGGGGGCAAAGGCCAAGCTGTGCCTCGCTCTTCCGAGTCAGGCAGGCCATCCCCATCCGAATCCAGCGAATACCGATCCAGGATGCCATCGTTATCGCTATCCACAACACCCTTATAAAAGTCTCCGATTGTACTCCCAACCGAGTCGACCGAGAGATAATCGGGAATCGTATCCCCATCACAGTCGATTGGGCTCTCGGGTGAACCTAATGGATGGAACTTGCCACCCTTATAACCGCAGTTGCCCGCAAAGAAACCCGCAGGCGTATTGTGAAGACGAACGCCGTAAATCTCATCGATATCCGGGATCGTATCGCCGTCATTGTCGAAATCGGCATGGTCAAGAATGCCGTCCCCATCCGTGTCAACGAAGACAATTATCTCCGCGCCCGTTTCCGGGTCGATCATGATGCGTTTGCCTTCGATCGCATCGGGAATACCATTGCTGTCGCTGTCGAGATCGAGGAAGTCGGGAATCGTATCCCCGTCCGAATCAACCGGCGGATCTGTCCAGTGGCTGCGAATCCCCGCTTCGACAGAATCGGGAATCGTATCGCCATCGCTGTCGAGATCCATGCAGTCCGGCACCGTGTCACCATCCGTGTCGACGTCACAGCGATCGTAATAATCGGAAATCGTGTCACCATCCGTATCCGTGCACTTCAAATTCACACACTTGCCCGACCTGCACTCAAAAACATCCCCACCCCCGCAAGACGCATTATTGCTGCATGCCTGGCCGCCAGCATTATTCGCACACCAGATGTCCATCGGGTGAACATTCTGACACGTCCCCTCAACGCACATCCCTGACAGGCAATACAGACCAGGCTCGTCACATTTCGAACCGAGCGGAACGCCCTTCTGGCATGTACCATCTTTGCACGTATAGTCCGTTGGACACTTGCTCTTCCCGGCTATACAGGGGCCCCCGGGGGGGGGATTATCTGACACTGCCACGCAAACGCCTTTGTCACACACACCGTCTTTACAGTACGTGTCCTTAACGCTGCATACACCACCCACATTGACTGGCCTCTTGCACTCACCATTGTGACAGTCATATCCAGTCTTGCAGTCTGTCTTGCTTTCGCATTTATCTACGATGACATTGTCCGTACACACGCCACTGATGCACTCACCCTTCTCGCAGAGCTTATGCTCTCCGCTGCAATCCCCGTTTTCTGGCACTGGCGTCTTACACACGCCCTCCACACAGCGCAGCTCAGTTCCGCAAGACTTCGTCTCGCTGCACGCATCGCCGGGGAAAGGCAACTTGATGCCATCGTCCGGACAACCCGTCAAAAGGCCGGAAACGGCCAAAAGGCAAAAGCCCAGGTAATATTTTTTCTTTCCGCTCATATCCGCATACCTCCTCGATAATTGTCACCAACTATCCTGCTTATTGCTATGGAACTCAAAACCGACAGAAACCCACCGCAGGCTTTATGCCACAAGCCTAGCGAATACCGCAAACAATTCCAGTTAAAATCAACCCAAACCGCACATACTGCTCCCGTATGAATCGCATGTTCCGATCCACATACGCTCTTAATAAAGTGACAACTGGCGCATCACAGCTTTACAGGGTTGAACTCTTGTCCCGCCTGAGTACACTGCGCCACGCTCAGGATCCCCATGATCCAAAGCGATAACCTGCCCTCAACACGAGACATTCCCAATGAAGATTTCCCTAAGCGGCATTAAACCAACATCTACACCACATATCGGAAACCACCTCGGCATGATTATGCCGGCCATCGAACTTCAGAATCAATACGATTGTCGCTACTTCATAGCAGACTACCACGCCATGACTACCATCCATAACGCAGAAAAGATGCGGGAGTATTCCTACGGCATCGCCGCCTACTTTCTTGCGTTTGGCCTTGATCCCAAAAAGTGCGTCTTCTACCGGCAGTCCGATCTGCCGCAAGTCTGCGAACTCACCTGGCTGCTGTCATGCGTCACCAGCATGGGACTTCTCGAACGCGCACACGCATGGAAAGCCGCCAAGGACAGAGGCAGCGAGGGCTGCGAACCCCACGGCCTCTTCGCCTACCCCGTCCTCATGGCCGCCGACATTCTCATTCACGATGCCGACGTCGTGCCCGTCGGAAAAGATCAAATCCAGCACGTCGAAATGACCCGCGACATGGCCGAACGCTTCAACTTCATCTACGGAAACACCCTCCATCTGCCCACCGCCATCGTCAGCGAACAACTCCACACCATCCCCGGACTCGACGGCAGAAAAATGTCCAAATCCTACGACAACACCATCAACCTCATGCTGCCCCCCAAAAAACTCAAACAGCAAATCATGAGCATCGTCACAGACTCCACCCCCATCGACCAGCCCAAAGACCACGAAAACTGCAATGTCTTCGCCCTCTACAAACTCTTCGCCACACCCCCGCAAATCGAAGAACTCACCCAAAACTACAAAACCCCCGGTTTTGGCTACGGCCACGCAAAACTCGCCCTCCTCCAGCGCCTCACCGAACTCACCGAAGCACCACGCAAAATCTACGACGACTACATGGCACACCCCGACACCATCGAAGATATCCTGCGAGACGGCGCAGCCCGCGCCAGCACCAAAATGAACGAAGTCCTGCACCGCGCCAGAAAAGCCGTCGGCTACCGATAGTGGGGGGAATCCATACACTGTAGAGACAAGGCATGCCTTGTCTCTACACGATTCTTTTGTGGGGGCAGCCGCCCCCTGCGCCGCTATCGCACTCGCCTTATCACCGACGGCAGGGCCGCGGCGTCGAAATGGTGCAGATTCCAGGAAGCAAGGAGGCGTGGAAGGGAGCGTACTTCGTACGTGACCGACCACAACGACGCCGCTGACGACGACAATGCACATTATTATTGCACTAGCCAAGAGCGCAGCGCCCAAATGGCGCAGATTCCAGGAAGCAAGGAGGCGTGGAAGGGAGCGTACTTCGTACGTGACCGACCACAACGACGCCGCTGACGACGACGATGCACATTATTGCACTAGCCAAGAGCGCAGCGCCAAAATGGCGCAGATTTTAGGAAGCAAGGAGGCGTGGAAGGGAGCGTACTCTCGTACGTGACCGACCACAACGACGCCGCTGACGACGAAGATGCCCATTTGGCCGACTGCGAGGCGAGTGCGATACGCGGCTACCCCCTGTGCGGGGCCTCAGTCGCCGGCCCCGCAACGCCCCGCTTCGGGGGAGCATTGCTCCCCCGAACCCCCTGCGATACTTCGTATCGCCTGTGAAAGACTATATTACTCTGTACGAGCATAGCACGCTACGTCCCTGTCTGAATTAAAGTAACGCAAAGCGCCGAGGTGGTTTTATAGCGTTTTCAGCTCAAGTGACTACGCAAACAAACAGCGTTTCTTCTGCTCGCGATGCAATGTATGTGGCCTCAAACGATACTTTTTGCCACTCTCCACAAGCAATGCGCAGCATTGCAGGGGGTGTGGGGGAACAAGTTCCCCCACGTAAAAAAGAAGTTGTATTATTTGACCTTATAGATCTGGATGCGCCTGAGATCATCGAAAGTCAGCGAATCCGTACCGGGAATGTCGGCATTGTCATTGAGAAGATCGATGAGGCCGTTTCGGCCGAGATCCCCTATCTGACATGTGGCATTCCCCCCGCCGCTCAGCCCCACGAGGATGGTCTCAGCCGCATCCGACATTTTGTAAACCCACAGCTTGCTTCCGCTGCATCCAAGTGACTCCCGGCTGCCGCGCCGAAGGGCGGAATGGCGAGTGCGGATCTGCCCGAGCAATTGAACGAAACCAAGGGTCATTTGCTGCTCTGAGTTGAGCGTATCCCCAAACTTCATCATGCGGCGATTGTCGGGGTCATTGCTCCCCTCCAGACCAAACTCGTCACCATAATAAATCAGGGGCAAACCCGGGCTCGTCATCAACACCGTCCAGGCAAACTTGAGCCGAAGATAGGGCTGCCAATCCGTGATCTCGGGATTGTTCCCCCACTTTTGCTCATTGTGGCCTGCGGCCACCGAAATCGCACGCGCCACATCGTGGTTCCCCATAAATGTCCCCATCAGATTGGATTTGTAACGCGTTTTCTCGCCATACGTAAAGTTCCTGAGATTGCTCCAGTCCCCATCGCGAAGAATGCTGTCGACGATGTGTTTGTAGAACGGAAAATCGAACTGTGAGTGCAACAGATCGTCGCCGATGTACTGGTTCAGGAGGTCTTCGCTGTAGGTGAAGGTCTCTCCGATGAGAAAAAACATGGTGCCGGAATTGCGCGTGAGCTTATCGACAGCACGGCGCAGATCGATGGAAAATGACATGGCCATGTGCTTGACCGCATCGACGCGGAAACCATCAATATTGGTTTCCTTGATGAGCCAGATGGCATGATCCACCATGAGTTTTCTGGCTTCCGGGTGCTCGAAGTTGATATCGGGCAGATCCTGAGAGAACCAGCAGGTAGTGGTATGCTCGTTATCCCAGTTCCCATTATCATCGCACAGACGCACGGGAGAATTATTGAACCAGCCTTCGTGCTGTTTGGTGATATAAATTGGACTGTCGAGATGAACATGGTTGGCTGCGAAGTCTACGAGGACGCGAATGCCTCGCCTGTGACAGGCCTCGACCAGGGATTTTAGCTCTGCCATGGTGCCGAAGTGTGGCTCTATGGCACGAATCTGAACACCCTGGCTCGTGTAAGATGCAAACAGGTTCTGATTATCGGCCGTCATGAAAGTCGATACAGGCCAATAAGAGTGGTAACCCGAATAGGAATGACCTGCATCGCCCCCGGTTCCCCAGCTAATGCCCTGGGTATTCATGCTGACGGAGGAAATCCAGAGCGTATTGACACCCAATTTTGTAAAATATCCCTCCTCGACCTTTTGCTGCAAACCCTTGAAGTCTCCGCCAAACCATCGGGTTTCGACATTGGCATCGGTCCTGGGGTTATCGTTGCCTGGATCGCCGTTGAGAAAACGATCCGTAAAGGCAAAGTAGAGAATGGCATCCTGCCAGTTAAAAGGCGTCTCCTCTACCCAAACGGGCACAAAGAGTTCTGGAATGGCAAGGCCGGATTCGGTCGTTGCCGTCAGACGATACGCATATTTGCCGGTGGTCAGGCCCGTATCTGTGACGGCGGTCCCCGAAACCCGGGGAGAATTGCCGCCCGTGACAGTGATTTGACGCAGCGCAGATTCATCGGGGCCGGGGGTATAAACGACCGAAAACGTGACATTGCCGCCAACAACCTCAGGGGGCGCAGCCAAATAAATCAAAGGACCCACTTCGGGATCGGGAGGTACATATCCGCCATCTTCGTTGCGCATAAAGCTCAATCCGCATGTCGAGATATTTGCCACAAGATTATCGCCCGAAGGCCTCCAGGCATCGTCTTCCCAGCCTTCGATATAGTATTTGTACTGGTAATTCGACCTGGGCAGGTTGACCTCCAGACGGTGTATGCCCGCCCCCTGGTAGGTCATCCTGTACGAAGTATAGGTGGTGTCGTCCATCCAGTTGGTGAAATCTCCCACCAGATAGACGGAAAAATTCCGATCGCCGCCAGAATCGGCCCCCGTATGCCTGTTGACAAAAGTAAAGGTCGTGATGCATTCGCCAGGTGTCGATCCGCAGTTGACATTGAGCAGAGAATTCCCGTATTCGCCAGGCGCCGTCGGCGCACTGGGATCATTGAAATAGCCGCCATCTTCCCAGGCTTTGACCCAGAACTTATATTCATGCTGCGACCCATTCGAGAGCATGACTGAAGCTTCAAAACGACCCGATGAGACTTCGGTCATGCGGTATTTTTCGCTTGTCCAGTCCCCCTCCAGGCCGCGTATAAAGACTTCCTGTCCTGCTGCATCCTGATACACAAACGTCAATTTCACCTCGCAGCTGTTGGGCGTATCGTTTCTGACGCATTGCCCGCTGACGTTCACATAACCTGGCGCGCACAGCGTGCAGGCGCCCGAGCCATCGACAGTGTATCCTGCACTGCAGACGCAGACGCTGCCCTGGCAGCTTCCAGAACCGCAATTCGCCGGGCAGCTTCCTGGTACTTTCACACAAAGGCCATACGCCGGATCGGGTGCATATCCTATGGCGCACTCCGTACAATGCCCGGCATCATCCAAATCATAGCCTGCATCGCAAACACATGCCCCATTCACACACCTGCCAAAGAAACAAGTCCCGCACGAATCGTCAATGGGTTCTGTACAGCCTGCCAAAAACAATGCCCCACAAGCCAACCCAATCAAACCAACCGTCATCTTCTTCATCAGCATTCCTCCCAAACGCCACGACCCTTGAACCCATACCCAAATTTCATGGCACTTTTCCTTCTAAACGCATCTTAGAGTGTTTTTCGGAATGTTGCCAGCTGCTGGTTGCCAGTTGCCTGATTAACCTTGGTCTGGACACTGGACACTGGACACTTTACCGGTTGCCTGTTGTCGCCCCAGGGGGGACGTGTTATACCGGGCAAGATTCTGCCCCTGCCTGATAGAGGTGAATCCGACGCGTCGACGAAGTTCCGACTCAAGGAGTAGCTATGAAGATCCTGATGATCGCCTCGGAAGCGGTACCCTATGCCAAGACCGGCGGTCTGGCAGATGTGGCCGGCGTATTGCCAAAATTCCTCAAACGAGCCGGACACGATGTGCGAGTTGTCATGCCCTGTTACGGCAGCATCAACCGTGAACGCTATGGGCTGGTTCCCCTGCCCGGTGCCATGGGCGTATGGATGGGGGCTATCGGCGAACTCTGGTGCGAAGTGCTTGAGTCACGGCTGCCAAACAGCGACGTCCCCATCTACTTCATTGCCTTTGACCAGTATTTTGCACGTCCCGGCCTCTACAATGACCCCAACGGCGAGGGTTATCTTGATAACGACAACCGCTTCGTCTTTCTGTCGCGGGCTGCGCTTCAGCTGTGCAAGAAGCTGCAATTCGCGCCTGACGTCATCCACGCCAACGACTGGCATACGGCGGCATCCCCCATTTTCCTGGACACCGTCTACGCGAACGACGACCTTTTGCGCAACACGGCCTCTCTGCTGACCATCCACAACATGGAGTATCAGGGCCGATACTATGCAGGGCTCATGGATGTCCTCGACATCGGCTGGGAACACTTCACGCACCTCGGGCTTGAGTGGCAGGGCCAGACGAATCTCCTCAAAGGCGGCATCTACTATGCGACGCTCTTTAATGCCGTCAGCCGCGGCTACGCTGAGGAAATCAAGACGCCAGCCTTTGGACACGGTCTGGAGGGCGTCGTACAGGATCGGGCATGGGCACTTCGAGGCGTCCTCAACGGCATCGACTACGAAGAGTGGGATCCCTCACGCGATATCTACATTGTCGAAAACTACGACATCGACCGCATGCAGGGCAAAGCTGTCTGCAAACGCGCGCTCCAGACGCGCATGGGGCTCATAGAAAACAGCGACGTCCCCCTCTTTGGGTTCATCGCACGTCTTGTCGATCAAAAAGGCATCCGCCTGCTGGCAGAGCTCTTCGAAGGCCTCATGGCACTCGATCTCCAAATCGCGCTCCTCGGCAGCGGCGAAGCCTGGGCACAGGACTTCTTCTCGGCCATGGCAGGGCGCTATGGCGGAAAGTTTGCCTGTCACATTGGCTACGACAACGCCCTGGCGCACCAAATCGAAGCCGGCAGCGACTTTTTCCTCATGCCGAGCGTCTTTGAGCCCTGCGGCCTTAACCAGCTCTACAGCCTGCGCTATGGTGCCATCCCAATCGTCCATGCCGTAGGCGGGCTCAACGATACCATCGAGAACTTCGACGAATGGCACCATACCGGCACAGGCTTCAAGTACGATGACCACACCCCCGGCGCCTTGTACGACACCATCGGCTGGGCGCTCAGCACCTGGTATCACCGGCCGGAGGATATCGCCATGCTGCGCCATAACGGCATGTGCCAACGCTTCTCGTGGGAAGACTCTGCCAGACAATACATCGACATTTATCGCGAAGCGACGTGGCGTAAAACGGGTCGCGCCGCCGACTAGCCCACGAAGGAGGAAACGCCAATGGCCTATCTTGATCTGGATCTCAAGGAAATCGAAGTCGAATACATCGCGCCACACATCGTCGCAGGCACCGAACGCATCACGTTGCTTCTGACGGTCGTGCGCGGTGCACGCGGCAAACGAAAACTTTTGGGTGAGGCCTTTGCACGCACGATCTATCAACCCATCGTCCATTTCAAAGTTTTTGACGAAACAAGTGTCGAATCCCTTTTCTCGCGCTTTTTGCAGCAGCTCATCCACCGCGGCTACCGTCCCATCCAGTATCGCGAGCGTGATCTCGACAACCGCCTTTCCGCCTGGAAACCCTGCGATCTCTCTGCGCTCGACGACACGGATCTGGAACGGGGCGAAAAGGCCGGTCTTGATATCGGCGAGAATTTCGAAGATTTCTAGGGAGCCCCGAATCTGCACCATCGCAGCTAAAGGCGCGGCGTATCTGCCCTCACGGGCGCAGATAGCCGCGCGCGACCTGCGTATTGTCCGCGCCCCTGCGCGCGGGCAATAGCAGGCGCCCCAAAACAGGCTGTCATGATATGCCCGTTTGACAGCCGCCCCAAAGGCGGCTAATGTCGCGAACCCGAGGTTCGACGGGACGTTTGTCGATCATTCGTGTATAAAAATAAGGTAATGGCAAGTATGGCGAAGAAAAAACGCACAGGTCGGGAAAAAATCGGTGAAATGAGCGATCTCATGGCAATAAGCCTCAAAGAGGATGAGCCGCTTGATGATGAAGAAGAGGGAGAAGAGTCTGAGCGCGAGGATCTTTTTGCAGAAGATGAAGATGACATCGCCATGGCCCGCAACCTCGAAACGGAAGACGACAGGATTGCCCTGTCGATGTTTCTGTATGAGGAAGAAGTCGGGTTCAACCCGATGTTCGATTGGTCGAGCCTGTCGGAAGCAGATCACGGCAAATACGCTGCCATCATGTCGCTTAGCGAGGAAAAGCTCGAAAAACTATCCTGGAAACGCATGACCCCGTTTCAGAAATGGATCGTGGCCCGCGCCTACAGCCGCTATGGACAGCACGAAACGTTTCGCGAAATCGCGCTGAGCATCATCCGGGCGCGCAAACAGCCTGAGGAGCTCTGCGTGAAGGAGATTCATCTTGAGCTGATTTGGGACTATGCCGAGACAAAGCAGCATGATGAAGCGCTTGATTTGCTCGAAAAATTTGAACAGGCATTTGCCGACGAGCAGGCTGCGGCCATGCGCGTGCGCGGGCTTCTCCTCATTGACAGGGGCGAGCTTGACAAGGGCAAAGAAGTGCTGGACCACCTTTTTCAGCGCCCCTTTAACAAAGGCTTGCAGGGCTTTGAGCACGACAAAACTGCCCGCGATGACAAACACGCAGGCGTCGTCCAATACGAAGTTGGCCATGCCTTAATGAGCATGCGGCATTTCGATCTGGCGCTGGCCTACTTTGAGCGTGCAAAGAACCTCGCCAGCCTCAACGACAATTTTGAACTGACGACAGCCATTGAGAACGCACGAGCCCTGGCAGTTCGCGAAATGAATCGGGATACCTGAGCGCGTACCTGTGCCGGTTCACCCGGCACGTACCCCGTATTTGAGCAGAAGTGCCCAGCCGGCAGCGGCGCAGGAGACGGCGCGCACGCGTTTCCTGCGCCTCCACTTTATCCAGGCAAACGACCATGACTTCGCCACCTGCTCCCCAAGCGGCACAACCCGCTGATCGCATTCGTCACTCCCTGACGCTCATTACGCTCATCCGCTGCGTCTACGGACTGCTGGTTCTGGCTTACTCCGCCATCTGGCTCAATGCCCGCACGGGAAGTCTCATCGGCGAAATCCAGACGACGATCCTGCTCTACTGCATCACAGAGATCTTCTTCTTCACGGCGATCTGCAGCATCATCCTCTGGCGAGGACGCTTTATCCGGGGCATCACTTACATCAGCATGGTTCATGATGCCATGATTGCCGGCATCATGGTTCTTCTGACCGGCTATGAAAACAGCCTCTTTCTTTACCTCTTCCTGATTATCCCGCTCTATGGCGGAATCATTCTGAAAAAGCGCGGAGGCCTCATTGGCGCCGGCATCACAACATTTGTCATGGCGGGTTTCTTCCTCTTCCTGCCTCGGTTTGGCGACCGGATGCCCAACAACATTCTCTTCATGCTTCACGATGCGGATGTCTTGCGCCCGGGCCTTCTCTGGCTGCCGTTCTGGTCTCTGACCCTTATCTCCTTTGGCGTAGGCCTGCTCACGGGACAACTTGCCAGCCAATATGCCAACACCCAGGCGCGCCTGCTCAAAACAGACCGCGAGTTTGCACGGCTGCGCGACATCCACGCCTACCTCCTTGATGCCCTTCCCGTAGGCATTACGATGGTTCAGCCCGACACCGGCACCCTCCTGTTTGCAAACCCATGGGCACACAAACTCCTGGGTTCTCATCTCACGGCACCCGATTTCACCGCCAGGATCGCCAAACATCAACCTGACGAAACCGCCACGTGGGTCGTCAATTTCGAACAGAAGAGCCTGCGCGTTGGGCGCTTCGAACTAAGCATCGACGCCAATAACCGCCTTCAGGGCTATCACATGACAGATATCACGGCGATTTGTGAGGCGCAGAAGCAGCTCGATAAACGCCGCCGCCTCGAACTTCTCGGAGAGTTTTCCGCGCGAATCGCCCACGAAATCCGAAATCCTCTGGCCTGTATCAGCGGCTGCAGTGAAATGCTCGAAATTGATGCCAACTCGCCAGAGCAGCATGAAATTCTGAACATGATTCACACCGAGATTCAACGCCTCGACAGCCTCCTCAAAGACATCCTCCTCTTCTCACGTCCCCCGAAACTCCACCTCACGGCCACGCCCATCCTCGAACTCATCGAAAAACAGAAGCAGATTTTCATGGGCGATCCGGCCTGCCGCAATCTTTCGCTGGTCATCCAGACTGACCTCGACGCAGCCGAATACAGGACCGATCCAGCCGTTCTGGCGCAAATCCTCATGACGTTATGGCGCAATGCCCAGGAAGCCACACAATCTCAGGGCAGGATCGACACCCGCGTGACACTCTCAAAAGGCAAACTCCGCATCACCGTGGCCGACAATGGCCCGGGCATCGACGCAGACGTCGAGTCCCACATCTTCGAACCCTTCTTTACGACAAAACCCAATGGCACAGGCCTCGGGCTCGCAACCGCCAGACAGCTGGCGCACGAGATCGGCTTTGAGCTGAACCTCAAACCCCACGAAACAGGAAGCTGCTTCGAGCTCCTCACCACCGAAGGGAGAACCTGATATCAGGGCAACCGCAAAGTCAAAGTACATTGATATTGCTGCGTTATTGCGTTCGCTGGAGCGCCGGAGGTGCGACGACGTGAATAACCGTCGGTGGAGCGAAGCGCAACCGGCGGATAGTGGCCCCCTC